>Ga0207686_10002424_pt1 | contig 10158 bp, 19 predicted proteins | sample KBSM24metaG_FD_184396 | JGI IMG/M metagenome (GOLD analysis project Ga0207686, IMG submission 184396) | Miscanthus rhizosphere microbial communities from Kellogg Biological Station, Michigan, USA - KBS M2-4 metaG (SPAdes) (version 2) | ecosystem: Host-associated > Plants > Roots > Rhizosphere >...
GGTCGTGGTGGAGCCGTGGGTGGTCGTCGTGTAGACGCCGCCGAGGATCACCACGTTCTGGCGTTGCTCTGGCTCCTGAGCCTCTTGGTCGTCGGCCTCTTGGTCGTCAACCTGGGCTTGACCCTCGGACGGGTCGTCAGCCTGTTCTTGAGACTGGTTCTCGACTTGGGCCACCGTGGTGGGCGGGGCGGTGGTCGTGGTGTCTTCACCCTGGACCACCCCCACGTTCATGACCACGGCGGCGGCAAGAGTCCCTGCTGCTGCGAGTACTGCGGTGATCTTTGCCAGGCGCACTTCCGCCTCCTACCTTGCTATGGGAAAGTGGCGGCACTCTAGCACTTTCCAGCAACCCAAGACGTGTTGGCTCACGCCGGCGACTTGATAGCAAGCTTTCGCACTGACCTGTTGTGTTACACCAACCGACCGGTTACAGTTCAGCCCGTGACACCGGCCCACTCGGGCCTCGGAGAATGGAGAACATCATGGCAAGCGACCCGGAAGAGTTCGACGGTGACGAAGGGGGTGACGAAGACACCAACCTCCCACTCCCCGAGCCTGGCAAGTACCTCATCACAGAGGACGAGTTGCGCTCGCTGGCCGAAGGCGTAGAGGTCCCTGGACTAGACGCCACCGAAGTGCTGGCGAACGCCCAGGCGATCCTGCTGCGGCTCACCCCCTGCCGCTTCATCAGCAAGGCGACCGGCGAACCGCATGAGCGGCCGCAGGTCGATATCGAGTGGTCGGTCACCGATCAGGTGATGATCGGTCGTGCGCTGCTGATCGTGGAGAACCTTCGCAAGTTCAACATGGGCGGCTACGTCCCGGGCGTCGTGTACCGCGGCCTGACCAAGAAGGGCGAACTGCGCGAGGTCGTGCGTGACAGCGGCGGCTTCTCCATCGATGACCTGACGCACACGGACATCGTGGCGGCGTTGGAGATGGCGGCGTGCTGGGTCAAGGTCATGGCGAACGGCGACATCAAGCACGCCGAGCCGAAGGGCAGCGTCAAGTCGCAGGTGTCGGCACGCCACATCCCGTACCCGCCGTTGAAGGCGGTGGTTCAGGCACCGCGCTGGTCGTTCGACGGGAAGACGTATAACGTCGCCCACACGATCGGCTACGACGCGGCGACGGCGTGCTTCATCGGCCGGGACTTCAAGATCACCCGCAAGACCAAGCCCACTGACAAGGACGTGGCGGCGGCACTCGGTGTGATCGAAGACCTGATCGGTGAGTTCCCCTACGCCGACGAGGCCAGCCGCCGCAACGCCTACGCACTGGCACTCACCCTGCCGTTGCGGAACCTGGCGACGACGGCACCGATGTTCCCGATCAGCGCGTTCGATCCCGGCAGCGGCAAGACGCTGCTGGCCGAGACGTTGGTCGCCGCCTGCTTCGGTGTCATCCCGACGCCGAAGAAGATGGCCTACAACGAGGGCGAGCAGGAGCGCCGCAACATCACAGCGGTGTTGCGGGACACGACGACCGACATGGACGTGGTGTGGTTCGATGAGCCGCGCAAGTCGAGCCAGACGACCGAGATCGTCAGCGACACGCTCAACCTCATCGCCACGGCGGCGGCGGGTCAGTACGTGGACCGGCCGATCATGCAGCGGATGTCGCTCACGCTCAACGTCGTGCTGACGTGGATTCTGACCGGCAACAACCTCGCCCTCAACAGCGAGTTACAGCGTCGCACGGTGCGAATCGAACTGCAGCGCAACGGCAACTCGTTCAGCCGCACCGAGGATGAACTGCGTGAGCACGCCATCGCCAGCCAGGAGCGCTTCCACCAGGCGGTGGCGACGCTCATCGACAACTGGGTGGCGAAGGGCTGTCCGCAGCCGACGCACACGCCGCAGTTCCCCTCCTTCAACGCCTGGCTGACCATCGTCGGCGGGATCTTGGAGGCGGCTGGCATCGAAGGCCTGCGCCAGAACCCCGACACCGCTGGTCCGTACACGGCCGCTCGCGCTGAGTGGTTGGAGTGGATTCGCTCCAGCGTCGCCGGTAACACAACGGGCGGCGACAAGGATATCGATCAGCAGGCGATCGTCCAGATGCTCAACGGCGGCACCCAGGCCAAGCGCAAGGCAGCGATGGTCCGGTTGGAGAAGCTGGTCCACTTCGCCACGCCGAAGGACGCGGCCGAGTGGGACAAGCTGGTCGAGAAGGTGCGGACTGGCGGCGTCAAGTCGAACGGCTTGTCGCGGGTCATGAAGCTCTGCCTCGTCCAGCAGACCTGGGACTTCGGTGACGGGCGCTCCATCTCGGTCAAGCGGTTGGAGGAAGGGGGAGGCCTGCCGGTGCGGTATCGCCTCTCGCTGATGAAGAAGAGCCTGGATCGCCGGGCGGGTCAGAACCTGCCCAAGCGTCGCCGGGTGGCCCGTACCGCCTAAACCCGGCCCTATTTGGCCCGGGTTTAGCCGAGGCGTAGCAGAGGCGGTGGCCGAGAGGTCGCCGCCTCTGTCGCGTGTGCGCTGCCGTGGGCCAGTTCTAAACCCGGCCCTTTTTGGGCCGGGTTTAGTCGTGGTACCCCCCTTTCGCACGCTCCACATCCTGTTGTGTTATACGCTCAACGCTGCTACCCTGCTACGAACTCACCTACCCAAAGGAGACAGCATGACCAAGACCATCAAGATTCCACCGGAGACGGTCGAACAGATCAAGGACATCTACCGTCGTCTGGTGAAGGAGGCCAAGTTCGCCCCCGCCGCACCATCGGACGGCATGGGCACGATCGTCGGTGAACAGGACACCGAGGCCGAGGCCGAGCAGTACGTCGCTCAGTGGTACACGGAAGAGCAGAGCGACCGCTACTGGTGCGGCGTTCCTGACTGGCACGGTCGTCCCGCGCTGGTCTTCACCATCGAAGCTGCCCGCTGCATCTGCGGGATGAGCTACGCCCGCGCCGCCAAGCTGCTCCGCATGGCGGCTGACGACCTGGAGAACCCGAAGGGTCCCTCCTTCACGGCCTACAGCGCGAAGATCAGCAAGGCGGTCAAGTGATGTCGGCGCTCACCGAGACGGTGGACGAGCAGCAGCGTCAGCGCGAGGACCGCGCTCGCTGGGAGAAGCAGTTCGGGTGGAAGGTCAAGACCAAGGGATTGCTTCTCCCGAAGGGCTTCACCAACCGGACGCGGTACTGGGAGTCCGACACCCCTTCGGTGTTCGATCACACCTACATCCTCACCGCGGAGCGCGATGGGCGTCCCGGCGTGCTCACCATGCCTTACGGCTTCGACAGCAGCATGGCGAAGCAGTTGGACAAGTGGTGCATCCAGCATGGCGCTCGCTGGTACATCAACGGCTGGGCGTGGTGGAACTCGGCCACGGTGGCCGTGGTGATCGTGCCGACCTTCGGAGAGGGCGAGGACGACTGACGTGTGATATCTCGCTTACAAGTTGTGCCACAACTTGCAGTGAGGTAGAGTGCTCCAGGTGATACCAGGCGGGGTATCACCTGGAGCACTTACAAGGAGCACTACCTATGGATCAGGTCCGGTACGAGTCGATGGTCGAAGAGGCCATCGGCATCCAGCGGCGTACGCGTCGCGAGCAGGTTCGCCTCATGATCCTGCTCAAAGAGGCCCAGGACGGGGGTGTCCTGGAGCAGTTCTGCGAGGACATCAACCTCACCCTCGCAGCGGCGGGCAACTATCTCACCGCCCACACCAAGTTCGTGGAGGACTACGGCGTCATCCCCGGTTCCGGCGAGGGGTCCAACGACCTCGTTGCCGAGATGTGGGAGCAGGTCTTCGACTCCACCGCTGACGGTCGCTGGGGCTACAACGGCGTCGATCGCGAGCACATCACCGAAGAGGCGCAAGCTCTCGGCCTCAAGGGGACGAGCAAGGCGTTCGACATCGCCAAGAACACCCGCTCGCTGATGGCGGCGATCCGTGGTGACAGCAAGGCCCGTGCCGCGGCAGCCGAGGCGATCACCTGGGTGATGACGCACAGCCAGAAGGCCCGTGACGAGATGCACGCCAAGGGCGTCTACTTCGTGCGCCCCGGTGGCAGCGGCGGTCACAGCGGCACCGTTCACTCCCGTGACCCGTGGTTCTCCGACATCGTTCACGCGGTCGGCGTGATGGCTCGCCTGCGCGAGAAGGCCTTCAACGATCCGAAGGCCCCGCCCGCCCTGATGGAGCACTGCGCCAAGATCCGTGACGACGCCGCGGCGGTGGTCGATCTCATCAAGGGTCGCCTGCAGATGGACGAGATGGAGCACGCCAATGGCTAACAACGGGCGCATCTGGCTCACGGCGCACGAATCAACGAGCCTCGTCCAGGAGGGCTGGCGCATCATCGACGGCCTCGTCGCCACTCACGGGATGAACGTGGAGATATCTGACTTCAAGAATCAGGTTCTCACCGGTCTGATGAGTCACCCGTTGTGGCACAGCACCGGGCCGGACGCTTGGCTGGACTGGCCGAGCGATTGCATCGACGCCAACGGCCGAACCAGCGATCTGTGGGCGGTCATCCGCCGCACCTTCCCGTACTCCAACGACTCGGCACCGCCGCGGGCTTTGGTGGTCGTCCCCAACAAGACCGGTCGTCAGTCCGGTTCGTGGATGGTCACCGACGATCGCACCCTCATGTGGGCGACGTTCGAACTGACCTTCAACGACAGCCGCGGTCGCTTCCGCACCGACGTGGAGGCGGCGGCGCAGATCATGGGCGCTCACAGCGACGCCATCTCGGTGGCGATGACCGAGGGTCTGGACGCCATGTGGCACCTGGGTGAGGCGATCCTCAATGCGAGCATCCGCTTCACCGACGACATCCACAACAACACCCCGGCCGTGGTGAAAGCCCGGTTTGGATGGAAGTCCATCCGCGACGCCACGGCGGCATTCCAGCACGCCTGCAACGCCAGCAACGTCGGCACTATGGCGGTGGGTGAGTCGCTGTGGGATATGTACGTCGATCGCCTGGCAGTGGGAGGATTGGTGCCGTGACCGACAAGCGCCCACCGCCGAAGCGCTCAAAGACCCCACCCCCACCGCCGTCGCCGTCGAAAGAGCAGCCGCTCATCCGCATCGCCCTCAACCCGGACGACATGGTGCGGCTGCTCGACCGGCTGGGGGAGTGGAACGATCCACTCCTTCACCGGCTGCGGATGCGGTACACCGCGCACCGCCTCCGCTACCCCGGGTGAACCCATCAAAGGTACGGTATCATTGATGCATGACTACCTACACTCACATCCCGATGGGGTTCCGCAATCGCTCGCACTACACGCAGAAGGGTGAGCCGAAGCGCGCTCTGACCGCCCAGCAGGTCCGTCAGGTCTTGGCCGACAACCCGAACCTGGAGGGCTACGTGTGTCATATCTGTCAGCAGTATCACACGGGTAACCGACCACTTGGGCACACAGACTCGGGAGGCAACCGGTCGTGAGGTAGCTTCTGTCGCCATGAGCAGAGCACTTACGATGAGGAAGGTCATGGAGGATCTACAAGGTGTCCTCCATGACCTTCAAGACATATCCGCCCGCGCCGGTCAGCCGTTCCAGGGGATCGTGATCAACGACCTGGAGCAGGCCTGGCGCGACCAAGGCGTGTTCAACTGGACGATTCGTATCGAACCGTCGCGTCCCGCCCCGCAGTCACAAGTGGAGGTGGTATCTCCCGACGATATTCCTGCGGAAGAGGAAGAGGTTGACAGCAACCCCTAGAATGAGGGCATGAGTAACACATGGAGCATCGGTGACCGAGTTCAGGTGTCACTGCCGTTCGGAGCCAACGATCAGACGGTCCACCTGGCGACCATCTCACGGATCTTGGAGCCGGGACCCCACGACCCTGCCGCCACCGTCAAGGTGCTGTTCGATGACCCGCTGATCTACGGAGGGACCGGTACCGCCTGGGTGGAGCCGTGGGTCCTCGCCCGTGAGGGTGCGGAGCCGGTGAAGATCCAGCGCAACTACGTCATCGGCTAACCAGTGCTCGCCGTCAGCATTGAGGCGATGCAGGTCATCATCCTTATCCTCGCTGGGGTGTTGATTATCGGCGTGGTGTGGGAACTGCTCATGGGGAAGGACCGCGATGACCGACGCAGGAGATGAACTGCTTGGGCTGATCCGCACGGAGCTAAAGCGCCGTCGAGTGTCGTCCAACGACATGGATCTCCTGGCCGAGATCGTCGGCCGCACAATCATCACTGTGATGTCCACCCCCCGCTTCTACGAGCGGCTGCTTGTTGTGTTAGAACTTCGCAAGGAGAATGAGCTACTCCGGTATCACCTCGCTTCGACGCAGGCTATGCTCAACCGCCTGGTCCAGTCACGGATGCCTGTGGTCAGGGCCAAGAAGACGGCAGCGAAGCCCCGGAAGGCAGCAGCCAAGAAGGCACCAGTGGTCAAGAAGGCACCGGCCGTCCGGGTCCGAGGCTCGACCGCCGCCAATCGCAAGGCATTCAAACAGGGCTACCGGGGGACGTAATCCCCCATCGGAACAACCAATCGGAGCATCAGTCGTGAAATCAGTGGACTCAGAGTCCCTCTACGTCATCATCCTGTTCTTCACCACCTTCATGCTGTGTGCGGCGGTGTGGGCGGTCAGCAAGGCCGCTCGTCCCCCGGAAGAGATCGTGGACGAGCTAGAGCAGCCGATCAGCGCGCACTCCATCCACAAGCTCTGCCAGCGGCTGGAGCGCGAGCGGTCCATCGACCCTGGCCGTCAGTCCTAGTACCCTGGGCGTTGACATGAGCAGCAGAGAAGTCCAGTGCGAGGGCCTGGGTATGGGCCTCACGCTTGATGACGAGGGTCACGTCTGCGCCTTCATCGCTCTCGGTGACATCGAAGACGTTGACATGCCCACCCATGTGGTGCGCTTCGACTCCGACCGGCTCAACTACATCATCCGCATGCTGATGAGCATCTCCAACGAGTTCGCCACTCTGGAGTCGGAACTGGCCGACCTGCCTGAGTCCGACCACGCCGCCTTCCTGCGGCGGGTCGCCGGTCGCTACAACTCCGGGGCTAACTGATGACTGACAGCGAGGTCAACGACTTCCTGCGAGCCTTCGCCCGCTACGAGTTGGCCCGGATGGCCTATGAGGACATGCAGGGTGTGTATTACCCGGCCGTCGCTGAGGAACGACAGGAGGCCCGCATGGAGTTCAAGCGTGCGTGTGAATGGGTGAGGGGGCACTGATGGCGAAGAAGTCGGGCGGGCAGGTCGGGGCCAACCAGGGCAACGCCGAGGCCCAGCAACCACGGCCAGGTGCCCGAGCGCTCTCGGCCGAAGAGATCTACTCAGGCGTCGAAGCCGGTGGAGCACACGACCTCGGCCCCTGGATCGAAACCCCGTCCAGTACCCGGGTATCACGCTTCCGCTATGACCATCTCCAGCGTGAGCTTCAAGTCCAGTGGACCAACAACAAGAACGCTGGCTGCATCTACCACAACGTGGACTACGAGGGCTACCGCTCGTTCGCCCGGGTTGCCAGCAAGGGCCGACACATCAACTCGACGTTGAACCACTTCGACTTCTCCTACATGCGCGGTGAAGAGGACTACCCGTCCAACGAGAAGCGCCGCGGTATCGGGTCCCGCGTCCGTACGTGATCATCATCAGGCAACTCCCCTACTACTGGGGCGTCGAGACGGAAGCCCAGGACCCATCGTTCTTCACCAAGACCTGGCTGATGGAGGACATGCTTCCCTTCCGCGAGTCGATATGGGCCTTCCGTATCCGGGTATCACACCGTCACTGGCTCCACGTCGGCAAGTACCGCTACCGGCGAGAAGCTCTACATTCGGGCCTGTCCTTCAAGCCAACCGAGATCGGTAAGTGGGGAAGCGATGTTCAAGAGGGTGCAGCCAACGGGCCACCTACGGACGAAGTTCGACCGGATGGCGGAAGCGGACCTGGAGACGGCGTTGGAGACATCGCTGTCTCGGACGGCGGAACTGTTTCGGGGCTTCCAGCACCGGGAACTGGATCACCGCTGGCTGGTGAAGCAGATGTGTACGGAGATCGATCAGGCGCAGCAGATCATTCAGGCGTTACAGCGTAAGGTTGAACTCTGATCAAAGATCTGGTATCTTTGATACATGACCACAGAAGCCCCAAAGCTCTACTTCGGCAAGGCCGAGTACGAGCAGCCCGAACTACCCCTGGAGATGCCCGTGTACGACCACTACACCATCGAACTCCGCAAGGGCAACCCGCCTGGTGAGATGGAGGTGTTGAAGCAGCACACGGCCACCACCACGATCGACGCCATCGGCATCATCGAGAGCATGCGTGACCGCACGGCCTTCCGTGACAAGGTCGTCTGGCGTGACCGTGAGGTTGATGGCAACGGCGACCTCTACGGCCTCGTCAAGGGTGTGACCTGGCAGATCCACGTCACCCCTGACCTCAACACCGGCATTGCCGCCGATGAACCTTCGAACTGACCTGAACGCTCCCATCGACAGCATTCAGGCCGACAGCATGGGCCAGATCCAGATCATCCGTGGCTGGGTCGCCCGCGCCAAGGAGACGGTGCGAACGTGGGACATCTCACCGATGCCACCGGACTGGAAAGGCCATGACTGACGACGATCGGGCGCTGTTGCTGAACCTCAAGGCTCGCGTGGAGTCTCTGGAGAAGGAGCGCCCTGGGCGTAAGCCCCTACCCATCGTGGTGTCAGAAGAGCACGTCTGCGGGGTAGACCCTGACCGTGACTCGGCATCGTGCCCCGACGCCTCGCTCTATCGCCGTCAGAAGGGTTGCAAGGGAGATCGCTGCGTCAGTATCTCACAAGAGTACTACGGCGCACGCCGAGCCAAGTGACATGGGCCAACGTAGCCAGGACGCCCTGGAGCGTCTGAGTGACGGGCCGATCTACACGCTCTACCTCGACGCTGGGGCGTTCTCCTGGCTCAAGGAGATTGTCGAGTCGAAGACCCGCACCCAGGTCTGGTTGAAGCCATACCAGCGTTTGGTGAAGAGGACCCTGCTGGCGTTCGCTGAGGCCGAGAAGGCCCTGGAGCCACCCCCCGAGAACGGCGAAGTCCGCAAGCGGGTCGTGCCCCGCAAGCTCCCCCCGAAGAAGCGAGCGAAGAGGTTGTAGTAACTCACTTGGGGTGGTACATTGATCTCACTGATCCCGGCGATTCCGGTCGTTGAGGTAGGTAAGTGGCGCTGGAGGCCTGGTCGAAAGACCGGGCCTTCGGTGTATCCAGGGGCAGGTCCGGTGTACGTTGGCCGCAGTGCCAGGGATCATCACCGACCTGGGGTACGACCTGACCCCCGAAGAGCAGGCCCAACTCGACGCCTACGAAGCAGCCGAGGACGCCGCCGACGAGTTCGACAGCGGGGCCACCGAAGAGGACACCCTGGATGAACTCTCCCCGGAGATGTCCGACTTCTGCGACCAGTTGATCAAGCGCACGATCCTGTTCTGCGAGGAACTGTGGGGCAAGGAGTTCCGCCCATACCAGCGTTCGATGTCCTATCGGATCATCGAATCGATCGTGCTCAACGACGCCGAAGAGATCACCGGCCTGTGGTCCCGGCAGTCGGGCAAGTCAGAGACGCTGGCCGTCACCCTCTCTGGCTGCATGATCCTGCTCCCCATCCTGGCGAAGACCTACCCCATGCTGGAGCAGTTCAAGGACGGGGTCTTCGTCGGCCTGTTCGCCCCGGTGGAAGAGCAGTCCGAACTGGTGTTCAGCCGGATGGCCTCTCGCCTGACCTCTCCCCGGGCACTGGCGATCCTGTCCGATCCCGAGATCGATGAGAAGGTGGACGGCAAGAGCCGGATGCTCAAGCTCTCCAACGGCTCGTTCTGCCGTCGTCAGACCGCCAACCCCCGGGCGAAGATCGAAGGCTCCACATATCACATCATCGTGATCGATGAGGCCCAGGAGGCTGACGAGCAGGTCGTGCGTAAGAGCGTCCACCCGATGCTCGCCGCCAACGCAGGCACCATGGTCAAGATCGGCACCCCCGGCTACACCAAGGGTGACTTCTACAAGGCCATCGCCCTCAACAAGCGTCGCCAGCGGGGCAAGCGCACGAACCATTTTGAGTACGACGACCGCGTGGTAGCCCGCTACAACCCGGCCTACAAGAAGTTCATCGACAAGGAGAAGATGCGGCTCGGGGAGGACTCCGAAGAGTTCCAGATGTCATACCGGCTCAAGTGGATG
>Ga0207686_10002425_pt1 | contig 10154 bp, 10 predicted proteins | sample KBSM24metaG_FD_184396 | JGI IMG/M metagenome (GOLD analysis project Ga0207686, IMG submission 184396) | Miscanthus rhizosphere microbial communities from Kellogg Biological Station, Michigan, USA - KBS M2-4 metaG (SPAdes) (version 2) | ecosystem: Host-associated > Plants > Roots > Rhizosphere >...
CGTCGCGCACGAGGCGCCGCTGGACGTCCTCGCGCAGCAGATCGTCGCCGAGAGCGCCTGCCGCGACGCCTCCGAAGACGAGATGTTCGCGCTGATGCGCCGGGCCTGGCCGTACCGCGACCTGTCGCGCAAGGACTTCGACGAAGTGTTGAAGATGGTCGCCGACGGATTCGCGACCAAGCGCGGGCGGCGCGGCGCGCTCGTGCATCGCGACGAAGTGAACGCGAACGTGCGCGGCCGCCGCGGCTCGCGCATGCTCGCCATCACCTCCGGCGGCGCGATCCCCGAAGTCGCGGACTATCGCGTCATTCTCGAAGGGGAAGACACGTTCATCGGAACGCTCAACGAAGACTTCGCGATCGAGAGCAACGCCGGCGACATCTTCCAGCTCGGCAACGCCTCCTGGCTGATCCTGCAGGTCACGAGCGGAACGGTGCGCGTCGCCGACGCGAAAGGCGCCCCGCCGACCATCCCCTTCTGGCTCGGCGAAGCCCCCGCGCGCAGCGACGAGCTTTCGAAGGCGGTGAGCGACTTGCGGAACGATGTGGGTGCCGCTGCCCTCAGCGGCACCGCGACCGCTGAGGGCAGCGGTCGCCACATGCTCGAGGGCATCCCCGAAGCCGCCGCGAACGAGATCATCGCCTACCTCGACGAAGCGCAGCGGGCGCTCGGGGTGATGCCGACGCAGGACACGCTCGTGGTGGAGCGTTTCTTCGACGAGTCGGGCGGCATGCAGCTCGTGCTGCACGCGCCGTTCGGAAGCCGCATCAACAAAGCGTGGGGGCTCGCGCTGCGCAAGCGGTTCTGCCGCCAGTTCAACTTCGAGCTGCAGGCCGCGGCGACCGAGGACGCGGTCCTGCTTTCTCTCGGCCCGCAGCACTCGTTTCCGCTCGCCGACGTCTTCCGCTATCTCCATCCCGCCACCGCGCGCGACGTCCTCGTGCAGGCGTTCCTCGACGCGCCGGTGTTCCAGACGCGCTGGCGCTGGAACACGACCATCTCGCTGGCCATCCCGCGCAATCGCAACGGCCGCAAGATTCCGCCGCAGCTGCAGCGGGCGATGGCCGACGACCTGATGGCCGCGGTCTTCCCCGACGCCGCCGCGTGCTTCGAGAACATCGGCGGCGACCGCGAGATCCCCGATCACCCGCTCGTCAATCAGACCGTGCGCGACTGCCTCGAGGAGGCCATGGACTTCGAAGGCCTCGCGGCCGTGCTCACGCGCATTCACAACGGCGAGATCCGCTGCGTCGCGCGCGACACGCCGGAGCCGTCGCCGCTCGCGCACGAGATCCTCAACGCCAAGCCTTACGCATTTCTCGACGACGCGCCGCTCGAAGAGCGGAGAACGCAGGCCGTCTACACGCGACGCGCATCGGGCGCCGGCGACTTCGGCATGCTCGACAGCGCCGCGATCGAGCGCGTGCGCGACGAAGAGAGCCCCGACCCGCGCGACGCCGACGAGCTGCACGACGCGCTCCTCACCGCCGGCTTTCTCACCGCGGAGGAAGCGGCGGCGATTCCGCGCGAGCTGTTCGACACGCTCGTCGCCTCGCGCCGCGCGGACTTTGTCGCAAACGTCTGGATCACCGCCGAGCGCCTTCCCGAGCTCCTCGCCGTGCATCCGTGCGAAGTCGCGCTGCGGCCGCCGGCCTCGCGCAATCGCACCTGGACGCGGGAGGAGGCGCTCGTCGAGTTGATTCGCGGCCGCATGACGCTCACCGGTCCGACCACCGCGCGCGCGCTCGCCGGCTCGCTCGCCATCGAAGAGCGCGACGCCGACGCCGCGCTCCTCGCGCTCGAATCGGAGGGCGCGGTCTTGCGCGGCTCATTCGAAACGCGCGAGCTCGAATGGTGCGATCGCCGCCTCCTGGCGCGCATCCATCGTTACACGCTTCACCGCCTGCGCGCGGAGATCGAGCCAGTCACCGCCGCCGACTTCATGCGCTTCCTCTTCGAATGGCAGCACGCCACGCCGTCCTCTCGCCTGGCCGGCATCGACGGACTGCATCAGGTCATCGCGCAGCTCGACGGATTCGAGATCGCCGCGAGCGCCTGGGAGCGGAGCGTCCTCCCCCTCCGCGTCGAACGCTACGACCCATCGATGCTCGACACGCTCTGCCTCACCGGCGAAGTCGGTTGGGCACGTATGTCGTCCGCGCCGACGTCCGTCGTCTCCGCAACTCCGATTGCGCTGTTTGGGGGGCGGGCGTCCCGCCCGCCAGGCGGCCAGGATGGCCGCCCCCCATTGAGCGCCGAGGCCGAACGCATCGTCGAGATTCTCCGCACCCGCGGCGCGAGCTTCGCCCGCGACCTCGGATCCGACGAAGCCCTCGGCGAGCTCGTCTCCGCGGGCCTCATCACCTCCGACGGCTTCGCCGGCCTGCGCGCCCTCATCTCATCCAACGAACGCCGCGCGCTCGCGGGACGATGGTCGCTGATCGAAACCGATGCGGAGCTCGACGTCGAGACGCAGGCGCGCGTGTTCCTTCGCCGCTACGGCATCGTCTTCCGCCGTCTCGTCGCCCGCGAGCCGAATGCCGCACCATGGCGCGAGCTCGCGCGCGTCTACCGGCGCATGGAAGCGCGCGGCGAGATCCGCGGCGGACGCTTCGTCACCGGGATGTCCGGCGAACAGTTCGCGCTCCCCGAGGCCGTCGAGAAACTGCGCGAGATCCGCCGCACGAATCCCGACCACATCCTCCACGTCATCAGCGCCGCCGACCCGCTCAACCTCACCGGCATCCTCACCAGCGGCGAGCGCGTGCGCGCCGTCGCCGGAACCCGCATCGCCTACCGCGACGGCACCGCCGTCTCGGTGATGGAAGGCGACTACCTCCGCCCGCTCGACGACAGCGGCAGCGACCTCACCGTGGCCGCCGCACTCGCGGGGCGGCGGGTGGCGGTGGGGAGTGGATTCGTCGGAAGGCTGTGAACGCGCTGTTAACCACCCCCACCCCCGCACGTATCTAGCGGTCAAAGAGGTCGCAAGGAGCGAACGAATGACCGTCATGTACCGCCGCATCATCCTTTTTCTCGCCGCCGCCGTTTTCGCAGGGACGGCCGCGGCGCAGCAGGCCACGACCGAGACGACTACGACCGCCGCCGCGCCCGCGCCGCCCACGGTCGTCGCGAACATCGACAGCAGCGAGACGCGCGAGCAGTTGCGCGAGGTCTTGAACCGGCTGCCGCCGCAGGTCGGAAAAGCGCTCAAGCTCGATTCGACGCTCTGGACGAACCAGAGCTACCTGGCGAACTATCCCGCGCTCGCCGTGTTCGCGGCCTCGCATCCCGAGGTCGCGCACAGTCCGGCGTACTTTTTGGAGAGTGTGTGGATCCCCGGCGATCCCACGCCCGAGACCGCGAGCTTCCGGATCTGGAACGACCTGCTGGAAGCCATCTCCATCTTCGGCGTGATCGCGATCATCGCCGGAGTCTTCACCTGGCTGATCAAGACGATCATGGACCACCGCCGTTGGACGCGCCTCTCCACGATTCAGGCGGACGTGCACAACAAGCTGCTCGACCGCTTCGCATCGAATGAAGACCTGATGGCCTACGTCAACACACCGGCGGGACGGCACTTCCTCGAGTCCTCGCCGATTCCGCTCGAAGCCGGGCCGCGCGCGGTCTCCGCGCCGATCGGACGCGTGCTCTGGTCGGTGCAGCTCGGAATCGTGCTCACCGCGGCGGGACTGGGGATGAAGTACGTCAGCTGGAACGTCGGCAACGCCGAGGTCGGGCAGCCGATGGGCGCGGTGGGCGTGCTGGGGATCGCCATCGGCATCGGCTTCATCATCGCCGCCGTCGCCTCGTTCATACTGTCACGCAGACTGGGGCTGTGGCAGCCCCCGAAGAGTGAGCTGGAGGCGCCCGTAACCGAGTGATGCGAATCGAAGGAATCATGGGCGACGCGCTCACGGAGGTCGAGCTCGATGCGCAGGCGCGTGACGCACGAGCGCTGCCTCTGATGGACGAGGACACGTTTCGCGGGTTTTATGATCGGACCGCGCGGAGCGTGTGGGTGTACCTCTCGAGAATCAGCGGCGACCGGCAGCTCGCGGACGATCTTCTGCAGGAAACGTATTACCGCTTCTACCGCGCCGGCCGCGCGTATGAGAGCGAGACCCACCGGCGCAACGCGTTGTTCCTGATTGCCACGAACATCGCGCGCGACTCCATGCGGCGCCGGCGGCACTCGCAGGTCGTCGTGGCGCTGCCGGATCGGGACGAGCTGGCGGGCGAGGATCGCACCGCCAGCCGCGCCGAAGGGCGGACCGATCTCGCGCGGGCCATGGAGAAACTGAAACCGGTGCAACGCGAAATGCTGTGGCTCGCCTACGCCCAGGGCGCGTCGCACAACGAGATCGCCGCAATCCTCGGCCTGAAATCGGCGAGCATCCGACTGCTCCTCTTCCGCGCCCGAAAAAAACTCGCGGCGCTCCTCCGCAGGAGACTCCCATGAACTGCCCCCGCGAATCCGAAGTCCTCGACGCCCTCACCACCGCCCGCTGGCCGGACGAGCTCCACGCACATGCCGGCGGCTGCGCGCTCTGCGCGGACCTCGTCGCCGTCGCCGCCGCACTCCACGAAGATCTGCAGGATGCGATGCACGACGTCGTCGTTCCCGCGTCCGGTCTGGTGTGGTGGCGCGCCCAGCGACGCGAGCGCGAGGAAGCCACACGCGCCGCCGCCCGCACGATCACGCTCGTCCAAACGGCCTCCGTCCTCGGGGCCATCGCCGTTGCCCTGACGATCCTCGGCGGCGTCTCGGTCATGAGCGATACCTGGCGCGACTGGCTCGCGGGCCTCACGTCCGCGGTCCGCTTCGAGTCGTTCGCCGTCGTTCCTCAATGGAACGTGCCGCTGATGCTCGCGGCCGCGGCGTGCCTGGTGCTCGCGCCGGTGGCGCTGTACTTCGTGGTCGCGGAGAAGTGAGCGGGATCGCGGAGCTCGTATCGCCTCAATCGGGCCACTTCCTGCTCGAATCGGGATTTCACGGCAACCTGTGGCTCGATCTCGAGGCCCTCTTTCTGAGACCGGAGCGCATCGCGCCGCCGGCGCTCGAACTCTCGCGCCGTCTCGCGCAATACGGCGCCGAGGTCGTGTGCGGGCCGCTCGTCGAAGGAGCATTTCTCGCGCTGATGGTTGCGCGGCAGATGAATCTGCCCTTTACCTACAGCGAGCGATTCTTGCGCGACGACGCCCGGTCGCTCTATCCGTTCGGCTACCGGATTCCGAGTCCTCTTCATCCACACGTGCGCGGCAAACGCGCCGTCGTGGTGAATGACGTCATCGGCGGCGGCTCGGCGGTGGGCGGAACGTGGGAGGAGCTGGAAGTACGCGGCGGGATTCCCGTGGCGATCGGCGCGCTGCTCGTCGTCGGAGAGTGGACGTCGCGATTCGCCGGGGAGCGGAAGATCGGCGCGGAGTCGCTCGAGTCGATGACGAGCGATTTGTGGACGCCCGGCGAATGCCCGCTATGTGCGCGCCGGGAGCCGCTCGTGCGGCCCTGATATGCAATTCATCGCTCGAAGCGTCATCCGCGCGACTCCGGAGCGCGTCTTTGCATTTCACGAGCTTCCGGATGCACTGGAGCGGCTGACACCGGCGTGGGCCGGCTCGCGCATCATTCAATCGCCTTCATCGCTCGACGCCGGCGCTCGTTCCATCGTCGAGATTCGCGTCGCGCCGTTCGTCTGGGTTCGTACGGAATTGATGCACGTCGTCTACGAGCCGCCGGCGCTGTTCGTCGACGAACAGGTGCGCGGGCCGTTCAAGAGCTGGCGCCATCAACATCGATTCACCAAGTTCGAGAACGGTACCGAGCTCGCGGACGTGATCGACTTTGAGCCGCCACTGGGGCTGATAACGCCGCTGATCATTCTGCCGCGCTTGAGAAGGCTATTCGCATACAGACACGACGTCACTCGCGCGTGGTGCGAATAGCAGCCTTTTATGGACTGCGGCGGCAGAGCCGCCGCTTTCAACCGCGGTAGCGAAGCTGCCGTTCGCTGTCGAAAGCGGTGGCTTTGCCACCGCAGTCCATAACGTATCCTAACGGCGACGTGCGAGAGCTGATTGCCGCCGGCTGTTTAATGATCGGGGGATGGTTGGTCTTCAAGAGCGTCCTCGCTCTCACGCGAGGACTCCAGAGCCGCTCGTGGCCGGCGGCGACGGGCGTCATTCGCGCGGTGAAGACGGTGAAAAGCCTCAACAGCGATGCCGACGAGATCTCGCGCCAGGAGCTCGAATACTCCTACTCCGTCGGCCGGCAGAGTTTTCGCGGAACGCGCGTGCAGTTCGGCGTCCCGCGCGCGCTGGCCTGGTCTCAGTCAGGCCCGGCGTATCGGCGCGGCGACAGTGTCGTCGTGCGTCACAGCCCGTCACGCCCGGCGATCAGCGCGCTGCAGACGGGATTCTCGCCGTTCGCGCTGCTGACGCTCGCCGCGGGAGGCACGATCGTCTGGATGGGCGTCCGGCTGCTCTTACTCTGACTTCTGCTCGGAGATCGACTCCACGGTGATCGTCGATCCGTCGACCGTCCCGACCACTTTGACCTTGTGACCGGCGTGCGCCTTCGCGGCCGCCTGATCGCTCAGCTTGTAAATCTGCTCATCGGCCGAGTTGTAGAACACGAGCGCCGCGCCGCGCTCCGCGCACTTGAGCGCGCAGCTCCCGTGCCCTTCCGCCGCACCTTTGGCGCCGCAATGTTCATCGGTAATCCATCCCGTCCACTCCGCGGCCTGGAGCGGCAGCGCGAGCAGGACGACGAGCACGAACATCGAGACAGCGATTCTACGAAGCATCCTTGACCTCCAGGTTGACAATCGTGCGGAGTATACGCCTTCGCCGGAGGCGCTTTTGTTGCGGCATGGCGACGGTTTTGCTCTGTGCGCCTGGAGGAGAACGATGCCATGAGAACGATGCTCATTTCCGCCGGCCTGCTGCTGCTCCTCGGCGCGACGGCCTGTACGCGCGAGACCGCGACGACGGAAACGGTCAGCGACACCGGTACGACGCAGAGCAGCACGACGACCGTCTCGGCGACTGTTCCCGAAGTCGATACCGCTGCAGCGGCCGCCGCCGCGCGCGATGCCGCGCACAAGACCGGAACCGCCATGGAGACCGCCGGCAAGGAAATTCAGGAAAAGACCAAGACGGACGGGCAATAGTCAGGACAGGAGGTCGTGGTCGCGCAGCCAATCGAAGATGATCTGAGCGACCAGCGACACGCGCTCCCGATCCGCATACGCGAGCCACGCGATTTCCTCGATCTCGGCGGCCGGCTGCAGGCGCCCCGCATATTCGCCGGTAAAGCAGGTCATTCGCACGACGACGCCGTCCGCCTGACCATGCGCCTGCGCCTCGAAAACACCGAGCGGGCGAATGGTGTCGACCTCCAGGGCGACGCTCAGTTCCTCCTGAATTTCCCGAACGAGCGCCTGCTCGTCCGACTCGCCGGTCTCGCGCTTCCCGCCGGGGATGAAATAAACCTGTTTGCCGCGCGACCGCGCGCTGAGGATCCGGCCGTCCCGGATATGGATCCACGCGAGTTTATCGATGACGGGCATGGGCAAATTCTAGGCGGTCTTGAAACGGTCTGGTGTTTCACTTGCATCCGCACGCCGACGAGGGGGATGCTTATGTCCGAACGACAGCCGATCAGCCGTCTCTATTTCGTGTACAACGCCGAATCCGGAACCTTGGCCGCGATCGTCGATTCGGCAAAGAAGCTACTGAGCATCAACGGCTGTCCGCTTTGTTCGCTCACGCACTCGCTCCTCGGGGAGCGGAACGAATGGAAGACCTGCCGGGTTTAGGTTGAGACGTGACAAACGAAACGAGGGGGCGTCCTCAACAGGCGTCGGGCGTCGATTAGAACTGGATCACGTCGATATCAGGAGCTTCTCTCAGATCGAGCGTCATGTAACCGATACCTCCGCCGTCGGGCCACCGGACGCCTTCATCAGTGACATGTACGCCTCCGGTAAACCCGGGTAATTGGAAAACGCCGGTCAAGCGGACAACTTTCGGATTCATATACCGTACATTGAGAACCTCAATACCGTCGAGGTCACGAACAATCAGCGTGTGGTCGTCTGGTTGTGAAGGATTGAATGCCCGCTCCTGGCTCGCTTGAAATTCATTATCAATAATTCTGACCACATGATCGCCGCGATTGTCGAGTATGGCCGCCGAAACGTGCAGCGCATGATTCGCTACACGAAGTTTCAGAAAGGCCTTGCCATGCCTAGTGAATACGTGTTGGTCAGATGACCGAGTGAGCACTTGGAGGTTGTCGCCGAGCATCAGCGAGTAAGCGCCGGCTGGAACCCATGGTGCAGAATCGTCCGCGGGTGAAAGACGACCGTGAAAGATAGGTGCAGCTGAGCGAGCGCCTTTTCTGACAACGGAATTGTGCAGGTAGCCAGCGATTCCCAGCAGTAACAGAACTGCTGCTACAACACCAGTCCAGAGCGCCGCAAGTAACCGCTTCTGAGAAAGAAAGTAGTAAACTGTCCCGCTACCTAACACTCCGACGATCAGGAGAATAATCTGTATCGCGGCGTCCGGAATCATCTTATTCCATTTCGTCATAATAGCGCTCGTTCGCGCAAGTCATCAGCAACGCTAGGCAAAAAGGGCGGCCTTTCGGCCGCCCCACGAGGTGCTATTGCGACGGGACTAAGCCATTCGCCGCATACTACGAGCACCCACTGGTTGACCCGCAATTGAGGCATTTGTAGCAGGCGCCATTACGGACCATGATCGACCCGCAATCGGAGCATGACGGCGCGTCCTGTTGATAGAGGAACGTGCCGGCCTTTACCGGGTTCGGCTTGTCGGCGTCTTTCGGCGGGATCATGAAGCCGACTACCTTGCCGGGTTCCGAGGCAACGGCGGTGGGGGCGGGGGTGGCGGTGGCGGTGGTGACGCGGTCGATGAACGAGATATCCGACGCGGTCGGGGTGGTCACGTTCGACGACGACGCTTTGGGCACCGGCGGGGTGGTCGAGGCCGGGCCCTCGCGGAGGATCACGCCGGCGTGTTCCTGGCTCTCGCGGTCGAGGAACTTGATGGCCAGCCACTTGAAAATGTAGTCCATGATCGACTTGGTCATCGGGATCTCGGGGTTCTTGGTAAAGCCCGAGGGCTCGAATCGCGTGTGCGTGAACTTGTCGACCAACAGCTGCAGGGGGACGCCGTGCTGCAATGCCAGGGAGGTCATTGTGGCGAAGCTGTCCATCAGGCCGGAGATCGTCGAGCCTTCCTTGGCCATGGTGATGAAAATCTCGCCGGGGCTGCCGTCTTCGTATTTGCCGACGGTGATATAGCCCTCGTGGCCGCCGATGGAGAATTTGTGCGTAATGGACTCGCGCTCGTCGGGCAGCTTGCGGCGCACGGCGGTCGGGGTGATGCCGAGAGCCTCGAGCTGGCCCTTGTCGCGCGCGGTCGACAGAGGCTGTGAGCGTTTGCAACCGTCGCGATAGACAGCCACCGCCTTGAGGCCGAGCTTCCAGGCCTCGTGATAGGCGTTCTCGATCTCCTCCACGGTGGCATTGGCGGGCATATTGATGGTCTTGGAGATCGCGCCGCTGATGAACGGCTGCACCGCGCCCATCATCTTCAGGTGGCCCATGTGATGGATCGAGCGCGTGCCGTTCGCGGGCTTGAACGCGCAATCGAACACCGGCAGGTGCTGCTCGATCAGGTGCGGCGCGCCTTCAATGGTGTCGTTCTCGTCGATGTACTGGATGATCTCCTTGACCTGCTTCGGGTCGTAACCGAGGCGCTTCAATGCCGTCGGAACGGTCATATTGACCATCTTCAGCATCCCGCCGCCGACGAGCTTCTTATATTTCACCAGCGCGATGTCGGGCTCGATGCCGGTGGTGTCGCAATCCATCATGAAGGCGATCGTGCCGGTCGGCGCGAGCACGGAGATCTGGGCATTGCGATAGCCGTACTGCTGGCCGAGGGCGTAGGCCTCGTCCCAGACCTTGCAGGCGGCGTCGGCGAGATCGGCCGGCAGCGAGCGGACGTCGACGCGGTACGCGGAGCGGCGGTGCTTGTCGATGACGCGGAGGAACGGCTCCTCATTGACGGCATAGCCGGCGAACGGCCCGAGCTTCCCGGCAATGCGCGCCGAC
>Ga0207686_10002427_pt1 | contig 10152 bp, 4 predicted proteins | sample KBSM24metaG_FD_184396 | JGI IMG/M metagenome (GOLD analysis project Ga0207686, IMG submission 184396) | Miscanthus rhizosphere microbial communities from Kellogg Biological Station, Michigan, USA - KBS M2-4 metaG (SPAdes) (version 2) | ecosystem: Host-associated > Plants > Roots > Rhizosphere >...
GCGGCGCCGCGCGGCCCAGCGGCGTGTAGATCTTGATCAAAGGCTGCTCATTGGATCCGTAGATGCCGACTTCTTTGACGATGCCGATGATCTCGTGCGGAGTCGGACTGTCATAACCGATGTGCTTGCCGAGGGCGTCGCCGTTGGGCCAGAACTTTCGCGCCAGGCTCTCACTGACCAAGAGGACTGGTTTACCTTCGGCATCTTCATCGGCGGTAAAGGTGCGGCCCTGCAAGATGGGGATGCGCATCGTGCGGAAATAATCGCGGCTGACAATCGCCCAATCGACATTAATTAACTCGCCGCGCTTGGGTCCGGGATGACCCTCTGCGACGATGTCGGTGGTCCAGCCGCTACCGTATCCCGGCAGCTCAACTGAGATGCAGGCCGATTCAACGCCGGGCAAGGTCGAAACGCCGTCGAGTATCTGCTGTTGAAATCGGCCCAGTTCGCCTTTCTCTGTGTGCCGGCTGCGAGCAGAGTTGAGTTCAAACGTGAGAACATTTTGCGCATCGAATCCAACGTTGGAATTAGCCAGACCGATTAGACTTCGAATTAATAACCCGGCTCCCGCGAGCAGGATCGTCGCCAACGCGACTTCCGCGATCACCAATCCACCGCGCAGACGTTTGCCTTGCCGTTCACCCGAGCCGGCGTTGTTATCTTTCAGCGTCTCCTGTAGATCAGGCTTGGAAAAGCGCCACGCCGGAGCCAATCCGAAAATAATTCCACACGCAATCGACACGGCCAGATTGAAAAACAGCACGCTGTAATCGAGATGAATTTGATCGAGACGCGGGACGACTTCATGCGCAGCTTTTGCCAGCATGGCCATGCTCCAACTCGCCACGATCAAGCCGGCGATGCCGCCCAACAACGAGAGCAGCAAACTCTCGACCAGCAATTGGCGAATTACCCGCCCGCGGGTGGCGCCCATCGCCGCGCGGATCGCGAATTCTCTGCGCCGGGTAACAGCCCGCGCTAACATCAGGTTCGCGAGATTCCCACAGGCTATCAACAACACCAGGCCGACGGCTGCAAAAAGGATCCACAGCGGTGTGCGGACGTTGCCGGTGAGACGTTGCTGCAACGAGATCACATTCACCCGATTTGCGCCGGCGTTTGCGACCGGATGTTCCTGCGCCAGCTGTCGCGCCACGGCATTAATGTCCGCGCGCGCCTGTTCAACCGTGACGCCCGGCTTGAGGCGGCCGATCACGTTGCCGCCGATGCGCACGTCTCGATTCTTCCAATTCATCGGCCCGATTGGCACCCAAATCGGTGGCGGACCCTGGTGCTTAAAATCCTCGGGCATGACACCGATGATGGTGACCGCTGAATCATCCAGTGCGATCGTCTTGCCCACGACCGACGTATCGCCGGCAAAATATTTCTGCCAGAAGGCGTAGCTGATGATCGCGACGGGAGTCGCGCCGGGCCGATCGTCTTCGGCGGTGAAAGTGCGCCCGCGAACCGGCGCCACACCCATTACTTTGAAATAATCCGCCGTGACCATGCCCGCATCCAGGTGCGTCGGCTGGTCAACCCCTGTAAGAGTCAAAGCCCACGTGCGATAGGTCGACATCGCCTCGAAAGTTTGATTGCGGGCTCTCCAATCGACGAAGTTTGGGTACGAGACCATCCGATTCGCCACTTCATCGCCCGATTCGTTCATCCACACGAGACGGTCAGGGTTCGGATAAGGCAAAGGGCGCAGCAGCACTGTGTTGATGACACTGAACATCGCGGTGTTCACGCCAATGCCCAACGCCAACGTCAGGATTGCAACGCCCGTAAGGACAGGTTGCTTGCGCAAGCCGCGCAACGCGAATCGAATATCGCTCAGAAGTGTTTCGATTGATGGCCTCATAATATTTGTGCGAAGGCTCTGATCGGGTTATGTGTCATCGCCGGCATCGTGTCGCTACCGCTCGCGGTAGCGACCGGATCAATTGATGCCTCTGGAGACGACCTTGATCCGGTCGCTACCGCTCGCGGTTCTGACACTACTCGTATCTCAGCGCCGACAACGGATCGACCCTGGTTGCTCGCCATGCAGGCAAGTAAGTCGCGACTGCACCTATCGCCAATATGCCGAACGCGACCGTGGCAAAGATCGACGCGTCTGTCGGCGTGACCCCGAACAACAACGACGCCATCACTCGGGTCAGACCGAACGATGCGGCTACGCCTACGAACACTCCGAGCAGCGATACCACGATTCCATGTCGCAGAATCAGCTTGAGCACGTCGGTCCGCTGCGCGCCCAGCGCCATCCGCACGCCAATTTCATGTGTGCGCTGCGTCACCGAATAGGACATGACGCCGTAAATCCCAATCGTCGCCAACACCAGCGCCAAAACGCCAAAGAGTCCCACCAGCAGCATCGCGAAGCGCTGTTGCGCAATCGATGAAGAAAACACTTCGTTCATCGTGCGGATGTTGGTTACCGGAATACTCGGATCGACCGAATGAATCTCCGTGCGGGCGAGCTGTGACAGCGATGTCGGATCTCCGTTCGCGCGAAGGACGAGGGTCATGCCTCCGGTGGCGCGCTGAAGATGCGGCAGGTACATTGTCGGCCGCGCGTCTGCGTTGAGCGTGGTCTGTTTGACGTTGCCGACCACGCCGATGACTTGCCGCGGCTCTTTTTCAAACCCGACCGTGAGTTGTTGGCCGATTGGCTCCTGGTCAGGCCAGTGTCGACGCGCCAAAGCTTCATTGATCAAGATTACGGCCGGCGCATTCTTATCGTCGCGATCTGAAAACTGTCGGCCCTTCAGCAGCGGAATCTGGAGCGCGCGAAAATATTCAGGCGTGACGATCGTGTAATCGGCATTGGGTCGTTCTTCAAAAGTTGGCCGGGGCCGTCCTTCAATAAATAGATCGGTACTCTCTTCGGCGCCGGTGAGCGGCAGACTGAGAACTGCTCCGGCGGCAGTCACCCCAGGCGAGTGATTGAGTCGCGAGAGCACTTCTTTGAAGTAGGCGGCTTGCTCTTCGTCATCGGCATATTTGGACGGGGGCAGTGTGGGCAGCGCCACCTCCATTGTCAGCGTGTGCGTTGAATCGAATCCCGGGTTGACTTGCAGCAAGCGCACAAAGCTCTTGGCCAGCAAAGTTGCGCCGATCATCAGGACGACAGCCAGCGAAACTTCCGAGACGATCAAGAACGCGCGCATGCGGTTCTGTCGTAATCCACCGGTCGTTCCGCGTCCAGTCTCTTTCAGCGTTTCATTCAGATCCGGGCGCGACGCTTGCAGTGCCGGCGCCAGGCCGAACACGATTCCCGTCGCCACCGACACCAAGAGGGCAAACCCAAGGACGCGGAAGTCAACATTGACTTCATGAATGCGTGGGACTCTGTCGGGAATGACTGAGACCAGGAGCGGCGTTCCCCAAACAGCCAGCAGCAGCCCGACCAAACCGCCGGTCAGCGACAACAAAACGCTTTCGGTAAGCAGCTGCCGAATGATGCGCCAACGACCGGCGCCCAGCGCGCGCCGAATCGCCATCTCTTTTTGCCGCGCCGAAGCCCGGGCCAACAAAAGGTTGGCGACGTTCGCACAGGCAATCAGCAAAACGAACGCGACCGTTGCCAGCATCACCAGCAGCAAGCGCTGAATATTGCCGACCATCTGCTTCTGCAAATTGATCAGGTTGACGGTGTAGCCGATGGTGCCCAGCGGCAGTGTCGTCTCAATTGCGCGCAATTCATTTTCGGCTTGAACAATCGTCACTCCTGGTTTGAGCCGGCCTATGACTGCGAGATTCAAGCTCCCCTGGTTGCCGCGTTCTTCCGCGCTCATTGCCAGAGGCATCCAGATATCATTTCTGATCGCGAACTGAAGACCGGGAATCATGTTGGCGCTGCCGGGAAATTCGAAGTCACGCGGCATCACACCGACGATCTGAACTGTGCGTCCATTCAAGGTCAGGCTTTGGCCCAAAGCTCTCAGGTCGCCGCCAAACTCCTTTTGCCACAGCCGATAACTGATCACGGCGACCGGCGCTGCTCCCTCCTGATCCTGATCGCTGGTGAAGGACGAACCGGCCAAGGGGCGCGCTCCCAGAGCTTCGAAAAAGTTCGCTGAAACCCGGACGCCTTGTAATTGTTCCGGCTCGCCTGCGTGGGTCAGTTGCCAGGACCACTGACGGAAGGCGGCGAGCTGTTCGCACGTCTGAGTTTGCTTTGCGAGCCCGAGGTAATTAGCGGCCGAAGAAGGAAACTTGTCTGAGTTATGCGCGAGCTTGGGAAGGTAACCCCAGACCATCACGATCCGATCCGGATCCTTAAAAGGCAGGGGCCGGAGCAGTGTCGCATTGACGACGCTGAAGATCGCAGTGTTGGCGCCGACTCCGAGCGCGAGCGTGGTCACTATGATGAGCGTCACACCCGGACGAGTAATCAGTGCGCGCAATCCATACTTGACGTCCTGCCAAACGCTTCGCATCTGCCGCCTCCTTCTATTCGTATCTGAGTGCGATCAGTGGATCGACCTTCGTCGCGCGTCGCGCCGGAACCAGACACGCGAGCAGCGCTACCAGCACTAACGCCACGGCTACCATGACAAAAGTCATGGCGTCAGTCGGCGTCACATCGAACAACAGACTCTTCATCAGACGCGTCAGCGCAAATGCCAGCGCGATTCCGATCCCCACGCCAATCATCGTGAGGACCAGTCCCTGTTGAAATACCAGCCTGAGAACATCTGCTACGCGCGCGCCCAGCGCCATGCGAATGCCAATCTCGTGAGTGCGTTGCGTCACCGCATAGGACATCACGCCGTAAATGCCGACTGCTGCCAGCAGCAAAGCGAGCCCTGCGAAACACGCGAGCAAAGTCAGAATGAACTTTTGTTGAGTGATGGACGACGAGACCAAATCTTTCATCGTGCCCAGGTTGGCGATCGCCAGGTTCCGATCTCCAGCCCACACTTGCTGGCGCAGCGTGGGCGCCATGCTGAGCGGATCGCCGGACGTGCGCACCACCAGGTCCATTCCGCGCGCGGGCTGCTGGCGCATTGGGAAATACATTGTCGGCGGCGCGTCAGTATCGAGACCAAAATGTTTGACGTCGCGCACCACACCGACGATCTCGCGCCATTTATCAGGGCCGCGTCCGATCCGTTTTCCCATCGGATCTTCATTCGGCCAGAACTTACGGGCCATCGCTTCGCTGATGATCGCGACCAAAGGTGATTTCTCGTTATCGCTGTCAGCAAATGTTCGGCCTTTGACCATGTGCAACTGCATCACCTGAAAATAATCATTGCTTACCGAGTTGAACCAGGCGGTGGGTTCCTGGTTCGGAGGTGGGGCCGGGCGGCCTTCGATCAGAAAATTGGTATCAGTCTGGTTGCCGCTTAACGGCAAGGTTGAAATCGTGGCCGCCGATTGCACGCCGGGCACGGCCTTAACCCGATCAAGCAGCTGCGCATAATAATTGACAACCTGAGGCACAGCCGGGTAAGCAGTCCGATTCAAAATCAACCGCAGCGTTACGACGTGATCGGGATTGAATCCAGGATCGACACGCTGGAGCAGGATGAAACTCTTCATCAAAAGTCCTGAGCCAATCAGCAGCAGGAGCGCGAGGGCCATCTCCGCGATCACCAGCGCCCCACGCAGGCGTCCGCCGCGCGCTCCGCCCGGCGTGCCCTTGCCGGTGTCTTTAAGTGATCTATTCAGATCGATCTTCGACATTTGCAGCGCGGGCGCGAGACCGAAAACGATTCCGGTGAACGCGGCGATCAAAACTGTGAAGCCCAGGACATATCGATCGATTGCGATCTGATCCAGTCCCGGAGTTCCTTGCGGACTGAGGGTCACCAACAAACGTAGCAACCAATAGGCGAGCGCCAACCCCGTGGCCGCCCCGGCGAACGCCAGCAAGCCACTTTCGGTGAGCAGTTGGCGGATCACGCGCAAACGGCTGGCGCCGAGTGCCGATCGCAAAGCCATCTCACGTTCGCGCGTGGCGGCGCGAGCCAACATCAGGTTCGCGACGTTCGCGCAGGCAATCAATAAAACGAAACCGACTGCGCCGAGCAGAACCAGCAGCGGCCGCTTGATGTTGCCGACGAGTTGTTCTTGAAACGGCACCAGCGACGCGCCGACCTTTGAATTGGTGTCGGGATACTGCGCCGCCAAACGCGAAGCGATGGTGCTGACGTCCGCTTGCGCTTGCTCAATCGTGACGTTGTCTTTCATCCGGCCGATCGCGCGCAGCACGATGCAACCACGCGCGCAGGATGGATTCAGCGTCGGGCGCAGCGTTCTCCAGACCTGCACACCGGGAATGATCGGAAACTGAAATCCGGCCGGCATGACGCCGATGACCTGATAGTCGTTCTGATTAAGTGAAATGGATTTGCCGACTATGTTGGGATCCGAGTTGAATCGTTTTCGCCAAAACTCGTCGCTCAGTATGACGGCGTTCGGCGCATTCAATTGATCCTCTTCGGGGAGAAAGGTGCGGCCACGCGCCGGCGCGATTCCCAGCAGATTAAACATGTCCTGCGACACCGCCGCGCCCACCAGAGACTCAGGCTCATCGCGGCCGGTAAGCGTCGGCACCCAGTTGTTAAGAGCTGACAACTGCGAGAACACTTTGTTCTGCGCGCGCCAGTCGTCGACCTCAGGCGGCGAAAACCATTCCTGCGCGGGCCCGCCGCGCGCCTGGTGATTCGTCCAGGCCATCACCAACTGTTGCGGCTGCGGATAAGGAAGCGGGCGCCAGAGAATGCCGTTGACGACGCTGAAGATTGCGGTATTCGCGCCAATGCCAAGCGCCAGGGTGATGATAGCGATCAGACTGAACCCAGGCCGCTTCAGGATTGTGCGCAGCGCATAGCGAATGTCCTTAATTAAATTTTCCATAGTCCGTCACTCGTAATGCAGCGCGTCGAGCGGATTAACCCTGGTGGCCCGCCACGCCGGCAGATAACTAGCCAGAAATGTGATCCCGAACAGGCCAGACGCAACGGCCGCAAAGGTCGCCTTGTCAGTCGCGGCGACGTCGAACAACAAGGTGGAAATGATTCGCGTCAATCCGAACGATCCGGCGAGTCCCACCAGCACGCCGGTAACTGCGAGCACGACGCCCTGTTTCAGGATTAGCTTGAGCACGTCTGCGCGCTGGGCGCCGAGGGCCATGCGCACTCCAATCTCGTGCGTCCGCTGCAAGACCGAATAAGACATCACGCCGTAGATGCCCACGGCGGCCATCACCAGCGCGACGATTGAGAAAATTCCCAGCAGAGTTGAATTGAACCGCGCGCGCGCCACCGACTTCGCCATCAACGAATCCATCGTCGCCACTTCGCCGATTGGCTGATCAGGATCGAGTTGATGAATGACGTTACGAGCAGTGGCGGTAACGTTCGCGCTCTCACCGCCCGTGCGAATCGCAAAAGTCATCGCCGGGTAAACAAGTTCGGCGTGCGGCCAAAAGGCCATCGGCTCAACTTCACTGTCGAGGCCCTTCGCCTTGTTATTACCGACCACGCCGATGATTTCGCTCGGCTGGTTGTCGTCTTTCATGTTAATCGTGACGCGTTGGCCGATCGGGTTTTGGCCCGGAAAAATGTCGCGGGCAAATGCTTCGTTAACTACGACTACGTGACGCATCTCGGTTACTTCCTGCGGCGTGTAGAGTCGTCCGCGCTTCAGCGGGATCTGCATGGTCTGAAAGTAATTCGCGTCCGTGACACAAACGCCGGTAGTGAGGCGTTGGCCCGCAGGCCGCGGCGGTTGCCCTTCAATATCCAGATTTGTGCCTGAGTACGGACCGTCGAACGGGAGTGTGTTGATAGCGCCGACTGACTCGACGCCCGGTAACGTTCTTATCTGATCGACTGCCTGTGAGAAGAAATTGATTAGCTTCGGATCGGTATCATATTTCCGCGTCGGCAGACTCACACGCATCGTCAACAGATTGTTTGAATTAAAGCCGGACTCGACGGATTGCAGGCGGTTCAAACTCTTCATTAACAGTCCCGCGCCAACGAGTAGCACTAGCGCCAAAGCCACTTGCGCAATGACAAAGACGTTCCGCGTTCTTTGCGCGCGGGTGCCGCCAACCACGCTCTTCCCGCTTTCTTTCAGCGGTTCGGTTAAATCGAACCGTGACGCTTCCAGGGCCGGGACCAGTCCAAAGACAACTCCGGTCAGCAACGTCAGCCCGATCGTAAATGCGAGGACTGGCAGATTGACGGTGGTAGCGCGTAAGTCAATAAGTTCGGGCGGGCTCAAAGCCAGTAACGCTCGCGTTCCCCAGAGCGCGAGCAAGAGGCCGAGCCCGCCACCGAACACCGAGAGCAACACACTCTCGGTGAGCAGTTGTCGCGCGATGCGCCAGCGGCTGGCGCCGAGACCGGCCCGCAGAGCGATTTCTCGTTTGCGGGAAGCAGCGCGTGCCAGCAGCAAGTTCGCGACGTTCGCACAGGCAATCAGCAGCACAAAACCTACGGCGCCAAGCAACACGAAGAGCGGCTTGCGAACCTCACCGGTGAACTGGGTGCGTAGCGGCACCACGGTCACGCCCCACTTGGCATTGAAATCCGGATACTGCTGTTCGAGCCGCGCACCGATTAAGTTCATTTCGTTTTGCGCCTGCTCAAAGGTGACACCTGGTTTCAGACGCGCGACCGCGCGCGCAAATCGTCCATGCCGTTCGCGCAAATCATCGGTGACCTGCCAGGGAGTCCAGATTTCGGGCGGGTTATGGATCATCGATCCTTTCTGCACGAACCAACCGACGTCAGGTGGCAAGACGCCGATGATTTCGTTCGGCAGATTGTTCAGGGTCACCTTCCGCCCGATGATGTTCGCGTCGCCACCAAAACGTCTCTGCCACAGGTCGTAACTGATCACCACTACGCGTGTCTGATCGCTCTTGCCGTCGTCGGGCAAGAACGTGCGGCCCTTGATCGCATTCACGCCCAGCACCGAAAAGAGATTGGTCGTCGCGAGTTGAGAAGGCACTTCCTCCGGTTCTCCGTCGCCCGTGAGGTTCACGTTGCGATCAAAGAACGCGGCCATGTCGCTGAACACACTGCTCTGAGTCTTCCAATCGAAGAAGTTGCCCATGTTGATTACGTTCTGGGTGTTGGGCTTGCCGCTCTTGCGGTTTTCCCAAACAATCGCGAGCCGGTCGCCTTCGGCGTAAGGAAACGAGCGCAACAGCACCGCATGGACCACGCTGAAGATCGCCGTGTTCGCGCCAATGCCTAAAGTCAGCGCGATAATCGCCACTGCGGTTACCGCCGGACTCTTCCACAACATCCGCAGGCCGTATTTCAAATCCTGAATCAGACTGTGCATAGGCTTACCTTGGTTCCCATCAATCTGCTCCCTTCTCCCACTGGAAGAAGGGTTGGGGATGAGGGTCTAGCGCGAGCCGCAATACTGAATCCTTAAGGCGTAGCTTCATCGTCATGCCCTCACCCAACCCTCTCCCAAAGGAGAGGGCAAACTCGACCAGCGCCCATCGGCAGATGGTACTGACCTCATTCATGTCGCAGCGCTTCAAGTGGTTCGACGCGACTGGCGCGCAGGGCCGGAATTAGACAAGCGATCCAGGCCGAGACCAGCAACAACAGGAACACCGCCGCAAACGCGCGCGCATCCAGCGCGGGAACTCCATACAGAGTCGTCTGCATTGCCCGCCCCACCAGGTAAGCGCCACCGAAGCCGATTAGACCGCCGATCACCGCGAGCGTGGTCGCTTCTTTCATCACCAGCCGGATGACTCGCGATCGCTGTGCGCCCAATGCGATCCGCACGCCAAACTCGTGAGTGCGCTGGGCCACGCCAAAAGCTGTGACACCGTAGATACCGACCGCGGCCAGCAATAATCCCAGCGCGCCGAAGCTCGCAAACAACACCACGCTGAAGCGATCGATCGCCAAAGACTCGCCGACCATTTCATCAACCGTCTTGACCCCGGCCAGCGGCATATCCGGATCGACTGAATTGACTGCGGCCGCAACGCTATTGATAACGGTTTTCGGATCGCCGTCAGTCCTCAGCACGAACGAAGCGCGCGGCAACGGATTCTGCCAAAAAGGCACGTCCATCTCAGGCCGATCTTCGCGGAATCCGGCGCCCCGGACGTTATGAAACACACCGACGATTGCCACTCGATCG
>Ga0207686_10002428_pt1 | contig 10152 bp, 9 predicted proteins | sample KBSM24metaG_FD_184396 | JGI IMG/M metagenome (GOLD analysis project Ga0207686, IMG submission 184396) | Miscanthus rhizosphere microbial communities from Kellogg Biological Station, Michigan, USA - KBS M2-4 metaG (SPAdes) (version 2) | ecosystem: Host-associated > Plants > Roots > Rhizosphere >...
CCCTTTCTCATCTGGACGATTCCGCTCACAGACATCGCCGATTCCGCCGCGGTGCCGTTCGGCAGCTGGGCGAAATTCGACTTCAAGACCTCCCAGACCCTGGACCAGAAGGTAGGGTTCTACTTCTATTGGGCCAATCCCTACGGAGACTATGCGGTGATCAACGCCGCCACCTTCATGTCGGCGAGCGGTCACCTCAGGGCGCATGCGCCGTGGGGCCTTGGAGTAAACACGAGTTCGGTGGAGGCGGACGCGTTGTTCAATCTGTGGTTCGGTTGGCCTACCGGCGTGGTATCCAGCACCTATGACGCCGCCTACCTCGGGTCTATCGGAGCGATGTCCCAAACTTTCCTCGGCCCGGACGTAGAGGCAACTTCCGTTTCGTCCGGGGTGAGTCTCAGCACGACGATGTTCGCCGTCCCGCCGAATGACGTCGTGGTGTTCGAGGTCGCGCTCTCGCTCTACTGCGATAACGACAGCGGCAATACCGACGCCGATTTTGCGAGCGGTGACTTCCAGATCGCGTGTCCGGTCGTGGTGTTCTCGTTATTGAACAATCCGCCCGGTGCGATGGCGTGAGGCGCGTCGTGAGCATGCCCGCGGATTCCGATCGTCGTTCTGGCCGGCGTTCAGAGCAATGACGTCATGGGCGGTTGGCAACGCGTTTAACAGGTGCAATCGCAGTCACCGGCTCGCATCGCGCGATTTTGCCGTCCGTGCCCGCTTGGCAATGGCTGAATATTCTTCGATCTCGGACCGTACGGTAGCGGCGAACTGCGTCGGGTCGTCGTAGATGGGCTCGTAGTTGAGAGATTCGATTTGCTGCTTCATCGCCGGCGTCTGGCGGGCATAAGCCAACGCGGCAACCAGCTCGGCGCGCACAGTGGAAGGAATCCCCGCCGGCGCGACGACCCCGCAGATCGCTCGCGAATGCGACATAATTGGCAACTGTAGCCCGAAGGCCAGGAAAATGACAACCGACAACCCCGATCCTGAAAGCAAGCAGACGGCGAACGTGTCGCGGCGTGACTTCATCGCTCGCTCGGTGGCAGCGGGGCTGGTCGCTGCGACCGGCCAATCCTTTGCGGCGACGCTTGCGGTCGTCGAAACGGAAGTGACGGTGAAGACGCCGGACGGTGCCTGCGACGCCGCGTTCATTCATCCGGCATCGGGCGCGTATCCGGGCGTGATCATCTGGGCCGACGCATTGGGGTTGCGCCCCACGATGCGCGACATGGCGAAGCGCCTCGCCGCCGACGGCTACAGCGTGCTCGTGCCCAATCCGTTCTACCGCGTCAGCAAGGCGCCGCAGTTCATGACGGCGGCGAACCTCGACTTCAAGAGTCCCGACCTGATGACGAAGATCGGGCCGCTGATGTCGTCGGTTCAGGCAGCCGGCGCCGCCGAGAAGGATGCGATCGCGTACGTTGCGTTTCTCGACGCGCAGCCGCAAGTCGACAAGACGAAGAAGATCGGAACGCAGGGCTATTGCATGGGCGGCGGGCTGGTCGTGCGGACCGCTGCGAGCGTTCCGGAGCGCATCGGCGCCGGCGCGTCGTTCCACGGAGGCGGGCTGGTGACCGACAAGCCGGACAGCCCGCATCTGCTCGCGCCGAAGATCAAGGCGCGCATGTACTTCGGCGTCGCCGCGAGCGACGATCGGCGGCAGCCCGACGCGAAGGACAAGTTGAAGGAGAGCTTCGCGAAGGCCGGCGTTCCGGCGGAAGTCGAGGTGTATCCGGCGAAGCACGGCTGGTGCGTGCCCGATATGCCGATCGAGGATGGCGCGCCAATCTACGACAAGGCCCAAGCCGAGCGCGCGTGGAGCAAGCTGGTCGCGCTGTACAAGACGCTGGGGTGAGAGCGACCGAGACATGCCCCTTCCGGAGTGACCATGCGCGCATGGACGGTCGATGCCGACGACATTCGCGTCGCCGAGGATTTCAACGAGTCTCTGCTGCATCGCACGCCCGAGATCGACGCTTTCTTGCGCTCGGACCGGGACGACAAGTTCATCGTCATAGGCACCAAGGGTTTCGGCAAAACCCTGCTGCTGAAGGCCAAGCGGATTCTCTACCAGCAGGAAGGCAAGGCGACATGTCTGCCGGCCGGGGTCCTTCTCGACAAGCCGATCGGCGACAAGATCTTCAGCCGGGAGCTCCTGTCCTTTTTTATCGTCTCTTCGCTGCCGTGGGCCAAGATCTGGCTCACGGCGATCGCGCTGGCAACGCTCAAGCATGTCGATGCGGTCCGCGACCTTAAGGTCGGCCCCGGCCTGGCCGGCTTGGTGGCCGACGATCAGCTCCATGGTGTCATCGACCATTTCGTGCGCCTGCTCGATTTCACGCCGAGCGAGCTTCAGCGCTGCGGCACGGACACCGACGGCCATCTCGTCCCGCGCCTGCGCGCAGTCAGCTCGTCGGTCGCCATCTTCATCGATGGCGTGGACGAGTACTTCAACAAGCACGTCGAAGGACAGCACCATCATCCCAGCGTGACCGGGGAGCTGTCGCCGAACATCTGGCACTTCGCCCAACTCGGGCTCGTCGAGGTCGCCTATCAGCTGCGCAGGATCAATCATCACATCAAGGTCTTCGCCGCCGTGCGCAAGGAGGCGTACGGGCGTCTCGCCGCCACGACCGCGATGGCGCAGCAGTACCGCGGCAGCGCCGTGGATATCGCGTACTCGACGCAGGGCCTGCGCGAGATCTTCGCCAACAATATCCGCCTCGTGAAAAGCGACATGCTGACGATCCCGGAGAAGCTGGCGACCGATCCGCTGTTAGCCTTTCTCGGGCGGACCACGGTCGTCGATACGTACACGCGCGACCAGGAAGAGATCTTCGAATACATCTGTCGACATACGCTGCTCCGACCGCGCGATCTGATGACCGTCGGCGAGCGCCTGGTGGCGCTGCGGCCGGAGGAGCGGCGAAGCGAGCTGCGCTTCAAGGAGGTCGTGCATCAGAGCGCGTCCGAGATCGCGCACGAATACCTGGCGGAAATCGCTCCGCTCATCGGCGATCTGGAGCTCGAGCAGCTGCTGCGTGTCCTTCCAAGAAACGTGCTGACGCGCGAGGAGATCAAAACGCTGTTTCTGGAGCACAGCCAGGCGACGGGCGGCGAGGAGAAGCACGTCTTCTCGGCGCTCTACCGGGTGGGCCTCCTGGGTTGGGTCCAGTTCGACGTCGTCCGCGGCGAATGGACGCAGAGGTTCCTTCGCCCGGGTGACACGACCTTCGAGGGCGAGGGATCGGTTCCGAAATCCACGAAATACCTGCTTCACCCGGTCTTGTCCGACGTGATCGGACGGTTCAATCCGGCGTATCTGCAGAATGCCAACCGCGTGAACATCATCGGTTACGCGCGACCGTGGCGCGAGACGGACAGCTCGACGAGTCTGACCCACGTGGAAAGTCTCTGTGTGCTCAAGGGTGACGTCCACGGATTTGGTGGCCTCATGCATGCCGGGGCGCACGGTCCTGTCCGGAAGGCTCTCGAAGACGCGGTCGACCGCTGGACGCGCGGCGCGACGGTCGCACAGACCGGCGGCGGAGATTCGCTGTTGGTCGTGCACGAGGAGCCCGTGGCCCTCGCGCAAATGGCTCGTCACATCATGGACGACGTCTACCAGGCGACTGGCCAGCCTCGGCTGCGCATGGCGTTGCACTACGGACCGGTCGAGATGCAACCGAGCCGCGACGATCAGCCGGCGACGGTCGCGGGCGGGGACGCGATTCTGTATGCAACGCGCGTCGAGCCCCATGTCGTGCCCGGCCAGATCTGGGCCACGGAGGAGTTCCGGCAAGAGCTCGCCAAGCGCCCTTCGTTGTGGCGCACGACCGAGATCGAGGGCGGCGACAACCGCATCAACGTGAAAAAGGAAGGGCGATCCGAGCCGGACCTTTGGGTCAACCTTTACCGGTTGGAGTTCTAGAGCGCGGCTACATCGCCTTGGTTCGCGTGACGGTGACGTAACCAACCGCGCGGCGCGCGACGACGCCGAGAACGACCGGCTCAGCTCGGCGACGACGCGCGTGAGCGGTTTCCTGAAGTAGCCACGTAGGCGTCGATGCGCCGCTCGAGCATCGGCAGCGTCACCGTTCCCTCCGCGAGCACGGCGTCGTGGAAGGTGCGCAGGTCGAAACCCGCACCGAGCGCCTGCTCGGCCTTGCGCCGCAGCTCGCAGATCCTGATCTCGCCGAGCTTGTACGAAAGCGCCTGGCCGGGCCACGCGATGTAGCGATCGATCTCCGTACGCACCTCGTGCTCGGATAAGGTCGTGTTCTGCCGCAGGTAGTCGAGCGCGCGCTCGCGGCTCCAGTCCTTCAAGTGCATGGCGGTGTCGACGACGAGCCGGCACGCGCGCCACATCTCGTAGCCCAGACGGCCGAAATCCTCGTACGGCGTCTTGTACATGTCCATCTCGACGCCGAGCTTCTCGCAGTAGAGCGCCCAGCCTTCACCGAACGCGCTGAGATAGGTGTTGCGGCGGAAGGCCGGCAGGTGCCCGAGCTCGCGTGCGAGCGCGGTCTGAAGATGATGTCCGGGCACGGCCTCGTGCAGCGTCAGCGCAGTCAGTGAATACAGCGGCCGGCGATCGAGTGCGTAGGTGTTGACCCAGTAGGAGCCGGGTGTGCGTCCGTCGTTGGGGCCCGGGTTGTAGCGTCCGGCCGTGTAGTTGGGCGCGAGCGTCGCCGGCACCGGCTCGACGCGGTAAGGAATGCGCGGCAGCTTGCCGAAGTACCGCGGCAGCTTTCCGTCGATTTCCTTGGCGATGTAGCTCGCCTCCTTGAGCAGGTCGATCGGCGTCTTGGCGTAGAACTGCGGGTCGGTGCGAAGAAAGGCGAGGAAGTCGGCGAAGCTCCCGGCGAACTTCGCCGCTTTCATCGCTTTTTCCATGTCCGCGCGGATGCGTGCAACTTCGCTCAGGCCGATGTCGTGGACCTCATCCGGCGTGATGTCGTAGGTTGCGTAATAGCGGACGACGTCCTCGTAGTAGCTCCTGCCGTCGGGAAGCGCGGACGCGGCGATCGTCTTGCGCGCCCGCGGCATGTATTCGTCGCGGAAGAAGGTCTGGAAATCCCGGTACGCCGGAAGGACGCTCGATCTTATGGCCGACTTGGCGGCCTCTCTCAGCCGCGCCTGGTCCGCCGTCGCGATGAAATCCGGAAACGCCTCGAACGGGGCATACACAGGCGAATCCTCCGGATTGGCGAACTGCTCGGCCTCGATCGCCGAGGCCACGCCGGGCAGGATGTCGGCCGGCAGCGTGTAGCCGTCGTTCAATCCCTGTCGCATGTTGGCGACGTTGTCGGCGAAGTAGCGCTTGACGTCGCTCAGGCGCGAGACGTAGCGCTCGTACCCCGCCACGCTTTGCGTGTCGGCGGCCTCGTGCATCTGCATGACCGACGTGTGAAAGCCGCTGTCGCTGTTCAAAGGCGCGCGCCATTCCCTGTAGGCGGCGAACTTGACCCGGTAGGTCAGGATGAAATCGAAGAGCTCGCAGGAGATCCGCTCTTCGGCGTTCAACCGCCCGCGGTCGATCGCGCGCAGGCGCTCGAGAAATGTGGCGTAGGCCGCCGCACGCCGCGCGAAATCGTCTGGCCGATCCGACCCGAGCCGGTCGTCGTGCGTGCGCTGACCTTCGTAGCTCGCCGTCAGCGGGTCCTCCTGCCACGTGAAGGCCTGCTCCTCGGTGAAGAGGTCGGAAAGGGTCTCGCTCGCAGACCGCGCGCCAGGCATGTGTCTTCTCCCGTCTCTAAGAGTCAGCTTCGCGCCAGCAACAGACGCGTATACTAAACCGCCTGGCGTACCGTCCTTTTGGCCCGGAGGAGGCAAGCCCACGCGGGAGAGCGACTTCGCCACCTGCGGCGTGGGAAACCACCAATCGCCGATCGCCCGGGATCGCGCTCGTCCCCAAATCGGTTCTTGATACGGTCGTGCACGATGCAATATCACGGTATCCGATTCCGAAAGTGTATGGCAGCGTCACGACGCCTTTGATATGGCGTCGCGATGGCGGCCGTTCGGCCGTCGTTGGCGCGCTTTGCGAGTTTCTTCGCGCACGTACGGCCCCATCCGTCAAACGTCCAAGACCAGCTCTCCACGCAGCCAGGACTACTTGATGGATTCATTTCCAGAACCGCCGATCGCGCCGATGCTGGCCAAGATAGCGGAGACCTTGCCCGGATCCGACGGCTATCTTTTCGAGCCCAAATGGGACGGCTTTCGCGCGATCGTTTTTCGCGGCGGCGACGACGTCTACATCCAAAGCCGAGATCTGAAGCCACTCGACCGATATTTTCCCGAGCTGCATGACGCACTGGCGGAACGGCTGCCGCCGGATTGCGTCGTCGATGGCGAGATCGTGATAGTCACCCCTCGTGGCCTCGATTTCGATGCGCTGCAGAACAGGATCCATCCGGCGGAATCGAGGATCGCCAAGCTTTCGAAGGAGACGCCGGCATCGTTCGTCGCCTTCGACCTGCTGGCAGCGGAGGGCAAGGATGTCACGTCGCTGGCGCAAAGCGAGCGTCGCTCACGGCTCGAAACGCTCCTCGCCGGCGCGCGCCCGCCTCTTTATCTAACGCCGGTCACGCGCGATCGCGACCTAGCGAGCAAATGGCTGCAGGAATTCGAAGGTTCGGGGCTCGACGGCGTCATCGCCAAGCCGCTGGACTCGCCGTACCTGCCCGGCAAGCGTGCGATGCTCAAGGTCAAGCACGCGCGCACTGCCGACTGCGTCGTGGCGGGATTCCGCTGGTACAAGGACACCGACGATGCCGTCGGCTCGCTGCTCCTGGGTCTGTACGACGACGGCGGCACGCTGCATCACGTCGGCGTCGCATCCGCGTTCACGATGGCGGTGCGCAAGAGCCTCGTACAGGAGCTTGCCCCGTTGCGCGACCACGCGCTCGACGATCATCCCTGGCGCGAATGGTCGGATCAGGACGCGCACGAAACGCGACGCATGCCGGGCGGCATCAGCCGCTGGACCGGAGATAAGGACCTGTCGTGGGAGCCGCTGCGCACCGAGCGTGTCTGCGAGGTGAAGTACGACCACCTGCAGGGCGATCGCTTCCGCCACGCGACGCACTTCCTGCGCTGGCGTTTCGACAAGCCGCCGAAGGACTGCCGCTACGATCAGCTCGAGGTCACGACGCCTTACGCGCTGAAGAAGGTTTTCGGGGCCGCACGGTCTTGACGCCGCCGCCGGCGGCCGCCTCGCTTGCCGCAGTCCCTTTGCTCGTCTTGCCTGCCCGCTTCGACGGCTGGACGCGTGTCGGCTCACCCGGCTGCTTGGCGTATTGCGGGGGCCAGGGCGCATCGCCCTGACCCTCCTTCTCATGGCGCCGCGACAATTCGAGCAAGCCCTCCAGCGAGTACGCGCGCTCGTCGATACCGCGATGGCGGTCACCGATCTCGGCGAAGCGCGTGGGCATCGTCGCGATCGTGAAGGCCGCCGGATCGACATCGGCGACTTCGCTCCAGTCGAGGGGCGCGGAGACGCGAGCGTCCGGCGTGGGCCGGATCGAATACGCGCCCGCTACCGTGCGGTCCTTGGCGTTCTGGTTGTAGTCGATGAAAACCCCGTGCCGCTCCTCCTTCCACCACTTGGATGTCGCGAGTGTCGGTACGCGTCGCTCGACCTCTCGCGCGAGCGCCAGCGCCGCGCGCCGCACCTCGGTAAACGTCCACCGTCGCTCGATGCGCACCAGCACGTGCAGCCCGCGTTTGCCCGAGGTTTTCGGCCAGCCGCGCAAGCGCAGATCGGCGAGCGTCGCCTCGACGACACCGGCCACTTTGCGCACCTGCGACCAGGCGATCCCCGGCGTCGGATCGAGATCGATGCGCAGCTCGTCGGGATGGTCGAGATCGTCGGCGCGCACCGGATGCGGATGCAGCTCGAGACACGCGAGGTTCGCCATCCACGCCAGCGCCGGCGCGGCGCGCGGAACGACTTCCTCGGCGGTGCGGCCGGAGGGAAAGCTGATCGTGACCACCTCGATCCACGGCGGCCGTTCCTTCGGCGCGCGCTTCTGAAAGAAAAATTCGCCGTCGATGCCGTTCGGATAACGCACCAGCACGTTGGGTCGATCCCCCGATCCGCGAAGCGCGCCGTCGGCGACGCCAAGGTAGTAGCGGACGACGTCGAGCTTGGTGTAGCCTGCCGTGGTAAAGAGAACCTTGTCCGGATTGGTGATCAGAACGTCCCGGTCTTGCACGCGCAAGGTCTGCGTCGGTGAACTGGCCATCGCTGCAACGTCTCCTCGATCCTTTCTGCCCTGACCGACAGACTAGGGCGGGGCAGTAGACTATGCAAGTCCAACGCCACGGCATTTATCGATGAAGATCGCAACTTTCAACATCAATGGCATGACCGCGCGCGGCCCGGCGCTGCTGCGCTGGCTGGAAGAATCGCGTCCCGACGTCGCGTGCCTGCAGGAGCTCAAGACACCGCACGAGAAATTCCCCGAGCAGGCGATTCGCGAGGCGGGTTACGGCGTCATCTGGCACGGACAGAAAAGCTGGAACGGCGTCGCGATTCTGGCGCGCGGAACGGAACCGATCGAGCGTCGACGGGCGCTGCCGGGCGACCCCGAAGACTTGCACAGCCGCTACATCGAGGCCACCGTCAACGGCATCGTCATCGGATGCCTGTATCTGCCGAACGGCAACCCCGCGCCCGGTCCGAAGTTCGATTACAAGCTGCGCTGGCTCGACCGGCTTCTGCTGCACGCGGCCGAGCTCGCGAAGAGCGGAGACTCCGTTGTGCTCGCCGGCGATTACAACGTGATCCCCACCGAGATCGATGTGTACAAGCCCGAGCGATGGGTCGACGACGCGCTGTTCCGCACGGAGGTGCGCGATGCGTACCGCCGTCTGCTCGAGCAGGGATGGACCGACGCACTGCGCACGCTCAATCCCGGCGTGACGGTGTTCACCTTCTGGGATTATTTCCGCGATGCGTTCAAGCGTAACGCGGGGCTGCGCATCGACCATCTGCTGCTCAGTCCCTCCGTCGCCAAACGGTTGACCGCTGCAGGCGTCGACCGCGACGTTCGCGGTCGCGACAAGCCCAGCGATCACGCGCCGGTGTGGGTTACGCTTGCAGACTAGCCGGAGAGAACCCTATGCTCGCGCAGTCCGAGAAAAAACAGCTGGACGAGCTGGACTATCTTGTGCTGCCGGGCATTGTTCCGACGCCGATGCTGGCGTCGTCGGTGGCATCCTCGGGCATCAGATAGGAAGTGGTCGCGGGCGAGATCTCGCGACGGCCATCGGCGTAGTCGGCGGGGCGGTCGTGGGAGCGAACGTGGGTCGCGACACCGTATACACGCAGGGTGTCCAGCGCTGCGCGAACTTCTCCTCGACCGCCCCGGTGGATTACTGGGACGTCGGATACAACTTCCGCGGCTACGAGCACTACGTGCAGACGACGAGCCCGCCGGACAGAACCATCCGGGGTCAACGCGCAGGGCGAGCCGCGCGACTGACGATCGTCGCTCGCAATAAAATCAGCTTGACGCCGGCGGCGTCGTCACCACTTCGCCGTCCTTGACCGGCAGCGTGGCGCCGGGTTTGAACGACGTCCGCACCGTGCCCTCCTTGTCCCCGAGGCGATACGTAACGTCGTAGCCTATAAGATTTTGCGTGGTGTCGTTGACCGTCTTGCAGCGCCGTTGCGTCGTCGTAACGACGTTCCTCTGCTGCGAGCTCTTCTGCACCTGATTTCCGACATACGCCCCGCCTGCGGCACCGGCGATGGTGGCTGCCGTTCTGCCGCTACCGCTCCCGATCGTACTCCCCAACAGGCCGCCGGCAACCCCGCCGATGACCGTCCCCGTCACGCGATTCGGATCCTGCGTCGGGGCTTGCTTCGTCACTTGCACGTCGTGGCATTCCTCCCGCGGGGTCACAACCGTTTCCGTGACCTCCTGGACGGCAATAACGTCTGCGACCTTCGGCTTGGTGAGCGCCTTGTAGGTTGGGACTGCGCCCGCCGCGACTACAACCATGGCGACGCCGCCGATCACAATACCTTTGATCATTGAGCTGTCCATGCCTGCTCCTCTCTTGTCTGCGCTGCTCGCTACCTCTGATCCGCCTTGACGGAAGCGTTCAACGATCTCCGGGTCGCGCAGGATC
>Ga0207686_10002436_pt1 | contig 10122 bp, 14 predicted proteins | sample KBSM24metaG_FD_184396 | JGI IMG/M metagenome (GOLD analysis project Ga0207686, IMG submission 184396) | Miscanthus rhizosphere microbial communities from Kellogg Biological Station, Michigan, USA - KBS M2-4 metaG (SPAdes) (version 2) | ecosystem: Host-associated > Plants > Roots > Rhizosphere >...
CCTATGACATGATGGCTGCTCCACTTCTCCTGGCACTCTCCGCTATGACGACTGTTCCTATGATTCGGTGCTCTTGGTCTCTGTGACTGCTCTCTTCCGTTCGGCACTCATTACATCATCGGCTACTCAAGATCATCGGCACGCTCTCCTGGCAGCCGGATGCTCACCTTCTATCGGCACTCTGTAACGCCGGCGGCTCGTTCACATTATTATTGGTACTCTCGCCATGCACGACTGCTCTCCTTGCGTGTGACTCTCAGATTCTGGTGGCTCGCATTCCTTGAACGGTGCACCCGAACTTGCGACACGGCTCGTTCTAGGCAGTTGGTACACTCACGCAGTCTGACTGCTCTCGTCGTATGGTGCACATCCTCTACGTCGGTTCATACATGATTGCCGGTGCTCTGATTCCTTGCGATTGCACAGCCTTTACGGTACCCATATTGTTAACGGCTGCGTACCCTCAGCGGTGCTCTCCATTACCTCACGGCTTCTGTGACAATTCGGTACTCATGTCCCGCACGGATACTCAGCTTGGCTGGTACTCACCACTCTATTGATTACTTTCGTTCCACGGTACGCTTCAACCTGCTGGATGCTCATATCTTGAGCGCGGTTCTCTCAACAATCATGGTTCACATTTCGGGCACGGTGATCTCATTGAAGCTGGTTGCTTCAATCTGGGTTTTCGGTGCTCGCGTTCAGCAGCGGTTCACTGTGGCTGTCCGGTGCACGTATCAGCGATGGTTCATTCAAGCAGGACGGTGCTTTCACGTATGCTGACTCACACCATCGGCTCGGCACTCTCAACCCTCTACGCGGCTCGTGCAGGCAAACCGGCACACTCATCATCACCGACTGCCTCTTAATCAGCGGTACTCTCACTGTGACTGGCTCGCTCTCATGTATTGATACTCTCAACAAATACGGCTCATTCCTTCTTCCGGCACACTGCATGGTGTCAATTCACTACCATACCTTGGCGCACATCGGCATTTCCGGTTTCTCATCCTGTGCGGTGCGCTTACGATATACAGGATCATTCGTATCCTGTGTTACCATCTGAGCCTCAGACTCATTCGCAGATACTGGAACTTTCATTCGCGACGATTCATTCGCGATGCTTGGCGCCCTTTAGCCAATCGGTTCACTTGCCATAACGTTGCCATCGTTAGCATGGTTCGCACCATATTAGCGTTGCTATCAGTTGACGTGACTCGCGTTCGGTGTCCGTTGCTATCTTTTCGTGTGGCTCACTTCCACGCAACGTTGCTATCGTTGTGGTTGGATGGTCCTATTCAGTTGTCAATGAGCGGTCGCGTTGCGGTGATAGGTGTAGAAGCGAATCGCCACCTTAGCCGGTTCCGTTTCCCGTGTAAAGTCCGTGCTGTATCTACTCGGATTCGATCTTGTTGAGGAACCAATCAGATGCGTAGATCGACTGGTCATCTTCGGCTTTCCGCAACTGACTATATGGAAACCAGCGGTTTGACGAGTTGGCTGGGAAGTGCAGCATCACGGCTTTGTCGGTGTCGGCAACGTACTCGCCTTCCCATCCTGGGATGTCGCTATACTTGCTTTCCTCCGCATCGGAAATGACCTGGACACGAGAGATGATGAGTGAGTTCTTGTAGATGTCGAAAGGCATGTCACCTCCTCTATGATCCATCCTCGACGCTTGCCGTGTTCGTGCAGCCATGCGAGGGACTTGCCAACAGCCCATCGCATGATCGGTGCTGCGAACACGGCGATGCCACGTTGATTCACCAGCACACCAGCCACGAACGGCGTGCGTCCGTACGGCGCATCAACACGTATCAGACGCAACGGAACACGTTCCATCAGTCGGTGCAAAAACATTCCAACGACGTTACGTCCTCGTGCTCGAACAGGTTCTCATCCACCTGGTGCTTGAGATTGGCGTAACCACCATCGGGCAGCATCGGGCGGGTTGCACCCAACTCGATGGCGTACTCGTCTGCCTTGACCCACCAGTCGATGATGCCTGGATTGTCGTACGCAACGCGAATCAACTGCTTGCGCCCCTTGAGGAAGCATAGATCGCAGTTGCCGCAACCTTCCGGGATGTCGAGATCGAAATCCTGGTCCTGCCAGAACTTCATCACACCAGCTTTGTCGATGCCGGCGTGCACCAGCGGCGCCTCGACCTGGGGACGTGTTGGGTCGGCACCACATTTCATCTTGCTGCGATGGAGGCGCCCCATCTCATCGAGTCGGTAGCCCACAAGATTCGTGAACTGCTCGATGCCCATATCGAACATGAAAGACCACATTGTGGAAACCTTCATGTAGTACGTGCACATGCGCGCTGCGCGCCTTGGTGCGTATCCTGGCAGGGCTTCGATGGTACGCAGCCACGGCTCGCCTTCTCTTGATGCCGTCTCATGATTCACCACGTTGTACCGCACCATCCTTTCGTCTTTGTTGACCAGCTTGTCGTGTAAGCCAGCAAACTCCAACCAGTGGATTGGCACGTCCCAGCGTTCCTCGCATTGGTGGACGAAATCAAGTGTTCCTGGGTGTTCCTTCCCCGTGTTGGCAAACGTCACGATGAAGTTCTCCGGCAACGTGCCATCGAACTCATTGAGCAGCAGCTTCAGCAGCATCGCCGATGAGCGACCACCGCTGAAGGAGATGAGATAGGTTTCTTCAGGACGGTACACCATCTTCCGCCTGACGAACCCTGTTGAGTATGCAGCCAACGAGTCTTGCATTGGTGGATTTCCTTTCCAGCTTGACGAAGCTATTATACTACGATGCCGCTTACACTGTCAAAACCTTAAATCATCAATGCACGGCGACAGCCGCAGTCATCAAAGCACGAAGCCGAAGGCGAGTGCTGATGGTGAACGAAGGCTGTTGACGGGCACGGCGCGAAGCGCCGGAGATGCCGCTGACGGAACGCCAACCTGACTCGCGGGTACAGGACTCCGAGCTATCGCCATGAGCAAGCGCAAGCGCGTGAATGGTTGGCAACGCTTAGCCATGAGCACTCGCTTCGCTCGTGCTGGTAGGCGCAGCTTGCGCAGCGCCTCCCGTCGTCATTTGCATAGAGTTGCGAAGCAACGTCAAACATGGTTAAGCGCAAGGCGAAGCCGCGCCGCTTGCTATTCAGAGTCTCCTAACATAGTTCTTTAGTCAACCGCGCTCGCTCGCGTAGGAGTCTATATAGAAGGAGTTCGTTCCGGGCTTCTTTATGATCTTGCTGCGCGAACGGTCGCCATTAAATAGATCGCGCGCACCCCCACACCACCTATCACTTGCTGCGTTCGCTAAACGTTCATTGACGAAGATCAGGTCGAATTGACACGAATGCGGAAGCCGGCTAGACTTCTCATTTCCACTGTAAGGAGTATAAGTGAAACTTAGACGTGCCTAATGGATACAGCGAGTGCGCCGCATTGAGTGCACATCAACGGAGAAACAGTTATGGCACAAAAGGTAATCAACACGCCTTGGACACCGGCATTCACGCTCGACTTGAGCATCGCCAGCCGGAAGGCGTTCGAGGAAGTGCTGAAGGAATTTCGCGCCTGGGCTTCTCAACAGACCAAGAAGCCACTTCAGCTTTCTATGGGTAGACACATCTACACTCCCGAGATGGCGGAGCATCAGCTCATCCACAACGCCGCCAATCGTGAGCCAGTGTTTCCACACATCAAGCGTATTGCCAATGTTATGCTTGAGGGTCAGTGGAAGGTGAACGGGCAGTGCATCATCGTCAATGCAGACGGTAAGCTGGAAGACGGTCAACACCGGCTGTTTGGTTGCTATTTCTCTGGTGCATCATTCGAGACATACGGCATCTATGATGTTCCAGTCGATCCGCTGCTCTTCCTCAGCCTCGACGACAACAGGTCGAGGAGCCACGTCGACTCTCTCATCACCGCTGGTGTGAGTCGCGGTGCCGCCTACGTTCTGAGGCACGCAGCACCTTTGGCGATCAAGTACGAAAACGACCGGCTGGATGTGTTCAAGAACCTGCCAGTGCCCCGGCTCACGAACAATCAGTTTGCGAGGTACATCAGCAGCCACCCACATTTGGAGGAGACCACACACATCCTTCTAGGCACGTACAGCGTCGCTCTGGATATCATCAACGATACCGCAGCAGCAGTCGTGTTTGCCGATAAGATGCGCGAACTGTATGGCGAAGATGAGTTGGATGACTTCTTCGCCGAACTGACTTCCGATGAGAAGCGTGAGGACACCGATCCAATCAAGGGACTGCTGCGTCGTCTCAACGAGAACAACGCACCAGACGCCAGGAAAGGCGAACGCAAGAACCGGATACACGTGTTGGCATGGCTTATCAAGGGCTTTAACATGCACAAGGCAGGTGCTCGCATACCACGCAAGGGTGGTCTTCAGTTGGGAGACAACGAACCATATCCGCGCTTCCCTGAAAGCGACTGCTAATTAACAACTTGGGCGGGGGAAACCCCGCCCATTCCATTCAGGAGACTATTATGCCCAAACGGCCAGAATTGCATCCCGCGTGTGCAGCATTCCCTGAATTGCCGCAGGAAGAACTCAACGCGCTCTCTGCTGATATTAAAGAGCATGGTTTAATAGAGCCTATCACATTATACAACGGACTACTGCTCGACGGCAGATGTCGATGGGACGCTTGTGCACTGGCAGGTGTGAAAGTCAGAACGGTAGAGTACGATGGCGCTGCACCAATTGCATTTGTGATATCCAAGAACCAACATCGTCGTCATATGAATACTGCGCAACGGGCGCTGACGCTTGCACGCATCGCTGTACCAACTGTGAACCAGCACGATAAAAAGGAGCCCAGACTTGGCAAGTCTGGGCAATCTGAATCCTACACAATAGAACAATTGGCGACAATAAGCAAGCTATCTGGCTCTGCCATACGACGGGGGAGACATGTACTGCAAAACGCCGCGCCTCATATTATCAAGATGATCGATGATGGCAAAGCTATAAACATCTATTATGCTGCCGAAGCCACTCGCAAATTCAACAAGACCATTCAATCCACCTGGACAACTCCAGAAGAGGTTGACAAAGCTGGCAGCGCGATAGTCAAATCGTACCCATCTATAAAGTCTAGAACTGTTATATCCACCGAGAAAAACAAAGCCAAGGCCCACGCCGAAACACTAAAGCCATCACCAGCAAAGAAGGCAGCAAACTCCACCAAGAAGACTGTCAATATGCCATTCTTGCAACCTCTCACAAAGGAAGAGATCGGCGCACCATCATTCAAGGATGATCCACACGCGCATGGCAAACATTTGGAGAAGTATGGTCGTACACAGTTACATCCCAAGGACGGCAAGGATTTGCTGGACTGCGCACATCTCGTGAAGCCCCTGTTTGGCAACATTCGGCAACTCAGCAAATTCGACACCGACGGCGTGACATTCTTCGAGAGCCTAGACATGATGCTGAAGTGGGTTCCCGATCCGAAGTCGAAGCATCCCAGCTTGAAGATAGACCACGCCAAGGATGCGAAGCCAATCGCAGCACAACTCGATGAGATGATGCCGAAGGTGTACGAACTGGTACAGTCGCTCTATCTCACGTGGCAGGCACGTCAGAAGATAAAGCCGAAATAAGCAGTCCCAATGGGACTGCTTCCTAGCACGTCCCCGGATGCGTACCACGGCTTCCGGGCGGGTGCTGGCGCCGCTATACCGCACACCGGGCGATGTGCCGTGGTACGCATCCGCAGCGGTCGCGTGTGCGTGCCCTGTAATAACGGATCGCAGAGCCGTGATATCTCACTGCGCAACTCAGGATCATAGCTATATATAGTTCTAATTGCTCAGGATTATCTCCGCGCTTGCCCGTTCACGAATCTGTCTCTAGTATTTCCGCGCCGCGCATAGTATATTAGATCGAGGAGACTAAATATGACTCGCCGACCCTTGCCACGTGACAAACTGGTAGCACCTCGCGAGGTGTCACGCCGGTTAAACATAAGCATACTTGCCATCAACGGATGGCGCAGGGGTTCTGCCAGACGGCGGCCGTTACCAGTGGCCTATGGACGTGCCGGCAACGCGAAACGCATATGGATCATGGAGGCAGAGCTATCGGCTTGGTTGAAGACATTCAGGCCGGACCTGTGGAATGTATGGCAGTATCAACAGAAGATTTTGGCGGGTTTGATCTGATCGCAGCCGTCGCCAATGCCGACGCTGCGACGCAAGCCGAGATACTAGCGCAGATCAAGTACGCTCAACAGGGGCGCTCTCACACACCGACCACACCATCCGCCTTGCGCGCTTGGGATGTTGTGCGGGACGTAACACGTGAACCGCGTCCGCTCGACAAGTTCATGGAGTCATACAAGGGAGGACACAAGCGCACCGAAGTTCTGCAAGCACTCGACCTGCTGACCGACTACGCCAACGAAGGCAGCCGGCAGGCGTTGAATGTGCAGGAACGTCACATGGTCATGCGTTTGATGGTGGAAGTGTTGTTCGATCATATAAACGGCTGGGTGTTCCATGATCGCGAGGAGATGTCTAGCAGACGGTCTCGCACTCGCAATCCTGGAATGCACAAGGTCACAGCCGCACAGTTGGTCGAGCACATCGACGCACTGCCGAAGGCGCTGGATGATGCGTTTCCCGGCTATTACGAAGCACGGCTGATCGGACGCGTCGCGTTGATGCGGACGGCAGCCTAACAAATGTGATGTAGGGTGTGCCGAACCTGTAGCATCACATAGGGTACGCCCGCCAGAGCTACCCGGCAACGCCATCGTTGGTTTCCCCCGGCGGTGGCGTTTCGCTGTACGGCACACGGATCGCCGGGCTGGCATTCTCGCCGCGATCCGTGCTAGGGTATATCTTCCACACCACACAGGGATAAGCAAATGAGCACCATACGTGAATGGCTACAACGTCAGCGTGAACTGCGTGCGGAGAAGCGGCGGCGTTCCCTCGCTGCCAACGACGATGATGAGAACTCAGTCATACAAAAGGTGATGCATCCAACATCCACAAGACCGATCAACGATCTAACAGAGCCCACCAATAGAGATGACAATGCCAAGCCATGAAGTGAAGCAACAGATACGAAAACTCAGACGCAACGGCTACATCGTGAGGATGACAAACAACCACCTGCGTATAACTCATCCAAGCCTTCCGGTGCCGGTGTTCGCTGCCGGCACACCGAGCGATCATCGTGCCTTGCACAACCTGCGTGCGCATCTCAAACGTGAAAGGAGACACCATGACAATCGTAACCGCCAAGCCACCACCACGAGTGACAGTACCGAAGAAATCACCATTGAGACCAAAGTACCGAGTGGTGGCAGTTAACACACGAAGCATGACACAGGTAAACACTGCATTTGAACTGGAGTTACACCTCAACAGCTTTCCAGGCAAGGTATCCCAGGTACTGCCATTCAAGGCAAAGATGCCAGCAGAATCAGGCTTCCTCATCATCGGCATTGTGGAGGATTAGATGCCAACAGATTGGCGGCGGCTGTTCAATGAGATAGGTGTCGAGTGGGTTGACCGTGGACCGAATGCGATCCTTGGCTCACCCACCATCAAATGCCCATTGTGCGGCGCCGCTGATCGCTCGCAGCATATGGTGTTCTCTGATATCGGCTATTACTGTCACCGAGACGCCACGCATCGCGGACGCAATCATCTTCGACCGCTGCGGCATCTCCTTCCATCGTTCTCCAATGAGACTCTGACCGCACTCATAGAACGCCACTACACCGACCAGCAAATTGCACGCTCGAAGCCAGCACCGAAGAAGCTGAATGAGGTACAGCAGGAGTGGCACACCTTCCGACCAGCCAGCGAACACCAGGCATATCTCGACTACCTGTATGGGCGCGGCTTCAACGATCCAGTTACACTGTGTCGGCGCTACGATCTGCGCTACTCGCCGTATGGTGGTTGGGCAGCGCGGCTTCTCATACCGATCAAAGATGATGACGTGTTGTTGGGCTGGACCGGACGTGACATAACCGGGCGGCTCTCGCTGCGCTACGACACGTTGCCTATCGCCGACGGCGATCCGGTTTACGTACCGCGCGCGATGAGGGCAACAGCCGTGTTGGTCGAAGGACCGATTGACGCGCTGAAGGTGGCAGAAGCCACCGAGTACCTGCCAGTAACACCCGTATCATTGATGGGTGTTGGCATCAGCGATGCACGTATCCTACGCATCCTACACATCATAGAACACTGCCGCCAAGTGCTGGTAAGCCTTGACGCTGACATATACTATCCAGCCGATATGATACACAACAGGCGGTTTGGACCTGAAACTGTTTCTGGTTATCGCACGCTCGTTTATTCGCTTGCGTTCCTCCTCCCGTCGGCGTATATCCGCCGGCTCGCGCTACCGCGCGGGTTCAAGGACTTTGGTGAGATACCATTCGGCAACATCGTATCTCATCTCACCGACGCGAACACCAGGGGGAATTATGAGCAACATCCGAACCATGATTACGGTCACACGCTTGAGAGTATGGGATTGCGTATCGAACGCAAACGCGTGTGATGACAGATGATCCGGCGTCCGCGCAAGCGGCGGGCGATCCGTGTCTATCGCCGACCCATAACGTGCTATCAACCTGAATGGCAAGGTGTGTTTGAACACTGGACTCGCAAATGGGTATCGCAACACTACTGGCGGGTTAAGCACATCATAGACAGTCCAGAGGACGCGGTGCAGGAATGCGCCGTGGTGTTCTCCAAGTGCTGTAAGCGATACCGATACCGTGTCAACAATCCAGCATGGTTCATGGCACTATACATCCGATCCGTCGTCAACACGTGGAACACGCTTTCACGACGCGATGAGGAAGAACGCAAAGTCGTCCTGACACCGACGAACTATGTGTTCCTGCCATATATCAACAAGGAACGCAGCTACAACAGCGGACCAACGATGGTTACGCTGGGTCAACTGTCGCGCGAGGCACGCCGCGTTGTGCAAACGTTGATGGCGGCACCCGGCGAGGTGATAGACTTCGTGCTCGCTGGTAGGCACAAGCGAACCGATATCGTTAACAGACGGTACCTCACGATCTTTGGCTTTAACTCCAAGCAGGTACACGCGATCACTGAAGTTACCAATCTTATGAAGCGGGAGGAAAATTAGGGGCTTGCATTTTAACGCGGACAAGTCCACTATAAACTCGCTGGCAATCATCCGATTGTCAGAATCACGGAGAGGCAAAAGTATGGCACGAGCAGCAGCAGCGGCGCCCGCACGTCGAGCGGCACCGGCACCGGCACCAGAGCCGGAACCCGAGATGACTGTGTATGAGGAGATTTGGGATGCTGCCAGCACGGCAGACCCGAACTTCCCAGAGCCATCGGATTCCGAAGCTGACCAGGATTTCTTCAAGCGACTGGCACAAGCCATCGCGGCAGTGCCGGAGGAAACCTGGAACGCGTTGTCCGCCGACGCACAGAAGTGGTACGATGACGCTGCCATCGCTATGACCAACGGCACCGAACTCGAAGAGCCGTATGGCTACACCGACGAAGGTGAAATCGAAGGCGAGGAAACTGGTGAAGAGGAAGCCGGCGAAGAAGTGGTCGAGGCTGAAGAGACAGAGCAACCGGCACTGTCACCCGCACGTCAGGCAGCACGTGATCGGATGATCGCTATGAATGCAGCGAAGAAGCAGGCAGCAGCGGCACCAGCGGCTCGTCGTGGTGCACCGGCACCAGCGGCAGCAGCACCGGCACGGCGTGGCGCTCCCGCACCGGCAGCGGCTCCCGCACGGCGTGGCGCGCCGGCTCCTGCAGCAGCACCGGGGCGGCGTGGTGCACCCGCACCGGCTCAGAAGAAGGCGGCGGCACCTCGCTCGTGGTTCCGACCGACATCATGGACCCGGCCTCGATCAAGGCGCTGTTCGCCAAGACCAAGGAGCGCTTCGGCCGGCTCGATGTCCTGTTCAACAACGCCGGCGTCGGCGCGCCGGCCGTGCCGCTCGAGGATTTGCCATTCGACAAATGGAAGGCTGCCGTCGACACCAACCTCACCGGCTCGTTCCTGTGCACGCAGGAAGCCTTCCGCATCATTAAGGATCAGAACCCGCGCGGCGGACGCATCATCAACAACGGCTCGATC
>Ga0207686_10002441_pt1 | contig 10111 bp, 4 predicted proteins | sample KBSM24metaG_FD_184396 | JGI IMG/M metagenome (GOLD analysis project Ga0207686, IMG submission 184396) | Miscanthus rhizosphere microbial communities from Kellogg Biological Station, Michigan, USA - KBS M2-4 metaG (SPAdes) (version 2) | ecosystem: Host-associated > Plants > Roots > Rhizosphere >...
CATGGTGTCAGGGCGGCTTCGCGATCGAGTCCGACCACCGCGTTCACGCCGCAGCGGTCGACGTGTTCCCAGCCGACGTAGCGCGGCCGGCCATCGCCGAACCAGCCGTCGACCAGTGCGCTGCCGGCCGACAGCCGCAGGGCCGGCGCATGAACGAACCCGGGCTGCCGGACGGTCCCCGCCGGCCCTTCCGAGCGCAACGCACGCGCCCGTCCGTCGTCGCCGACGATCGCCACCAGGCCGTCCCGACGGAAGATGGTGTCCGTGTCGCCGGCCGTGAAGTAGGCGGGATCGACCGCGACGACGACCGCGGCCGCGAACCTGCCGTCGCGGTCCGACAATTCCCACGCGAACAGCAGCCGGTGCGTGCGGCTGGCACGCCCTTCGATGGGCACATCGTCGACGTAGAATTTGACCGGCACGCCCGTGCGCACCCGCGGCAGGATGTACGCGACGGCGGCCGGCGACAGCGCCGTCGGGGCGGTGGACGTCAGCACCTGACCCTGCGCATCGATCACCGACACGAGCAGGCGCGACGCATCGAGGAACAGGCCATGCTCGTCCGCATAGCCCAGGTGCATGTCACCCTGCCGGGCCTCCCAATCGTATTTGACGAACCGGGCGGTCTGCTCGATCGTGTCGACCTCGCGCTCGATCTGTCCGGCGTAGCCGTTGGCCAGGGTCTGCGCATCCTGCAGTGTCCTGAGTTCGAGCTGTCTGCGCTCCGCGCCCAGTTGCTGGAACAGGAGGAACCAGCCGAGTCCCAGCACGGCCAGCGCACCCATCGGCCAGGCCAGCAGGCGCCAGGTGTGCCGCTTCCAGAACGCAGCGGGGCCGTCTCGTGCGTTCGGCGCTGCCCCAACGCGCTCCCGCAAGTACGTCAATAGTCTGCGAAACATTGCCCGCCCCCGTCACGGCCCTTGAACAGAAAGTACTGCCGGTCTGGGGAAAATTCAACTCGCATGCGTGCAGTGTTGCGGGCAGAGCAGTTGTCTTTACGCCATGGAAATTCGGGGGTGTATCGAGTTGCTAAAATCGAAACGAAAATGCCAGCGTCGAGGCTGGCATTTTCGTTTTCCGTCGTCCAGTTCGTCCAGCTGGCATCATCAGCGCTGCGCCATCTTTGCCGTCACGACGATGATCTGCGCCATGCGCGGATCCGAAGTATCGCGCGGCACATAACTCATCATCATGTCATCGCCGGAATCGCCACGGTTGAACTCCATGATCACATTGCCGTCGCGCGAGACGAACCGGTCCGGCGATTGCGCGATCAGGCGTATCGGACGCTGTTTGTCGATCACCGCACGGATGCCGTCGCGGGCCGGCTCCACCTTCATGCGCCAACCATTCGACAAGGCGTACGCGCCGCTGACGGCCTCCTGCTGGTAGTCCCAGATGTGGTATGCGGGCGGCGCCGCCGTCACCTCGACACGGGTGACCGGCGCGTCGTCATTGATTGGATAATTCCCCGACTGCGCACCGACACTTGGTGCAAGCAGCAGCAGGGATACGGGAAGTAATAGTGAGAGGGCACGCATGATCGCTCCTTCAGGACGTGATATATGGGACACGACACCGTGCCCGGGAGCGCGATGCCTCGCCTTTTGGCGCCGCGGTGCCGGTCACGCCGGCAGCGGCAAAATCAGTCTAGAGCAGCGGCCGCCAGCCTCAAGGCGTAAATACGACGCATCACGAAACAGTCTCGATTTGGGGAAAATCAGATCGAAGCGAAATGACACCATTCCGGTCTCGATAGACCGCTTCCCGTATCGCGATGCACGATGTGAAAAGGTCTCAAGCGGTCGCGTCGCCGTCTGCCACGACACGGTTGCGGCCACCACGCTTGGCCGCATACAAAGCCTTGTCGGCGGCCTCGATCAGCGCGGGAACCTCATGCAGCCTTGCGCGATCAAAGCTTGCGACACCGATGCTCAACGTGACCATCGGCCAGTGGGCGGACGGCGCATGCGGCAACGCCAGTCCGGCCACGTGGTCGCGGATCGTGTTGGCGTGCAGGCGGGCCTGTTCGAGTGACGTGTCGGGCAGGATCGCCGCGAATTCCTCGCCACCATAGCGTGCCGCCACGTCGGCCGGGCGCTTCAGTTTGGCGGCCAGCGCCTGTGCCACGGTGGACAGGCAGGCGTCCCCCTGCTGGTGGCCGAAATGGTCGTTATAGGACTTGAAGGAATCGATGTCGATCAGCAGCAGCGACAACTCGCCCTTCGCGCGCTGCGCGCGGCGCAGTTCGCGGTCCAGCGCAACATCGAAGTAGCGGCGGTTGGCGATGCCGGTCAGGCCGTCGACATAGGAACGGGCGCGCAGCGATTCGGCATGATCGAGCAGGCGCTTTTCGCGTTCGACGGTGCCGCTGACGTCGCGGATCTCGATCATGCAGTAGCGCTGTTCGCCGTCGCGGAACGGCGTGACCGTCACGGCCTGGTCGATGCGCGGACCGTCGAAACTGCCTGCCTCGCGCAAGGGAAAAGGTGCGCGGCTTTCCGTTGGCGGGATGGTCGTGCTGGCACCTTCGGTCAGTGCGGCGAGGATGGCCGCTTCGACGCGTGAACCGCGCAGTTCGGGGAAGGCCTCGAACAGCGGACGCTCGCGTACCCGCGCGGATGCCCGGGCGGAACGTGGCACCATCCAGCCGTTCCAGAGCACGATCTTGAGGTGAGCGTCGAGCACGATGATCCCGCTGTTGACGAGATTCAGGATGCGCGCGGACAGGTCGGTGGCGGTATCGGGGTCGGTCGGGATCACGGCACGATTTAGTATCTGAAAATCAATTAATCATACCGCACCCATGCCAGCTACGGAATGCCCGACATTTGCTTGCGTCTCCCAACATTTGTTGCCAATTTTCACGAAGGCACTTGGCCACCTGCTGTCGAGCCGCTATAATGCTGCCCGTCGGGTCGTTAGCTCAGTTGGTAGAGCAGCGGACTTTTAATCCGTTGGTCGCTGGTTCGAGCCCAGCACGGCCTACCACGAATTTGCAGTATCAAACGAAGGCGTTACGAGTAATCGTGACGCCTTTTTTTGTTGGCTGGACTGCACGCGCAGCCAGTCCGCAGTCCTCGTCGGACGGCTGCGTCCAGCACGCCCTGCCATCCCAAATATTAATTAACGAGGCAACGGCTCGCGACACTGTGAGGCGCACCAGCCTGCCCTGAAGCCGTTTGTAGGCGTTAATGTTCTGGATATGGAGCGCCACCTGCCCGGTCGGCCAGTACGCCCGGTCCGATGTGCAAGCAAACGCCTTCCTTGTGGACGCTTCGCCGCTCCGCCGCGATTCCGGGTTACGGTTCAGATGACGCAAACCTTGCTACGGCTCTGCACAATACGTTGCGTCCGTCTCGTCGATGACGGTCAACGTGGCCGCCCGGTCACGCATGGTGCCGGACACACACCAGTAACGCCACCACCCGGTCGCACGCCAAGGCAACCGGACGCCGGTGTAACTGTCCGTCAACACAGCGCCCAAAACTGATGCGAATGCGCAACACCCTATCAGCATAGTACGCGATAGAAACTTCCCTTAAGCAATTCTTCCCTCTTATTCTTGAGCTACACCACGTCGTACGTACGGACTGGTAAATCTTATTGCTGATATTGACAATTATTGTAATTGCGGTCGGGTAAGCCGGCTTGCATCATAAATATTAACGATGTTTGTAATTCATTAAAAACAATAACGTCTGAGGTTTGCAAGGCCAGGTTTGCGTACCAGGTTCTGACACTCCGCTACCAGTCGAATACATCCCATCGAACATCCGCAACGGCGCGCGTTCCCGCGTGGCGCGCCGACGCACGGCTGCGCTCCGGCACAGTACATGCGGGAACCCATAGCAACGAATCAACACAACAGAGAGCAGAAAGGAAAACCACCATGAGGAGACAGGCGATGAAATTCCAGGTTTCAGCGATTGCGCTTGGCTGCGCTGCGCTGATCAGCGGTTGCGGCGGCGGCAGCAGCAGCAGCAACGGCGGAGTAGAACAGACCATTGCGTTCGACTTCGCGGGCGGACAGCTCATAGCCGTGCCGCCGGCCGTCACGACCAAGAAGATGTCGGCGACAGCGTCGTCCAACCTTCCCGTCACTTACGCGTCGAACACGCCGGACATCTGCTCCGTCAGCGGCGACGTCGTGTCGTTCCTGAAAGCGGGCGAGTGCTCGGTGACCGCCAGCCAGGCCGGCGGCAACGGCTACGCCCCGGCTTCGCAAAAACAGCTGTTTGTCATTCCGAAACAGCCGCAGTTGATCATGTTCCGCAATCCGGGCTCGCAGCCCCTGGATTCGACGCCAGTTACACTGGCTGGAAGCTCGAACATCCCGAACCATCCCGTTACGTTCAGCACTTCGACGCCGGCCGTGTGCACGGTCAGCGGCACCACGCTGACCAAGGTTGCCGACGGCATCTGCGCCGTTACCGCCACGCAGGCAGGCGACGACATCTACGCGACAACCACGGTCGTCAAGAACATTCCTATCGGCAATGCAACCTCGCCCGCGCTGACGTTCCTGAGCGGCTACAAGGACACGTCGCATACCACCGAGAACGGCGCGATCAGCGTGGCTGCGTTGACCAGCGAGAACGGTTGGTGGTGCAACGGCTTGTGCTTGACGACGGTTCCCGCCGACGGCAGCAGCTTCATGTTCGACTTCACGCCGACGCTGCCCACACCCGCCGACGGCAGGTGGATCGGCACCAACTGGGACCTGACGATCCTGGCTCCGGGCCTGAGCGCACTCGCCACAGGCGCCGACACCCTTAGCGGCGTGCGTATCGATGCGCAGGCGGCTCTCAAGTTCAATATGGCGCAGAACCCCGAATGGTTCAGCACGAGCGACAACAAGGTCAAAATCCTAATGACCCTCGGCCACCATGTGTCGGTGCCGGACTCGGATCCGACGAAACCGGCCAAGGACTGCAACGTGACGCTGCAAGCGCTGGTGACGCCCACCTCCGCGGCTGCGACGGACTACAGCGTCAATCTCAAGAACAGCTTCTCGATCGTCGAGTCGTGCGGCCTGACCGGGCTGGATATGTGGAACGAGTTGCAGGACTACCCGATTTCTAAAATCGATTTCCTTGCGAACACCCTGAATCTCAGTGTGCCGAATGCTGGAACGACCTCGACCTATCGGACCCAAGCCACGTTCACCGGCCCCATCACCTTCCAATGACGTCGTAAGGCCACCGCCCGGCGCGGTGGCAACCAAGGCATACACAAGAGGACATAGATAATGACAAGAGTTGAGACGAAGATCGTGAGGAAAACGATCAAGATGAACGCGCTGGCGCTGGCTGCCGCGCAGTTCGCACTGTTGTGCGGCAATGCCGCGCATGCGCAGACGGATACGACGAAGTCGGACCAGGCTACCGTTGACGGCGTCACCACGACCGTGGTGGTGACCGGCCAGCGCAGGCAGTTGGAAACCGCGGCTGCCATCAAGCGGAATTCCGACCTGATCGTTGATTCCGTCGTGGCCGACGAAGCCGGCAAGCTGCCGGACAAGTCGATCACCGAAGTGCTGCAGCGCGTGGTCGGCGTCACCATGGACCGTAACCGCTCGCGCCAGGGCGCCAGCCTGGCCGCGACCGGCCTGGAATTCAACGTCGAAGGCTCGGGCATCCAGGTGCGCGGCCTGTCCTGGGGTTCGTCCACGCTGAACGGACGCGAGACCTTCTCGGCCGGTTGGCCTGGCCGTGAATTGAGCTGGGGTGACGTGCCGCCGGAACTGATGGCGGGCGTGGACGTGTACAAGAACCCCTCGGCCGAACTGGTCGAAGGCGGCATCAGCGGCCAGGTCGACCTGCGCACGCGTCTGCCGTTCGACGCCAAGGGCCAGTATGGCGCGCTGACCGCCACGGGCAATTATGCCGAGCTGGGCAAGAAGAAATCGCCGGGCTTCTCGGGCCTGTATTCCAACCGCTGGAAAACCTCCATGGGTGAATTCGGCGCGTTGATCGATTTGTCTGTCAACAAAAACAAGAATCGCTTCGATCAGCTCGGCCAAACCGTCTATTACCCAAGGGCCGATCTCATCGCTGGCAAGACGGCGTGGATACCGGGTGGCGTTAACTACGGTACCACCACCAGTGACGACAAGCGTACGGGCATCTATGGCGCGTTGCAGTGGAAAAACAGCACCATGGAATCGTCGCTGACGTACTTCGATTCCTCTTTCCATCAAATCAGCGAACAAGCCCAGATCGGCATCACCGCAGGCTCCAATTTCGGCGATTCCGAAGATCCCTACGCGCTCCAGTTTACCAACGCCAAGTTCGACAGCAACGGCGTCTTCCAATCGGGCACGATGAGCCACCCGATCGGCGGCCAGGGCGCGAACCAGTTCGCGGCCGGCGGTATCGGCACGAACGTCACGCGCAACTACAGCGAAATCCGTGGACGTACCCGCGAGCTGGCCTGGAATTTCAAGTGGCGGGTCAATGAGAGCTGGTCGTTCCAGAACGATCTGCAATGGGTTCATTCCACCAACTCCGGTGATAACGGCATGATCAACCTCGGCACCTTCGTGCCGAGCATGACTGTCAACGAGACCGGCTCGCGGCCGTCGTTCACGTTCGACGACAACGCCCGCGCTTTCCTGGCCAATCCGGGCAACTACTTCTGGAATATTTCTCAGCCTGATATCAACAAGGCCAAGGCGGATCTGTATGCATGGAAAGTGGATGGCAAATACACCTTCGATCATCCGGTCCTGCGCGATTTCCGTTTCGGCGTCCGCGTGACGGAACGTTCTACGCGTAAAGACAAGAATGCCGGGTCCGGTTGGAAATCCTACGCCGAGGGATGGGGCGTGCAGCCCACCAAAGTGGCGGGGCAGTTGCCGCAGGTCTCCGATCTGGGCTGGCAGCGCAGTAACTACGGCTACATGAGCGACTCGAGGTATGCGGCCCTGGGCACTGTCGAACCCTACACGTTCCCCAACTTCTTCAACGGCAGGATGACTGCGCCGCCAACGATCATCGCCCCGACTGACGCGTTGATCCATGACAAACCGAACGCGTACCGGAATCTGTTGACCGCGCTGAAATATAACTGCATGGATAACAATGCGATCAAGGGCCAGAACAACGATTGCTCGACCTTCGCCGATGGCTGGACGCCGGATCACTACGACAACGATCCGCAGCACGTCAGCCGGCACAGCGAAGGAACCCAGGCCCTGCACGGCACCTTGCGCTTCGGCTTCGACGACTGGAAGTATCCGGTAGACGGCAATGTGGGCGTACGCGTGGTCAGGACCAGCACGACGGCCCATGGCTACACGGTATTCAAGCCCCAATATACCGTGACGACCAATCCGGCCGTTCCCCAGTTTGGCCAGGTCAACGACCCGCTCGATCTGAAGGCCAGCCATGTCGACGTGATCCCCAGCCTGAACCTGAAGGTGAGCCTGACGGACAAGCTGCAGTCGCGCGTGGCGCTGTCCAAAGGCATTTCCCGTCCCGGCTTCGATCAGATGCAGGAGTACATCACCCTGTCGCAGAACGTGACGAACGACCCCAACGATCCGAAACAGATCAAGTCGATCACCTACACCGGCACGAACGACGGCAACGTGAACCTGAAGCCGCTCAAGTCGAACAACTTCGACGTGTCGCTGGAATGGTATCCGAATCCTGGGCAGTCGCTGACCGGCGCGGTGTTCTACAAGCAGGTCAAGGACATCATCATGAAGGAAACCTATTCCAGGACGTACAAGGATCTTGCCGGCAATCCTATGGACTTCATGATCACCGGGCCGGCCAACGTGGCCGAGGCCCGCGTGAAAGGCGTCGAACTGGCTGGTATGACTTATCTCGATCACCTGCCTGGTCTGAGCGGCCTGCCTGCCTGGGCGAAGGGTTTCGGCGTTTCCTCGAACTTCACCTACATCGACGGCAAGCAGAAACTGTATCACCCGTTCAAGGGGGATTATTGCCCGTCCGGCGCCCTGACGGGTACCCTGTTGCTGTTCGGTTGCGACACCAACGGCCTGCCGTACAAGGATCTGCCGGTGCCGTACATGTCGAAGCGCGCATTCAACCTGGCATTCATGTACGACCAGGGTCCGGTGTCGGCACGCCTGGCTTACAGCTGGCGTGACCGCACGCTGCTGGCGACGGGTATCTATGCCGCCAACAGCACCAACGGCACCAGCGCCGACCCGGCACGCAAGGACGCCAATGGCAACGAGCCGCGTGACGTGGGCTTTGCGCCGCCGATCTGGCAAGAGGCCGTGGGCCAGTGGGATGCGGGTATCAGCTACCGCTTCAGCGAGCACTTCTCGGGCAGCTTCAATGGCAGCAACCTGACCCGTACCGTGACGAGGCAGACGACCCAGCAGGCGCCGGGCAACATGGGCAGCTCCTGGTTCGATCCGGGCCGCTCGTACCGCATGCAGTTGAGCTACGTGTTCTAATCCGCAGCGCACCATTCACGGTGTGACGGCACAGACGGCCCCGGTATCCGGGGCCGTTTTTTTTAGATAAATTGGTTCTAGTCAACAAAAGCATTCCTCCCCGTCCTTACACTTGGCGGCTCGGGCACCCTGCACCACGGACGGCGTGCCCCAACCGCCAGCAAGCAGTTTCTCGTCAAGGACCGCTTTATGTTGTCGACCAAGGTAACGCCCCTGTCGCGCGCCTTCGGCCTGTTGGCTGCCGGCATGCACGCCGGTGCGCTGGCGCAGCCGGCCCCTGACCTGAATGCTTTGCCGCTCGAGCAATTGCTCAACCTGGACGTCGTCACGGCATCGAAAATCCCGCAGAAGATCAGCGAGGCACCATCGTCCGTGTCGGTGATCACGGCCGAGGATATCCGCCAGCGCGGCTACCGCACGCTGACCGACATCCTGCAGAGCGTGCCCGGCATGGCGATCTCGTATGACCGCAACTACAACTATGCGAACATCCGCGGCCTGGGCAATCCGGGCGACCTGAATACGCGGCTGCTGATCCTCGTCGATGGGCGGCGCCTGAACGATTTCGTGTTCGACCAGGGGGCCATCGGCACCGAGTTCCCGATCGACCTCGGCCTGGTCGAGCGCGTCGAATTCGTACCCGGCCCCGGCTCCGCGATCTATGGCAGCAGTGCCTTCTTCGGCGTCGTGAACGTGATCACGAAAAGCGGCGCCGCGCTGGACGGGACGACCCTTGGCGCGGGCCGGTTCGGCGGGTCCGGCCGCGAGGCGCGGATCGCGCACGGCGAGCGCCATGCGGGCGGCGTCGAACTGCTGCTGGGCGCATCGTCGTACACCAGCGCGGGACGCAACCTGTACTTCTCCGAATACGACGACGCGGCCAGCAACCATGGTGTCGCCGTCGGGCTCGATTACGACCGCTACCAGCGGCTGTTCGCCAGGCTGGGTGTGGGCGACCTCGTGGCCGAGGCCTATTTCGGCAACCGCATCAAGGGTATCCCGACGGCCTCCTACGGCCAGCGCTTCAACGATCCCCGCACCAGGACGAAGGATGAGTACACGGGTGCCAGCCTGTCGTGGCACCGCGCCCTCTCGGACGACCTCGACGTGTTCGCCAGCCTGGGCGTCGCGCGCTACCGCTACGACGGCGTCTACCTGAATGGGACGGCAACGGAGGGCAACACGCGCAACATCGATACGGCCGAAAGCCGCAGCAGCGACGGGGAACTGCGCCTCGCCAGCACCGCCCTGCCCGGCCACAAGATCATCGCGGGCATCGAATACCTGCGCGACGGCACCCGCAAGATGGCCAATTACGACGTCGATCCGTACGCCCTTTACATCAACGTGGATCGCCCGAAGCGGCAGGCCGCCGTCTACCTGCAGGACGAGATGCGGCTCGGGCAAAGCGTCATCCTGGACACGGGCGTGCGCCACGACTACGATTCCGAAGGCGGCGCGACGACGACGCCGCGCGTGGCCCTGCTCTACAAGATGGCGCGCCAGGTGACGCTCAAGGCGCTGTACGGCACGGCCTTCCGCTCGGCCAACGCCTACGAGCGCTATTACGCGTTCGACCACAAGCAGACCCCGAAACTGCGCTCCGAGCACATCAGGACGTATGAACTGATCGCCGAATACTTCCCGACCGACCGCTTCCGCGCCACCGCGTCC
>Ga0207686_10002442_pt1 | contig 10108 bp, 7 predicted proteins | sample KBSM24metaG_FD_184396 | JGI IMG/M metagenome (GOLD analysis project Ga0207686, IMG submission 184396) | Miscanthus rhizosphere microbial communities from Kellogg Biological Station, Michigan, USA - KBS M2-4 metaG (SPAdes) (version 2) | ecosystem: Host-associated > Plants > Roots > Rhizosphere >...
TATCCCTTAGGCGATCGAATTCACCTGCTCGCCGGGCGGGTTGAGGTTGAAAACAAGCTGAAGAGCGGGATGAACTGCGTCTCGGGGCCGGTCAAGTTCAAAGCGAAGGCGGGCGGCTGAGGCTCGCGGTCACGACGGGCGCTCAGCCCGGCGGGCGGCGGTACAGCAAGTGCGGCAGGCCGGCGTGCTCGACTTCGCGGCGGGCCTCCATGCCGACCTTCTCCGCGACTCGCCGCGAGGCGAGGTTGTGGGGCAGGATTAGGGCAATCACCATCTCGAAGCCGAGCGAGTCGGCCTGTTCGATCGCCCGTCTCGCTGCCTCCGTCGCCAGGCCCTGACCGTGGCGGTCGGGTTCGATGCTCCAGGGCAGCTCGACCGTGAGCACGTCGTCGACCTCGGTCCAGGCGAGGCCACCACGGCCGACGAAATCACCACCAGCGTCCTCGAGCACCCAGGGGCCGAAGCCGTGGTCGTGCCAGTGCCGGCAGTCGCGCTGCAAAAGCTCCAGCACCTGCGGCTCGTCGAAGGCCGGCAGCGGTGGCGGGCGTAGCCAGTGGGCGATCTCGGGGTGGAGGAAGTGGGCCTCGTAGACGAGCAGGTCGTCCTCCGTGGGCGCTCTGACCAGCAGGCGCTCGCTCATCGCCCTCAGGCTATCCAAGCGTCGCCGTCGGCCTAGCCGCATCGATCGGTCCGCCGCGGGTATCACTGGGTAGATGAGACGCGCCACCGGGATCCTCGCCGTTTTGTTCGCCTGCGCCTGTGCCGGCGCGCCATCCGCGGGGGCCACGGCGCCGAGCTGCGCCGAAGGCCCGCAGCGGATCGGTTCGACGATCGAGGGCACGCCCTGCGCCGACACGATCGTGGCGCCGCCAACGGTGGCGCGCGTGGTGGGAGGCGGGGGCGACGACGTGATCGTTTCTCCGGTCGCGGCGGCACTTCCCTGCGAAGGGACCTGCCTCTCGGTCGGCAGCCAGACCTTTGAAGGCGGCGAAGGCGACGACGTCGTCTTCGGCGAGCGCGGCAACGACATCCTCCGCGGCGGGCCGGGCGACGACCGGCTTTACGGCGGCATCGGTGACGACTTGCTCGAAGGCGGCCCCGGGAACGACCTGCTCGCCGGCGGTTTCGGCGCTGACACGATCGACGGCCAGGAAGGCGACGACTACGTGCGCGGCGACGGCACCATCGATCACATCCACGACACTGGGGGCGGCAACGACACGCTCAGCTACGCGAGTGGGATCTCCCCGGGCTTCGGCGGCGGCATCGGTACCGGCGCCACGGGATTCCCCGGGGCAGGGGCGGAAAGCGGAGAACGCGGCGTCTACCTCAACCTCAGCGCCGGCGGCCTCAACGGCAACAACGGGATCGCCGCCGAGGGTGGGGGAGTCGACGAAGTCGAACCGGGCGCTTTCGAGACCATCATCGGCACGCCGTTCCCCGACTACATCGTCGGTGGCGAAGCGGGGGAGACGATCTACGGCGGTGGGGGCGCCGACGTGATCCGCGGCAACGGTGGCGAAGATCACATCTTCGGCGGCGCCGACGGTGACCTCCTCGACGGCGGCGGCGGCAACGACACGATCGCCGGCGAAAGCGGTACCGACAACTGCGTCGACGCCGTGACCACGACCGGCTGCGAGGGGACGGGGAGCGCGGTGGCGCCGCGCAACGGCGCCAAAGTCAGCATCGGCGCGATGACGCCCGGTGCGCCCGGTCCGACCCAGCTCTACGTGACCGGCAGCAGCGGCGCCGACACGGTGACGGCGACTTACGCGCCCGGCGTGGTCACGGTGAGCTTCACCGGCGCCGAAGCCGAACTGTCCGCCCCCTGCGAACTCAGCTCCGCCACGGTCGCCACCTGCCCGGTTGGCTTCCTCGACTCGATCGTCGTCGCCGGCCTCGGCGGCAACGACCAGCTCACCGCCTCGGGCTTTCCGCAGGCGACTGCGGTCGTCCTGCTCGGCGGCGAAGGCCAGGACTCGCTGACCGGCGGCGAAGGTAGCGAGGACCTGCTGGTTGACGGGCGCGGGGGCGCCGCCGACACGCTGTCGGCGCTCGGCCGCGACGACGCCCTCCTCCACGAGGGAGGCCCCGACACGCTGCTCGGTGGCGACGGCAACGACCTCTTCCTCTCAACCTCGATCTGCGACGGCGAGACGATCGACGGCGGCGAAGGACGCGACAACGCCTCCTGGGCGCGGCTCGTCAACGGTGAAGGCGTGGAGGCGCGGCTCGATCAGTCACCGGCCCGGGTCGGCCGCTTCGGCGCCTCCGGTAGCCCCGGCTGCGGCGGCGAAACGCCCGACACCCTGCTCAGCGTCGAGGACCTGGAGGGCTCCGAACAGGCCGACCTGTTGGTTGGCGGCAGCGGCGAAAACCAGCTGCTCGGCCACAAGGGCCCCGACGAATACTTTGCCGGCGCCGGCTCCGACACGATCCTCGCCAACTCGGCCGACTCCGACCCAGTGATCAACTGCGGCGCTGACCTCGACACCGCCGTGATCGACATCCCGACCGCCGAATACAGCGACGCGACCCCGGTCGAATGCGAGACCGTGCGCCAGGGCACGCCGGAAGAATTTCGCATCATCACCGAACAGCTGCAGCCGCCCCCGCCTCCTCCACCACCGCCCCCGCCGGTCGACCGCAAGCCACCACAGACCAAGCTCGGTCGCCACCCGGCCAAGTTGCTGAGGACGAAGGCGCGAACCCGCAGCGTCAGCTTCCGCTTTGCCGCCAGCGAGCACGGCTCCAGCTTCCGCTGCAAGATCGACCGCCGCCCGCTCCACTCCTGCTCCTCGCCGCGGACCTATCGCGTCGCCCTCGGCCACCACACTTTCCGCGTCCTGGCTGTCGACGCCGCCGGCAATGTCGATCCGACGCCGGTCGTCTTCAAGTTCCGACTACTCCGCAGGCGTTAGCCGCCCGGGAGAGCCATCACCGGGGACGCGCTAGCCCGCCTGCTCCTCGACGAACCTCTTCAGCTTTCCCGGCATCGACTCGACCAGCTGGCCGCGAAGTACTCCGACGATCGGGCCGCGGATGACCATCCCCAGCACGCGACCGAGGTCAACCTCCATCGCGTAGGTGGCGCGGGTCCGCCCGTCGCCGAGATCCTCCAACTCCCAGCTGCCCTCGACCGACTTCAGGTCGCCGTCCTCCTGATTCCATGCGATCCGGGTCGGGCTCTCGTACTCGAAGCGCATCTCCGTCTTCAGTCGCCGCACTTTGGCGTCGGTCTCCATGTGCATGAGGACCTGGTTGCCGTGGCGGTCGCGCTCGACGCACTCGGCAAGCTTGATCTCCGGCTGCCAGCGGGGGGAGCCTTCGACGTCTGCGGCGACGGCGAAGACGGCCTCGATCGGTGCCTCGATCTCGGCGCTCGCCGATCCCGTGATCGTTCCCATCGGGTCAGGTTACGCCCTGGCAGGCTACTCGCCGGGCAGGGCAAGCGTGGCCGCCAGCACGGGCGCGAGCGCCACGAGGTCGGCGCCGACCCGGGAGCGGTTGGCGACGAGGGCGAAGGCGGCGACCACGAGGCGCTCCTCCCGTGGCCCCGCTACTGCGGCACCTTGAGCTCGGGCCAGTCGCGTTGCCAGCTCGGCGAGCAGTTGCCGGCGTGCAGTCCGCAGCGCCGTCGCCTCGGCCGGCGGCTCGGCGCTAAGCAGCTGAGCCAGCGCCGGCTCGGCAGTCAACAGGCCGAGGGCCGCCCGCAGCCCGGCCTCGGCGCCGGCGCGTTCGCAGGCCTGCTCGATCCGCCCTTGCAGCTCCTCGCCGCCGGCGACGTAGGCATCGAGCAGGCAGGCCCAGAGATCGCCGTGGTAGCGGTAGAGCGTGCTAGTGGAAACCCCGGCGCGCTGGGCGACGACGGTGGTGGTGACGCGCCCGTAGCCGAGCTCCGTCACCGCCTCGGTGGCCGCCGCGCGCAGCCGCCGCTGCTGGCTCTCGCGCACCTCCTCGCGGGTCAGTTTGTGCCGCCCCGGCGGCAGCCGCGTCACCGACAAGCGAGCAACTCCTCGGCGACGGCGGCCTCGTCCTCCGCCGCCCCCTCACCGAGATAGGGACCGACCGCGAAGTGCAGCAGTTCCGGCAGTCCCGGCCAGAGGCCGGCCAGCGAGTCGCCGGCGAGCTGATCGGCGGCGAAGGAGGCGATTCCACCGGCGATGAAGACGCCCGTCAGGGGCGGCGGGCGCTCGTCGTCGGGTACTTGCTCACGCACGGTGTCGATCGCCTCGCCGAGGCGGGCGATCGTCTCCTCGCGCTGGGCCCGGGCGGGGTCGCCGGCGGCCTCGGCCTCAATCAGGAGAGCGCGCGAGATCGCTGGCCGAGCCTCGACGAATTCGAGGAAGGCGACGACGCCGGCGCGCAGCTGCAGCCGCCACTCGCTCTCGGCGGTGGCGGCGGTGAGGATCTCAGCGACGAGGCGATCGAGCCAGCTGCGGTAGGCGGCCTCGAAGCACTCCTCCTTGCCCTCGAACCGCTCCCAGAATTGGATCCGATGGCCCCCGAAGGCGGCCAGCACCTGCTGCACGGTGGCCTCCCGGTAGCCCTCCTCACCAACGGTGACCAGCATCGACTCCATGATCGCCTCGGCGAGCGAATCGGGCCCGGTCGCCGCACGTCCGGCCCGGCGACCGGGAAGGTCGTGGTCTCGCTTCCTCGCTGCGGCGCCGCGTGCCACATATAAAAACTAGCTCTTTTAGATTAAAAATACGAGTCTTCATAGGCCGTTCGGGGGGATCGGCGGCGATGCTTCGTCGCGGCGCCGATTCCGGGCTATCCTCGGCCTCATGCAGTACCTCTCGGATCGCCTCAAGGCTGTCAATATCGGGGGGCCGGACGACGAGGGACGGGAGGCCCGACATCGGGCGGTCGCCGTGCAGCAGCGCGAGCGCCTCCTCGACGCCGCCGAGCAGGTCATCGCCGAGCAGGGCGTTGCCGGCACCACGATCGAGCGGGTCGTGAAGCTGGCGCGAGTCTCCTCGTCCAGCTTCTACCTGCACTTCGAGGGGCGCGAAGAGCTCCTCCTCGCCGCTTTCGACGAAGCCGTTGAGGAGGAGGCCGCGGCGATTGCCGGGGCTGTTCGCGCCGAACTCCCCTGGCCGGACCAGGTGCGCGAGGGGCTGCGCCTGCTGCTGGCGGCGATCGAAGCACGGCCGCAGCGAGCCTGGATGTGCCTGGTCGAGAGCCAGAGGGGGGGAGTGGCCCTGCAGGAGCACTACGAGACGGCGCTCGATCAGGCGCTGCCGGTGCTGGAGCAGGGGCGCCTGCTGGGCAGCGCCGCCGGCGACCTGCCGGAAACGCTCGAGGAGGCGACGGCGGCCGGCGTTGCCTGGCTGCTGCGCGAGCGGCTCGAAGGCTCTGGTGCCGAGGGCATCGGCGAACTGTTGCCGCAGCTGGCCGAGATCGTTCTCGGTCCCTACCTCGGCGGTGGTGAAGCCCTGCGCCTCAGCGTCGCCGGGAGAGGCATCTAAGGTGGCGCCCCGCGAGGAGCCTGGTGCCGAGGTTATGCGCCTGCCTCCGGGCCGGCATGGGCTGAGCCGCGACGCGGTGGCCGAGAGCCAGCGCGAGCGCCTCCTCAACGCGGTTGTCGAGGCGGTCGCCGAACACGGCTACAGCGAGACCACGATCAGTCAACTGATCGAGGTCGCCGCGGTCTCGCGCCGCACCTTCTACGAGCTCTTCGACGACAAGGAGGAGGTCGCCCTCGCCGCCCACACGATGATCGTCGACCACCTCCAGGGGGCGCTGCGCGAAGCCGCCGCCGAGTTCGAGGGCGATGCCTGGCCGCAGCGGGTCAGGGCCGAACTGGCGACGCTGTTGCGCATCTTCGCCGGCGATCCGACCATCGCCCGCTTCTTGCTGCTCGGGTCGCTGGCGGCGGGGGGGACGGTTGCCGAAGCCCAGCGCGAGGCGCTGCGCTGTTTCGCCGCCCGCTTGCGACCGCAGCCGGTCGAGCCCGGCGACCAGCTCGCTGGCGCTCGCGAGCAGGCGTTGGTTGGCGGTATCTCCACGCTCGTCGCCCGTCGCCTTAAGAGCGGCAGCGCCGCGGGCCTCGACGAGCTCCTGCCGGACCTCCACGAGCTCGTCCTCACCTCGTATCTCGGCCGCACCGAGGCCAAGCGCCTCGCCCGCGCCTCCGCCGCCTAACCGCTCTGGAAACCCCTTTGGGTGGCCAGCGCGTCAGCCTGCCAGAAACCGGCACAGGCTTAACAAAAACGTGTACTTGCATTTAAAAACTGATTCTTTTATACTGCCGCGCATCGCCTTCTGAGAAGGCAACAGGGAACGCAGTTCACAGGGAAATCGAGCCTCGCCGAGGTGCCGCACAGGGAGCGGCTGGCATAGGGGCTCAAGGGACAAGGAGAGAGCTACGTGAGACGCCAGCCGGAGTCATCGGCCGCTGTTTGCCTCGGAGCCCGCCAGTCGGGGGCTTCCGTGACCGGATCGGCTTGTCGCCGCCGCCGTGTCCCCGCCGCTGCGACGGGACCAGTGCGCCTTCTGACCCTGCTTGTCGCCGCGATGGCGACCCTGGCGCTCTTCGCCACCCCTGCCCTCGCTGCCCAGACCCACCCCTACACCGGCGTCTCCTTCGGCCCCGACGGGGTGGGGGGCAGCCAGAGCTTTTCCAGCGTGGCGTCAATCGCCGTCGACCCAGTCAACGGCGACGTCTACGTCTATGACCCTGGGGCGAGTTCGATCTATAAATTCGACTCCGCGGGCGCTCCGAAGAACTTCAGCTCCACCGGCACCAATGTGATCGCCGGCGCCGGCATCGGGGGAGGTGGCTCCGAATACGCGATCGCCCTGGCCCCCGCGGGCGCGCCGGGCGGCACCGCCGGCGACATCTACGTCGCCAACAATGGCAATTCGTTGAAGGTCTACGCCGCCAGCGGCGCCGAACTCGGCGAAGTCGCACAGGGTGGCGAGACCTGCGGCGTCGCCACCGACCCCAGCGGCAACTTCTACGCCGGCGTCTTCAGCTCGACGATCAACAAATACACCCCCGATGCCAACCCGCCGACGACCGCGAACAAGGAAGTCGGCACGGTCGAACACGGGATCTGCAACGTCGCCGCGGATGGTCTCGGCAACGTCTATGCGGCCAGCTACCAGGGTGGCCTCTACAAGCTCGAAGGCATCGCCGACAAAACGCCCGAACAGGTCGATCCAACGGCGAGCACGATGGCGGTGGCGCCGGGGACTAACAACATCTACGCCGACCGCACGAACGAAGTCGTGGTCTATGGCGCGACGGGGACGCGGCTCAACTCCTTTGCAATCGAAGAGATCTCACACTCGTACGGCATCGGCGTCAACAGTGGCGAAACCAAGATCTACATCGGCGCAAAGGAAACGGTGAAGGTCTTCGGGGCGGGGGCGACGGTTCCCGACGCGATCACCCAAGACCCGACCGAAATCACGAAGACTGCCGCAACGCTGCACGGCACGATCGGCGCCGCTGGCGGCCCGAACGCGACCTGTTCCTTCCAGTACACGACCGAACAGCAGTTCTTCGAACACGGCTTCGAAGGCGCGACCGACAAACCCTGCTCGCCGGCTGGACCCTTCACGGGTTCGGGGGAAACGGCAGTCACGGCGGCCGCCACCGGTCTCAACAAAGAATCGACCTACTACTTCCGCATCGTCGGCGAAAGCGCCAACGGCAAAAACTACGGAGGAGCGCTCCACTTCCTCACCCCGAGCGCGGTCAACGTCATCGCTACTACCGCGACGCCGCTCACCGACCATTTGGCGACCCTGAACGGGACGGTCAACCCCGAAGGCGTCGAACTCGATGAATGCCTCTTCGAATACGCCACTACGGACGAATTCAAAGCCACGTTCGGACAAGAACTGAGCAAAACCGCGCCTTGCGTGGAGACGCCGGTGCAGATCGGCACCGGCAACACCCCGGTCACGGTCCACGCTGACATCACCGGGCTCGTCGCCGGCACTTCTTACACCTTCCGTCTCACCGGCAAGAGCGAACTCGGCAGCAGCCAGGCGAGCGTCAAAACCTTCAAAACCCACGGGCCAAGGCTCGAAGCGCAGTTCGTCGCCGCCGTCGGGTCGACGACGGCGACGCTGAAAGCGACGATCAACCCCAATGGAGCCCCGACCACCTACCGCTTCGACTACGTCGACGACGCCAGCTTCCAGGCCCACGGCTTCGCGGGCGCGACCAAGATCCCGGTACCGGACGCTCCCGTCGGCGCGGACCTCGAAGGCCACTCTCTCAAAGCCGAACTCTCCGGACTGCAGCCGAGCACGACTTACCACTTCCGCGTCATCGCTACCAGCCCCGACGGCTCGGAAGAAGGCCGCGACACGACCTTCATCACCTACTCGACCAGCGGCGCATTACCCGCCTGTGGCAACGACGCACTGCGCTACGGCTTCGGCGCCGACCTCCCGGACTGCCGCGCCTACGAGCAGGCGACGCCGATCAACAAGAACGGCGCCAACGCGCTGGCGGCCTGGTACATCGTTCAGGCTGGGTCCGATGGCGGCGGCATCACTTTCTGGACTCCTGGCGGGATGCCCGGCGGCACGGGCGCGGGCGACCTGACCAACTACGTCTCCCTTCGTGGCACCGACAGTTGGTCGACCTCCGGCCTGCTCCCGCCCGCGTCGGCAGGTAAGCAGACCTCCTCCCTGGGCTGGACGCCCGACCTCCGCTATGCCATCAGCCTCGGCACCAATGAATTCGGCACCAGGCTGTTCATCGAGAGCAACGCGGATGGCTCGACCACGACCATGGTTCCGTACGTGACGGGCGACCCCCGCTTCAGCTACGCCGGTGCCTCCTCTGACGGCTCGAAGATCTTCTTCGAAGCGGTAGCTGCGCTGACCCCAGAAGCGGCCACGGGTGAACAGAACAACCTCTACGTCTGGGACCGGGGCACCGGTGACGTCAGCCTGGTCGGCGTGCTTCCGGCTTCGGCTTGCGGCTCGCCGCCCTGCGCTCCGTCGGAAGGTTCGTTCTCGGGTCCCTATGCCCAATGGGGCAACCAGCTGACGATCGGAGGCTCTCATCGCAAATTCTTCACTCAGGCCCTACATACCGTCTCCGACGATGGCTCGAAGGCCTACTTCACTTCCAGCGGGGTGGGCCAGCTCTACCTGCGCAAGGACCCGGCCAGCCCGGCCGCGACCACGGTCCAGGTCTCGGCTTCGCAGAAAAACAACGGCAGCGGCTCTGGCGGCGCCGACCCTAACGGCCCGCAGCCGGCGGCCTTCGTGATGGCCACCCCTGACGGCTCCAAGGCCTACTTCACCAGCGCCGAGGAGTTGACCAACAACGCCACCACGGGCCCCGCCGACAACGGCCGCGACCTCTACCGCTACGACGCGGCGAGCGGTCAGCTCACCGACCTGGCGCCCGACGCCTCGGACCCCAATGGCGCCGAAGTGCAGGGCGTGATCGGTACCTCCGACGACGGCTCCCGCGTCTACTTCGTTGCCAACGGCGACCTCGATGGCGCCGGGCCGGCTGCGGTCGGCAACTGCACCACCAGAAACGAAGCGGAATGGGAAGGCGAATGCAACCTCTATCTCTGGCACGAAGGGCAGATTGCCTTCGTCGCGAAGCTCGACGTAACGGGGCGGGTCATCGCTGACGGCGATAGCGAATCCGACGCCGCGAACTTCGCGCCACGCGCCGAACAGGAGCAAGGGTTGGCCCCAGTCCTCAGGGAAGGTCGAGTCAACGCCGACGGCAGCGCCGTCCTCTTCCGCTCCCAGCGCAACCTCACCTCCTACAACTCCCACGGCACCCCCGAGTACTACCGCTACGACGCATCCAGCGGCGATCTCGACTGCGTCTCCTGCAACCCCTCGAACGTCGCCCCGGTGGGCCGGCCGGAACTCGAGGCGCAGACGTCATACCTGTCCGTGGCCGGTATCTCCCCGACGACCCCCCGCAACCTCTCCAACTCCGGCGATCAGGTCTTCTTCCAGACGAAGGATGCGCTTTTGCCGGCCGACACCAACGGGCTGGAAGACGTCTATGAGTGGGAGGCGGACGGGGCCGGCTCCTGCCAGAGCAGCTCCGCGAACGGTGGCTGCATCTACCTGATCTCGACCGGCACCAGCACCTCGC
>Ga0207686_10002446_pt1 | contig 10086 bp, 8 predicted proteins | sample KBSM24metaG_FD_184396 | JGI IMG/M metagenome (GOLD analysis project Ga0207686, IMG submission 184396) | Miscanthus rhizosphere microbial communities from Kellogg Biological Station, Michigan, USA - KBS M2-4 metaG (SPAdes) (version 2) | ecosystem: Host-associated > Plants > Roots > Rhizosphere >...
CTTGTCACCGCTTTTCTGCAAGGAGAAAAGCGCCGACGAGTCGGCGCACTCCATATTCCAAGTGGTCGCGTTACTTATAACTAACGACCACGCGTTCGATTGTGGGCGGCAGTTCATGCATCTCGCTGCGGGCGAAGCCGGCATGCTCGAACATCTGCTGCAACTCGGCGAACGTGTAAGCGTCGCCGGTCGGGGTGCCGCCGAGCATCTGCATTGAGAAGGCCGCGGCTTGCGGTGGCGTGATGCGATCGTCGTTCGGCACGAATTCCAGCGCGACGGCGCGACCACCGTCGGCCAGCGCAGCGTGGACTTTCCGCAACAACGTTTCGCAAGTCTCCTTGTCGAAGTGATGCAGGAAATTCGTTAGCAGCACCAGGTCGTAACCGGTTCCGTAATCGACATCGAACGCGCTACCCGGGTTCGTTTGATAACGATCCGAAACACCGGCCGCTTGCGCATTCTCTTTGGCAACTTCCAAAACCTTGGGCCAGTCGACGGCGGTGACTTCCAGCTGTGGATTCTGTTTCGCGAAAGCTATGCCGAATAAACCATGACCGGCGGCAATGTCGAGTACGCGCAACTTTTTGTCCTTTGTCGGGTCGACCAGTTGCGCCATCAACTGCGACGGCAGGGCCATCATCGGCTGCATCGAACGCGCGAACTCAACCCACATCGGATGATCAGGCTCAAACGCCGTATCGGCGGCGTAGAAACCGTTGCGCACAGTCTCAGTCAACTTCTCGAACGGCTCTCTGATGTGCGAAGAAAGGATGAAGTTGGTGACTGTGCCCATGTAAGCCGGCGAGCGCTTATCGAGAAACGTCGCCGAATCGGGCGTGAGCGAGTAGTCGTCGCCTTGCTTGGTGAGGAATCCATTGATGGTCAGATAATCGCAGACGATGCGCGTGCCGCGTTCGGAGGCGCCGCAGCGTTCGGCGATCGCTTTCGCCGTGGTGTTGCCTTCGCCGATCGCCGTGAACAATTCGAGTTCGATTGCGGTCTTGAGTGCTTGCGTTCGTTGATAACCATTCAACGTGTCAAAGACTATCGCCGGACTTGGTTGTTTTCCGGCCTGAGCTTCTGGAGCCATGATTATTACCTTCCTTGATGAATGAATTTGGGGGAAGCGAGAGCGTACAAAACGGATGGGGAAAAGTCTAACGCGTGTCAGAACCGAGAGCGGTAGCGAACGGATCAGGAAGCGACGTAAGCGGGCTGGTCGTCAGAGAGCTGGAATTGAAAATTGCAAATTGTTCTACCACGGAGGACATGGAGAAAATCAATCAAGCACGTTTAGAAGCCGGACTTGTCCGGCGGGACTGGGCCGTGCTCATGAAAATTGCTCGGCAATTTGGAGATTTGCAAGTTTTCAATTTTCAATGTCACTTCTTAATTAAGCTTCAATTGAACGGCTTGGGCTAGTCCTTCTACGGTGAGGATAAGATTCTTTGGTGAGGCCACCGGTTCCTTCTTCGCGGATTGGAAGATGAGCAATCCCTGGCGCTTGCCTTCAGCATGCGTCAGCGGGTCTTTGACGTTGAATTCGTACGCGCGAAAATCCTTCTCGAAGGCTTTGCGTGCGTTCGGATTATAGAGCGTGAGTCCATTCGCTTTGATGATTCGCGAGATCGCCTGCTTGGCCGAGATCAATTTCCACTCACTGTTGGCCGCGTCGCTCAGATGAAACTTCAATTTCTTCATTTCGATAGTTTCGCCGCTGTTGTGGACCACTTCCAAACGCACCGGCAAGAGCCCCGCGAGTTGCAGGTTAGATTCAAACAACTCCTGCGTTTCTTCGTCGGTCAGCAAAGGAGCGGCGCGAAATGAAAGCGAGCCCACGTTGACGCTGGCGGCCGAGACCGGCATCGCCATCATTTCATTCGCGGGCTTTACTTTGAAAAGGGAATTGCTGCACGAGAGGGTCAGTAGCGCGAACACAAAAAGAGCCGCGGCAGTTGCAAAGCGAAGAATCGGCAACGACGCGCGGCTCATTTGTTTAGCTGGCAATTTGAATTGGTTCAGCCGGCGCGGGGAGGCTCGAGCCGATGTGATGCAGCTGCGTCGCATCGACCATGTTCAAGCCGTGATCGCGAACTGTCTTGAAGCCCGGCAGCAGTTCATCGACCGGCGCCTGCATCACGCCCTTGCTGCGCTTGTGTCCGGTAAAGTCGAGGTAGAGGTGCTTGCGCATGAAACGGTCCGGCAGCCCGGCAAACCGGTAGAGCGGATACTTGATGCCGTTGCCGAACAGTTTGCGGCCGAGGCCGTAGTAATAAAGCGGAACACCCAGCGAGAATTTCATGTTGGCCGAGGTGCCGCCGTGCCAGAAATTCAGGTTGTACTTCCAGCAGGTGTAGAAGAACTCCCACTGAAGGTCCGTCATCTCGATCAACTTCGCGCTGTCTTTCTTTTGCATGCGCGTGTGTTCGAGTGGGACGAAGAAAGTCGGCACAAAGGTTCCTTTGGCGTCGCGTAAATCATAGAGCAGGTTCAGCGATTCCTTCGTGTCCTCGTCCGTCTCGCCGGGCAGGCCAATAATGAACGTGCAGAACGGAAACCAATTGTGTTTGTTCAGGGTTTCCATTCCCTTCAAAACCACGTCGCGCCATTGCGCTGCGCGATAAGGATAAGCCTTGCCCTTCATGAAGATGTCGAAGAGACGCGGGCTGCCGGTTTCCAATCCGATGATTGGATCGGTCATGCGCTGGTCCGCGTCGGTCGATTCCTTGTGCTGCACGTGCGAGAAGGGAACGATCAGCGGCGTCAATCGCTCGACGACCGAAGGATCCTTTACGACCGGCGCCATGGTGATGTGCGACATCTGCAAGGTCTCGATTCCCGGAACGCTCTTGACGCTGCGCAACATGTTTTCGAGCGCGGGTATGTTGGTTTCGAAATTCGTGTGCTGTTCGTAGAGGAACATGTCCTCAGTCGCGAGCATGATTTCGGTCGCGCCTTCGCGCGCGTTGACGTGCACGCTCTCCATGATGTGCTCGATGGGGAACGAACGTCCGACCTTGGTCGCTGGTCCACAGAACTGACAGCCGCGACCGCAGCCGCGGGTAATCTCGACGACGCCGAAGGTTGAGCGATGACGGACGACCGGAATTTCTTCGACGGTCGGCTGCATCGACTTCGGCACTTTGATGATGCGCTCGAGCGTGGGATCGCCGGCCATGATGCGCTTGAACAACTCGCTGAAGGCGCGCTCGATTTCGCCGTCGATCAGGTAATCGACGTTGAATTCATCCAAACGCTCCGCGCGCTCGAGCTGCCACGCGCCCGGTCCGCCGATCACAATCTTCGGCCGGTATTTTTCGATTACCGGATGTTTGACGATCTTGAGAAATTCAGCAGCGTTCAGCGGAATGAGGTTCTTGCCGGCAATCTTTGAATACACATCGGTGGCGTAAGAAATGCCGAGCGGATTGTGCGCATGAATCGCCAGGACCCTGGTCTCAGGCCCCACAAACTTTTCCAGATACTCGCCGTAGCAAACGACGACGTCATCTTCGGCGTATTCGCGCAGCAGCAGCGTCTCGACCATGCGCAAACCGTTGGGCACGTACTTGGCGCGGCCGTCCGGCCATGATTCGTTGCGGAGAGAGTCGGGGCTGATCCACTTGTGGCCGTATTTTGCGGGGATGGTTGCTGACAACATTTGTTGCCAGATGCTGTGACGCCATTCACTCGCTTCGCTGGATGAAGCGGTTAGCACGATCTTTGGTGATCCCAACGAGGGCCTCCGTTACCTTGAGGAAAAACTTACGCGTAACGCGGCGGATTCTAGCACCTGCCGCGAATCGTGCCAAGCACAATGTCGGTAGAATAGCGCCGGATGATTCCGGCTCTATGCGCTCGCCCCTGTCTGTGGTATAGTCCCGCAACCTCTGAAGGCGTGCTGCCTCGCTCACGTGATCGCGTAGGTGACTGGCGAGTCGTCTCGGTCAGTCAGTGGTCGTAGAAAGCGTCCCGAAAACAACAAGGGGGTAGTAGATAACAGCCCCGACAAGTCGCTGAACATCAATAATTCAACGCATGAAAATCCTTCTCTATAACCCAGACAATGGCGTAACGCGGAACTTCATGCCGCACCTTTGGATGTTCCTTTTGAAGGCGCTCACGCCGCCGGAACATGAAGTGTTGCTGGTTGACGGCAACGCGAAACCGCTCGACGACGCCGAGCTAATCGCCTATCTCAAAAAAGAAAATATTGGTTTGGTCGGAATCGGCGCGATGACGCGGATGATTGCCAAGGCCTATCGAGTCGCCGATGCGATTCGCGCGGCGGGCATCCCGGTCGTCATGGGCGGTCCGCACGTGACTGAACTGCCCGACGAAGCGCTGGGCCGCGATGGCGGACCAAGACACTGCGACGCGGTGGCGCTGGGCGAAGCTGATGAGACGTGGCCGCGGATTGTCGAAGATGCTGTGCGCGGCGAATTGAAAGAGATTTATAAGCCCGTCGATGAAGCGGGAAAGGAACGCAAGCCGGCACTCACGCCGTATCCCAATATCCCCTGGGAAGAGATGGAACTCGAGCAGTTCGACATGATTCCCAAATCGATGCGGCCGCTGCTTGAGCGTTACAAGACGGGGTGGCATTCGCTGCATTTGATTCCCATCGAATCGGGCCGCGGTTGCCCTTACGGATGTGAGTTCTGCACGGTCACCGGGTTCTTCGGAGATTCAATTCGCTTTCGCTCGAACGAAAGCATCGTCGAAGAGTTGTTGCGGCTGAAGCGCCGCGCGCGCAAGGCCAAGGGCCAGGTGATGGTCTTCTTTATCGACGACAATTTCGCGATCAACATCAAGCGCACCAAGGGCCTGCTGCGCGACATCATTGCGGCGAATGCGCAACTGCCGTGGCTGGCGCAAATCAGCGCGAACCTCTTGCGCGATGAAGAGCTGGTTGATCTGATGGCCGAGTCAGGCTGCCGTTGGGTTTTCATCGGGATGGAATCAATCGACCCGGTGAACCTGGCGGATGTAGCGAAGAGCTTTAATAAGCCGAATGAGTACGCGCCGGTGTTGAATCGGCTGGCGGAACGCGGCATTTATGCCGTCACGTCTTTCATCTTCGGCCTCGACAACGATACGCCCGGGGTCGCCGACCGGACGCTGGCCGCGATTGAATCCTGGCCTGCCGGCTTGCCAGTGTTCGGGCAACTGACGCCGTTTCCATCAACGCCGCTTTATGAGCGTTTGAAGAAGGACGGCCGGCTCACACGGCCGAAGCATTGGCTGGAGTTCGCGCCCTATCAGATGGCCAACACGCCTCTGAAGATGACGATTCCGCAGACACACGAAGAATTAACCAAGGCCTGGATGGTTTCCTACAGCCCGGAAAGAACCCAGAAGGCTTTGGATTCGCTGGCCGATAAGCCTCTGGGCGACCGGCTGATGCACATGACGATGCGCATCCTTTTCCGCGGCATCTATTTTCCGCAAATCAGCAAACGTGCCTGGGCCAAACAGGTGGTGGCGAATCGGCGTCCGATTTACCGCCTCGTGCGCGAGGGTGTTGGCAAGTGGCGCGAGGGCAAGCGTGAGTCCTCAGTCGTTTCACCAGTCACCAGTTGAAGCGCTGAAAAAAATAACCACAGAGGCCACAGAGAAAACCGAACGAGGATGAAAAACCTTTCCTCTTTTGTCCTCTCCGTGTCCTCCGTGGTCGATCTTTCGCCGATCATTTCTTTCGCAAAATGATGATTCGGGGGATCTGTTGCAGATCCCGTCTAATCTCAATCAATTCCCAAACAGTCTCCGGGACGAGTCCGGCGATCGTGTTGTCCTGATTTATTCCGAATTCAAAAATCAGGTGGCCGCCTGTGCTTAGGTGTCCGGGGGCTTCCGCCAGCAATCGGCGAATCACGTCGAGACCATCCGCGCCGCCCGCAAGGGCTGGACGCGGTTCGCATTGCACCTCGCGCTGCAATCCACTCAATTCACCATCCGGAACATACGGCGGGTTCGAAACGATCAGATCGAACCGCTCGTCCTCAGGCGCAGCGGAAAAAAGATTGGCCCGAACCAGACGCATCCGATCGATCACGTGATGCCGAGCTCCGTTCTGCGCAGCAACCTGCAAGGCACTTTCTGACTCGTCGATCGCCGTTGACCGCGCATGGCGCCGCTCATGCAGAATCGAGATGGCAATGCATCCTGACCCGGTGCCGATGTCAGCGAACGTGAAGTGCGCGTGGCTGGGAAAGAGTTCGAGGACCGCTTCCACAATCATTTCCGTTTCGGGTCGTGGAATTAGCACGTCCGGCGAGACCAGGAAATCAAGCTTAAAAAATTCCTGGTGGCCCGTGATGTATTGCTGCGGCTCGCCGGCAGCGCGACGCGCGATGGACGCCGCGAAAGTCTGTGTCTGGTCGGGCGAAAGGCTTTGATCGTCGTGGGCGATCATAAAGCTGCGACTGCATTTGAGGACGTGACCAAGCAGCAGCGCCGCCTCGAGGCGCGGCTCATTCACGCTGCTCGCCCGCAGCTTGTCGGCGCCCTGGTCGATGGCCGTCGCAATTGAGACATCCATCTTACAGTCTGCTTCTGTTTCAAAATCCATATTGATCCAGCCCGACATTCTATATTAGGCTCTTAGGCGACACGTAAATTGAAACGGTGAAGTCGGTTGGCATGCGGTCAACGTGACTTCACGAAATTGTGCCGTCCAGCGGAACGCGCGCCCGATTAAAAGTTTTATTTGGGCAGACAAGAAACGATTCGTTTCTCCCGTACGGACGGCGGAACCCCGGCTAGGGTCGGGGTTTCGTGGTTCAAAGGGCAGAGCTGTAAAAACTTTTTGGCAGAGGAGAACACTCCTGACAATGGGTGCCCTAACAAAAAGCCTAGCCCTCTTTGCGCTGAATTGGCTTGACGCGCAACTCACGCTGATTTGGGTACGCTCAGGGATCGCCAGCGAAGGGCTAATGAACTGGCTGCTCAAGATCGGCGATGGGCCCTTCTTACTTGCCAAGCTCGCCGTCGGAGCATTCGCGGCCTATGTCTTCTATCGCTGTGCGCACCTGACTTTGGCGCGTCGCGGCGTGCAGATTGCACTTGGCATTTATTGTGCGCTGATGATTGCTCATGTCGCCACGGGAATCTCGGCCCTGGGCTGGCATACACCCCTGGCGGTGGTTACTTACCTCACGAATGTGCCGCACACGCTGCTGACGCTTTTGTCTTAACATCCCTTAACACATCGACTACATAATTTTGCAACTTTCCGGTGAGTTCGCGGAACTTGCGGATGCGCAGCCGCGTTTTGCAAATGCTCTTTGCACAACCGTAAACTGGTTGCGCCGCATCTTAGTAAGGCGTCAGGAGATACAGAATTATGTACAGACTATCAGCACGTCAGATCTTAGTGATCGCATTTGGTTCCGCTTTGCTGGCGGCGGTCACCGTGCTCGGCGTTCAGCAATTATCCAATCGCTTGCAGCCGTCCGGTTCGGCGGCGCCGGCGATGTCCACGGCCGCCGTGGCCGATCCCGCACTCGCGACCGACGAACAAAACAACATCGAGGTTTACAAGAGCGTCTCTCCGGGCGTGGTCTATATTCAGTCGAGCACCACGGCGCGTGACTTTTTCGGATTTACGCGGCAGGCCGAAGGCGCCGGGTCGGGATCGATCATCGATACGCAGGGAAATATCCTGACTAACTATCACGTGATTGCGGATGCAGAAAAACTGACCGTGAGTTTCGGTAGCGGCAAGAGCTATCCCGCTCGCGTGGTCGGCAAAGATCCGGACACCGATCTGGCAGTCATTCGTTTGCTCGAACAGCCCAAAGAGCCGATAACGGTGGTGCCGATCGGCGACTCCGATCACCTGGCGGTGGGCCAGAAGGTTTTGGCCATCGGCAACCCCTTCGGACTTGATCGAACGTTGACGACTGGTGTCATCAGCGGCCTCGAGCGCCCGATTCATGCTGAGAACGGCAGACAGATTGAAGGCGCGATTCAAACCGACGCATCGATCAACCCGGGAAATTCCGGTGGGCCTCTGCTCGATTCTCACGGCCGCATGATCGGTATCAACTCGCAAATCGAATCGCCGTCTGGCGCCTCCGCGGGCGTAGGCTTCGCCATTCCGGTGAGCATCGCGAAACGAATTCTGCCGGAACTCATCAGGAACGGTTCCATCCAGCATCCCAAACTTGGAATTGATCCGCGGGACATCGCCGCACTCGGACACCAGAACGAATTACCGGTCTCTTCCGGTGTGCTAATTGTCGGTACGCTGCGCGGCGGGCCTGCGGCGAATGCCGGCCTGCGCGGCTTGTCGCAGACCGAGGACGGCATTGAACTTGGCGATATTATCGTGGGTGTGGACGGCGAGAAGGTTGGTACCAACGACGATCTGCTCCGCGTGCTCGACAAGCACAAATTAGGTGACACGGTGAAAGTCGAGGTGGTTCGCCGCGGAGGACGCACAGTCGTACCGGTCACGCTCACAGAGCTACCGGCAACGAACCGTCGGCGTGGTTACGGCGAATAGCTGCTGGACTTTAAATTGAAAAAGGAAAAACGCGCGTCGCGATACGGCGCGCGTTTTGTTTATTTAGTGTTGGTGACAAATTAACCTGGCGGCCAAGTCATCTCGCGGCCGCCCATAACATGAACGTGCAGATGGAAGACAGATTGTCCCGCGCCGCGGCCGGTATTGATGACAGTCCGATACCCGCCTTCTGACAGGCCATGATCGTTGGCGACGCGCGCGGAAATTCTCAACAGGTGTCCCAGCATCGACTCATCTTTTTGTGACGCATCATCCAGCGAGTCCATGTGCTCGCGCGGAATGATCAAGACGTGTGTCGGGGCCTGCGGATTAGTGTCGCGGATGGCGACGCAGCGTGCATCCTGATAGACGACGTCCGCGGCAGCCGTACCCGCGAGGATTTTGCAAAAGAGGCAATCGGTCTCGCTCATGCGCGCATGATAACACAGAGTCCCGTAGCGATAGGGCTGGTCCCGGCCGGCTTTTGGGGAAAATAATCGAGGAAATAAAACGGGCGGTCGCGAGACCTGGCCCGACATCGACGACGGTCACATTGCCGCGGTTTCTGGGGAACTCAATGGCGAGGTGACTGATTCACGCACGCGCTCAATATCTGCGCCCACGCCCTTTAACTTCGTCTCAATTTTCTCGTAGCCGCGATCAATGTGATAGACGCGATCGATGATCGTTTCACCTTCGGCCGCCAGGCCGGCAAGCACGAGTGAAGCTGAGGCCCGCAAGTCTGATGCCTGCACACGCGCTCCGATCAATTTGCTGGGGCCGTCGACGATCGCGGTGTCGAGACTGACTTGAATGATGGCTCCCATGCGCTGCAATTCCGACGCGTGCATGAAACGGTTTTCAAAGATGGTTTCCTTGATCGTTGAGCGCCCATTCGCCTGAGTCATCAGCGTCATGAACTGGGCTTGCATGTCGGTGGGAAAAGCGGGATAGGCGTCAGTAGTGAGATCGCCTGAGTGCAAGCCGCGCGGGCCGCAGCGCACCAGCAGCGTACTCTGATTCACTTCTTCAATTTCAACGCCGACTTCGCGGAGCTTGCCGATGATCCTATTGCAGTGTTCCGGGTTGCAGTCTTTGATTTCCAATTCGCCTTTGGTGATGGCGGCGGCCACGATGAAAGTTCCGGTTTCGATGCGGTCGGGAATGATCGTGTGCTGCGCACCGCCCAGGCTTTCGACGCCTTCAATTTGGATCGTCGGCGTGCCTGCGCCGCGCACGCGAGCGCCCATTTTATTGAGCAATTCCGCCAGATCGCGGACTTCGGGCTCGCGCGCGGCATTGTAAATCGTGGTGGTGCCACGGGCGAGCGTCGCCGCCATCATCAGGTTCTCAGTGCCGGTGACGGAAATTTTTTCGAAAGTGATCTCTGCGCCGTGCAATCCCTCGTCCGGCGATCGGGCCACCACGTCTCCGGCCTCGAGATAAACTTCGGCGCCCATCTTAGTCAGCGCGGCCAAATGCAGATCGATAGGCCGGGCTCCGATCGCGCAGCCTCCGGGCAGAGACACGCGCGCCTTGCCGAACCGCGCGACCAGTGGCCCCAGCACCAACACCGA
>Ga0207686_10002449_pt1 | contig 10080 bp, 7 predicted proteins | sample KBSM24metaG_FD_184396 | JGI IMG/M metagenome (GOLD analysis project Ga0207686, IMG submission 184396) | Miscanthus rhizosphere microbial communities from Kellogg Biological Station, Michigan, USA - KBS M2-4 metaG (SPAdes) (version 2) | ecosystem: Host-associated > Plants > Roots > Rhizosphere >...
CGTGGTGGCTTTGGTTTCTACGATCGACTCCATGATGTACCTACCTCTCGCATCACGGACGCCAATCGCCACGCTTGCCTTGTGCACATCCATCGCGACATACTTCTCGCTCATAAGGGTTCCTCCTGTGGTGACTTTGTTGTTTCGTTGACAACTTCAACTTATCACCACTAGGGGCGCCCTTTCATTATGCGTTTTAACGGTTTCGTCTTCTTGACAGACCACTGATTGGTTGAGCCGGAGAAGTTACCTTGCAGCCAGCCGAGAAACCGTTGAAACGGTTTCTAAATGTTTGCAGCGCTGGGTCACCGGGCTAAAGCCCGGTGTGAATGAGATGGGCCTCTTTCAGACTTTTGAGGCAAGGCCCACTCAAGGCTCTTTCCTAAATCTTAATTCGTCTTGTGAATCCGGTTAACCCTGTCCACTTGATGCAGCTCTTTGCTGCAACTTCTTCAAACTCTCAGGAATGAAGGTCGTAATCTGATGGGTCGAGGTCCCTCCATCAGCAAAAGCCTGATACAAGGTGAAATCCGGCAGCGACAGGCAAGACAGTGGTGAGTTCTGGTTATAACCGGTGTCGATTCCGATCGCGCTCCGGAAAACATAAATTCCGTGTCGCCCGAGCCGGCCGCGCAGCGGCAGAAAGGCCGTTGGCGTATGCCCAAAGACGCACGGCTTGCCGCGATAGCTCTTGAAAAATCCCATGTCACGCGTCCACATCAAAGCATCCGCCGAACTTTCCCGCGGATGCTTGCCGTTCTCCAGTCCGGCGTGAACATAAATCGCAAATTCGTCCTCATGATAAGAAGGCAGATGCCGAAAGAACTCGATCTGTTCTCCGGGAATTTCTTTGACCAGCCGATCGCGGGCCGTCGCAAAGTCGGATTCGAGGCGAATAGCCAGTGGCGTTTGCGTGTATTGAACGAAGGTGCGGTCGCTTCCGGTTGCCTGTTCAACCCAGATCAGGTTTTCGTCGTCGAGAAAATCGAGCAGCATTTGTTCGTGATTGCCGCGCAGGCAAATCACGCGTTCGGCATTCTGTCGGCAGAGACTAAGAACGTGTTCGACGACGCCGGGAATGTCCGGCCCGCGGTCGATTAGATCGCCAAGAAACACGAGCGTGTCGGATTGTTCGTCGCGTGGCAGCATCTCCAGCAAAATGTGGAGCTGTGCGCATCGTCCGTGAATGTCGCCAACGACGAAGGTTTTCATTTTTGGAAGCGACGCCAATTTGGAGTGCGGTGGCAGAGCGAAGCGGCGACACCGCTGACTGGAGCGCAAGCGTCCTCGCTTGCCTGCCGGACGTCAGACCTCTTGAATGCAAGCGAGGACGCTTGCGCTCCAGTCATCGCCGCTTCGCTCTGCCGGCGCACTGCAAAACTACCGCACATTCTCAGAAACCGCCGTACCGATTGAACTAATAATTTCCTGATACTCCAGATCCTCGCGCAACGAATCCCAATTCGGGTCGCGCTCGAACCAGGGCTTGTTCTCGTTACCTAGTTCGATCGCGCGCCGCAGCCACCTGAGCGCTTCATCGCGCTCGCCTTCCATTGCGTAAGCCGAAGCCAACCAATAGGACACGTCGTGATCGGTGTTGGCAGTTTCCTTAACTTCCTCGGTCAACTGCTCGCGCGCCTCGTCGCTGAAACCAAGCGCGCTGAGAAAGGTTGCATAGATAGGCCGGATGCCATCGAGCTGCGGCTGTTGTTCCAGCACCTGTTCGAGCATCTCGGCAGCCTTTACGTGTTCACCGCGATAGAACAAGACCTGGGCGCGAAAGGTCTTAATCAACGGATGATCCCGATCCGCGGCTGTCACATCTTCAAGTTCCCGAAGCGCCTCATCGTAAAGTCCCTGATAGGTGAAAATACGCCCGCGGTTATAGCTGGCTACGACGCGTTCGGCAGGACTCAAACGTCTCATGCGATCAAAGCACCGCAGGGCTTTCTCGTATTCACCGTCGAGTCGCGCGATTACGCCCCGCTGAAAATGAACACCGGGATCGTTGGGAGCTTCACGGACCAATTGTTCCGCCGTTTCTCGCGCACGTGCCTTTTCGCCGTGCGACAAGTGAATCAGCACCATGTGGCGACGTGCTTCAAGCAAGTCAGCGTCGAGCGCAAGTGCTTTATCGAACGCTTCCTTGGCGGCGTCATAGTCGCCGGGCTCGCCGGTGCCCTTGATCACACGATTCGCATACGCTTTACCCAGGCCGCTATGCGCGAGCGCGAACGAAGGATCGAGATACGCCGCGCGCTCGAAATGTTCGATGGCTTCGTCGATGTCCTTGCGCGCGATGGTGTGATAAATAAAGCGGGCCAGACAGTCGCGGCCGCGCAGATATTCTTCGTAGGCTTCGGCGTTGGCGGTCTTGCCGCGCTCGAGGCGGTCCTTTTCATCCGAACTCAGCTCCAACCGCAGGCCGTCGCAAATTTCCTGAGTGATCGTGTCCTGGACGTTGATGATGTCAGTCGCATCGGCATCGATGCGGTCACTCCACAGCAAGTCCCCGGAATCCACATCCACCAGTTGCGCGGTCACTCGAATCCGATCGCCGGCGCGCAGGAAACCGGCCGAGAGCACCGCCGAGACGCTCATTTCACGACCCGCCTGTCGCGGATCCACCTGCACTCCCTGATATTTGACGATTTCTGAAGAAGGCCGCACCACCAGCGATCGCACGCGCGCCAGTTCAGTGATCACAGCGTCAGCCAGCGAAAACTCATAAAAGCCCGATTGCGGATCGTTGCTGACGTTTTTGAAGGGAAGGATAGCCACACTTTTTCGCTCACCACTCAGACTGGTAACGCCGCTGTCGTGCGCCGACCGCTCGAAAGATATTTCGCGGGGCACGGAAGTTCGTTCGCCGGTCTTGCTTCGCAACCAGCGGAGCGCCCGGCCGAAGCGGCCAGTCCCGGAAAGATGACGCGGGGCGATCGGCATAATCGGTTCACTGAAAGCCTGCGAACCGCCCACCTCGACTTCACGCAGGACCATGCGCAAGTCGTCGCGCAACTCGCCTACTTTCTGATAACGCTGTTTCGGATCCTTCGCAAGAGTTCGATCCAGAATTGCCTGCAACTGTGCCGGTGCACCGCCGGGACGCGCTTCGCTTAATGAACGGGGTTCGTCGTGCAGGACCGAGTGCCGCACGTCGATGCTGGTCTTTCCCTGGAACGGCCAGATCCCGGTCAACATCTCGTACAACAGCACGCCGGTTGAAAAAATGTCCGCGCGCGCATCGACGCGTTCACCGCGCGCCTGTTCCGGAGCCGCGTAGGTCGCCGTGCCGTAGGGAATGCCCACCTCGGTGAGATCCGTGTGATGAATCCCGCCGAGATTAGCGTTCTCGTCCAACAGTTTTGCCAAACCGAAGTCAAGAATTTTCACCTGGCCCGAAGGCGTCACCATCACGTTGCCGGCTTTGATATCACGATGAATGATGCCGCGGCCGTGAGCAGCAGCCAGAGCGTCGGCGACTTGAATTGTGATTGAGAGCGCACTGCGCAGATCGAGCGGGCGTCCGTTGACGAGCTCGCGCACATTCTTGCCTTCGACAAACTGCATGGCGATGAAATGAACGCCATCCAGGTCATTGAGATCGAAGATGGTGCAGATGTTCGGATGATCGAGCGCCGAAGCCAACCGGGCTTCACGCTCAAATCGTTTGAGGTTGGCTTCTTTAACCGTCAGTTCCGGGGGGAGGACCTTGATGACAACCGCGCGACCGAGCTTCGTGTCGGTCGCCTTATAAACTGTTCCCTGCCCTCCGGCGCCAATCTTTTCGAGGATCCTATAATTCCCTAACTTTGCGCCGATCATTTTGGGTTATATTAAACTCTCACAAAGCTGCTACTGCAAATCAAGTCGTGTCAGAAGCCCGACCGTCAGAGCGGGCTAGTCTGAATCCGCAGTCGCGAGGTGACGAGAATGCCCTCCCTGACGGTCGGGCCTCTGACACTACCTTCTTCCGTGCGCGATCTTATCTGCTTCAGGCAATCCTCTCAGTCGCAGCATTGCCAGGACTCCAAATAACGGACCCGGCGCCAGGATCGCGAAAACGTATCGCCAGCCAACCAGACTAACGAGCCGCGGAATCAACTCTATCGATACTGTCGTCAGCAGAAATCCCAGACACGTCTGAATCGTCAGGGCCGTCCCGATGTATTGCTGATCTCCCAGCTCAGTAACACAGGCCGAGAACTGTGCTGAGTCTGCCACCACACTCGCTCCCCAAATTCCGGCGACAATCAGGAGTACGAGCGGATGCGCGCCGAAGAGAAATCCAATTACCAGACAGCAGCTGCCGCTGACGATCATGGCCGCCGAGGTTACGATCGTTCGTCCGACCCGATCGGCGATCAACCCGGCAACCACACAGCCTGCGGCGCCACAACCAATCACCAGAAATGAAGAAACCTCCGCCAGCGATGGATTGCTGCCACGCGACGAGAGGCTGGCGCGAATCATGAACGGAATCCACGTCCACATGGCGTAGAGCTCCCACATGTGACCGAAGTAACCGAGACTTGCCAGCCGCACGCCACGATTGTGAAAGACTCGACCAACCTGCTTCCAATCAAATCGCCCGGCCGGCAACGCGTATGGACCATCATCGACAAACAGCAGCACCACCAGACCACCGACGACCGCCAATCCTGACACCGAAATCACGTTGTAGCGCCAGTTCGAACTGCCAATGCCGTTGACGAGATAGGGAGCAGCTTTCCCGAGTGTGAGCGCACCTACCAAGACTCCCAGGGCCAGGCCACGACCGTGACGAAACCAGGTTGCCAGAATCTTCATTGCCGGCGGATAGACCCCGGCGAGGCACATTCCCGTCAGGAACCGCAACGCGATTCCCTTCGAGGCATCGTGCGCAAACCATCCGAACGCGGCGTTGGCGCTGGCGCCAAGACACGCGGTTAAAGTAAACAGATGACGCGGACTGATGATGTCGGGAAGATTCAGTAAAGCGCTGAGGAGAGTTCCCGCAACGAATCCCAGCTGTACGGAGAGCGTGAGCCAGTTGGCGGCATTCGCGCTGAGTTGCCATTCCCTGGTCAACGCCGGAACAACCGCCGAACCGCTAAACCAAAGCGACATGGCCAGCAGTTCGGCGATTGCAAGCAGTGTCAGCGTGCGCCAGCGGGAACCTGGCTGTGATAAAGATTCGACTGAGTTGCGCAAGGCTGGGATTGTAACAACGGATTGGTTAGGAGCCGAGTATTTATGGTTCAACCGCCCAAAAGAAAAATGCTCAGACCAGGATCAAATCCTGACCTGAGCTAAAGCGCTGAAGCCCGATTAAAAGACTAAGCTACGGCTTCGATCCGCGGTCTAATCAGTTGAGGTGTGAAGCTACCGCGCGATCGTTTACGCCGTTTGTCTTCGTACATGGCGCGATCGGCCTGGGCCATGAGTTCTTCGATCGAATGGTTCTGCTTATCATCAAAGTGGGCAATGCCGACGCTCAGCGCGAGATTGTAGGGACGGATCTTCGACGCGTTACTGGCGTCAAAATTTACCTGCAAGCGCTGAGAAAGCGATTCGGCGCTCTCGTCATGCCCAAGCGCGGCCAGCACCACAAACTCGTCGCCGCCGATCCGCGCAACAATGTCCGAACTGCGGAAACTGTCTTTGAGAATCTCTGCGGCCCTGGCCAGGGCGCGGTCGCCTTGATGGTGGCCCAACGAATCGTTGATTTCTTTCAAGCCGTCGAGATCGGCGTAAACAATTGCCGGGATCTTCTCGTTGAGGCGTATCTCTGCGAGGCTTTGTTCAGAGACGGCCAGAAAGCCGCGCCGATTGTAAAGACCAGTCAACTCGTCAACCAGCGACAAGCTCTGCAACGCGGCTTCGGCCCGCTTGCGTTCAGTGATGTCCTGAATCTGAAAGATAAAATGCACCGGCTTCTGGTCCGAATCGCGCACCAACGAAACGCTGCTCAGCGCCCAGACAATCTGCCCCTGACGATGCACGTAGCGCTTTTCGACCTGACAATTTGGAGTTTCTCCCTGCATCAATCGATAAAGATTCGCCAGGTCACTTCCCAGGTCATCCGCATGGGTCACGGCCTGAAAGTTCGAGTTCAGTAGTTCGTGCTCGGTGTAGCCGAGCAAATCGCACAGAGATCGATTTACCCGCAACCATCCACCCTGGGGTGACACCAGAGCCATGCCGATCGCGGCATAATCAAAGGCATTACGAAAATGCTCATCGGTTTCGCGCAGCGCTTTACTGATGCGCTCTTGCTCCGCGATGTGGCTGTTTAATTCTTCGACGTGACGGCGAGCCTGTTCGGCCTGCGAGGCCGCGCCTTCAACGTTCTTCATGTAAGTCCAATAAGTAAAGTAAACGATCACGACAGTCGGAATCGTCGCGGTAAGAGCAAAGAATCCGACATTGCCGATGAAACGCGCGATGATTCCGGCAGCACAGGCCCCGGCTAAATACGTTATTGAAGTCCACAAGTAATTCTGACGCCACGACTGCCAAACCGTTTCTTCGCTTTTCAAAGCCGAGCTGGCAGCAATCATCAGCGAGTTTCCCAGATACTGGACCACAGCCATTGTGCAAAGCAGGACCATGTAATTCGGCGAATAGAAGTCCCGAACCCGCAAAGCATCACCAAAAAGCAGACGGATGCTCCAGACTGTGATGAAGGTCGCGCACGCCATAACACTGGCGTTGAATAGATGGGTCCGGTTTTTCTTGCCGATACGTACTGAAGCGCAAGCGGCTTCGGCAGTGGCCAGCAGAATAGCCACCTCCCCGCCGGACAACAGAATTGTGAGAAAGACAAAAGTGTCTGAAACAGAGATGTGGGCTTTGACCCGGGGAATTCGAATGCTCAGGCGTGGGCCGATCAGGATCGTCGTAATGGCGATGAAGAGGAACCTGAGGTCGAGTTGCGCCCGCGTGACGTGGGCGCCTGAGTAGGCGGTCACCGCGAGGCCTGTGGCTATAACGAGCCAAACATAGATTTGATTTTTCCGGCTGGGGGTAATCATCGGGTTCGGGGAAGTGGGGGGCTGTCTTCCACCGTTGCGCGTTGGCAATGACCGTGCCGCAGTGAGAGGTGCGAATTCTCTAAGGAAATCAGGCGATTCCCCCGAACCGAAAATCAAGTCGGTCAGTTAGAAAGCCGCCGCGTCGCATTTTGAACGACATCGAACTCATGGTCTTGCTGATTTTGCTCGCACAGCTTGAACGACCTTGGGCAACCTTAAACCACTGTTCAAGGGCCACCGTCAGCCCCCCGGTCAGGGTGAATTCGAGTTCGAGGTGCGGGTCTGAGGCGACAACCTGAAGGCGCCAACTCGGCCTAAAACGCGGCAGTGAGCCTCCACCCGTTCGCTTCTGAGTTTTGAGTGAACCGCCCCACTGCGTTAGAATGCGACGCCTGATAATTTCCGCAAAGGTTTCATCTACCATCAGTGTTATCCTTTATTGCCGCATCAATTGATCCAACTCAATGTCTGGAGAAGGGCTGGTTTTGCCCGACGAAGATAACCGGGTATGTATGTGCGGACATCCCCGGCTATTGTGATTCCCTCTACAAAACCGGGTATTCCGATTCCGTTAGTCAGGCTTCCGTATATAACATCAGTCCGCTTTACTATATCGACGCTTTTGACTGGACCATCCTGATTATCTACTTCAGCATTCTTACCGTTTTGGCTATCTACGGTGTGTATCGCGTAAAGCAGGTAATCGAGTTTTGGCGCTACTCCAAATTTCCACCGAAGGCCAAGCATCAATTCTCTGAAGCAGAACTTCCGCACGTGACCGTGCAACTGCCGCTTTTTAACGAAATGTATGTGGTTGAGCGCCTGGTAAAGGCGGTTACTGAGATCGACTATCCGCGCGATCGGCTCGAGATCCAGGTCCTCGATGACTCAACCGACGAGACAGTAAAGATTGCCGGCGCCACCGTCGCGAATTATGCAGCACAAGGTTTCGACATCCATTACATTCATCGTGACGATCGGACTGGATTCAAGGCCGGCGCCTTGGAAAACGGAATGACGACCGCGAAGGGTGAACTGATCGCCATCTTCGATGCGGACTTTGTACCCAAGCCGGATTTTCTGCGCAAGCTGATTCATCACTTCACTGACACTACAGTCGGATGCGCGCAGATGCGCTGGTCGCACATTAACGGCTCCTACAATCTGCTTACGCGGCTACAGACGATCATGCTCGACGGGCATTTCGTAGTCGAGCAAACAACGCGCAATCGCACGGGCAACTTTTTCAACTTCAATGGCACTGCCGGAATTTGGCGTCGTCAGGCTATTGAATTGAGCGGCGGCTGGCAGCACGACACCCTTACCGAAGATACCGACCTTAGTTTTCGCGCCCAGCTAATGGGTTGGCGTTTTGTCTACCTCCTTGATGAAGACGCGCCCGCGGAAATCCCGGTGGACATCAATGCTTTCAAGGCACAGCAGCGCCGTTGGGCCAAGGGTGTGCTGCAAGTCTGGTTCAAGCTGTATCGCCGCATCTGGTACGCCAATGTACCTCTGCGCGTAAAGCTGGAAATGTTTTTCCGCCTGACCGGCAACATCAGTTATCCGCTCATGATTGTCGCCAGCTTCATGCAGTTTCCTTTGCTGGTGATTCGCTACAACCAGGGCCTCTATCAACTGATGATGATAGACGTGCCCTTGCTTTTCTTTTCGACGGTGTCCGTGGTGCTCTTTTATGGCACAGCGGTCTGGTATCTCGATCAGAAGCGGCGCTCGCGGCTGCTGCACTTGCCGTTGGTCATGGGCCTGGGAATTGGATTGGCTTTTTCGAATGCCCGCGCCGTGCTGGAAGCTTTGGTCGGAGTGAAATCAGAATTCGTGCGCACGCCGAAGTACAGCGTCGAAAACGCGCACGATGAATCCTGGAAGCGGAAGAAGTACAAACGCAAGCACGGCTGGTTGCCACTGCTTGAATTGAGTTTTGCGATCTACTTCGTATTCGCCATCGTTTATGCCGTACGGATGCACATGTGGGGGCCGATTGCCTTCCTGCTCCTGTTTTGCTTCGGCTACGGATACATGGGCACAATGAGCTTGCTCCAAACCGCCGGCGGCAAGCGGCTGGCAGGCTCGCGGCTCAGCAGCACTCCCAAACCCGGTCAGGAGTCGAGTTCCCCACTTTCCCCGTAACTTTTTCAATAGTGGGCGCGTCTTTACTATCGAACTCGACACTAAATCGCGCTCTCGCGAACAATAGCAAACAAATTAACGGAGGATTTTCGAATGAAAAGACTGTTTATGATTGCCGGACTGATGGCAGCTTCCCTGCTTGTCGTCGTCACGGCCAGTGCCCAGAACGCGAACTTCGCCGGTGCCTGGAGCTTGGATAAAGCGAAGAGCCAGGGGCTGTCACCACGCATGCAGGGCGCGGATAAGGTTACGCTGACGATCACCCAGGACGCCACGACCATTTCGCTCGATTCTAAGATTGAGGGTGGTCAACCACCACAGGGTGGCGGCGGTGGCGGCGGCGGTGGCATGGGCGGCGGTGGTGGCCGTGGTCCGGCTGGTCCGCAGTCCTACAATCTCGACGGCAAGGAAGCCTCAAGCGAAGTGACCTTTGGGCAAAACACCGGCACGCGCACGACCAAGGCTACCTTGTCTGGCGGTACCCTCGAACTGATGCTCAAGAATGCCTTTGGCGACCGTGTCAGCACCACGACGCAGAAGCTTTCACTTTCCGGTGACGGCAAAACGCTGACGGTGGTGACCCATCGTGAAGGCGGTCAACAGCCAACTCCCGACTCGACGGCCGTCTACACCAAGCAATAACTCGTCTCGAAACGAGATTACCCATACAGAGTCGCGACGTTCAGGCCTCGCGACTCTGTGATGTTTTGAGATTTGGATTTCCGTCGCCTGACGGGCGCGGTCTCAGGCGGCGAACATCATCAAACGCCGCCAAAATCTGGCGCGCACCCCCTCAGAGTCTGTCGGAAAAAGGATTTTCTCTGTGTAACTCTGTGGAATCTCCGTGCCTCTGTGGTGAAATTACTCAGAGAAATCAACCACAGAGGCACCGAGATCGCACAGAGAACCACAG
>Ga0207686_10002455_pt1 | contig 10067 bp, 4 predicted proteins | sample KBSM24metaG_FD_184396 | JGI IMG/M metagenome (GOLD analysis project Ga0207686, IMG submission 184396) | Miscanthus rhizosphere microbial communities from Kellogg Biological Station, Michigan, USA - KBS M2-4 metaG (SPAdes) (version 2) | ecosystem: Host-associated > Plants > Roots > Rhizosphere >...
ACGCACGACCTGGAGTACTACCTCGAACGGCGGGGGCAGGGACTGGCCGACGTGTACAACTTCGTCAACGGCGGCGGCGGCGCCTATCTGAGCTTCGGCACGGCCCTCAGCTGGCCATCGGAGGCGCCCACTCGCGACTGGGCACACTATCCCGATCGCCGGGCCGTCGCCGGGAAGATCGAACAGGACACGCCCTGGTGGAAGAGGCCGGCATGGTGGTGGACAACGAGGTTCGACGCGTGGCCGTTTTCCGCCGAATGGCTGTCGGCGGTGTTCGACTACAACGTGGCCCCGTTCTTCCAGAGCTTCGTCGAGGTGAAAGTCGAGCCGTCCGCCCGGCGCGTGCGCGTCTTGCCGTATGGCATTCACGGCCGCCTCACGTGGGCGGACGTCGCGGCCTCAGCCGGCCTGCGGTCGGGCCACGCCGACGAGTCTCTGGTCGAATGGACGATTCCGATGGCGCGGCAGGATTAGGGACGGTTCTTGCTCTCCACCGAGTGGAGAATTTCCGCCACGGTCGGCGCGGTGGTCCCGCCGACGAGCATCATGATCACGGCCGGCGTGACACCGAGTACCAGAAGGAGCACGCTGGTCGATGTATCGGCGCCGAGCGCGACGGTTGCAGCCACGAGAACTGCCACGGTCGCGCACCAGACGCCAAGAAGCCATGAGCGGGAAATACCAGTCGACATGATGTGAGCCCTCCTGAGTCTGCGTGACGGGAGACCGAAGTGGGCCTGTCGGCGCGCACCCAGGAACGGCGGGGGCACTGCTCGAACGCTGGCGGGCTCAGAGCGGTAGAACGACTCCACTATACAGGAATCCCCCCGCTCGCGTATTTGCCGCTGAAAGGAGTTGGCAGCGTATACTTAGGTGTACGAAATTGCTTTCCTGAGCCTGCGCCATTCCGGCCACCAGCCCTCACCAAAGCTCGTTCCTGGAGGGCCCGGTGGTTCACCCCGCCTCGATCACGTCCGTGTCCGCAGCCACGCAGCCCGCGCAGTGCCCGGCCTGCCTCTCGTCGTCGATCGTCACGACCGCAAAGATTCCCGACGCTGACAGCTACTGGCGATGCACGAAATGCGGAGACGTGTGGAACGCGGCGCGGTCGCACGCGGGTCGCCAGGCCGCGCGCCGATGGCGTTGACGCGCACGCCCGCGGTGAAAGAGCTACTCGACCTGATTGCGGCGCTCGACCGCCGCGTGCCCCGCGTGGAGCGGGCCGGTGAAACGGCCATCGCCCGCGACGCGGCGGAACTCAAGGCCCGGGCCTTGAGACGCATCGCGGAACTGGATCGCGAGCCGACGTCGACTCAAGCCCCATAGCCTCGCAACACTCGCGGAGGGTCCGAATGTCCAGTTCGCGGTGGCGACGGCCGCGTCTGCCGGCGCCGGAGAAGCCGCTGCGCGACGAGCTCCTGAGCATCGAGCGGCTCGAAGACCGTGCGCTCGCGCTGGCGGCCAGCCTCACCATCGATCCTGATCCACGCCGGCGCGCCAGGGACACGTTTCCGCGATTCAACGACAACGTCCGGCTGCTGCGCGCGGCCTATCGCACGCTCGCCGACGACGTCCGCACCGGCCAGTTCGTGGTGCCGGCCGCCGACTGGCTCCTCGACAACTTTCACCTGATCGCGTCCGAGATTTCCGACATTCGCCGAAATCTGCCGCGTGCGTACTCGCGCACGCTCCCGGCGCTGGCCGGACGCGAGCACGCCGGGCACGCCCGCGTCTACGCTGTCGCCGTCGAACTCATCCGCCATGGTGACAGTCGCCTGGATCGCCAGCAGCTGATCCAGTTCCTGAACAGCTACCAGCAGGTCGTGCCGTTGACGATCGGGGAGCTCTGGGCGTGGCCGAGCATGCTGAAGCTCGCGCTCGTCGAGAACCTGCGCCGGCTGGCCGAAGAGCTGCTGTCCGCGCGTGCCGCCCGCGGCGCCGCAGACCGGTACGTGTCGAGGGCGGATGATCAGCAGCGGCCCGAGCCGCTGCCGCCGGGAGACGAACCGGCGTTCGTCGTCCAGGTCCTGCATCGCATTCGCGAGTACGGGTTGGGCCTGTCCGCGGTCCGGCTCGCCGTGGACGAAAATCTGACCTCGCAAAACACCACGGCCGAAGAGACGATTCGACGCGAGCACCAGAGGCAGGGCGTGGCGCAGGTCTCGATGGCGAACGCCGTGACCAGCCTGCGCCTCTGCGCGACGCTCGACTGGCCGGAGTACGTCGAGTCGGTCAGCCTTGTCGAACGGGTGCTGCAACGGGACCCGGCGGGCGCGTACGGGCGCATGGACTTTCTCAGCCGCGACGCGCAGCGGCGGGCCGTCGAGGAACTGGCGACGCCGAGCGGCGAAGGCCAGGTTCGCGTGGCGCTCAAGGCGATCGAAACGGCCCGGCAGGCGGCAGCCGGCACCTCGAGCGCGGATCGCACCGCGCACGTCGGCTACCACCTCATCGATCGAGGGCGCAGCGATCTCGAAGCCGAGCTCGCCTATCGGCCGGGCGCGATCAAGCGGGCGCAGAGTGCGCTGGTGCGCCACGCCGCGGTCCTGTACCTCGGCGCCATCGCCGGGTTGACCGGGGCCCTTGTCTCCGCGGCCGTCGTCTATGCCCGATACACCGGCGCGTCCAGGGCGACCCTCGCGGCAGTCGCGCTGCTCGTCCTGCTGCCGGCGAGTGACCTGGCGATTGCGTGGGTCCAGCGCGTCGCGGTGAAGCTCGTCCCTCCGAAACGACTGCCCCGCCTCGACTTCTCCGCGGGAGTCCCGGAGACCGCCCGGACGATGGTGATCGTCCCGACGATGCTGACGACCGCGAACGGCGTGGACCTGCTCCTCGAACACCTCGAAGTGCTGGCCCTGGGGAACAGCGATCCCTTCATCCACTTCGCGATCCTGAGCGATTTTGCCGACACCACCACGTCCAACGCGCCCTCGGACGACGAGATTCTGGCGCGCGCGCGCGCGGGCATCGAGGCGCTCAACGTCAAGTTCGGCGAAGGCCACGCCGATCGGTTCTTCCTCTTTCATCGCGATCGGCAATGGAACCTGGGCGAGCGCGCCTGGATCGGCTGGGAACGGAAACGGGGAAAAATCGAAGAGTTCAACCGCCTGTTGCGTGGCGCGTCGGACACCAGCTTTTCGACCCAGGTCGGCGAGCTCGACGTGCTGCCGACGGTCCGCTACTGCCTGACGCTCGACTCCGACACGCGCCTGCCGCGCGACGCGGCGAAACGCCTGATCGGCATCATCGCGCACCCGTTGAACCAGGCGCTGGTGGACCGCCGGATCGGACAAGTCACGGCGGGCTATGGGATTCTCCAGCCCCGGGTCAGCGTGACGATGGCGAGCGCGGCCGGCTCGCTGTTCGCGCGAACCTACGCCGGCCATACCGGCGTCGATCCGTACACGACCGCGGTCTCCGACGTCTACCAGGATCTGTTCGGCGAAGGCATCTTTACCGGCAAGGGCCTCTACGACGTCGACGCGTTCACGACGGCGCTCGACGGGCGCGTGCCCGAGAACGCCCTCCTCTCGCACGATCTTTTCGAAGGCCTGTACGCGCGCACGGCTCTCGTCACGGACATCGAGGTCGTGGACGACTATCCGTCCAGCGTCCTGGCCCACGCGCGCCGGCAGCACCGCTGGGTCCGCGGGGACTGGCAGATTCTGTGGTGGCTGTTTCCGTACGTGCCGTCGCGCGCCGGCCTCGCGCGCAATCGCCTGCCGATCATCGCCCGGTGGAAGATCCTCGACAACCTGCGGCGCAGCGTGATGCCGCCCGCGACCGTGCTCCTGCTCGTGTTCGGCTGGACGGTGCTGCCGGGGTCCCCCCTCGCGTGGACGGCCATCGGCCTGGCGGCCCTCCTCTTCCCGTGCCTGGCGGCCACGTTCTCCTTGCTGAAGGGCCGGCGCCGCCGGCAGTCGTGGCGCGCCTTCGTGCTCCGGGCAGCCGAAGACCTCGAGACCGACGGGGCGCGCGCGGGACTCCAGCTCGCCTTCATGGCCAACGATGCGTGGGAGCGGCTGCACGCGATCGTGGTCACCCTCGTGCGTCTCGGCGTCACGCGGCGCAGCCTGCTGGAGTGGGAGACCACGGCGGCCAGCACGGCGCGGGCCGGCACGGTGCGGCTGCGCGCCTTCATCTCGGGCATGAGGGCGAGTCCGCTGCTGGCGCTGATAGTCTTCATCGCCGTCGCGGCGCTGCGGCCGTCGGCCCTGCCCGTTTCCGCGCCGATTCTCGTCCTCTGGATCGCCGCTCCGTGGATCGCATTTGCTCTCAGCCGGCCCGCGCCGCGACACCGCGCGGCGCCGTCGGCGGCGGACGGTGCCTATCTGCACGAGGTCGCGAAGAAGACGTGGGCGTACTTCGAGGCCTTCGGCGGCGAGGAGGACCATTTCCTCCCGCCGGACAACATCCAGGTCGGCGCGAACCTGACCATCGCCCATCGGACTTCGCCGACCAACATCGGCCTTGGCCTCCTGGCGACCCTGGCCGCCCACGACCTGGACTTCATCGACACGCCCGAGCTGGTTCTCAGAATCGATCGCACGCTTACCACGGTCGAGCAGATGGAACACTTCGAAGGCCATCTCCTCAATTGGTACGACACACGGACGCTGGCTCCCCTGACGCCGGCCTACGTCTCCACGGTGGACAGCGGCAACCTGGCGGGCGCGCTCATCACGCTGTCGGTCGGTCTCCGCGACATCGCACCCGATCTCTCGGCACGCGCCATCGTGCTCTTCGACGCGATGAACTTCGGATTTCTGCTCGACGCCAAGCGCCAGCTGTTCTCGATCGGCTACCGCCTGGCCGATGCGGATGGGCCCGGGCGGCTCGATGCCTCGTACTACGATCTCCTGGCGTCGGAAGCGCGCCTGGCCAGCTTCATCGCCATTGCCAAAGGTGACGCGCCGGAGATGCACTGGTTTCATCTCGGACGATCGATCGCGACGGTGCGCGGCGGCGGCGCCCTTCTCTCGTGGAGCGCCACGCTGTTCGAGTACCTGATGCCGCTGCTGGTCATGCGCACGTACCCGAACACGCTGCTCGACGAATCGTGCCGGCTGGTCGTTCGCCGGCAGATGGACTACGCCTCGGCGCACGGTGTGCCCTGGGGGATTTCCGAGTCCGCGTACAACCTGGTCGATCGACATGGCAACTATCAGTACAAGGCGTTCGGCATCCCCGGGCTCGGCCTGAAGCGCGGCCTGGGCGACGAGCTCGTCGTCGCCCCCTACGCGACAGCCCTCGCCGTCATGGTCGATCCGGCAGCGAGCACAGCCAATCTGCGCCGGCTCGCCTCGATCGGGCTCGAAGGCGACTACGGGTTCTTCGACGCCATCGACTACACCCCTCGGGGTTCGGATCCCACGGCTCGCGATGAGGCGGCCGACGCGCCCGAAGGCGTCGTCGTCCCGACCTATCTCGCCCATCACGAGGGGATGACGCTCGTGGCGCTGACCAATGCGCTGCTGGGAAATCGCATGGTCGAGCGTTTTCACGCGGAGCCGCGCGTGCAGGCGACCGAAATGCTGTTGCAGGAGCGGCTGCCGCGCGACGTGGCGCCCATCGAGCCCCGGCCGCTCGATGAAATGCGCGTCACCGCACCGGCCCGGCCGAACCCGGTGCGCCGTTTCCGCGCGCCGCACACCAACTCGCCGCACACCCAGTTCCTGTCGAACGGAACCTACGTCACCTCCGTGACCAACGCGGGCGGGGGCGCAAGCGTCTGGCGCGGGCTCGCCGTCACCAGGTGGCGCCGCGACGCCACGCGAGACGCGGACGGGCAGTTCGTCTATCTGCGCGACGTGCGCAGCGGCGCGGTGTGGTCGGCCACCTATCACCCATCACGGCGGGAGCCCGACGAGTACGACGTGGTGTTCTCAGCCGACCGCGCCACCTTCCGGCGGCGGGACGACACGATCTCGACACAGCTGGATGTCGCCGTGTCGATCGAAGACGACGTCGAAGTGCGCCGGGTTACCGTCCGCAATCACGGCACGCGCATCCGCGAGATCGACGTGACGAGCTACGCCGAGATCGTGCTCACGACGGCGGCGAACGACCTCGCCCATCCGGCGTTCAGCAAGATCTTCGTCGAAACCCAGTACCTGGCCGACAGCGCTGCGCTGCTCTGTCATCGCCGGCCCCGCGACGCCGGCGACACGGGCGCGTGGGCGTTCCATGCCTTGAGCCTCGAGGGACGCTCGCAGGGTCCTGTCGAATGGGAAACCGATCGCGCGCGCTTTCTCGGGCGCGGCCGGAGCCCCGCGCGGCCGCTGGCGCTCGACGGACACGCGCTCTCCGGCACGACCGGCGTCGTCCTCGATCCGATTGTCAGCCTGCGGCAGCGGATCCGGGTTCCACCCGGCGGCTCGGTGCGGCTCTGCTTTGCCACCGGCATGGCTCCGGATCGCGAAACGGTCGAAGCGCTGGCGCGCAAGTACCACACGCCGAGCGCAGCGGCCCGGACCTTCGCGCTCGCGATGACCCATGCCGAGAGCGGTCTGCGCCATCTCGGTATTTCCGCGGACGACGCGATGCTGTTCGAGCGCCTGGCGTCGCGTGTGCTCGGAACCCACGGTGCGCTGCGGGCGCGCCCCGAGGCCCTCGCCTCCAACGAACTCGGTCAGGCCGGCCTGTGGCCGCACGCGATCTCAGGAGATCTGCCCATTCTCCTCGTTCGCGTGGTCGGGAACGACGCCATGCCGCTGGTGCGCCAGGTCCTGCAGGCCCAGGAATACTGGCGCCTCAAGGGCATGACCGCCGACGTCGTGATCGTCAACGAGCATCCGGTCAGTTATCTCGACGAGATGCAGGCCCAGCTGACAGCGGTCCTCGAGGACGGGCCGTGGAGCACGTGGCAGCATCGGCCGGGAGGCGCCTATCTCCTCCGCTCCGACAGCCTGGGCCGCGCCGAGCGCGTCCTGCTCGAAGCCGTGGCGCGTGCGGTTTTATCGGGCGATGACGGCGACCTGCGGGCGCAGCTCGATCGTCCCGACGCGCTCCAACCCCAGCCGCCCCTGCTCGTCGCGTCATCGGCTCCAGAACGTCCGGTGGCGAAAGTGGCGCGCGCCGAGCCGATCACGACGTTCGGCAACGGACTGGGGGGCTTCGCCGACGGCGCGGGAACCTACACGATTGCGCTCGACGGCACGGAAGAAACGCCGATGCCGTGGACCAACGTCATCGCGAACACCGCATTCGGGACCCTCGTGACCGCATCCGGCGCCGCGCACACGTGGGCCGGGAACAGCCGCGAGAACCGGCTGACGCCCTTCGCGAACGATCCGATTGGCGATCCAACCGGCGAAGCGCTCTTCGTGCGCGACGACGACACCGGCGAGTCATGGTCGCCCACCCCGGGTCCGATGGCGCGCACGGCGGCCGACCAGTGCGTCGTTCGGCATACGGCCGGCGTGACGCACTTCTCACGCACGACCCGCGGTATCGGTCACGAGCTGACGGTCTTCGTCGACGCCGACGATCCGGTCCGGTTCTCGCTGCTCACGCTGACCAATGGCGGGCCCGTGGATCGGACGCTCAGCGTGTTCGTTTACAACGAGTGGGCGCTCGGTCCGCCTCGAGACGGCGACCACCTGCACGTCGTCACTGAAGTCGATGAGTCGAGCGGAGCGGTCTTTGCCCGAAACGCGTACAACCAGGAATACGCCCGGCGCATCGCGTTCTCGCACGCGTCCGAACGGCCGCATTCCATCACCGCCGATCGCCGCTCCTTCATAGGCCGGAACGGCGACATCTCCGCGCCGGCCGCATTGAAGCAGGCGGCCCTGTCCGGCCGCACCGGCGCGGGCCTGGATCCCTGCGCGGCGCTTCAGATCCGATGCGTCCTGCGGCCGGGGGAACGTCGCCAGGTCCTGTCGCTGCTCGGAGAAGGCACGGATCGCGATCATGCGCGCGAGCTGATCGAACGGCACGGCCACACTGATGGTGCGGAGGCCTCGCTCGCACGGGTTCACGCCGGCTGGGGGCAGACGCTCGGCGCCGTGCAGGTACGGACCCCCGACGATTCGTTCGATGCGCTGCTGAACCACTGGCTGTTGTACCAGACGATCAGCTGCCGGCTCTGGACGCGCAGCGGCTACTACCAGCCCGGCGGCGCCTTCGGCTTTCGCGATCAGCTACAGGACGTGATGGCGCTGTCGTTCGCACGGCCCGAGCTCGCGCGGGCGCACCTGCTTCGCGCGGCGGCCCGGCAGTTCGAGGAAGGCGACGTCCAGCACTGGTGGCACGAGCCGAACGGCCGCGGCCTTCGCACCCGGTGCTCCGACGATCTGCTCTGGCTGCCGCACGTCGTCACCCAGTACGTGCGCGCGACCGGCGACACGGGCGTCCTGGATGAGCGGGTGCCTTTCCTCAGGGCGCCGCCGCTCAAGACCCACGAACACGAGTCCTATGACTCGCCCGCCGTCTCGGCGAGTGACGGCACCTTGTTCGAGCACTGCGTACGGGCTATCGAACGGGGCACGACGCGCGGCGCGCACGGACTGCCGCTGTTCGGGGGCGGCGACTGGAACGACGGGATGAACCGCGTCGGCCAGGCCGGGCGCGGCGAGAGCACGTGGCTGGGCTTCTTCCTGCACGGCGTGCTGGTGGACTTCGCCGGCCTGTGCGACACGCGGCGGGAGTGCCCGCGCGCGGCGAAGTACCGCGACCAGGCACGCCGCCTTGCCTCACAGCTCGAGCTGACATGGGACGGCGAGTGGTACCGGCGGGGGTACTACGACGATGGAACGGCCCTGGGTTCGGCGCAGAACGACGAATGCCGCATCGATTCGATCGCGCAGTCGTGGGCCGTCCTCTCGGGCGCCGTACCGCTGCGGTTCGCCGAACGCGCGATGGACGGGGTGCGCACATCGCTCATCGCGCGAGGGGCGCAGCTCCTGGTCCTGCTCGATCCGCCGTTCGACCGGTCCGCCCAGGACCCGGGCTACATCAAGGCGTATCCGCCCGGCGTTCGTGAAAACGGCGGCCAATACACGCACGCCGCCGTGTGGGTGATCATGGCCCTCGCCCGGCTGGGCAGCGGTGACGAGGTCGCGGAATTGTTCCACATGCTCAACCCGATCAACCACACGCGCACGGCCGCCGCGGTTGACCGGTACAAAGCCGAGCCGTACGTGATGGCGGGCGATGTCTACGCGCGCGAGCCCCACGCCGGACGCGCCGGCTGGAGCTGGTACACCGGCTCGGCCGCCTGGATGTATCGGGCAGGCCTCGAAAGCATGCTGGGACTGCGGCGGCGAGGCGACACGTTCAGCGTCGATCCCTGCATCCCTTCGTCCTGGCCGGGGTACGAGATCGCGTGGACCGTGGGCCGCACCAAATACTTGATTACCGTGACGAACCCCGACCACCAGTGTCGCGGCGTCTCGACGGCCTGCCTCGACGACGCCGTCAGCAACGCCGCTGCCATTCCCCTGGTCGACGACGGACTCACACACAGGGTGCGCGTCGTGCTGGGCAGCGTCTCGATACCATCCGTTTCTTGACAGCCAGGAACAGGGTGTTCAAAGTTGAACAGCTCTGCCCCAGCCGACACCCCTAAGCTGCGGACATGCTGTATTTCGACAACGACGAAGAACGCCCCGTGCGCGTCGAACGCATGTTCGAAGATGTTCTCCGAAAGCAAACGGCCGGTTCACTGTGAGCTGCAACGAATGCCGCCGGGAACTCAGCGGACCTGCGTTCGGCTATGCAAATGCCGCTGATTCAGCCGTCCTGGGCCACACGGGTTGCTGTTCGGTCGAGTGCGCCATTCTCAACTACCTCTCGCTCCTCGTGGCGCTCGACAAGGCCGCCCTGCTTCCGGTGCTCGTCCCCTTCGGGGAAGATCCAAACAAGGTCATGTTCCGGCTCGAAGATGCCGTGATGACGGCACGGGCCATGGCTCCGGCCTGAGTCTCCCTGCCAGCCGACGCTCCTGAAGTAATTGACAGCAAAGACCCGACTGCCGTAGCGTCACGCCTACCATGAACGCCGACCCGCGGGACACCCTCGCGCGCTCGCCGATGACGGCACAGCAGGTGCTGGTCGTCGCGATC
>Ga0207686_10002460_pt1 | contig 10056 bp, 7 predicted proteins | sample KBSM24metaG_FD_184396 | JGI IMG/M metagenome (GOLD analysis project Ga0207686, IMG submission 184396) | Miscanthus rhizosphere microbial communities from Kellogg Biological Station, Michigan, USA - KBS M2-4 metaG (SPAdes) (version 2) | ecosystem: Host-associated > Plants > Roots > Rhizosphere >...
TCTTGCAAGATTTTATGATTTTTTGCAAAACAGAAAAAATTGAAACTTATACAAGTATAAAAAAATAGTCCAGTGCCTGATCAATGAACTAACAATTGTAATAGTTGTATTGGATAATTTTAAAAGATCGAGTCCTGTATTGCCAAAATCATTGTAACAACGCCATAAGTATCGCATCTCTCATCTCCGATGCTTTTGCTGAAAGTTTGCTGTCAATAAAGCAGCCGATATTGGTAGCCATGAAAACATAAACTTTATGCGAAGGGATATATAACAAGCCGCAACCAGCGCCAATGCCACCACCACCGTGTCCGTAAGCAGGAAGGCCGCCCAGATCAAAATAGATCATCCCCATGCTATATCGCTTGTTCCCTTTTTCATCTTTTACAAATTCCATCAGATCCTTCATTGATCCCTCATTCAATAATTTTCCTTCTATTAATCCTTTTAAATATTTTACAGCATCAGTAGTGGTACATACGATGCCGTCATCACCTTTTGAACAAGCAACAGTCATTTGCTGAAATGGAGTTGCATTGATCGCAATACCATTATTAAAAACATCCCAATAAGATTGGGGAAGTAATAATCCTTTGAGATAATTAAGATCTTTACCGTAGTAACTGTTGTTTAGTCCCAGTGGCTTGAAAATATTCTTTTTGATATAAGCCGCATGATCGCCGGTTATTGCATCACCGATCAACGACAACAATAAATAATTTGTGTTTGTGTACTTATATTTCGAACCAGGGGAAAATTGAAAATCCATTCCATTAATTCCTTTTAAGCAATCTTCAGACGAAAAATTTTGCAATGGATGAAGAATAACATTTGAAACAAATGACGGGGCTTCGTTATATTCGGGTATACCTGATGTATGATTAAGCAACATTCTTATAGTGACAGAGCCCGGGTTTTTAATATACCTACTATATTTAGACGGCAGGTACTTTGTCATTGGCGCATCGAGGTCTATTTTACCTTGTTCCTTCAACTGCAGTATTTCAACAGCCATATAACTTTTAGAAACACTTTGCAGGTATTGTAAATGGCAGTTGGTCATTGGCAATTTTTTCTCCAGGTCAGCATAACCCTGTGCCTCGGCCCACCAACCTTCCGTTTCCGAATAAACCGCTACTGAAGCCCCGGGCAGCATATTATGAGTAAAGTATTTTAAAATAGAATCAAGGGTCTTCGCTTTTGAGTATGCACTATTAATGGTTACCCCGGGCTTGCAGTTTTCCGAGTTTTGACCAAATGTAGAAAACGCATAAATTATGACCAGCCCTGAAATCAAACTCTTTTTCATTTTATTTTTTTTACAAAACAACAACACAGATGCATGGCAAACCAAATAAAGACTCGCCTATTAAGATAGGATGTATCAAAATTCAGCTTGAATTGCTACCAATATTTGGCTATTACTTACTGTTTGGGTTGAAATGTAGCAAAAGCAGGGATGAGATGTCATAAAAAGCGCTACTTCCTCAACCTATTTCAAACCAATTTTTAAAAGAAACGGCTTTTGTTCGGCTGACGGCAATTGATGAGGGCAAGTTTTCGGGAACGTTTACCAGCACATCTATTTTACCGTTGCCGGTTCTTTTGAAACCTGTCACTACTTTGCGGTTAAGTATATATTGGCGGTTTAGTCGGAAAAATAATTCTTCAGGCAGCAAGGTTTCAATTTTATCTAATGAACGGTCAGGGAAATATTTCTTATTCTCTTTGGTAAGCAAAATTGTATACCCTTCTTCAGCATAAAAGCCAAGTATATCGCCAAAAGGAAATAATAGATTTTGATTGCCGTGTTTTACCGTAAATCCGCCAGTCCTTAATTTTTTTTCTTCTTGTCGTTGCCTTTCCGATTCCCGCCATTCAATATAATAATGCATTCCTATATAAACACCATTTATAACAAAAAACCAGATAACAATTATGAAGATATCAAAGAAATAAAAATTAGCAAGCGCCGGCCTGCCGCGAAGGATCCAACTTGCCAATTCGGTTAATAGAATTATGATCAGCATACCGGTTATGGTTGTTAGTAACAATTGAACAAGAATTCTTTTTAATGGCCGGTTACCGTACGGCATCTTCTTGTCTAAATAAATAATGATGCTTCGTACTGCCCACCATGCCAGCCACCCTTGTATCGTATCAATCGCATAAGTATAAACAAGAAACCAGTTAAATTTAATATTAGACCATGTGAGATAATAATTGAATGCACTGATAAAGGCAATTGCAACCAGGAAAAATTTTACATCATTATATTTTTGATACCGGGGCATTATTTGAAACACAAGATATTTACGCCAATATATTCTTTTATAACTTTATTGAAATACATTTTATGAAATTTCTTTCCTTACAGCCTTTTGTTCCTTCGGGAAAAAATTTTGAAGGTTCCAAAGAGTTTTTTCAGCAATTAGGATTTACTATTAATTGGGATGCTGGGAACTATGTTGGTTTTGAAAAAGACGGATGCAAATTCATCTTACAGAAATTCGATAATAAAGATTTTGCAGAAAATTTTATGATCACTGTTGGAGTAGCAAATGTTGATGAATTCAGAAAAGAAGTAATTGAAAAAGAACTACCGAAAAAATTTGGCATTCGAATTGGCGAAGCTGCTGATCAGTCTTATGGAAGAGAAGTAAATATTATTGACATTGCCGGTGTTTGCTGGCATTTTGTTCAACAAACATAAGATCAATAAAAAAATAAGTTGGTTATAACTTTATTGCATCTACAGGCTTGCCTAAGATCTTCATTGATATCTTATCAAGATCTTCCTTTGTGCCCCTTAAATGAATAGTGCGATGAATGTGCTGCATTGAATTACCCGGAGCCAATGAAGCAGCGGGTGATGAGCTTTCAATTTCATAAAATTTCCCCATTTGCTCCCCATGAATTTCCCCGTCATTGTAGGCATTTACTGCATCACCAGAAAAAGGGTCGGCTTGCAGTTTCCATAATGAGTTTACATAATCAGTAGCTCCGGCAGGCAATGTAAATTGCGCAATGGTTAGAACTTTATTTACTGCATCATAACTTGCCACAAAGGGCAAAGCTCTTTTAGGTGACACTCCTATCTTGCTTCGCTGGATTGCATCTGCCTTAAATAATATTAATCCGCTATCAACTTTCAATCTGTCAGCAGGTACTTTTCCAAAATAATCATCGGTAACAATTTTACCGAGATTAGCTGAATCACCTTGTTTGTAGGGAACTGCAACTGTTGTTTGCGGTGATGCATTCAACATACTTAATATCCAAATGGAAAGCATTCCTGTTTTTTTATTCCATTCAGTTGCCCCATTATTTGTAATACTATTATCCGATTCAAATGCCACTGCCTGCACATTTTCAGGAATGGCGATGCCCAATGTAGTATTGATCGATGCCTTATCCAATAAACGAATAACACGTTTAACAGTCAGGTCAAATTTAATTCCTGAATAATTTTCAAGATGCATTTCCTTTTTAAAAGCAGCATCATATTTTGTTGATGAAACTAATTCAAAAGGTTCTGTATCGATCTCTTTTGGAACAAACCAATTGTCAAACTTAAACTCCACTCCTTTTTTAAAATAAATGGAAAACTGTCCTCCTTCTGGCCCGAGCCAAAATCGTTCCTCGCCGCCAAATGCATTAATATGTTCGGTAGTTTTTCCAGATGCGATAAGTTCGTGGTTGACCCAGCCAAAACTAATTCCTTTATTCCCTTCCGTCGTACTTGTCATTACTCGTCCCTGGTAGGCAGGCACAATTACGATTTGTGCGCCGGTGCTATCACCAAGTACAACAATATCTTTATGATATTGCCTGAGAAAATTAAGATCATATCCAAATGTCCCATCCATAAATTTAGAAGCAGAATCTGCTTTGCTTTCCGTTTTTTTTTCATCGGAACTGCAAGCAGCTAGTACAACCATAGAAAAGCTTATTAAATATCTTTTCATATCATCCCTAAATTACTGATAATATCGTTACCCCTTACTGGTGATATTGAGTTCCAAATTGAATAAATTTTTTCCGGGCTAAGTATTGGATACTTTTGTGATCCATTTTTGACTCCGTAGCTCAGTTGGTAGAGCTACTGACTCTTAATCAGTAGGTCCAGGGTTCGAGTCCCTGCGGGGTCACCTCTACAGGAGAAAATTTCAATGAAAGACGAATTCATTTCGGTCCATATATAATCATTTTACTTAAAACTCACTAAGCACATTTTTATTTCTGATAGTTGAGATTGTGACGTGGACTGCAGAATCGCAACACATATGGTATAAACCAACTGCCTGCCTCTCGCAGATTACATAAGCCAATAAGAATCGGCTTTGATTTTTGCTCGTTATATAACTTAAAAATAATGACATTAAAAGAGGCCGTCCTATTTGAACAGCCCCTAACAATTAAAACCAGAACAACAAGTGAAAAAAGGGTATTGATTATGTAAAACAAGCCATATCCAACATATAAATTATTTAAATAAACGATTTTAAATTCTTTCAATCATTCACTACAGAATAGAATTCTGAGAGGTTAAACACAAGCTTTTATTTTATTATCTAATTTTATCTGATACTCACGAAACAATATTTCCTGCAATTGCTTTTTTCCTCTTGCCAGGTTTGATTTCGATGCACCAAGCGAGATGCCGAGCTTTTTTGATATTTCCTCATGGGTAAATCCCTCTATAATATAAAGATTGAAAGTGATTCTGTACCCGGGAGTTAATTGCTGAATTGCTCTTTTTATCTCATCATAAGAAATTCTGTCAAGGAAATCCTCACTTGCCGTGGACTGTTTTATTATATCAATATCAATACTACTTGTAAGACGTTGTTTATGGTTTTTTCGAAAATGATCTATAGCTGTATATATCATTATTTTTTTCAGCCAGCCTTTAAAAGAACTTGTCGTATCGTCATGCGCTGGCTTATAGAGATGTATTTTCTTAAAGATTTTAAGAAAGCCGTCGTTTATAATCTCAAGAGAGTCGTCATAATTATGAGAATACCGCTCACAAATAGACATTGCATAACCGTAAAATGAAACATAAATTTTTTTCTGGCTTACCCTGTCATTTGAAGCACAGGCAAGGATATGCAGGTCTAACTCCGCTCCTGAAAGAAAATTGTTATTTTCATTTAGCCTATTAAGATCTTCACTCTCCCCGGAAATGTTCCGTGAAAATGTTCCAGCAACAGCAGTATTCATTTTACCTTTGTTATTTATTTAAGTTTGAAAAAACAAACAATCATCAAACAAATATCAAAGCCGTTTTTTCTCTATGATAATTCATGCCGAAATATCCGGTTATAAAATTATTAACAGAAAGAGTAAATGATAATTGAAAATGACTTAACTGCTATCCCCGGGTGTCTAAATGCTGAAACGGATACCCAAACGGCATTTTTGCGTTTATCCATTTACAATACATTCCTGAAATCATACTTTAGTTGAAAGCAAGGTTAAAAGCTCCATAAGTGTTATTGGACTCCACAATGAATGTGAAATTTATTGGATAGATAATGGAACACCCAATAATTAAATCCATGCAGAGTTGTTATGTGATCTCCTTCAATTTGCTTCAATTTGGAAGCAATGTCCATCATAAGCAACTTCCTTTTGCAAAATTTTATGGTTGTAAAACGAACGAATGGCGGGTTTCAATGAATGAAATTCATAGTACATTTATCCGATGGCCCCAAATTGGCCAAAGTGCATAAAACCTGCACGCTGCTTTCTCTTTGTTTATAATTTCGCATCATGATTGCTCGCGGCTATAAGCATTTCATTTCTCTATTTGTATTCTTTATGTTTACAGGTGGCCAACATCTTCTGTTCGCCCAGGACGAAAATAATATTCGATTATATACAGCCAACGATGGATTAAGTGACGACAATATTACCGGCCTCAGGCAGGATAGTTATGGATACATATGGGTAAGTACACTGAGAGGTCTCAATCGGTATGACGGTAAACATTTTCTGCAGTTCCATGTTGACAAAAGCAGCAATTCTATACAAGACGAAAGTATTTTTCAATTGGAACAACTGGATAAAGACCGGCTTGTAGCCTTCACAGGTATGGGTTTGCATATTATCAATACGCTTACCAACGAAAAGGAAAATATCATTATTCCTTCTTCTGATCCGAAATATCTGTACAAGTTTAATTTGGTACGTGCCGGGCTCTCCGATAAAGACGGGAATATATATTTACTCGCACGGTCGGGCTTTTATCATTTCGATGCCAACCATAAATTAATCTTCCGGTTTGATTATTACACTAAAGATCAAATTGAGACAGAAGAGTTTCAGTTCGGTAGCCAGTTATACTGGTTATCTCCCAATGAGCTATTGCTTTATACTATTGATGGCGGTTATATATATAACACGACTACAAAACGTCTTTGTAAGATGAACGAGAATGATCTGGATTTCCCAGCACCACTTAATAAATATACTATGCGGCAAGCGGGACCCGGCAAGTTCATTTTTTTTAACCGCAGATTAGACAGCATTACTTACTTAGATGTCAGGATGAAAAAAAAGATTGTTACTGTAATGGCCTCCTTTGCTTCTCCCAATGAATTCAACTGGCGTTCGAGACTGTTCCCCTTAAATGACACAGATTTTTATGTCAGCAGTCAATTGAAAGGCTTTTTTAAATTACATATAAATGGTGCGACCGGTAAAATATCAATAGATCCCAAAAGATATTTCCCTGATTATTCCTGTACTGATTTTATTATCGACAGCGAAAATCGTTTATGGATCGCTACCAATGAAGGTTTAATAAAGGAGATAACCAATAATTCCTCGGTAAGTCTAAAAAGTTTTCCTCAGGATATATTGAAACAAAGCCCCGGAATAAACATCCGCCAGGTGCTGTGTTATAAAAACAAATTATACGTTGTTTGTGCAGGTAGTGGCGGCCTGCTGGTTTTTAACAAAGGAGATCTGAGTTTTCTCAAACGAATTAGTTTCAGAAAATACGGCTTGATTCCTGAAAATCTTTTTGAAATTGTGCAGGGTAATGCAGATACGCTTTTCATTGGAGGTGACGGGGCCTTACTATGGTTAAAAGCTGAAACTGACGAAACCGGAGAAGTGAAGCTTGATGGATGGGACAAGGTACATAACTGGATTTCCTGCCTTTTTAAAGATCACGTTGGAAATATATGGGTAACTACAAATGATAACTCCAAAATTTACAAACTTACCCCTGATGGTTCTGTTTTTAAGCGACTGAATTACGATGCGGGCATCTTTAAGAAGTTACTTTCGACACACAAAATAAGTGAAGATCAGGCTGGCAATATTTGGATGAGCGGCCATGGTGTATCCCGCATCAATAAGACATCAGGCAAGGTGGATCTTTACCTGGATTCATTTCCTTATATACGTGTTCCCCGAAGGGAAATAACCGCCCTGTGTTTTGATAAGAACAACACATTATGGATTGCCATTTATAACAATGGACTTGCCGGATACAATATCAGCAATGGAACGTTTCATCATGTCACGACTGCCGAGGGATTACCTGACAACTTTATCAGGGCTTTATATCCCATGAACAATAAACTCTGGATTGCCACAGCTACCGGAATGGCATGCCTTGATATAAATACACAGAATCTTTCGAGGTTTGGAGCCAGCGATGGATTTTCATTAATGCCTGTTACGTGTACAAATCTATATTATGATTATTCGTCGCATTCACTTTATACTGGTTTTACCAATCATATCATCCGCTTTGACCCTGACAGTCTTTTGAATGGCGGGGTCGCTCCTGCCCTGTTTATTGAAAGTATCCGCTTTGCAAATGATACCGCATATTATTTTCCACAGGAAACGATTAAAAAATCGTATCATAAAAATGATGTAACCATTACTGTTAACGGTATCAATTATGATGACGCCAGCAACCAGCGAATCCACTACCGAATCGTAAATTCAAAAGATACATCATGGCGGCTACTCACAGGTGATCTGATAAACTTTAATAACCTTTCCCCAGGAGACTATCGATTGCAGGTGCGGCTTTCTGCTATCAACAACCGTTGGCAACCGCAGATAAAGGAATTGAACTTTATTATTACTTCACCTTTCCATGAAACACCTTTGTTTTTTGTGCTTGCCAGTTTGTTGTTGTTTGGAGTGGTCTATGTAATTTATTTTATAAGGGTAAGATTTATAAGAAATACAGAAAGAGCCAAAGCACAGGTACAGGAACTAAAGGCTGAAGAGTACAAGGAAAGACTTGAACTTGAAAAGATCAGCAATTATTTTTCTTCCTCTTTTTCCGACAAGAAAAATATAGACGAAGTACTTTGGGATGTTGCTGGCAACCTTGGCAAATGGATGAAATATGTGGATTGCATGATCTACCTCTGGAATGAAGATAAATCAAGAATGATACAAAAAGCAGGGCATGGTCCTAAAGGAACACCGGAAGCCATTGCCCGGAATGTGTTTGATGTAGAAAACGGTCAGGGTGTGGTAGGATACGTGATGCAAACAAAAGAACCTGTATTAATAAATGATACAAGACTTGACAAACGATACAGGCCGGATGAAATGTTCCGTCTTAGTGAAATTTGTGTACCAATCATCCATGACGGCGAATTAATTGGTGTGATTGACTCAGAGCACCCTGATGCAAATTATTATAAGGAAAGAGAGTTGAAAATACTTTCTACTATTGCCGCTCTGGTAGGTAACAAGATAAAACAAGTAGAAGTTGAACATTCTCTTGCTGCAAAACGATATGAACTTGCTTCCATCAACCAGCAATTAGCAGAGGCACAGATGAGTGCTCTACAGGCGCAAATGAATCCACATTTTATTTTCAATGCACTGAACAGCATCAAAAGAATGATTCTTGATAATGAAACCATGAATGCCTCAAAATATCTGAGCAAGTTTGCATTGATGATCCGATTAACGCTTAATCATTCAAGAGTTACATTTGTTACACTGCAGGAAACTATTGAATATCTACACGCCTATCTTGGCATGGAACAGCTTCGGTTTGGGAGTTCATTTTGCTATACAATTGAAACGGTGGGTAATCTTGACGAAGAAGAGATCAATATCCCCACCCTTATGATACAACCCCTGGCAGAAAATGCGATCTGGCATGGCTTGATGCCGAAGGAAGGAGATAAAAAATTAATAGCACGCTTTCTTCAGACCGACGACTTTGTTACCTGCATCATTGAAGACAATGGTATTGGTATTAACCAATCGGAAAAAATGAATCAGTTTAATAAACAGCCACATGTGGGGCTTGAAAACCTTCGTAACAGGATAAAAATCATGAATGAGAAATATAACATGAACTGCACACTCGATATTACAGATCTCGGAGAAAACAATATTCATCGTACCGGCACCCTTGCAACTCTGCGGTTTAAAATATTAACTCTTTAAAAAAAATTTATGAGAGCAATAATTGTCGATGATGAGCCAGATGGTATCAGAACGTTAAACAAAATGCTTGCGCTAAACTGCAAAGAAGTGGAAGTAGTTGCAGTCTGCACCAATGCGAATGAAGCAAAACAAAAAATAAAGGAATTGACTCCTGAGTTGATCTTCCTGGATATACAAATGCCTGGTAAAAGCGGTTTCGAATTGCTGGCCGAGCTGGATACAGATCATATGGAAGTAATCTTTGTTACGGCGCATAATCAATATATGCTTCAGGCTTTACAGCTCAGCGCTACAGATTATTTGTTAAAACCAATAGATGAAGACCGGCTTACAGAAGCCATACAGCGGGTGGAAAAAAGACAACTTGAAAAGGGCAACTCCAAAAATGTTGAAGCGTTACTTTACAATCTGCAAAAAGCCGGCTCTCCCAAAGAAATGAAATTGTGTATTCCCACTTTTAAAGGATTTGCAATCTTGAAGCTGGAAGATATTATTCTTTGCGAGGCAGAAAAGAACTACACTATCATTCATTTAAAGGATAAAAAGCCTATAATTGTTTCCCGCCCTTTGTTGGAGTATGAAAATATTTTGGAAGGCACAACTTTT
>Ga0207686_10002464_pt1 | contig 10051 bp, 10 predicted proteins | sample KBSM24metaG_FD_184396 | JGI IMG/M metagenome (GOLD analysis project Ga0207686, IMG submission 184396) | Miscanthus rhizosphere microbial communities from Kellogg Biological Station, Michigan, USA - KBS M2-4 metaG (SPAdes) (version 2) | ecosystem: Host-associated > Plants > Roots > Rhizosphere >...
GTCGGAGACGAGGTACCGGCCGGGCTCGGCAATCACGTGGACCTCGGGGCCGAAGTGGCGCAGCTCCTTGTTGATCACCTCGGAGATGGTCTCGATGGAGGGGATCGGCTTCACGTGGCGAACGGGATAGCCGCCGCCCAGGTTGAGCAACCGGGGCCTCAGGCCCACGGCACGCATCGAGGCGAAGACCTTGCGCGCGCGCTCCATGCCGACGCGCCAGTTCTCGGGGTTGAGGCACTGAGAGCCCACGTGGAAGGTCACGCCCGCGAGGTCCGCCTTGCAGTCCACCGCGGCCTCGATGAGTTCGGGCACGTCGTGCATGTGCGCGCCGAACTTGCCCGCCAGCGGCCAGTCGCTGCCGATGTTGGGCGCGTCGATGCGCAGGTACATCTTGGCGTCGGCCTTGACCGACTGGACCTTGCGGATCTCCTCGGCGCTGTCGACCACGTACCACTCCACGCCCTTCGAGGCCGCGTACTCGAGGTACGGCCGCGATTTCATCGGGTTGGAGTAGAAGATCTCCGCCGGCGGCACGCCCAGGCCGATGAGGATGTCGAGCTCGGCGATCGAGGCGATCTCGAAGCCGGCGCCCTCCTGGATCAGGACCTTGAGGACGCGCGGGTCCGGGTTGGCCTTGACGGCGAAATGGGGCCGCACGCGCGGCAGCGCCGCGCGGAACCGCCTGGCCTTCGAGCGGACGATGTCCAGGTCCACCAGCAGGACGGGCTTCTTGTAGGGGTGCTTGCCGAGGTACTGCTTGACCCGGGTGAAGTCGAGGCTGGTTTCCGGGTGGGAGTCGAGGGGAAACTCCGGCTGGGGCCGAAGCTTCTTGATCGTTGCGGTTCGTGGCATCGAGGTCTCTGGCAGAAAACGAAAAAATACGGGCGCGCGGATTCGTGCCGGGCATCGCCGGCTCGGGCGGCGTCAGTAGTTTCTCGGTCCTGTCATGATGACCTCCTTCGTTCCCCCGCTGGGGACGGAAAAAGCGTTGGGATTGAGTCCCTTACGCCGGCAAAAGACGAAAAAATTGCGCGAAGTATAGGGCAAAAAAACCGCCCCGCGTGAGATTTTTTGGTTACTCGCGGTAGGGGATGGTTCCAATTGAAACCACCGCCTCAGATCTTGGGGAGCGTCACGCCCTTCTGGCCCTGGTACTTGCCCCCGCGGTCGCGGTACGACGTCTCGCAGACCTCGTCGGACTCGAAGAAGATCACCTGGGCGACGCCCTCGTTGGCGTAGATCTTCGCGGGGAGTGGCGTCGTGTTGGAGAACTCGAGGGTGACGTACCCCTCCCACTCCGGCTCGAACGGCGTCACGTTCACGATGATCCCGCAGCGCGCGTAGGTCGACTTGCCCAGGCAGACCGTGAGCACGTTGCGCGGGATGCGGAAGTACTCGACCGTGCGGGCGAGCGCGAACGAGTTGGGCGGGATGATGCAGACGTCTCCTTTGAAGTCGACGAACGACTTGGGATCGAACGCCTTCGGGTCGACGATGGTCGAGTTGATGTTGGTGAAGATCTTGAATTCGGACGAGGCGCGGATGTCGTAGCCGTAGCTCGAGGTGCCGTAGGAGACGATGCGCTTGCCGTCGACCTCGCGCACCTGCCCCGCCTCGAAGGGCTCGATCATCCCGTGCTCTTCCGCCATCCGGCGGATCCACTTGTCGCTCTTGATGCTCACGGTTCTTCCTAGTTGTTCTGGATGACGATCTTGGGGAACACCGAGGAGCGGTCCTCCGACTGGCGCGCAATGCGCGCGGCGACCTTGCGGGCGATGTCGCGATAGATGGCCGCGACCGGGCCGTCGGGATCGGACACCACCGTGGGCTTGCCCGAATCGGCCTGCTCGCGGATGCGGATGTCGAGCGGCAGCGATCCCAGCATTTCCACCTCGTAGTCCTTCGACATGCGCTCGCCGCCGCCCGAGCCGAAGATGTGCTCGGCGTGGCCGCAGTTCGAGCACACGTGGATCGCCATGTTCTCGACGATCCCGAGGATCGGGATGCCGACCTTCTCGAACATCTTGAGGCCCTTGCGCGCGTCGATGAGCGCGATGTCCTGGGGCGTGGTGACGATGACGGCCCCGGTGACCGGGACCTTCTGGGCGAGGGTGAGCTGGATGTCGCCGGTTCCCGGCGGCAGGTCCACCACCAGGTAGTCCAGGTCGCGCCACCGGGTCTCGGTGAGGAGCTGCTCCAGCGCCTGGGTCACCATCGGGCCGCGCCACACCATGGGCGTGTCCGACTCGATGAGGAAGCCCACGCTCATGGCCTGGACGCCGTGGCCCTCGAGGGGCTCCATGGTCTTGCCGTCCTTCGAGGAGGGGCGCCCGGTGATGCCGAGCATGAGCGGTTGCGAGGGCCCGTAGATGTCGGCGTCGAGCATCCCGACCGTGGCGCCCTCGGCCGCAAGGGCGAGGGCGAGGTTGGCCGCCGTGGTGCTCTTGCCCACGCCGCCCTTGCCCGAGGCGACCGCGATGATGTTCTTGATGCCCGGGACCAGCTTCACGCCGCGCTGCACCGCGTGCGAGACGATCTTCGAGTGCACGTTCACGCTCGCGTGGGTGATCCCCGGGAGCTTCTTCAGCCGCTCCGAGACCTGCGAACGCACCTTTTCGATCACGCCGCGGGCGGGGTAGCCGAGCGCCACGTCCAGCGAGACGCGGTCGCCCTCCACCTTCACGTTCTTCACCGACTTCGACTCGACGAAATTGCGCTGCGTGACGGGGTCGATCAGCTCGGAGAGCGCCGCGAGGACGTCCTGTTCGGAGGTGGCCATGCTTTCGGGGGCGGAGAAGGGGCGGGAAAACCAAGGAATTTTAAAGCAATTTGCTATCATCGCGGAGCCGCCCACGTCCCCATTCATGCCCCGCAAGCTTTTCGTCACCACGGCGTTGCCCTACGCCAATGGCCCGTTCCACATCGGCCACATCATGGAATACGTCCAGGCCGACATCTGGGTGCGCTTCCAGCGCCTGCAGGGCCACAAGGTGAACTTCGTCTGCGCCGACGACACGCACGGCGCGCCGATCATGTTGCAGGCGGAGAAGGAAGGCGTGCCTCCCGAGGAGCTGGTGGGCCGCGTGGCCGAGAGCCACAAGCGCGACTACCAGCGCTTCGGCATCAGCTTCGACAACTTCCATACCACGCACTCGGAGGAGAACCGCGAGCTCTCCTCCTCGATCTTCCTCGCGCTGAAGAAGCACGGCTTCATCGACACGAAGACCATCGAGCAGTTCTTCGACCCGGTGAAGGGGATGTTCCTCCCGGACCGCTACATCAAGGGCGAGTGCCCCAAGTGCGGCACGCCCGACCAGTACGGCGACTCCTGCGAGAACTGCGGGGCGGTCTACGCGCCCACGGACCTCAAGAACCCCTACTCGGCGCTCACCGGCGCGAAGCCCGTGCTGAAGAAGTCCGAGCACTTCTTCTTCAAGCTCTCGGATCCGCGCTGCGTCGAGTTCCTGCGCGCCTGGACCCAGGACGGGCGCCTGCAGCCCGAGGTCGCGAACAAGGTGCGCGAGTGGCTGGACGGCGGACTCAACGACTGGGACATCACCCGCGACGCCCCCTATTTCGGCATCGAGATCCCCGGCGCCAAGGGCAAGTACTTCTACGTGTGGCTGGACGCGCCCATCGGCTACCTCGCCTCGCTCAAGAACTACCTCGAGAAGAAGGGACAGGACTTCGAGAAGTACCTCGCCGACCCGAAGGTCGAGCAGGTGCACTTCATCGGCAAGGACATCATCTACTTCCACACGCTCTTCTGGCCGGCGATGCTCAAGTTCAGCGACCGCAAGGTGCCGGACGAGGTGTACGTGCACGGCTTCCTGCAGCTGTCGGGCGAGAAGATGTCCAAGTCGCGCGGCATCTCGGTGAGCCCGCAGAAGTACATGGACCTGGGGCTCAACCCGGAGTGGGTCCGCTACTACCTCGCCGCGAAGCTGAACGACCGCGTGGAGGACCTCGACTTCAACCCCGACGACTTCCTGTCGCGGGTGAATTCCGACCTCGTCGGCAAGTACGTGAACATCGCGAGCCGCGCGGCCGGCTTCATCGCGAAGCGCTTCAACGGGAAGCTCTCGGAGGAGCCGCTCTCGGCGGGGCGCGAGCTCAAGCACAAGATGCGCGGGGCGGTCGCGGCTCCCGCGGCCCCGGCCGCCGAGGACGACCAGGCGCCCGGGATCCTCTTCGAGGTGCGCAACTTCGCCGATGCCATCGCCGCCGACTACGAGGCGCGCGAATTCAGCAAGGCGATCCGCCAGGTGATGTTCCTCGCCGACCGCGTGAACCAGTACGTGGACGAGCACAAGCCGTGGGAGATCGCCAAGGAAGCCGGCCAGGACGCGGCGCTGCAGTGGTTCTGCACGCTCTACCTCGAGCTCTTCCGCATCCTCACGGTGTACCTCAAGCCCGTGCTCCCCAAGGTGGCCGAGGACGTGGAAGCCTTCCTCGCGCTGCCGAAGCCCCTGGTGTGGGAGGACGTGGGCACGCCGTTGAAGCCCGGGCACACGGTGCAGCCGTACCGCCACCTCGTCTCGCGCATCGATCCCAAGCAGATCGAGCAGCTCCTCGAGCCGCCGTCGGAGGCGAAGCCGGAAGCGCCCAAGGCCGCCGCCGGCGCGGAGGCGCCCGAGTTCAAGCTGGAGCCGGTCGAGCCGCCGAAGCCGCCGGTGATCCTGCCCGTGGGCGAGACCATCTCCATCGACGATTTCGGCAAGATCGACCTGCGCATCGCGCGCATCGTCGACGCGGAGCTGGTGCCGGACGCGGACAAGCTCCTCAAGCTCACGCTGGACATCGGCGTCGACAGCCGCACCGTGTTCGCGGGCATTCGCGCGGCCTACACGCCGAAGGAGCTGGTGGGGCGGCTCACGGTGATGGTGGCGAACCTGGCGCCGCGCAAGATGCGTTTCGGCGAATCGCAGGGCATGGTGCTCGCCGCGGGCGACGGCAGCTCCATCTACCTGCTGTCGCCGGAATCAGGCGCCACGCCCGGGATGCGCGTCAAATAAAAAAAAAGCCCGCCGGGTGTTCCGGCGGGCCCTCGCAAGTGCGCCTTGCGGGGTAAATCCTCTGGTTCTAGGGGTTCACTTTCCCCACCTGGCCCTGGGAGAGCCCGGCGGGAACCTTCGCCGGCGTCACCACGGCGCCGGTGCGCTTCACCTGGGCGGCGGCACCCGGCATCTCGGCGGGCATCATCAGGATCGTGCCCAGCAACAGGATCGCCATGACTCCGGTGGCCACCATCTGCTTCGTGTTCATCGAAAACTCCCGCGTGAAGACGAGCCCATCTTCTGCCCGCCCGGCGCTTTCGCCTGTGAATGCCTTCACAAAGGAGGCCCCCGGGCGAATACACCGGTAAGGCAAGCCAATACAGCTGTAACCATTCGCTAGAATTCCGCCATGCCGCGCCGCGAACCCCTCGTTCCACCCCCGTATGCCACCGACCGCGAGACGCTCGAGCGCGAGGTCGTGGTCGACGTGTTCCGCGCGAGCGGCCCCGGGGGCCAGCACGTGAACAAGACGGAGTCGGCGCTGCGGCTCACACACCCGCCATCGGGCGTGGTGGTGATCGCGCAGGACTCGTCATCGCAGCACCGCAACCGCGATACCGCGTTCCGGCGGCTCGCCGAGCGCCTCGAGCGCCTCAACTACGTGCCGAAGAAGCGCGTGGCGACCAAGCCCACCGCCGCTTCACGCAGGCGCCGGCTCGAGGGCAAGAAGCTGCGCGGCCAGACCAAGCGGCAGCGTGGGCGCGCGAGCCATGACGACTGACCGCGTGACGCGCCGCCTCGTGATCCGCGGGCGCGTGCAGGGCGTCTTCTTCCGCGAGTCCATGCGCCAGGAAGCCGCGCGCCTCGGCGTCACGGGCTGGGTGCGCAACACGCGCGACGGCACCGTCGAGGCCGTGGTGCAGGGAAATGCCGACGCGGTGGAAGCGATCACGCGCTGGGCCCGTCGCGGCCCCGAGGATGCGCGCGTCGAGGGCGTCGAGGCCTCCGCGGCCGAGGGCGATTTCGCGTCGTTCGAGAAACGCGCGACCTCCTAGCCGCCCTTCAGCAGCCCCGCCTTCACCAGCGCCTTGAGCTTGCCGTCCTCGGCGCGCAGGTAGGCCGCGAACTGCGCCGGATCCATGGGCCGCGGATCCGAGCCCAGCTCCACGAGACGCTTGTGGACCGCGGGATCGGCGAGCGCCTTGTTGAGCGCCGCATTCAGCACCTTCACGACATCGGCGGGCGTGCCCGCGGGCGCGAGCAGCGCGCTCGGCGTCGCCGCCTCGAAGTCGGCGACACCCTCCTCCTGCAGCGTCGGCACCTGCGGCAGCTCCGGGATGCGCGACTTCGTCCCGACGGCGATCGCCCGCAGCTTGCCCGCCTGGATCTGCGGCAGCGAGCTCGAGGTCTGGTCCATCATGGAATCGATCTGGCCGCCCACGAGGTCGATGAGCGCCGGCCCCGAGCCCTTGTAGGGCACGATGTTCCACTGCACCTTGAGCGCGTCCTGCAGCAGCAGGATCGCGACGTGGTTGGTGGTGCCGTTGCCGGAATGGCCGATGGTGACCTTGCCGGGATTCGCCTTCGAGTACGCGAGGTACGCCTTGAAATCCTTGTATGCGCTCGCCGCGGGCACTTCCAGGATGAGCGGCGTCACCGCCATCATGCCGACCGGCGTGAAGCTCTCCAGGCCGTACGGCGGGTTCGGCACCATGAGCGGGCTCACGATCGTGGTGGCGGTCGTGCCCGCCACCAGCGTGTAGCCGTCGGGCGGCGCCTTCGCCACGGCCTCGCTGCCGATCGCGCCGCCGGCGCCGGCGCGATTCTCGACCACGAAGGGCTGGCCCAACTGCTTCGACATCGACTCGCCCACCAGCCGCGCGGTCACGTCGAGGTTTCCGCCGGGCGCGAACGGCACGACGATCTTCACGGGCTTGCTGGGGAAGGATTGCGCGAACGCGGCGCCGGCCGCGCAGGCGGCGAGCAGCAGGACGCGGGTGGCATGGCGGATCGTCATCGTCGCTCCTCGGGTTTCAGTTCCAGTGCAGCCATTCGCACACGCCGCGCCCCATGATCCACTCCAGGTCGCCAGCGCAGAGCCACGGCATGTGCTCGGTGAACATCGTGATCGCCTGCGGGTAGGTACAGGGCAGCCGCGAGAGGTCGGTGCCCCAGAACATCCGCCGCGGGCCGAAAGCCTCGTACACGCGCAGCACGTAGGGATGCAGGCCCACGTACGGATAGGGCTCGTCGCTGTAGCCGGGAAGCGCGCTCGCCTTCGCCGCGACAGTGGGAAAACGCGCGAGCGCGAGCAGCCGGTCGAGCCGGCGGAACGCGTGCGCGTCCTTCTCGCCGTTCACGAGCCCCAGGTGGTCGATGACGAGGCGCAGCTTCGGATGCGCCTCGATCACCGGCACCAGGCGATCGAGATATTCCTGGTGCAGCAACACCATGATCGGCAGTCCCAGGCGCTCGGCCTCGCCCCACACCCAGTCGAAGCGGCCGTCGAGGAAAGGCTGCCGCAGGAGCGGCGTGTGGAACGAGAAGCGCAGCCCCAGCATGCCGGGCTGCCCGCGCCAACGCGGGAGCGCCTCGTGCGCGCCCGGCGCGTCGGGATCGAAGCGGCCCATCACCGCGAAGCGATCGGGATGCGCGCGCGCCGCGGCGAGGCCCAGGTCGTTGCGATCGCCCTCCCACGACGGCGGCACGATGATCGCGCGCTCGACGCCCGCAGCATCCATCTCGCGCAGCACGTCAGCGGCGCTCCACGGCGGATCACGGTGCGCGTGAGCCCGCGCGGGCCAGGGCCGCCCGGCAGTATTGGCGCCCCAGATGTGGACCTGGGCGTCGACGATGCGCACTAGTCCACGCTCGCGCCGGACTCGCGTACCACCGTGCGCCACTTCTCGAACTCGCGGCGCACGAACGCGCCGAACTCCCCCGGCGTGCCGCCGACGGGATCGGCACCCTCCTCGATCATGCGCGTCTGCACGTTGCGCTCGGCGATGAACTCGTTGGTGGCGCGGTTCAGCTCCGCGATGATCGCGGCGGGCGTGCCGCGCGGGGCGAAGAGCCCGAACCACGAGCCCGCCTCGAAGCCGGGGAAGCCGCTCTCCTCGACGGTCGGCACGTCCGGCATCGAGCGCGAGCGCGCCTTGCTCGAGACGGCAATCGCGATGAGGTTCCCCGCCTTGATGTGCGCGATCACCGACGGGATGGTGGCGAACATGAATTGGATGCGGCCCGCGAGGAGGTCCTTCACCGCCTCGGCGCCCTTGTACGGAACGTGGGCCGCCTCGAAGCCACCGCGCGAGGCGAGCATGTAGCCCGACAGGTGCGACGACGTTCCGATGCCCGTGGACGAGTAGTTGACCTTGCCGGGATTTGCCTTGCCGTAGGCGACGAGCTGCTGCACCGACTTGACGCCGAGCGAGGGATGCACGACCAGCACGTTCGGCACGTCGGAGATCTGCGCGATGGGTACCAGCTCCGTGAGCGGATCGTAGGTGAGCGACTTGTAGAGCGTGGGGTTCACCGCCATCGGCCCCACGGAATTCACGATCAGGGTGTAGCCGTCGGCGGGCGAGCGCACCGCCATCTCGGTGCCGATGTTGCCGCCGGCGCCGGGCTTGTTCTCGATCACGAACGGTTGCCCGAACCTCTCGGTGAGGCGCTGCGCGAGCGTGCGCGCCATGATGTCGGTCGTGCCGCCGGCGGTGAACGCCACGATGATCTTCACCGGCCTCACGGGATACGCCTCGGCGGACGCGGCGGTGGAAAGCGCCAGCGCGGCGCAGGCAAGGGCGGTGCGCGGTAACCACATCACGGGTCGTCTCCTCAGGTGCGGAAGCTGGGATCCATGCGGTCGAGCTTGCGCAGCAGCGCGGGCCACTCCATCACGCCGTAGGGCCGGCGCGTCTGCGGCTGGTAATTCATGTACGTCTCCTCGAGCACCTGCGGCGGCACGAGGGCGAGCTTCGCTCCCGTCGCCATGGCGGCAAGCTGCGAGCGCGCGGTGAGCTCGAGCCGGTGCATCCAGTTGAATGCCTCGCCGATGGTCTTGCCCACGGTGAGCAGGCCGTGGTTGCGCAGGATCAACGCCTCGTTGTCGCCGAGGTCGCGCAGCAGCGATTCCTCCTCCTTCGCGTCGAGCACCACGCCCTGGTACTCGTGGTAGCCGATCTTGAGGAATCGCATCGACGTCTGCGTGATCGGCAGCACGCCGCATTCGAGCGCGGACAGCGCCATGCCCGCCCAGGTGTGCGTGTGGATCACGCAGGCCACGTCGTGGCGCGCGCGGTGCACGGCACCGTGGATCACGTAGCCCGCGCGATTGATGCCGTAGTCGAGCTCGCCGAAGTCGGGCTTGGCGAGGACATTGCCGTCGATGTCGATCTTGATGAGGCACGAGGCGGTGATCTCCTCGTACATCATCCCGTACGGGTTGATGAGGAACGCGCCCTCCTCGCCCGGAACGGCAGCGGAGATGTGGTTCGCCATCATGTCGGACATGCCGTAGTGGTCGACGAGGCGGTAGCAGGCGGCGAGGTCCACGCGCGCCTTCCATTCGGCGGGGGTCACCCGGTCCTTCATCGACGCAATCTGCAGGTGGCCGAGGTTCGACATGGAGTCTCCTATTCCGAGCCCAGCGACGGCAGCGGGCGCTTGCGCTCGATGTGGAAGCGCACGAGGGCGGCGAAGCGGTAGAGCGCGTGCATGAACTTGCCGTAGGGTAGCAGCACGAAGAGCGCCAGCACGAAGCCGAGGTGCACCGTGAGGAGCCCCCCCATGGCGCGCGTCTCGCGCAGGAAGAGGAGCGCCAGCCCGCTCGCCGAGGTCGCGAGCAGCAGGAAGAGGAAGCCCGAGTCCATGCCGCGCTGCGCGGGATCGACGAGCTGCGGGTCGCGACGCGAGGCGAGCCACAGCAACCCCGCGGGCCCGGCGAGGAGCCCGATGCCGCCCAGCGTTCCCAGGATCACCGGCAGGCTGTAGAACGGGTACGGCGCCTTCCATCCGAACACGTAGTGGTAAATCGTGGCCACCGTCGTCGCGCC
>Ga0207686_10002467_pt1 | contig 10045 bp, 18 predicted proteins | sample KBSM24metaG_FD_184396 | JGI IMG/M metagenome (GOLD analysis project Ga0207686, IMG submission 184396) | Miscanthus rhizosphere microbial communities from Kellogg Biological Station, Michigan, USA - KBS M2-4 metaG (SPAdes) (version 2) | ecosystem: Host-associated > Plants > Roots > Rhizosphere >...
ACCTCGTCATCGTTCCCCCATTTTTTCATCTGGTCATCGATAAATGGCTTTGGCTTTTTCAGTTGCATCACAGTAGGAACATCTCCGGTAATAATGACCGGGCCAAATTTGCGGGTCTTCATAGTATCGCCATTCACCCCAGCGATGGAAGAACCAACACGGACGTTGGTAAATTCTACCTCTTCTGGAGGCGTCATGTAATCGTTTAAACAAATCTGTTGGTGTCATTTCTATGAATCGTAGTAGCCGCGGAGAAGCTTGGCACTTTATTGAATCGGTCATTGAACTCTAAGGCGCCGCCACCAAGGCCGGCGGGTATGCTGATCGGTCAGAAGCATCGCTGTCAGCTTGATGCGCTCCGCGGTGAGCTCGGTGTGGGCACGACGCAGGAAATCGATCTCATTACGGGCGTCGGCGAGCCTGGCGCGTAACTCCGCGATCTCGGCATCGCGGTTCTCGGTGTTGTCCGTGTTGCCCCAGGCGGCCCAGGTCACGATCGGCTGGTTGTCCGGTGTTGTCGGCGCAACTGGGGGATACACACGGTGGAGCTCGGCCGGCTCGATGCACCAGCCGCCTAGCGCGTCGCGTGTCGCGGAAATTTTGCCGGATTTGATCGCTTTGAGGATGGTGGAGCGGTTGACTCCAACCGCGGCGCCGGCAGTCGCCAGGTTGTAAGATGTCGCAGACATGGTTGCCCCTCGTTGCCTTGACGGTTTTGGGGGAAACCGGAGCGGTGATTAACATGTGGCGTTTCGGTTGTCATCGAGTTCGTAGTCAGGATCAAGCTGGCGGGCGAGATCGGGATCGCGAAACCAGCCCGGTATCGCCCGGCACATCGCACAGAGATCGGTGCGGTATGGATCGCACAGCGAGATGATGAACCGGCCACACTCGCGGCAGTCGAACTCATAGGCTTCATCGACCGGATCGAGGAATATTTTACAGTTGCCGCAGTAGCGCTGGGCAACGTCGTTCGGGTTGTACGATGTCTGACGGCAAGCGAGGCAGGTAATCGATTTGCCGTCGGCAGCAATTGTGAACAGGCTCATGGGCCGCCTCTATTCTTGGCAGGCTCAAACGCTCGGTCGCAAGCGTCCGATATGACCTTTCGCCGCCGCGCTTCGTCGTCAGAAGTCGCGTCGCCCGGCTGCGGGGGTGCCTGCCAGGGGTATAAACGAAGCCGCTCAGTCTCGGCGGCCAGTTCATCTAGCGTTTGATTGGCGGCTCTCCTCCTCTCAAACTCGCGCCCTTCGTTGAAATTTATCTGGTCGCGTTCAGCTTGCGCGGCGCAAGCGAAGTTCCAGCCGTCGCGGTAGGCTTGTTCGATCAGCCTTACGGCATCAGCGGCTCGGCAAACTTCGTCGGGGTATCCTGGCAGCGTGAAGCATCCGGCGACTTGGACAACCCGGTTACGGGGGCTCGGCACCATCGGTGGCGGCTCGTGGTCGGATGAGGTCATAGCCTTTTCTCTGTAATGAGTTCGTGGAGCCCGCAGTCATCGCACTGAATTAGATTGGGGTATAACTCAAAAACACAGCGATAAACACTATTGCATTCAGGACATGGCTCGCACCCATACATGTTTGCTGTTGGTGAGTTAGGATTGATTATTGAACTCCTTGCGTGATCTAGTGGGACACGCCTGTTCCATTCCTCAAGTGACTGCGCTGTTGCGCCACAACCTTCACACTCAGGGCCTCTGGCACCATCATCCCTCAACCATCCGCTTGGATCTGCTTTCCCACCGCAGAATGGGCAGGGCAGTAGCGGCGGCTCGCGGTCGGGTGCGGTCATACTCATGGGGAGGACGACAGATCGCGGATGGCGCAGGCCGCAACGGTAAGCAGGGTTTGTCCAGGCGTGTCGTTGCCTCCTGCCCTATCGAAGCAAGCGTCAGCCGCACGTTCGCACCAGGCAGCTGCGTGCTCGCGCATCCATCCGATACCCGAAGTTTCAGCGGAAAGTAGCGCTTCGGCTATGATGGTTGTTGCCGCTTGATCCGATGAGCACTCACGAATTTGCGACAGGATCTCTGCCGCATCCTCCATCGCTTGCTCGGTTCGTATCTCGTTCATAATTTGCTCGCGGTCTTTCGCGCCCATTGGCTCTTCTCCTGTTGGCGGCACCAAGCAATCAAGTCGGCGGGTAAAGTGCAACCCGGTTGATCCGGCGCCGGGCCCCAACTGCCATCGCGCAGCCAGAAGCCGCGTCGAGCCCAATCGCGAGCCTGACGCTGTTGCCTGTCGTTGCCAGGCAACCGATCGTCTGTTGCTGGGGCTACTGCGGTCGGCGCTGGTGTGTTGGTGCCGTCGAGACGGGTCCGGATCACCCACAGCAACCAGCCGCCGAGCCTTACCGGCCGGTCGCGCTCGGCGTACCAGAGGAGATGCTTGCGCCATTCGGCGTCGAGGTTGACCGGCGGCGAGTCAGCGCGCCGCCGCTCGGCGGCCGCGGCTTCGCGCCATCCATTCGGAATCGAATCTGACAGAGAGAGCTCTCTCTCTGAGGTTTCTTTAGAAACCGAAGAGAGAACCTTAAACGCGGGCGCGCGCGAGTCTGTCGTCCCAGCCTCTGGGACGGCTGTTTCATGTGAAACTGTCCCAAGCGTCCCAGCTGTTGGGACGGACCTGAAGCGGGCCGGGATCCGGTATCGCTCCCCTGCCCTCTCGAGCCCGGCGAGATCCCGGTGCACAGCCGATCGGCTTAGGCCCGGCATCGTCAACTGGTTCAGCGTGGCGCGAACTACCCCAGTGCCGTCGGCGAAGCGCAGCGCTCTTAGCATGGCGCGGAGTTGGCGCGGCGGCAGGTTTTCATAGGCGTCGAGATCGATCGTAACGAGCATGGGCCTCCCCCAAGATGTCTGGCGACATCCCGCTCGGAGGGCCTCACCGCGGACATAGTTCGACCGCGGCAAGAAAATGGGCTTGCAAAGTTCGGAGAACCGGGGGAAAATCCTTCTGCCACGAAGAATTTCGGTTCGCCGATATGTGCAGGCCCGCCCCTCCAGGCGGGCTTTCGCATGTCTAGGTCATGTGACCTCCCAAAAACGCGAGAACCGTCGCGCGAAATCGCGGGCATGACAATAGTTTGTTCATACCCTTGGTAGCTTTCCGCTGTCGCGCAACCGGCAATAGTGGCGGTACATCTGGCTGACCAGGGTTACTGGCACGCCGTCTTCATCGATCCAGCGAGCCCGTTGTTCGGCCGGCAGCTTGTCGAGACGTAGCGAATAAATCAGCGGATTCGGCTCGAGCGGCCGACCGGAAGGATCTTTGGCGATCTTGCGTCTGAGGTTGGCCGGCAGTTGGCCGACGACGACGCTTGGGCTCTCGCCCGACGGCGATCGTGCGACGACAAACCAGATCGGCTCGCCGATCATGGCGTGATCGCGATAAAAACGATGGTCACGGCGGCGAGCAACAGCGCTAGGAGGATCAAGGCCAGCGCGTCGGTCAGATAGGGCCGGGCTGCTTCCCAATCCTCCCTGGCACCGTCCCAGACCATGTTCTGGACTCCTAGCTCACGATCGCCTCAACCAGATTGTAAGATGGGACGGGCCAGCGTGTCGAAACATTTCTAGTCTGATCTGTGCGTGTAAAAACATCCGAGTAATTTCTGGCATGTGTCCGTCTAGATCTTGATTAGGATCAGAAATTTTCCCCAATTATAGGCAGACAACACATGTTGTGTTGAGTAGGGCTCAACATCTTGATTTGGGGAAAATTCCGGCATTAACCCTATTCCATTGCCTATCGTCGGGGCGTAACATCGCAACCAAGCCGCGAATTGAACAGGGAATGCCTAGGGATTATGCAGAAAAGTCACCAGAAACCTGACGCGTTTAGTTGGCTTGTCGAACCAGAGCCGTTCGCGCAACCGCCACCGTAAAAGGCTCTGACCCGCCGTGTGCGGGTTGGGGGGCATTCCATTTTAATAAACACGGTGGCGTCGATGGCGAGCGCAAAAGATCCGCGGATTATCGAAGTCGTGTCTACTTCGTCGCAAGAGGTTGTTAAGGGAAGATATCTGGTTTGGCGCGGTGAAGATGACGATCCACAAACAGCAAATTTTGACGGTCACGAATGGTCATTGACCGCTAATAGTTTTATAATCTCCGAACCGTTCTTGATTGCGGCAGTGCCTACCGCGGAACAGTTGTCTGAGTATTTTTCCGTACCCTGGTCCGCTTCCTGCGCTTCTTCTGGAGTTCTAGTGGCGGTAATGGAGGTTTTGTTTCGTATACTTGCATAGAATTACCGAAGATCTCTTGCGGCAGCATACCTGATGCGGACGCCTCATAGGAAGGCGTCCAGACAACGCCCGGCCAATATTGATATGTTTGTCGTTCTTTCTCTTTTTCATTCATTTGGATGTTTTTAACACTCACAAGTAATTCGGTGTTAACGGCAGCGGTAACTATTTTAATGTCGGCTTCGGTGATCGGCGATTTATATATCTGAGAGAATGTCGTCTTAGCGACAATGCCAGCGATCCGCGCGGCTCGGTCTATCTCATCATCAAACCCCAAAAGCCACGACATCGGCACACCGAGCGTGTTGGCAATTTTATAGATCGATGCGAGATTGCGGCCGGTTGAGGGAGTTTTGCCCAGGTAGTCGCGCGCTACGCCTGCTCGGCCGCAGAGTGCATGGAGGGTCCAGCCTCTCTCAAGCGCAACTATTCGGCAGCGCTCTACGAACGCGTCGTCGTCCCAGACTTGCTGCTCCTGTTCGGGCTGTTTCTCAGCCATTTCAGCGCCATTTTGATGCTGCGCTTCCTCCTCTTCCATTTAACATTCAGAAGTTGTTGTTCGCAGCATGGACTGTATTTTAGCGCGTTATTAGGCTGTTAGCTAGAGAATTATTTCTACAGCGGTTTGCGCTTGCCGACTAGAACTCATTCTCGTTAGCCTGGGTTTATGACCGCAGCCCAGCTTCTAATCTTGGCTCGCATCTACGCCGAGAGTCAGGGCGTCCGTCTCTCAACGGCGGGACGGCGAAGCTGCGGAAATATTAAGCTTTTTGCCCGCATAGCCAACGGTGAAGGCTGCACCACAACGTCGATCGACCGGGCGTGGGGATGGTTCTCGACGCACTGGCCGGCGGATGTGGCCTGGCCCGACGGCATCCCACGCAGAGAGGTAGTGAAATCGTCACCGAGGTCGAGTTCCCCGAAAGGGGCGCGGGCCTGAAGCGGTCTAGTTCTGCATAGCCTGGGCGATCGGCAGACATATCCCAACCCAGGTCCGCGTAATTCGCCAGTCTTAGAAGGGGATGAACATGCCGCGTGGGCGTGAGCAGGGAGCTTTTGCGTCTGGCTTGGGTTCGATCGCCCGCGACGATCCGATGCCGCCTGGCCCGTATTCGGTCGGGCTGACGCTCGGCCCCAACGGGGCGGAATGGCCCTACACCGTGATCGGCGGCACCGGACAGGCGATCGCCGGGCACATTCATAGCAAGCACTGCGCCCAGGCGATCGTGGATGCGCTGAATCGGATGACCTTGCTCGGCAGCGGGCAATCGATCAGCGGAGTCAACCTGTGAGAGCGCGGTTCGTCACCGAGCGCGGCAGCTACGACACGGTCTACGCGCCGAACCGCGATTGGGAAGTGCTCGATCTGAGCCGCACTGCCAGCCGCCGGGTCATCGCCCGCGCCAGCCATGCCGACGCGTTGCTGATTGCGGCGGCGCTGAATGACGCCGTCGCCAGCGGCGCGCTGACGGAGTTGAGCGAATGCTCAACCTCGAAATAGCCCATGACCAGCTGGCGGCGCCGTTGCGCCGGGTTGCCGCGGTTGCCGATCCGCGTAGCTCGGTTGTTGCCTACGGCGCGATCAAGCTCACTGTCGACGAGTTCGGCTTGTCGCTGACCGCAGCCAACTCAACGCAGCTGATGGTCGAGCGTATCGAGGTGCCGGATTGCGGCGCTGGCTTGGTCTACGTCTCGGCGGCACGGTTGCGCGATCTCGTCGGCTCCCTCGACCGCGAGCAGCCGGTCAAGATCTGGGAAGACGGTCAGATCAAGATTCAGAGCGGTCGGACCCGCGCCAGGCTCGATCGGCTGGAATCGACCGGGTTCCCCTCATCGCTGTCGAGCTATCCGTCGCCGCAGATCTCAACGACGACGGATGAGTTCGCACGGGCGCTGGGGTTGATCTTCTCGGCCGTCGGCACCGACCGTGACCGGGCGATTTACGGCTCGGCCTGCATGTTCGTTAATGGTTTTGGGCTTTGGTTAGCGGCGGTAGACGGGACGCAAGGCGCGATCGCCTATCTGAAGGGAAAAACGGCCGAGCTATTCCCCGATGCACTGATCCCGCGGTCGACCGTCAGTCGGGTACTGGCGCTGACCAAAGCTACGCCGACGACACCTTTATATATAGCGGTCGGGCAGGGGCTCGCGTCGTTCTGCGGCGGCAACTGGGTGCTGACCTCGCGCCTGGCCGCGATCGATTTCCCCGACGCCGGGCTTTGGGTTGCCCCGGCGGTTGCCCAGCCGGTTGTCCTCGCGTCCGAAAACCTCGAGCGGATCCTGGCGCGCATCGACGCGGCGATCGATCTGGATCACGTCAAACTGAAGCAACGCGGCGCCGAGCTCAGTTGCCTGAACGGCACGATGACGGTTGTCGGCAACCGCAACGTCATCACCGACGAGATGCCGGTCACGATGGGCGTCGAGCCGATCAAGGTCGGCGTCAACACCCGGCAGCTACGCCATTGCCTCAATGCGATCGGCGCTGAACAGGTCGAGCTCCACATCGGCGAGCGCGCTATTCGGGTTTGCGCGGCCGGCGAAGAATACGAGAGCTACACGCTCTCACCGTACCGGCTGTAGTCCAATGATGGCGCGGGCGGGACTGACCGTGACTGTTATTGGCGAACCTGTTCCGTTTGCCAGGATGCGGCTCGGTCGCACTAACCAACATTTTGTTCCGGCGGCACAACGCAATTTTGCTGCGGTCCTGCAAATTGAGGCCGCCAACGCGATGCGTAAAGCAAACACGACTATGTTTGATGAGGCGGTGACGTTGGAACTAACTGCCGAGGTGTCTATTCCGGCGAGTTGGTCAAATAAAAAACGCAACCGCGCAATAGCTGGCGAGGTTGTTCCAACTGGTCGGCCGGATCTCGATAACTTGTATAAGATTGTGGCAGACGCATTCAACATGGTGTTGTTTCGCGACGATTCGCAAGTTGTATCATTGCGCGCCCGCAAACGGTACAGCGTCGAGCCGAAGTTAGTAGTGACGGTACGGCCGGCGAATGGAGAAATCGGGTGAAGATCGATATCACCGCCGAAACACTAAAGCGAGATGCCGCGGCTTATATCGCCGAGCAATTCGGTACTCGCGGTATGCTGGATAGCGAGACGGCCAACATCCTTCTGCCTTTTGCTGAGCCCGGCCCGACGCGTGAGTTAATTATATTATTCATGTGCGGCTTTGCGATGCGCGTCGTTGAAACGGCTCTAGTACTAGCAGAGATGGAGCGGGGCAGGGGATGAGAAATATCGTTAGCTTAAGCATCCATGAGCTCGATGCGGGTGGGCTGTCGGTCGAAGAGGTCGCTGCGATGCCATCGGACGTATTGCATCGTTTACAGGAGCAGATTGAAATTGAGAAGGATTTGCTTCGTAAGCGCATTGCGTACTTTGAACACGTTTTAGATATCCGGTATCGCGACCGCGCCGAGCAGGCGCGCAAAGATGTGGGCAAGGATACCGGCACAGTAAGGTTGGCCGACAACGACTACGTCGTCGTCGCCGAAGCGCCGAAACAAGTGCATTGGGACCGGGACAAGCTCGCCGACATCCTCGACACGTTCGATCCGGACACGGCGAAGCACTTCGGCAAATGGACGCTGACGGTTGAGGAACGCAAGTTCAGCGCGGCGACGCCTGAAATCCAAGACGCGTTGCAGCCGGCGCGCACTGTGTCGATCGGCAAAACCAAATACCGGCTCGAGCCAATTATGGAGCCATTGGAGAAAACTGATGCGGTTTGATTTCGCGAAGATTCTGCGCGAGCCGGATCCTACTAAGCCGTCGCGGTTTATTTTGATGGTACCGCAAAGCGTCGGCAAATCTATTTGTATGGGGTTGCTGGTACAAGCGCTCTTAGAGAAGGCGCGTGTCGAACCAAACAATGAGGAGAAACCTGATGCCGTTTGACTTTGCTAAGCTTCGGCGCGGGCCGGATCCTACAAAGCCGCCGCGGATTGTTGCGATGGGGCCGCAGGGTGTTGGGAAATCGACCTGGGCGAATAGCGCACCCAATCCGATCTTCATCCAATGCGAAGACGGGCTCGATGCGATCAACGTCAACGCCGCCTTTCCGTTAGCGACGAGCTTGCAGGAGGTGTTGGATCAAATCGGCGTGTTGATCACCGATCAGCACGACTTCAAAACGGTGGTGATCGATACCGCCGATTGGCTCGAGCATCTGATCCACAAAGCCGTCGCGGCAGCGCACAAGGTCGAGTCTATCGATCAGATCCCGTATGGCAAAGGTTATCGTCCGGCGGCCGACGAATGCCGGAAGGTACTCGAGGGCTTAGATCTGCTCCGCAACGAAAAACGCATGACGGTGATTGTTTTAGCACATGTCAAAATTAAGCGGTTCGATGATCCAATGACGGATGCATATGACAGGTATCTGTTGGATCTCCACGATTCGATGTCGTCGTTGCTGATCGAGTGGTGCGATGTGCTCGGGTTTATCCAACACGCCGTTGCCGTCAAAACCACTGAGGCTGGCTTTAATCAAAAGCGCAGCCGCGGTATCGGTAGTGGTGAGAGGGTGCTCTACCTCGAGGAGCGGCCCGGCTTTATTGCGAAAAACCGATACGGCTTACCGCCGTCGCTGCCGTTTCCCAAAGAGGGCGGCTGGCAGGTTTTTGAACGGGCAATGGCCGAGGCCAGGCAAACAACAAAGACCGATGTGAAACCGCGGCCGGTCGCTGCGGAATAGGAGGAGTGGTACAGCATGGCTAATATCGGGCATTTCGACGCCAACGAGATCGATCCGTATTCACGCCCGGCACCAGTGCCGGCCGACAAATATGTTGTTGTTATTGTTGGCTCTGAAATGAAAACGACGAAAGATATGACCGGGTCATATCTGCAACTCGAATTGGATATTCAGGAGGGACAATTCGCCGGGCGCAAGATCATCGACCGGCTGAATTTGAATAATTCCAATCAGCAAGCGGTCGAGATCGCGCAGCGGACTTTGAGTCAGATCTGCCACGCGGTGAACGTGCTGTCGGTCAACGACAGCGAGCAATTGCACGGTCGGCGGATGGTTGCCGATGTGCGGATCGAGCCGGGGAGGGGGCAGTACGGCGACAACAACCGGGTATTCGCCTATCATCCGATCGACGGCTCTGCGCCGGCCGGCAATGTTGCCCAGACAACCGCAGGACCGAAACCCGGCAACGCCGCGCAACCGAAGGCGCCGGCTCAGAAAGCCTCGACCGTGCCATGGCGCCGGGCTGCGGAATAGCCCGTGGCGAAGATCCCGCATCCGGCAGACCCGACGCTGGCAGCGGTCGACCGCGAGCTCGAGCGCTTAGCGGCGGCAAGCCGCCGGCTCGGCAACACGCTGCCGATGTCGGCGATCGGGCACCCGTGCGAGCGGGCGCTTTGGTACTCGTTTCATGCGGTTTCGCCGCCGGCACCGATCGACGCGATGGGTCTGAAGCGCATGGCCGACGGCAACGCTGGGGAAACCATGATGGCAACCAGGCTCCGGTTGGTGCCTGGCATCGCGCTGTGGGACCGGGATCCGGCAACCGGCGGCCAGTGGCGCCTGGTTGCCTGCAACGGGCATGTCGGCGGCTACGTCGATGGCGTGATCCTGGGTCTACTTCAGGCGCCGAAGACGCCACACGTCTGGGAGCACAAACAGGTCAACGAAGAAAGCCAGCTGAAGCTGCACAAGGCCAAAATCGAGCTCGGCGAGAAGGCGGCGTTGCGCCATTGGAACTACAGCTACTGGGCAACCGGCCAGGTCTACATGCACGTCCTCGAGCTCTCCCGCCACTAC
>Ga0207686_10002470_pt1 | contig 10042 bp, 14 predicted proteins | sample KBSM24metaG_FD_184396 | JGI IMG/M metagenome (GOLD analysis project Ga0207686, IMG submission 184396) | Miscanthus rhizosphere microbial communities from Kellogg Biological Station, Michigan, USA - KBS M2-4 metaG (SPAdes) (version 2) | ecosystem: Host-associated > Plants > Roots > Rhizosphere >...
GCAGAGCACCAGCATGATCACGGTGCACGCCGTCACCGCCGAGGTGAACGTGTGGCGCACGCGCCCGGCGAGCCTCGCTCCGTAGTTCTGCCCCGCGATCGGCGCCGCCGCGAATCCCACCGCCATCGCCGGCAGGAAGATCGACTGCATGAGGCGCGAACCGAGGCCGAAGCCCGCCTGCGCGGCGGACCCGAACGGCCGGATGATCCAGTAGATCAGCCCCACGTACACCGCCATCAGCAAGAACTCGCCGCCGGCGGGGATGCCGATCACGAGCATCCGCTTCCAGGTCTCGATCCGCGGCGCCACCTGCGAGCGGTCGAACGCCACGTACTTCTCGAGCTTCGCGAAATAGAGCGCGAGCACGATGTTGCCCGCGGCGACCGCGATGGTGCTCGCCCAGCCCGCGCCGGCCGCGCCCAGCGCAATGCCGGTGCCCCACCCGCCGATCATCACCGGCGCCAGCGCCGCGTTGAGGAGGACCGTGAGCGCCTGGACGACCATGCCGGGCTTCACGATGCCCGTGGCGCGCAGGGCCGATCCCATCACCACCATCGGGTACTGCAGCGCCAGGCCGGGAATGAACGCGTGGAGGAAGCTCATGCCCGCGTCGCGCGTCGCCGCGTCCGCGCCCATCGTGTCCATGTACCAGCCCGAAAGCCCATAACCGCCGGCCAGCGTGACGGCGGCGCACACCGCGGCGAGCGCGATCGACTGGTTGAAGACGTGGTTGGCCTCGTCGCGATTCTTGCGCCCGACGGCGTGCGACATGAGCGCCACGGTGCTCACGCCGAGCACCTGGGTCAGCGCCAGCACGATGAACCAGACGTTGCCGGCGGCACTCACGCCCGCGATGGCGGCGTCGCCGATGCGTGCGACGAAGTACAGGTCGACGAGGTAATAGAGCGTCTGGAGCAGCAGGCCGATGCCGAGGGGAATCGCCATCTCGACCAAATGGCGGGGTATCGGTCCCTGGGTGAGGTCTTTCATGGCGCGAAAGCGTACCTGAAATGGCCGTAACACTCGGTTACGGATTCGCGTCACGTCGCTACGCGCCGGAACGAACCTGAAAGGCGCCCCGTCGCAATATTCATCGGCACGGCCCACTACAGGAGAATCAACATGAACAAGCTTCTCGGTCTCGCCCTCGTCGCAACCCTGCCGCTCGCCGCATGCAGCCACATGCCGATGGCGAGCACTTCGGAAAAGGCGAGCAACACCGCGGTCGCCACTTCGGGCGAGCAATACTGCTTCAAGCGCAACCTCGTGCAAAGCGACGGCAAGCTCTACTGCAACTGGGTGTCGGATCGCGCCGACGCCTGCACCGCTCGCGCCGACAAGGGCCTCGAAATCGCCCGCTACGGCGACCCGCAGCCGGCCGGCCGTTGCGACACTGGCGAGTACCTGATGAAGGTGGCGCCGAGGGCGTAGGCAACGTAGCGAATGGTGGCCGCCATACAATGGCGGCCATGCAATTCCTCCGGAAGGTCCCGGCGCCCGTGCTCGCGGGCGCCGTCATGGCAGTCATCGGCTCGCTCGCGTGGGCCATCTCGGTCCCCTGGCTCTTCCCAAGCCTCGGTCCCACGATCGCGATCCAGTCGCAGGCGCCGGATTCCAACGTCGCGCGCCCCTGGAACGTCATCGTCGGGCACCTCATCGGCGCGGCGGTGGGATTCGCGTGCGTGCACCTCACCGGCGCATTCCACGAGTCGCCGGTGAACGTCGCGCACATGCTGAGTGCCAACCGGCTCGTGGCCGCGATCCTCGCGATGGTCCTGTCCATGTCGCTGCAGCACGCGGCGAAGGCGGATCACCCCCCGGCGCAGGCGACGACACTCCTCATCGCCGTGGGGGCGCTCGACGCCGACCTCCAGGGCGCGGGCGTGCTGGCGGCAGGGATCCTACTGGTCGCGGCACTGGGAGAATTCGTGCGGCGTGCGAAAGCTACGCCACCAGCTTCCAGCGCCGCGCCGTAAGCAGCCGCAGCTTCTGCATCTCGCGGTCGTTCAGCTCCTTCGCGCGTGACTTGAGCACGGCTTCGAAGGCGGCGAGCGCGTCGCGAACCTCGGCGGCGAAGAGCTGGTTCTTCAGCTCGTAGAAGAGCGCCGAGTACTCCCCCAGCATCTCGTGGATCACCGGAAACGACATCCGGTGGAATTTGCACGGGCCCAGCTCCATGAACGCCTTGCGGTGCTCGGCGGTGGGGTAGCCCTTGTGCGATGCGAAGCCGTATCCCGGGAACTCACGGTCGAGCTCCAGCATCATCGCGTCGCGCGACGTCTTGGCGATGATGGAGGCGGCGGCGATGCTGAAGTTGATGCCGTCGCCCTTGTTGAACGCGTTCTGCGGCGAGTCGATGCCGGGCACGGTGCGCGCATCGACCAGGACGTGCTGTGGCCTGCGCGGCAGGCCCTCCACCGCACGCTGCATCGCGAGCAGGGAGGCATGGTAGATGTTGATTCGGTCGATGTCCTCGACGGTGCCGATGCCGACGCAGACTCCGCTCGCCTTCGCGCGGATCTCCTTCGCGAGCTCCTCGCGCGTGGGCGCGTCGAGCTGCTTGGAGTCGTTGATGCCCGCGATGTCGGTATCGGGCGGGAACATCACCGCGGCGGCGACGACCGGTCCCGCGAGCGGCGCGACACCCGCCTCGTCCACGCCGGCGATGTCCTGGATGCCGGATTTCCACAGCACCCGCTCGAAGTGGCGCATGGCGTCCAGGCGGGTGCGCTCGTCGCGCTCGCGCTCGTGGCGCTTCTTCAGGACAGCGAAAAGCTTCTTTACGCCGGCGCGCGGGTCCTTCTGCAGGCGCGTGAGGACCTGCGCGGATATCGGATCCGTGCTGTCGACGTAACGCTTGCGGATTTCCTCGACGGAGAGGTCTTCGAGACGTGCCATGTTTCGCGAAAAATTATACCGGCAGGAAACCGCGACGCCGCGCCCGCGCTCTAAAAAGCTCGCGCACGGAGACCAGCCATGAGACCCAGCGACCTGACCCCCCACTATCCGAAGCCTCCCTTCCCGAAGCAGCAGCAGCCGTGGCCGGGGCTGTGCAGCGAGATGGATCCGAAGCCGGACCATGGCGAGACGAGCTACCAGGGGTCCGGCCGGCTCCTGGGACGCAAGGCGCTCATCACCGGCGGCGACTCCGGCATCGGCCGCGCCGCGGCGATCGCCTTCGCGCGCGAGGGTGCCGACGTCGCGATCAACTACCTCCCCGCCGAGGAGCCCGACGCGCTGGACGTGGCGGACCTGATCGAGGCCGAGGGCCGCCGCTGCGCGAGGATCCCCGGCGACATCAAGGACGAGGCGTTCTGCCGTGAACTGGTCGAGCGCGCTCGCAGGGAGCTGGGCGGCCTGGACATCCTGGTCAACAACGCCGCGCGCCAGATCGCGCGCGAGTCGATCCTCGACATCAAGAGCGAGGAGTTCGACGAGACCTTCCGCACCAACATGTACGCAACCTTCTGGATCACGAAGGCCGCGGTGGCCCACATGAAGGAAGGGGCGGCCATCATCAACACCGTGTCGATCAACTCGTTCGAGCCGAGCGAGGTGATGATCGACTACGCGGCGACCAAGGGCGCGCTCCATATCTGGACCAAGGGCCTGGCGAAGCAGCTCGCCCCTCGCGGCATCCGCGTCAACGCCGTGGCGCCGGGCCCCTTCTGGACGGCGCTGCATTACGTGCTGCTTGCCTCCCCCGAGTCGAGCTATTGCACCGGCCAGACCTTCGGCGCGGTGGGCGGGCGCGGCGGACCGTAGCCCACACGCGGCGCGCCCGGAAGTAGGACTCCGCCGACATTTGCTGTCGCCGTACGCTGGTAGCGAAACCGTGCGAAAGCCACGACGATGTAGCTCGTGGGCGCACAAACAGACACGATCGCAACCCGGCTCCCGGCCTCGAGCATCCTGTTCGACGACTGGAAGGGACGGCTGCAGATGGCGATGGACGTCGACGCCGTCATGCGGCTGGTGCGCTTCTACCTGGGCAACTGGACACCCGAGCAGCTGGGCCACCTGCCGCTGCTCCTCGCGAGCCCGATCCTTCCCGATAGCGAGGCCCTCGTAGCCCGCGCCGTCATCGCGAGCCGCGCCGAGCTGATGTTCGACGGACCGAAGGTCGCGCACGCGCTGCTGCGCGAGATGGCCCTCACCCTCGCGGTGGCCGCCTCGCGCCTGCGCTACCTGCGTTCCCTCGGGGATCGGGTCTAGTCGTCGAAGACTTCGTCGCCGGCCTGCACGCGGCCCTGGCGATCGATGGAAGCGAGCGGGACCTTGCGTCCGCTCTCCACCACCGGCACTCCCAACCCGCTCTTGATCGCATCGAGCGTCGCCTCGCGCGACGCGGTCATCATCTCGTTGCGCGCCGGGTCCCAATAGCGATACCGGTAAACCCACACGGATGCGTCTTCTCTTTCCATCCGGACAGCATTCACACCATCTGCACTCCAAGTCTATCGGCATCGTCCTACATCCGGAACGACATTCGTAGGAGGCGCATCCAATTCTCCAAGCACCTCACATACACGGAAGGAGATTCCATGCGCACGCCAGCCAGCATCGCCGGCCACCCGGTTCACCCGATGATCGTCCCCATCGCGATCGGCGGCTTCCTGCTGTCGATCGTCTTCGACATCGTCTGCCTCGCCACGGGCCAGGTCGATCCGTGGTCGACCGTCGCGTACTACACGATGATCGGCGGGATTGTCGGCGCGCTCATCGCCGCGATCTTCGGCTTCGTCGATCTGCTGTCGCTGCCTTCGGGCTACACGAAGAAGATCGGCATCACCCACATGGTGATCAACCTCACCGTGGTGGTGCTCTTCATCGCGAGCGCGTACATGCGCCACGAGTCGCACAGCCCGGCCGGGACGCCGTTCATCCTCTCGGTGGTGGCGATCCTGATGCTGCTCGTCTCGGGATGGCTCGGCGGGAAGATGGTCTACGAAGCAGGCGTGGGCGTGAGCGCGGACGAGTCCGCCACTCCCGCTTCGCCGAAACCCACCAACCGCCGGATGGAAGCCTAGCCGCGCCCCATGCGGGCGTCGTAGGAGCGTGAGACCCGGTCCGGAAGGCCCGGGTCCTCGGAGAGGTTGCCGCCCGCGTTGAGCTCGACGCGAACGCTGCCGTCGGCTTGCTGCGCGAGGCGCGCGTTGACGTTCACGCCGCCTCGCCGCCCGGTGAGCACGCCGTTCGCACGATCCTGCGTGAGGATCTCGACACCCTGGTCCACGAAGGCCCCCACGGCCGCATTCCACGCCTGGTCGAACTTGGGCGGCGGGGCCTGGTAGCCGTACGGGTGGTAGTACGGATCGTAGACATAGCAGCCGCCGAGGAGCGAGAGCAGGAAGGCGAGTGCGGCAAGGCGTGCGGGCTTCATGGAGCCTCCATCGAGGGAAAGCGCGAGTTCATTCTGTACCCAAGCCCAGGCTCCCGGCATTGCCCTTTCGGGCCGGTCTTCGTTACCGCCTGACCCCGGGCGACTCGATCGGCAGGCCGCTCGAGCGCCAGCCGAGATAGGTCTCGAGATCGGCGAGGTCGGGCGAACCGTACTCGGGCATCTCGGCGCGGATCCCGGAGTAGCACGCACGGATCCGCCTCGCGAGCGATCCGACCGATTCCCACGAGAGGCGATATTCGGGAAACGCGTTCGGATGTCCCTGGCTCAAGGTCTCGGCGGCGAGCTTCTTGCCCCAGTTGTCGTCGTGGCACTGGCTGCAAGCCAGATTGAGCTGCCCCGAGCGGCGGTGATACAGCGCTCGCCCCCGCTCCAGCGATGCGTGGTTCTGCGGCGTGTCCTCGATCGCCATCGGCATCCCGCGCGACTGGTAGGCGACGTAGGCGGCGAGCGAGAGAAGCGGCTGCGATTCCGGCTCGAAGGCGCGCGCGTCCTGCCTGCCCGCATGGCAATCGTTGATGCGCTCCTCGAGGTGCACGGTGCGCGCGGCAACACCTTTCATGCTCTTTGCCGCGTCGCCGTGGCAATCGGCGCACGACTTGCCCGAGGTGCCGGCGGGCTCGGACCAGAGCTTCTCGCCGCGACTCACCCACAGCATTCCCGGATTGGCGACGTCGTCGGCCTGCAGCGCGCGCGCATCGCTGCCGGTGAACTCGACGCCCGACCGGAGCGGCGCGGGACGATCGGCGGCGAGCGCGAGACTCGCGCCGCAAACCACCGTCGCGACGAGGAGCCTCACGCGACCTCGATCTTCGCGCTCTCGCGCCCGCGCACGCCCGCGTCGTCGATCCACTCGAACTCGAAGGTGCCGCTCTTCTCCGCGGTGGCGTAGAAGTCGAGGAACGGATTGGCCGAGATCCCCGAGCCCATCTCCGCGCTGAACACCTCCGCGCCCTCGAAGCGGCAGCTGAAGCGGTTGATGACGTTCTTGGGGATGGCGCGGCCGTCGATGCCGAAACGGAAGCCGGTTTCCATCGGATGCTGGATGGCGATCCGGATCTCGACGGGCTCGCCCTTCTTCGCGGTGGCGGGAACGCTGAGGCGCGCGGCCACGGTCAGCTCGCGTCCAGGCACGCCGACTCGGTGACCTCGACCTCGGAGGTCGCCGACCAGAACGAGCCGTCGGACATCTGCGCGATCGCAAGCACGCGCTGCGTGCCGTTCAGGCGCACACGCGTCATCACCTCGGCGCGCGGCGACTCCTCGCCGAAACGGAACGTCGCCATCAGCGGCCGCGGGTTGCGCGGCGAGAGGATCGAGATGGACCTCACGCGATCGGCTGCGGTCATCGGGCTTTGCACCGTCACCTTGAGCGGCACCGAGGTGCCGTTGTCCGCGAGGCGCGGCAGCTGCAGCCTCACGCGCCCTTCCCTCATCGCCGCGCCGCCGGTGAGGTCGCGCACGATGGCGTTCATGCCGTTCTCGATCGGCACCTGCGCGAAGGCCGCTCGCCCGAAGCCCGCGGCGAGCGAGGCGCCCAGCATCTCGAGGAATCCGCGCCGCCTCACTTGAGCGTCCCCAGGTAGGCGACGACGTCCTCGACCTGCTGCGACGAGAGCACGGGGCTGCCGCGAAGGTCGCGCGCCACCGCGTTCAGGCCCTCCACCCGGTGGTAGGGCGGCATGACCGACTTCGGGTTGATGCGCGAGGAGTCCACGATCCTCAGACGCAGCCCGGGCGCCTTGAGTTTCGAGCCGATGCCCGCGAGCGACGGACCCACGTCGCCCATGGCCCGGCCCTCGACGCCCGGAATCACATGGCAGAGGACGCAGCTCGCCTCGCGCGACAGGACGATCTCCCGCCCGCGACCCGCGTCGCCCGCGGCGGCGAGCGGCGCCTGGATCCCTTCGGCGGCCGCGCCGAACGCCATCGTGGCGGCCAACGCTGCCCACGTGCGCATCGTCAGATGAGCGTGAGCCCCGCGTGCTTGATCGGCAGCGTGCGCACGGGCTTGCCGGTCGCGGCGAACACGGCGTTGAGCACCGCCGGCGCGGTGACGCAGATCGTGGGTTCGCCCACCCCGCCCCAGAAATCGTACGTGGGCACGATCACCGTCTCCACCCTGGGCAGCTGGTAGAGGCGTGCGGGCGTGTACATGTGGAAGTTGGTCTCTTTGACGCGGCCGTTCTCGATGGTGATCTCATTGAGGAGGTGGTCGAAGCCGTACGCGACGGAGCCCTCGACCTGTGCGGCGATGGTGGCGGGGTTCACCGCGTGGCCGCAGTTGGTCGCGAGCACCATGCGATGCACCTTCACCTCGCCCTTCGGGCTCACCGAGACCTCCGCGGTCGCGGCCACGTAGCTGCCGTAGCCCATGAACTGCGCGATGCCTCGGTACGTGCCCTTGGGCAGCGGCTTGCCCCAGTCGCCCGCCTTCGCCACCGCCTCCAGCACGCCGAGGTGCTTGGGATGGTCCCTCAGCATCGCGCGGCGGAACTCGAACGAGTCCTTGCCGGCGGCGCGCGCGCACTCCTCGATGAAGCACTCGAGGTAGACGGCGTTCTGGTTCGTGTTCACGCCGCGCCACGGCCCCACCGGGACGTGCGTGTTGCGCATCGCATACTCGATGAGGAGGTTGGGCACGGTGTAGCCGAACTGCGCGTCGCCCGCCTCCGTGTACATGCCCTGCACCTGGCGCGAGTCCTTGCCGTCCTTGATGTTGCCGGGCGCCATGTACGCGTTGATCGACTGGCCCGAGATGCGGATCGCGAGCGCCTCGAGATCGCCCTTGTCGCTGAGTGCAGCCTGCAAGCGGCACTGCGAGATCGGACGGTAATAGTCGTGCTGGATGTCCTCCTCGCGGCTCCAGATGAGCTTCACCGGCGTGCCGGGGAATTGCTTCGCGATCGACGCGGCCTGGCGCACGAAGTCCTGAGGGCCGCCGCGACGCCCGAAGCCGCCGCCGAGCCCGTGGTTGTAGGTCTCGCACTTCTCGAGCGGCAGGCCGGAGACGGCGGCGAGCGCCGCCATCGACGCCTCGGCGTTCTGCGTCGCCGTCCACGCCTCGGCCTTGTCCGCCGTGATGCGCACCGTGCAGTTCATCGGCTCCATGCAGGCGTGCGAGAGGAACGGCGTGCTGTACGTCGCGTCGAGCTTCTTCTTCGCTCCGGAGAGGGTCTTGTTGGCGTCACCGTCCGCGCGATAAGCAAAGAACGTCTCGCTGGAGGTAAGGCCGTCCTTGAGCCGCGCGGCGATGGTGGCGCTCGACTGCTTCGCGTTCTCGCCCTCGTCCCACACGATGGGGAGCGCATCGAGCGCGGTCTTGGCGTGCCACCAGGTGTCCGCGACGACCGCGACCGCCGTGTCGCTCACCTTCACCGCGCCTTTCACGCCGGGACGGCTGGCGATCGCGGCGGCGTCGAAGCTCTTCACCTTGCCGCCGAACACCGGGGATTGCTTGATGGCGGCATTCATCATGCCGGGAAGCTTGAGGTCGATCGCGAACGGATGCGTGCCGTTCACCTTGGGCGCCGTGTCGAGGCGCTTCATCGGCTTGCCGGCGACCTTCCACTGCCTCGGGTTCTTGAGCTTGATGCTCTTGGGGTCGGGCGGCGTGAGCTTCGCCGCGTCCGCCGCGACTTCGCCGTAGCTCACCCTGCGCCCCGTGGCCGCCTGCGTGATGACGCCGTCGGCGACCGTGAGCTCGCCTACGCCGCAATTCAGCTGGGTCGCAGCGGCCTGCATCAACATGAGGCGCGCCGCCGCGCCGCCCTGCCGGACGTAATCGTTCGAGCCGCGAATGCCGCGGCTTCCCCCGGTCGACATGTCCTTCCACACGCGATCACGCGCGAGGTTGGCGTGAGGCGTGATGGGCTCGATGGTCACCTTCTTCCAGTCGCACTCGAGCTCTTCGGCCACGAGCTGTGCCAAGCCGGTGTGCGTGCCCTGCCCCATCTCGGCTCGCGCGATGCGGATCACGCAGGTGCTGTCGGGCTTGATCACGACCCACGCGTTGATCTCCCCGGGGGCCTGCGTCGGTGCGCTCGCCTGCGCGGCCGCGTCGAGCGGAAGGCCGATGCCGAGGGCGAGCCCGCCACCCGCGGCGGCGGTCCCCACGATGAACTGCCGGCGTGAGATGTTCATGCGCCCTCCATGTGGATGACCGATCCCGGACCCTGGTCGTCACCCGCGGCGAGGTGGATGGCCGCACGAATGCGCTGGTAGGTGCCGCAGCGGCAGATGTTGCTCATCGCGGCGTCGATCTGCGCGTCGGTGGGTTTCGGATGCTCCTTGAGCAGCGCCACGGCCGCCATGACCTGGCCCGACTGGCAGTAGCCGCACTGGGGCACGTCGAGTGCGACCCACGCCTTCTGGATCGGGTGCGTGCTGTCGGGGGAGAGTCCCTCGATGGTGACGATCTTCTTGCCCACCGCCGCCGAGACCGGGAATGAGCAGGAACGCGTCGGCGCCCCATCGATGTGCACGGTGCACGCGCCGCACTGCGCGACGCCACATCCATACTTCGTTCCGGTGAGTCCCACCTGCTCGCGCAGCACCCAGAGCAGGGGCGTGTCGCCTTCCACGTCCACTTGCGAGGCGCGGCCGTTGATGTCCAGCTCGACCATGCAGTTCTCCTATGTA
>Ga0207686_10002472_pt1 | contig 10037 bp, 9 predicted proteins | sample KBSM24metaG_FD_184396 | JGI IMG/M metagenome (GOLD analysis project Ga0207686, IMG submission 184396) | Miscanthus rhizosphere microbial communities from Kellogg Biological Station, Michigan, USA - KBS M2-4 metaG (SPAdes) (version 2) | ecosystem: Host-associated > Plants > Roots > Rhizosphere >...
TGCTCGAGGACGGCGCCGGCAAGAAGCTCATGGAAGGCGCATCGTCCGGAAGCGCCCATCGCTATGGCCGGGCCCGCAGCGGCGATAACTGCAATGAAGTTCTCAGTGACTCGGTGAAAGAGGCCTTCGCGAATGCGGTCTCCGACGCGCGCCTTCAGGAGGCATGGGCTACCGGCCGCGCGTCGAGCGCCACCGGCACAGCCGCGAATTCCGAATCCGTCGAAGAGCGCCTGCGAAAACTCGACGATCTATTGAAGAAAGGACTCATTACAAAAGAGGAGTACAACAAGAAACGCGCGGAGATCCTGAAAGACATCTGAGCCTCACGTGTCATCCTGAGGCGCGAAGACGCCGAAGGATCTTCCAGCGAGCCACGAGAGAAGATCCTTCGCCGTCTTCGCGGCTCAGGATGCCACTTCGCGGCGCTGCAATCCCGCGCCGTGTCATTCCGAGCCGCGAAGACGGCGAGGAACCCCCCGCCAACGGAGCGACCCGCGTACCATAGTCCCCATGCCATCCTGTGAGAATTGCAACGCCCACATTCCGGCCGGCGCCACGACCTGTCCGGAATGCGGCGTGTACGCGGGCGAGTATGTCGAGGGCCAGGCCATTCATCCGCGCAAACCGCGCTATGGATTGTGGCTCTCCGTTCTCGTCGCCGCCCTCGTCGTCGCCGCCATTTCCGTATTCCTGAGCAACCCCCATCTCATCCCGCTCCAATTCGCGCGCGACGTCCCACGCGTGGATACGGCTCCCGTGCGCGTCGTGCGCGACCGCCCCGGCGGCGCCTATCGCGCAAAAGGCGCGACCATCAGCGAGCCCGAAGCAATCCTGCTCCTGCGCCGCCACTTCACGACCCTCAAGAGCGAATGCGTGGCCATCCTCAGCAACGGCTACCACGACGGCGCCTACGTCCTCACCGCCGTCAACGGCTGCGACCACACCCGCCTCGGCAAGTGGCGGGTGGACGGGCGGACCCGGGCGATCACCGCCGCTTCGCCGGCAAGCCGCTGAACGCGGCTTCCCGCCCATCGATCGCTTTCGGCGGCTCATTCAGGGGTCTTGAGCCTTCGTCGAGACGAGCATCCCACCGCGGGGGTTGTTCAAGCCTCAGGAAGGCCTTCGATAGGACCAATCGGAAGATATCTACGCCCGATTCCGGAAGATATCTAATGCTGGATATCTTCGAGACGAAGATGTCTTGTTTTTGAGGATATCGGAGGTAAGTGCGACGTTAGGCTTGCCGAAGGCATGCTAAAATTCGAGGATGTCCGACCGTCCAATGTCCGCCATCCAGCGGCGATACCTTACGATGGCATTGCGCGCCTCTGGCCACGATGCTGGCGAGTATCTGTTCCGCGCCATAAGGGAAATTGGCGATGAACCTCTCGATCCAGGCTGGCTGAAGGTTTGGAAGAAGGGGGGGCGCCTTATTCGCGAGATGTTTTCACCCGACATGCGCGAAGAGATCGAAGCGCGAATCAAAGCCATAGTTCCGATCGATCCCGAAATCGCTGAGCTTACAGTGTCCACATCGGCACGGGTATGTCTGCTTCTTGGCGCGGGAGCGTCCGCGCCGCCACCTTCATCAATCCCGACTGTTTCGGACCTGCTTCCTCAATTGTGGCGCCGCGCGCGCAAGCTCGGTCGCGACGATATTGACCGACTCGCTGACTGGTGTGCTGAGCGGGAAATTCGGAACATCGAGGACCTTCTCACCGCTGCGTACCTCGCAAACTTCGCTGCGAAGAACTCGAACGTCTCCGGTTTGTTAGATTACTTCTTGTTCAAGTCAACGTCGCGCGCACTTACGGAGGATCCCCGTTTACGCGCGAGTCGCGGAACTTTTCAGGTTGATGCGTCGTCAATCGCTCTTCTGCAAGACACCCTTCAGGGACTCTTCGGACTGCTTACTGGCATTATGATTCCCGCCGCGCCAAACGCCGCACATGGCGCGGTCGTCGAGTTTGTCCGCTCGCATCCTAATGCCGCCATCGTGACAACCAACTATGACGGTTGCATCGACGAGGCGCTCACCGCCGCTGGCGTTTCGGTTAGAACGCACCTCGAGAGCAGTTCATCTGCGACTGAAGAAGGCGGAGTCGATCTACTGAAAATACATGGTTCAATTAATTGGTCCTATTGCGATTCCTGTCACGATGTTCGCGCGTTCGATTTGCTTGAGCAGAAACGCGCCTTCAACGATGACACGCATAGCTACGCGATCCTCGGTATCTGTCGTAAGTGCGGTGGGCAACGCAGGCCATTGCTAATACCTCCGCTTGGCTTCAAGTTTGTGATGTTCCCAAGTCTTATTAGGTTATGGGACCGCGCGCGTGACACTATTGAGTCCTCCGAACTTGTAGTGGTCGTTGGTTATTCATTTTCCGAAGCTGACTCCTACATAAATAAAATTATTGAACGTTCGATGACCATGAGTTCGACACAGCGACTGCTCGTCGTAGACCCCAACCCGTCTCTTGTCGACGGGCTCCGGTTGCGCTTTGCTTCCCGGATTGATGGATTCGATGAGCGAAGGATCTTGCGGGCTGGCGCGTCCGCCGCAGATCTGCTGCCCAAGATCTTGAAGACGTTATGTGCTTCGCCGAAGGCATCCCGCCAAGATGAAGGTTCTGACCTCGCGAGTACCACGCCACTATTGGAAGTCAGCGGTACGTCATCGGAAGCCTAACTCTTTCACAGCAGCTGACGGCGGGCCGCCCTGAGGCCCGCCGGCCGCGCCGGCTCGGTAGTCTTCCAAGAGCGGTGGCGTCACGGCGCTTGCAGACGCTGCCCGCCGACTATTTCGTTAGTTGCGGCAAGCGCCGCGCCGCGTCGCCACTGGCACTGGGAGCCTCGCCGCAGCTGAGTGAGAGATCGTTAGCCGGACGAGAAGGTGGCTCGAAAAACGACCCGTCGATCAGGTAAGCTGCGTCAGCGATAGACAGGCGGGCCATGCGGTTAACAACGATCGATGATCTGATGTCCAACCCGGCACGAAGCCGTCACCGTGAGTATCTTCTCACCACGCAATTCATAAAGGATGTAGTACTCGCAGCGGGCCACGCAGGTTACGATCTCTTGGTGTACCTGCCCACGGTTGACTCCGACGGGTTCGACATCATTCTCGACGACCGTCACCGGCTTGTTCCGCTCCAGTTGAAGAGCGCTGTGCAAGGTGGAAGGACTGCGTCTTGGAGCGTGCATAAGACGCTGCTTTGGCCTGACGTCGACGACGCGAGCTTGTACGGGCTTAACCCGAATTGGTCGCAGCACGGACGGTCCGGCGGTGTCGTGCTTGTTCGCGCCGCGCTCCAAGATGGGCAACTCACTCCGCACTACGCCTACACGGACATCGATGTGTTGGCTGCTATGTGGTACGAGGTTTGGTCATTGCCAGTTGCGCACCGTAAGCGTGTCGACCGCTTGCAGACGGAACTCTCGGACGAATCTACAACGAAGGTCGATCTACCGAGGTCGGCATTTCTTCCTGTCGCCACCGCCGACCATCTCCTCGCTCTGGCGGGCTTGACCGCCAACGTCGAGGATAGCTGGCGATCCAGCCTCCGTTCGGCCCTCCGTTCTAAAAAAGACGGAATACCATACGGTGATCTAGACCCCGATCGGCGCCAATGGGCATACAACGATCTTCAGCGTCTCGTATGCAAGCCTGGAACGCGAACTCCGCGCAACGCACGCGAACGGGGACGACAGGCTGTCCGCTCGATCGACCAAATGTTCTATCGAATGGATCGCCTGACTGAAATGGATGCAAAGGATCGTAAGAACTCTCGGAAGCGCTAATGCTCAGCTAGCGCGAGACCGCCGCTAACTCTGCCAGAAGCCGACGCGGCCCGCCTTCGGCCAGGCGCTGAAGCGCCTCGTCAACTTCCAAGCCGCACGTCGGCACGCCGGCAGCAAGGCTCGGCGTGTAAACATCATACTCGCCGGCAGCCGTCGCGCCGCGCTGGCTTCGGCACGTGGGCCCCGGCCGCGCAGACGACGAACGTTAGGTGGACCAAAACGAGCACCGACAACCAGTTCAATTCTCTCGTTACCTAGGAGAACTACCTCATGTCACGCCAATTCAACACCTGCACTTCGCCACTTCGGGCCGATTCAAGCGCGGCATGGAGGGCATCGAGCAGCTCACGAAGGTCGGGCAGACGCGGTCGTACCTGCTCGCAATATGATCACGGCGATGTCAAAGTTCGCCATGTTCTGTTGGTACGGCGAATCCTTGTCGACTGTCAGAAAGACATCAAACTCCGCGGCGGCCAATCTCAGCAGAGATCCGTTTTGAACATGTTCCCAGCCGAGTTGCTTTACCGTTCTCGCGTCATAAGCACGCAGGTCACGCAACAGACGCCAATCAACGCACTCGTCAACCAGCACCTTCATTCTGCGTACGCTAACACTCTGGCTTTGGTCTCTTCCAAAAAGGCAATGACTTGTTCGCGGCTCACAGATGGGAAACCCTTGAGAAAGTCGTCAATTGAATCGCCAGCCTCGAGGTGCTCAATTAGCGTTTGCGCCAGCACGCGTGTGCCTTTGAACACGGGTGCGCCGCTCATCACGCCCGGTTCAGCGGAAATGACCGAGCTGTCCTGCGCCAGCAAGCGCGCTGCGAGTTCAGCCCGTTCGTTTTCGGGTAACTTCAACGCGTCCTTCAGCAGAGTTGTAGCGTCTCGCGTCATCGAAACAGTTTAACGCACGGAAGCATGTGTCCGTGCTACCTCGAACGAGCAGACAACTTTGAGTTCCACCAAATCTCGCGACCCGTCATCCAGATCAACGACACGTCGTTACGTAACATACGGATGTTCTTTGAGTTACGTCATGTCGTCAGGGTCTCGTGTGCCCAACTCCACTAGCACCTCACGCGGCCCGGTTTCGACCCGCCGGCCGGGCCGGCACACGAGCCGAAATCCTGCGCCATCGCGAACAGGATGAGCACAAACTGCAGCTCTGGCGTGCGGCCTGTGCAGTGCCGCGGCGCAGTCAGCCGCGCTTTTGTGACGACTGGCCCGGAAATGCGGGGCGCGCGCCTCTGCGGTCAGCGATGTTCGATCCGGAGTTGCAGCGTGATGCGAATGGCGGAGATGGTGTTGTGATCGAGATCGCCTTCGATGCGCACGTTGTCGTCCTTCAACAGGTCGCGCGCGTACATGCGCTGGTCGTCCAGGGTGCGAACGCGAAGCCACACCGGCGCAACGATGTCGTACGGCTGCCGGATCAAGTGGATCATGACGTCGTCGCCGTCGATCGTCACGTCACGAATCTGCGACTCGATGGTGATCGGATTCCTGGCCGTAGTCGCCGCGTGGGGACGTTCTTCACTGAAAGTGGACGTTGCAACGAGAAGCATCAGACCGGAGAGAATCGAGCCGAAGTTGCGTGCGTTCATGGCTTTGGCATCTCCTCGAACGATCAAAGTGTAGGCTGACTATGGCAACCGTCGTGCCGAACGCGGCATGCCCGACGGCCAGGGGCGGAGATGATTCAGAGGAGCCGTTTCATCGGACGGCCAAGCGTAGATCGGCGCGGTAAAAATTTACATCGCGAGGTAAACCGTTTAGCTCGCGAACCAGCGCGTTTAGCTCGCGAACCAATGCGTTTAGTGCGCGAACCAATGCGTTTACCTCGCGTGATAACCATGGTTGTCACGCGAACCAAACGTTTTGGCTCGCGAGCCCACCCTTTTATCTCGTGAGCCAACGAGCCCTGGCTTGTGAACCCGGAATGCGGCCTCGCGCAACCAGAATTTTGCCTCGCGAGCTAAGCTTGCCGGCTCGCGAACCAAAAATCCTGGTTCGCGTGATAACCATGGTTATCACGCGAGTCAAAAGTTTTGGCTCGCGATCCCAGACTCTTCGCTCGCGATCCCACGCCGTGGCATCGCGAGCTAACGACGCTGTCGCGCGAGCCTTGTTTCATGCATCGCGAACCTAAACGCCACGAACGAGGGGGTTGCATGCCACAGCGAAAGATCATCGTGAATATTGCGACGAGCGCGGACGGATACGTGGCTCGATCCGATGGCAATCTCGATTGGCTGACGGAACGGCCGGCTCCAAAGGGCTTCTACGGGATCCCTGAATTCGAGCGCTCCATCGATGCCAGGATCCTGGGCCGCAAGACCTTCGACTGGGGTCTGCAGATGGGCGCGCGTTTCAGCGCGGACGCCATCCATTATGTGTTCTCCCGGCGGCCGCCGCCGGCTTCCGTGCCCGCCGGCGTCCACTTCGTCACCGAGTCGATCGGTGCCTTTGCAGAGCGCGTCCGCAGGCAACCGGGCAAGAATGTCTGGATGATGGGTGGAGGCGAGATCATCGGGTCTTTCCTGGACGAGGACGCGATTGACGAGTTCATCATCAGCGTCGTGCCTACGTTCATTGGGGAAGGCATTCCCCTTCTGAGTCGAAAGCGTCGTGAGGTGGTGCTCCGCTTGCTCGGTGTACAACAGTATCCGGACGGCGTCGTTCAGTCGCATTACGAGGTGCAACGATCGAGAGTCTGATGGTATGGTCACTTGATGCTTTCGATTCACACCTCGAGGCACGTCCGCTTAGCGGTGTTTCCTCTCGTCGTGATCGCGTGCGCCCAATCTTCTCCTGACGTGCAGACATCGCCGAGCGTCCCGGCAGGGATCATTGCTCCGCGTGTCATTCACAAAGTGAATCCGGTGTATCCGGCCGCGCTGCGCAAAGAGGGCGTTACGGGCACCGTCACGATCCAGGCGACGATCGACAAGACCGGCCGCCTGCTGGAGCCGAACGTTGTGCGCAGTGCCGACCACAGGCTCGATGAACTTGCCCTTGCCGCCGTCCGCAAGTGGGTGTTCAAGCCGGGTACGATCAACGGCGAGCCCGCTGACGTTCTTTACCTCGTCGACGTCAGTTTTTCGATCCCGTAAAGCGCCGCGTGGCCGCAGGTCGTCCGAAAGATCTCGAGGTCATCGTGAACGTCTCAGTCCCCTCCGTCACCTTGCGCTAGAATGACAAGCACTTTATGATGCTGAGTAGTTGAGATGGAGGGCCGGATGAGCAATTCAACACTGCGACAGCCCAGCGCCGTGTTTCCGTTGGCGATGTCGCTCGTCGCTCTCGGCATCGTCGTGGGTCACGCGGCCGTCTACGGCATCGTCCACGAGGCCGACGAAGGGACGCCGGCTCATCTCTTCCAACTGCTCATGGCGGGGCAGGTTCCGTTCATCGCGTTCTTCGCATTCAAGTGGCTGCCGCGGGCTCCGCGGGAGGCGCTGCTGGTTCTTGCGCTGCAGGGTGCCGCCGCGATCGCGGCGTTTGCCGGGGTTTTCTTTCTCACCTAGCGCGCCGGTGGAGCGGCGGGCTCTCAGCCCGCCGAAGCGAACAAACCGGCGGGCTGAGAGCCCGCCGCTCCATTGAAAGCGCTACATCGCCATCGGCTCTTCGCCTGCGCCTTCACGCGGCGGCGTACAATGCATTCTTCCGCACGGGAGGAAGAACGGGCGTGGAAACCTACCCGAGCGACGAGTTGCAGTCCGCCCTCGTCGACATCCAGCGATACCTGCTCGATCAGATCCCGCCGCTCACCGCGAGTGAGGCGGTGGCGATGCTGATCACGCAGCCGCCCGAGGTGTTGATGCGGGAGATCCGGACCTGGGCGGTGGAACAGAGCCGTCTGCAGACGGCGTCGATGAGCGACTTCCTCTTCCACGCGCTGAGGAAAGTGCATCTCGTCAGCGCGCTCAGGCTCATCGATCGAGCGTCGGTGGACGCGTATCTCAACGCCGTCATCCCGCTCGCGCTGGAAGCCTGTCCGCCGGACGAGCGCGATCTGCTGCGCACGAACCTGATCACGCTGCGCGACTCGCGCAGCATCAACGTCAGCGCGGTGCACATCGCACGCTCCGACGGCGGCGCGATGGTGAAGCCGTCGCCCGCGATCACGGACGACGTCGTGCGCAGCGCGCGGCGGCTCTCGCTCGTGGTCGAGCGGCTCTCGCAGCGCATCGCCGCCGGGCCGCAGCTCGGCCCTGAACAGAACATACAGAACGCACAGCTCATGACCATGGCCGCGGCCAGCGCGACTTCGGAGCGCGAGCTCGAGGAGTACATCCGCAAGCTCCAGCCGTACACCGGCGAGTCCGATCCCGACAAGCTGTTCAAGGTCCTCGCCGACGGCGTTCCGAACTGGGAGATCGCCCTCCCGACGTCGGCCAAACGCTCCGCGCCGATCGAGGCCATGCACCGGATCATCACGCTGACGCCGAGCGCGATCGGGACGGCCAAGCGCTTCCGCGAGCTCATGGCCGAGGCCATCGCGCAGTTCAACAGCGGCGCGCTGGCGGCGGCCGTGGCGATGCTGGAGCTGGCCGACATCATCGTCGTCGAAAAGAAACTCGATCCGAACGTCGTCGACCGCGTGCGCAGCGACTCGGTCGAGTCGATCAGCTCCGAACAGCTTCGCCGGTACGCGGAGAACAAGACCAAGCACGTTCTGCTCCGCAAGGCGCTCGGATTCTTTCCGACGCTCACGCGGCAGAGCCTTCTGCAGGAACTGCGCGGCGAGGCGCGTCCCGAGCGCCGCCGCGCGCTTCTCGGATTGCTCGAAGCCTACGGCTCCGCCGGACGCATGGCCGCGCTGGCGGATCTCGAGACCGAGCTCGCGCGGCCGGTCGCCGAGATCGACACGTACTACTTCCGCAATCTCATCTACCTGCTGCACCGCATCCCGCGCGAATCGGAGGAGGGCGTCGAGAAGGAGCTGGAGCTCCTCGGACGCTCGACCGCGCGCGGCCAGAACATCTACGTCATCAAGGAAGCGGTGATCCCGCTCGGCCAGATCAAGACCGAGGCCTCGGTGAAGCTGCTCGTGACGCGCCTGGCGGAGTTCGAGGCCGTGCTCGTTCGGAAGGACACGTCGCTCTATCCGATCGACGAGATGCAGAAAGTCGTCGACCGCATCGTGAGCGCATTGGCGCGCATCGCCACGCCGGCGGCGCTGCTGGCCATCGCGCGGCACGGCATGAAACCGAATCCGCTCCTCGGCGACACGCGCGCGCGTCTCGCAGCGCTCTCGCAACACGACCTCTCGTTCGATGAGGACACGGTGAACATCCTCGTGAAGACGATTCGCGAGGACCTGCCGAGCAAGATCCTCGGACGCGTCGTCACGAACCGCCCGCAACCGCTGCGTCTCATCGAGGCGCTTTCGAGCACGCGATCCGAAGTCGTGGAGAAGCTGTTCGCCGACATCGTCGAGAAGTTCGGCGATCATGACATCGGCCGCGTGGCCGCCGCGGCGCTCGGGAACCTGGCGGCGCTCGGGAAGGCCACGAGCCGCGACGGAGCCCTGGCCACGCTCACCGGCGACCTGCAGTTCTTCGCGCTGCCGTCGCTCATGCAGTCGCTCGCCGAGACCCAGGCCACCGGCATCGTGACGCTGAGCAGCAAGCAGGGGACGACCGCGGGCAAGCTGCTGTTCTTCAACGGAAAATTCGTCGACGCGCAGACCGGACATCTTCGCGGCGTCGACGCGATCTATCAGCTTCTCGAACGGCCGGTGGTCGGCATGTTCGCGTTCGTCCCTCAACCGCCGCTGAGCGTGAAGACGAAGACCGAGCCGATGGACATCATGGGACTCCTCTTCGAGGGGATTCGCCGCCACGACGAACTGCGCCAGGCCTCGATCCTCGTGCCCGACGATCTGACGCTGCAGGCGACCGCGGTCAAGCCGACGCCCGACCCGGAAGAAAACGATCCGTCGATCATCCGCGAAGTCTGGGTGAAAGCCTCCGGCGGTACGCGGATCGGCGAGTGGGAAGCGCACGTCTCCGCGGACGCCTACCGCATCCGCCGCCTGGTCATGCGCTGGCTGGAAGAGGGCGCGCTGCAGCCACTCATCGTGTCATCCTGAGCCGCGTAGACGGCGAAGGATCTTCCCCCGTGGCACGATGGAAGATCCTTCGCCGTCTACGCGGCTTCTAATGACACACCCCTCACCCGGCCTTCGGCCACCCTCTCCCCGCAAGCGGGGCGCGGGGCACTCGCGGC
>Ga0207686_10002479_pt1 | contig 10021 bp, 14 predicted proteins | sample KBSM24metaG_FD_184396 | JGI IMG/M metagenome (GOLD analysis project Ga0207686, IMG submission 184396) | Miscanthus rhizosphere microbial communities from Kellogg Biological Station, Michigan, USA - KBS M2-4 metaG (SPAdes) (version 2) | ecosystem: Host-associated > Plants > Roots > Rhizosphere >...
CCTCGGTGAGACTCGGCCCGCTCCCGAGCAGCGCGAAGGTCTCGCCGGGCCAAATCTTCGGGACGGTGGTCATCGCAGGATCCGCGCGACGAGCCAGGCGCCGAGCGTCCAGCCCGCGCCGGTGAAGAAGCCCACCGCCGTCCAGACGCCGAGTTGATAGAGCGTGATCGTGGTCGGCATTACGAGAAGTTCCTCCCGGGGTCTCCCCGATCGCCCTTCGGCCCCTGCGGGCCTGGGGCCCCATCGCGCCCTTGCGATCCCTGCCGGCCGCGGGTGACCGCCAGCTGCCACTGCGGCGTTCCGTCGTCTGGCTTCGCGGTCGTCGCCGCCTTCGCGATCCACACGGACCCGCCGAACGTCACGGCATCCCCGGTCGTGTAGGTCGTTCCGGCCGCATAGACGCCCTTGTACAGCGGCACCGTAAACGTCAGCAGGCCGCCGGGAATGGGCGTCCCGTCGCCCCGCACGAGGCGCCAGGAGCGTTCGTCGACCTGTTCCACCCGCAGCGTCTCGAGCGTCCCGTCGCGCCCTGGAGCGCCGTCCTTGCCAGGTGCACCGTCGGCGCCGCGTTCACCGCGCACCCCGTCGCGGCCCGGGATCCCGGGTTGCCCATCGCGGCCCGGCGTACCTTCCGGTCCCGGCGGCCCTGGCGGCCCGTCAAGGCCGCGGTCTTTCGCCTGCAGGAAGGCGACGTGCTCTCGGAGCACGGGCGCCAAGCCGAGCACGAGCGCGCGCAGATCCTGCAGTCTCATGCGGCCAGCACCTCGAGCAGCAGCACCAGATCGTCATCCTTCACCGGCGGCGGGACCAGATCCGCGACGAACGGCGCGCGGTAGTCGTGCGTCTCGGTGCCGTCGGCGGCGAGCCGGCCCACCGCGGCGCGCGTGATGAGCCCGTGCACATCGACCGACGCGCCAGCAGAGACGAGAGCACGCCCGTGCACGGACCGGGTCGACACGCCGGCCGGCGCGATGAAAGCGCCTGCGGCGACGGCTACGGTGCCGCCGCTAGCCATCGCCGCCACGCCCTCCGGGGTAGCCACCCCAGACGCGGACACGTCTACACGGCCCACCTCCACTCGCGCAGCAACACCCGCCGGCGTGGCCACCCCAGATCGACGCACGATCCGCGGTCGGGACGGCAGCAGCGGCGCGACCGCGTCGTTGGAGTGCTCGACGATCGTGCCCGGCGCCGACGCCACCGCCGTCCCGACCGACGCCATCATCTGCACGCCAGCGGGGGTCGCCGTGCCGCTGACCGGATCGCCAGTTGCCGTGGCTGTGCCGACGGCTGCGGCCATCGCCACGCCAGCCGGAGCCACGACGCCGGCGCCGTGCGCGACCGCCGTACCGACAGAGGCGACGGCCGAGACGCCCGCTGGCGAGACGTTCGCCGAGCCATACCCAGCGGGGACACCAGGCGCGCTCGTGCTCGAGACGCCCGCCGGCAGCGCCTTTGCCCCGCCGTGCGCAACCGCAGTCCCCACGGAGGCAGCCGCGGCGACACCGGCCACCGCCTTCAGCGCGCCGCCCGTGACGATCGCGGTGCCGATGGCGGCGACGGCTTGGACGCCAACCGGCGTTGCGGTGGCATCCGCGCTCCCCCCACTCGCCCGCAGGACGGTTGGATCGGACGCCGTGACGTCGTTGGGGTTCGTTTCTGGCGGATAGCCGAAGAGGTCCGTCATGACGCCGCCCCGGTAAGGTCGTTGCGTGTCGCGCCGGCCTTATCCGGCGTGCCGGCCTTGTAGCTGACGGCCCAGTACTTCAGATCGCCGCGCACGGGAAAGCGGTAGGTGCCAGTCGCATCGGACACGGTCGTCTGCATCAGGACCGGCGTCCCCGTCGACATGTCGAACAGGTAGACCGTGAAGCCAGCCGTCGCCGCGCCGGTCTCATCCTTCGTCACGCCCACGATCTGGATCTGCGTGGGCGGATACGGCAGCAACTGATGCACGACCGCCGGGATCGCCAACCAGGCCGAATAGACCTGCGGGCGTTGCGGATGCAGAAAGCTGTTCAGGGATTGCGACACCAGCCGGAGCGCGGCGAGGCCGAAGTTCGTGGGCACGGTCAACGCTGCGATCGGTGGCGCATCGTAGCGGCCGAAGACGACCGGCGGGCGATCGACGTCCTCCCACGGCAACACGGGCAGTTCCGGGATCGGACAGTTCGCCGTCCAGATGGGGCGCTGCTGCCAGAGCACCGGCTGGAGTTTCGCCGCCAGCGGCCAGAGGATCGGCATCAGTTCAGCGCCGTGACTTTCAACTCTTCCACGGTGATGGTGCCAGCTGTCCCCGACTGCAGCGGCTGGATCGAGACGATGTTGGCGAGCGTGAGATCGAGCGACGCCGACGCCGCGGCGCCCGTCGTCGGGATCATCATCGGCTGCAGCGTCGAGGCGATCACGCCCGGGTCGAACCATGCGATGCCGGTGGCTTCGAGCGTCCCGGCCGTCCCGGTCGTCAGGCACCGCACGATCACTTCGACCTTGCCGCGCTTGGTCGCATTTGTCGCGGCCACGGGCGTGCCAGCCGCGCAGATCAGGGTGCCGTTGGCATCGGCGCCCGTTCCCCACAGGACGTTGAACGAAAAGTTCCCGGGCGTCGCGGGCAGGGTCAACAGGAAGGCGACTTCGATCTTGATCGCCTTGCCAGGCCGGTTGAAGTACTGGCCGCCGAGCACTGGGAACGCCGAGGCGGGATACATCGCCTTCGCGGTCGTCGTCATCGTGATCGGCGCCAGGTTCGTGACGAAGTGCGGCTCGCGCGTGTCGAGATAGAAGAGTCCATCAGCCATCGATCCCCCTCACGCGATCCGTACCGTCGCCGCAGCGGCGGTCGCCGCCGGCAACTGCACCGTAAACGTCCCGTTGGTGCTCGTGATGTCCCCGCCGAAGTCGAGCACCGCGACGGCCTTGTTGCTTTTCGAGCTGTTGTAGATGAGCGCCCCGCGCGCGGTGATCGTCGCACTTGTCCAATTGGGATCCGTCGTCCAGTCGAGGATCGCGGTGTCGGTATCGAGCGATGGCGTGAAGCCGACCATCGTGAAGCCGCCGGCCGCGTAGGTGCCCGAGTCGGGGACTTCGTTGGTGGCGCTGTACGCCGTCGTGGACTTCGACAGCGTGGCCGACGACGTGTACAGCGCCATCTTGTAGACGTCTGCGGCGAGATGCGTGCCGCTCCCGTCGAGGAGTTCTTTCTTGAAGCTGTTGCAGACCGCCGCGGTGATTGCCATGGTTAGGTCTCTTCGATCTCGTACTTCACGGCACCAGTGGCGTCGCGAACCGTGCGCTTGCGCGTGACCGGCACGGTCAGATCGCCGAGTTCCTTCCGGAGCAGCTCCGTCAACGCCGCGGTGATCGCGTCGGCGTCGAGCTCGTCGGCCGGCGCCTCGGCGTCCTGGCCGCGGGGGCCCGGTTCTCCTGGCGGGCCCGGTGCGCCCGGCGGTCCCGGCGGCCCGGGTTCAGCGGCACGGGTTTCGAGGGTCGCGATGCGCGTCTCGAGCTGCTCGCAGCGCGTCAGAATCGCCGCGGTCTGCACCTTGACGGCGGCCACGATGACTTCCGAGATGGTGACGAGATCGCTCATGCCGCCACCTCCAGGCCCTTCAGCACGGCCGCGAGCAGCGCGGCGCCGTCGAGCGCCTTCGGCGGCGGCGGCGGGGTGTCAGCCATCGGCATCGGTTCAGGCGTCGGCGGGAGCGCCGGCGGTGGCGTGGGTTCCGCCGTATCCCGGCGATCGAGCGCCGCCAGCGAGTAGTTCTGTTGCTGCAGGTACGGCGTGTCGCCGCCCTTGACCGGCTTCAGGTTGAACTTGGCGCGCGCTTCGTTCGGTGAATAGATCCCGCCGACCACGCCCTTCGTCGCCGTGTCCATCTTCTGCACCGAGTCCATGCGACTGAGCGCTTCGAGATCGAATTCCACGCTGAGGCGCGGTTTGAGCTCGAGCCCTTCCGTGAGACAGAGCTCGATGGACTCAATGGGCAGTTGCAGGCAGTCGCCGTAGTAGTCGAGGCCGAGCGCGTCGACGTTGTTGTAGGACGGCAGCGGTCCGACGCCGACCTTGTAGGGCGGCACGTGAAAGACTGCGCAGATCTTTTCGTCGTCCCATTTCAGTTGATCGATCAGCTGCGCGTCGACGAAGGACATCGTCGTCGGCTTCTCGAACTTCAGCCCGCCGCCGAGCACCGCGACGCGGCCGATGTTCTCCGGGCCGGTGTAGTTCGCCGTCCACCAGGCTTCGAGCTTTTTCTGATCCTCTGGGCCGATCGTGCCGGGCGCCGTGAGGATCCCGCCGGTCTGCGCCCCGGATCGAAAGAGCCGCGTCGCATTGTTCTGGATCGTCAGCGCCTGCATGGCCGCGTGGCCGCACGCATAGACCGGCGACACGCCGCACAGCGGGTGATACGGCGCGAAGGCGATGTCGTGGATGATCTCGCGCGCCGGCACGACGATCGAGGCTTCGGGCACCCCGGAGAGTGCGTCTTGTTGCAGCGCGTAGTAGACATTCCCCGACGCCGGCGCCACCAGTGGCTGCACGCGCGTCGGATCGAGTAGATAGAGGGCCGTCACCACGCCGCGGTTGTCGCGCTCTTTCAGCGCGTAGGTGTTCCCGCGCGTCAACTTCGAGAGCATCCAGTAGGTGTAGAACTGGATCCGGTTCTGGTAGTGGTTCGGTCGCCGCAGCACGGGCGAGTAGGCGGGGTTGTCGACCTCGGTCTCGATGCCGTCGCTGTCTTCCTCCACGAGCGTCGGGCGGCACTTCGCGACGTCGCCGGCGATCAGCGTGACGCAGGCCCAGAACGTCGGATGCGACAGCGCATCTTCGATGGGGGTGCTGACGTGGCGCTGCCACGCGCCCGCAAACGGTTCCTTGACGACGGGCCACCAGGAGTAGGGGCCCGGGACGTGCGTGATGAGATCCGTCGTCGCGGCTTTCTGCCGCGTGATCTCAAACCCGAACAGCCGCATTACTCTTCCGCGCGCAGATCGCGGCGCTTGTACAGCTGACGCTTGGAATTGGCTTTGCCGAGCGGCGTGTCGGGGGTGACGGCCTCCGCAGCGCCGACGGAGACGAGCACGTCGCCGGCGTCCCGGGTGGCTTCAAACACCTCGCCGGGTTCCTGCCCTTGCGGGCATTCCTTCAACGCGCGGTACTTGTGGAGCGTGGATGGGTCCATGATCTCCCTCCCTGACCGCCACGCCCCACGATCGGACGGCCCAGCCGATCCGCGGCTGAACCGTCCGCCGTCTGCGCGTTACCGGTTGCCGGTCGTCTGTCCCGGCTCGCCCGTCGGCTCCTGTCCGCCCGGCGTCGAGTCCGGCGTCGTCGTCGGCTTCGGTCCCGGCGGCGGTTCGCCGGGCTTGCTCACGTCCGAGGTCGCGGGCTTGTTGTCCTGCGTGGACATCGCCCCGACCTGCCCCTTGCTGTGCTGCGTCATCGTGCATCCCTCCTCGAGAGTCCCACCATGCACGACTTACGCCTTGTACAGCGAGTTGTAGATGTAGCGTGCCGCGCCGGTGCGCCGCAGCTTCCAGTTGATCTCGCGCGTCGCCTTGAGGCCCACGAGGCCCGCCTGCCAGAAACTGACGAGGCTCGCCCCAGTGCCGGTGATGCCGGACTGTGACGACGCGTCCACCATTTCGACCGACGCCTGATCGCTGGCATCGACCGTGACGACGCCGTCGTCGGCGAGATAGATCTCGCTGGCCTTGACCGCGACGATGATGTTCGACACGGGCGAGCCGATGCCCGTCATCGCGGTCGTCGTGATCACGGGGAAGCCGAGCAGGTTGCCGCCGGCCATCGTCAGGCCCGGGAACACGGGATTGCCGAGCGTGGTGATCATCAGCGAGATGTTCAACGCGTCGACCGTGTTCATGATCAGCACGATGTCGGACGGATCGAAATTCGCCGTGCCGAACGTCGCGATGAGCGTGGCGAGATCCGTGCGGAGCGCCGCGGCCGTCGCGCCCGTCGTGAGGATCGGGGTCGTGTTCCAGGTGATCGAGGCCGGCGAGACGTTCGCGACCGCCGCCTTCGCCGGGTTGATGAAGTCCAGATCCTGCTTCGCGATCATCGCGCGGGCGAGCTCGTCGCGGACCTTGGCTTCCGCACTGGGGTTGCTGAAGCGGATCTCTTCCTTCGTCAGCACGGCCAGCGCGCCGAGTTTCGACCAGGTCAGCGAGGTCGTGAAGCTGGTGGCCTTGCTCAGCAGGATCGGCAACCCTTCCCCGATCCAGTTGGCCGTCAGCCCGGCACTGAAACCCGACACGCGCGTATTGAAGGGCACGCGCCGCAACGAGGGATAGGTGACGCCCCCCACCGTCGTCCCGAACTTGCCGAGGATCGTCCCCGGCCGCAGGAACTCGATGAAGTCGTCCATGATCGTGTAGGGGATGAGCTCCGAGGCCCAGCCCGCGGTCTGCGTGTTCGCCGCGCCGACGGCGGCCTTCTGCTGCAGCTCGATCAGCTTGATCAGGCCGTGCGCATCGTCGCCGTAGTTGTCGCGGGCGATCTGGATGGCGCGGTATTCATCCCCGCGCGCCATGCCCATGCACATCGCGTAACGCGCGAACGCGATCCCCGGCGGGAGTTTCTTCTCGACGGTGACGACGGCCGTGCGCGCTTGCGATCCGTCGCTGGACGTGCGGCCGGTGACCGCGGCGGCGGCCGCTTTCTCCCGCGCGTCGAGCTTCCGCAGATCGACGAGTTCCTGGTCGATCCCGGCGATGTCGGCGTCGAGCGTGTCGAATTCTTCGCGCTCGGCGGCGTCTTTGTTACGGCCCTCGGCGGTCGTTTTCTCCTGGATGGCTTCCTGCCGGGCGGTTTTCGCCGCGCGGGTGCTTTCCCAGTCGGCGATCTGATCGGCGAATGATTTCTTCATGGAGCGGTCCGGGCGCATCAGACGGACGCGCGAAGAGCCCGAACCGACGGGCGAAGATGAAGCGCCAGACGCGGCGCGAATGGTTTGGATGGTGCAATCGCTGTTAGCGGGAATCGTGACGAGACTCAGCTCGTGCCACGCCCACTTCAGGAAGTGGTACCCGCCGGTGGTCTTGTCGTAACTTTCCTCGATCGAACGGAAGCCGATCGAGAGCCCCTTGACGAGGCCGAGCTTCAGACTCTCCCAGGCGTCATCGAGCCGTGTCTTGACGGTGCCTGGCGTGTCGGTCTGCGCAATGCGCGCCTTGATCTCAATGCCTTCGGGTGTCGTCTTCGCGGCGAAGACTTCGCCGACGGGGCCGCGCGCGTCGTGCTGCCAGAGCAGCGGCAGGGGGAGTTTGTACTCGGCGCCTTCCGGCTCGACCACATCGCCGTACGAATCCGGGGTCGGTGTCGTGGCGACGCCGGTGATGATGCGCTTGTCCGCATCAACGGACTTGACGAGGAAGTGGCTGTGTGCGTGACGGGTCACGTCGCCGGACAGTGTGCGACGGTTTGGCGCAACCGCGAATATTTGTCACCTTAATTGCCCTGCGGGGGGTCGGGATCGTCGCTGAGATACCGATGCAACCCGCGGCGGATCACCTCGGGCACCGACACGCCATCCCGGCGCGCGATCGAGGCCGCCTTGTCATATTCGTTGGCGGCGACCGTGAGGTTCACACGCTCGACACCGGCGTCGTCGATCGGAGGACGGCCCGGGCGGCGCGGGTCACTCATGACGCCGGGCCTCCCCCGAGCACCAGCAGCTGGTAGGCCGCAGGCTTTTCCTGACTCATCGTCGCGAGCTTGCGCGCCATCAGCGTCGCGATCACCGGATCGATCCGCCCCCGGCTTTTCTTCTTCACCGGGTAGATGTTGTCTTTCCCGTCCCGCTGCACGACGGTATTGCTCACGCACCACCGCATAAGTTCATTCCCACCGGCGTCGATCAGGCCATCGAGGACGTCGGCCTCGAAGTCCTTCGAGGGCGCCGACATCTGCTGCAGCGTCTGCGGGATCTCGATCACCTGGTGCCCGTCCTCGGTGAGATCCTGGACGAGGTTGCCCGCGTTCCACGGGTCGATCCCCACCTGCTGCACGTCGAACAGCGTCTTCGCCACGCGCAGCCAGGCCCGGACGGCGCCCTGATCGATCCGGTTGCCAGGGTTCGTGCGGAGCCCGGATCCCGCCTCGTCGATCGAGACGTCCGGGACCGTCCACCGCTGATAGGGCGCCCGATCACGGTGCGCGCGATCGAGCAACGTGTCCTCCGGCGTCAAGCACCAGACGATCAGCCGCCACGGACCACGCGGGGCCACCGGGGGAAAGACGAGTACCACGGCCGTGAGGTCGATCTTCGAGGACATGTCGACGCCGATCCAACACGCCCGCCCGCGGAGTTCACGCCAGTCCCAGTGCGACTGGCCGCGGCGCCAGCCCTCGAGGGAGAGCCACGGCTGGCCCGTGTTCACCCAGAGGTTGAGGATCTTCTGCTGAAACTCCGCGGCGGCGCTCGGCATATTCTTCGCCTTCAGCGCCATCTTTCGCACCTCGACCGGATCAACCGAAAGCCCATAGTGCGGGTTCGCTTTCCGCCAGGTGCGCTCGTCGAGCCAGTCATCTTCGGGATCCGCGTGCGCGATGCAGCAGAAGAACGCGTCCGTCGCCTCGTCCTCGAGGACCTGATCGAGAATCTTGCACGCGTAGTCGTGCTGATCGCCGCAGACGCTGACGATGTCATCGCCGGCCGTCGTGATCTGAAACATCAGCGGGTTGTCGCGCGCGCCGGTGGCCGACTCCATGACATCGAGCAGTCCACGGTCTTTGTAGGCGTGGAGCTCGTCGGCCGTCGTCATGCTCGGGTTCAGGCCGTCGGTCGAATCCGCGTCCGCGCCGAGCGGCTTGAGCATCGACCCGGTGGTCTCGTCGTGAATGTGGTATTTCCCGACGACGAGGCGTGAGAGCAAGCGCGATCCGACGCGATTGCGGATGACGAGCTGCCGGGCGATCTCGAAGACGATGTTCGCCTGCTCGCGCTTCGTGGCGATCACGTAGCCCTCAGCACCTGGCGTCCCTTCGAAGAACGTGACGTAGAGCGTCACGATGCCCGCCTCGAAGGACTTCCCATTCTTTCTGGGAATCTCGTTGTAGCTGGTCGTCACGCGACGTAACCCCGTTCGGACATGCCGCCAGCCGAAGAGCGAGCCCAACCGGAACACCTGGAATGGACTTGGGCGGAAGAACTGGCCCGCCCAGCTCCGCTTGCCCTTGTAGTGTCGAAACCGGCTGGCGAACTGGAGGAACCGCACGGCGCAGCCCACGAGCTTGCCGGCGGCGTCCCGTTCTTCCCAGATGAAGCGATAAGGAAACTCGGGTGTGCCTTCGCGCCCCCGATCGCGAAGATGGCGGGCGCACGCCAGCCGGTGATACTTGCCCGCGGGAATCTCGCCGGAGACGACCTGATGCGCGTAGAGATCGACCGGGTTCGTGAGGACATCCACGCGAGGTGGCGCCGGCGAGGCGAGGGCGTCAGTTGACGGTGTCATCGGCATCGAATTCGGTATCGAAGTCGCTGACCGGCGCGCCAGGCGGGATCGGTGGCGGGACGTCTTCCTTCGGTGCGCGGATGGCGCTCGCCGGGTTGAGGATCAGGTCGTTCTCGTAGAGCCGTGCGGCCAGGACCCATTGCCGGAGCTCCTTCCGGGTCTTGTCGCGAACGGCGATCTCCTTCGGCCGTCTCGAGGCCAGGGACCGCCGCAGTCCGGTCACAACCGCCAGGGCGGTGCAGTACTTCGCCAGCGTGTCGCGGGCCTTCATGGTCAGTCGCCGTTCTGCAGCGAGCAGCGGCGCATAGTAGTTCCAGTACGCGCGCTCGAGGCGCGTGCAGCCCGGTGGCGCGGCGCAGACAAGCATCGGCTGACCGACGTCGCCCTTTCTCCGGTGACGTTCTCGCGTCTCAGCGGCGCGCAGTTTCCGTGTCTGAGCGTCGTGTGCGGGACGTCCGCTTTTCCCGTGGCCCCCTCGTGGCATTTCGGATGTCCTCAGTCCTCCAGAAAATCGTTTGATCGAACGGCACGCGAGCTTTCAGGCCGG
>Ga0207686_10002482_pt1 | contig 10019 bp, 7 predicted proteins | sample KBSM24metaG_FD_184396 | JGI IMG/M metagenome (GOLD analysis project Ga0207686, IMG submission 184396) | Miscanthus rhizosphere microbial communities from Kellogg Biological Station, Michigan, USA - KBS M2-4 metaG (SPAdes) (version 2) | ecosystem: Host-associated > Plants > Roots > Rhizosphere >...
CCCTCACCCAGGAACTTCAAGTGCAACGCTTTGACCTGGCAGGCCTCAGCCTGATCTATTGATTGCCCTGTAGGAGCCGGTTTGCCGAGCGATGTGCGGTGGTCTTTCTGACGTCATCGCCCGCAAGCCGGCTCCTACACATACCTCGCCTTGAAACCCGCCCTTTAGAAACTTTTGAAAAAGTCTTACTGACTTCCTGCGCGTCGCACGTCTTGCTAGGTGAGAAGCATTCGCATAAACAAAAACGCTCAGCGCAGGGAACAACAGAAATGTCAGCACTCAACAAGGGGCGTATCACCGCAAGCCGGTTAGCCCTGGCCATCCACGTGGGCCTGTTCGCCGCAGTGGCTCCAGTATTCGCCGCTCAGTCTCAGGCGAGTGCTGCGCAACCGGCGGTGCTGATGCTGGATATCCCTGCACAATCCCTGGGCAGTGCGGTGCTGGCGTTCGCCGACCAGGCCGGTCTGCAAGTGCTATTCGACAGCCAGCGCCTGGCGGGTTTGCAAAGCACTACGGTGAAGGGGCAGTACGGCGTGCAGGAAGGCCTGGCGTATTTGCTGGGGAATGCGCCCGTGGAGTATCGCTTCAATGGCGAGCGCCAAGTCACCCTGACCCGCGTAGAGCAGAGCGGCGCCGCTTTGGCGCTGGCGACCACCACAATCACCGGCCTGCACCCCAACGACTGGGTGTATTCATCGCCACGTTCGGTGAGTGTGGTGGGGCGTGAGCAATTGGATCGCAACCCGCCACGGCATGCCGCTGAGATGCTCGAGGAGGCGCCGGGCGTCTACTCGGCGGTCAGCCAGCAAGACCCTGGGCTGTCGGTGAATATTCGCGGTATCCAGGACTACGGCCGGGTCAATATGTCGGTGGACGGCATGCGCCAGAACTACCAGCAAAGTGGTCACCAGCAACGCAATGGCACGCTGTATGTCGACCCGGAATTGCTGTCGGAGGTGGTGATCGAGAAGGGCGCCACTTCCACGATGGGCGGCGCCGGGGTGATCGGCGGGGTGGCCAACTTTCGCACCGTGGAAGCGGCCGACCTGCTCAAGGGCGGTAAGGAAATCGGCGGGCGCATCCGCTTGACCACGGGGCTGGGCGGGCGCAGCAACGGCACGCATTTTATTGGCAGTTCGGCGTTTGCCGTGGGGACGGACGTGTGGGACATGCTGGTGGCCGCCAGTGAGCGTCATCTCGGTGATTACAAACCCGGGACTAAAGGCAGCATCGGTGAACTGCGCACCGGCAGTTCCTTCCTGCCGGCCAGCGAGGATCGGATCAAGAACTCCACCGTCGAGTACACCGGCTCGGTGATGCGCTCGCGCCTGCTCAAGCTCGGTATCAACCTGCCGGTGGATCAGCGTCTGCAACTGAGCTACCTGACCACCGAAGTCGACTACGACGACGTCAACATGATGACCGCCGAAAAAGCCCAGCTATGGGAAAAACTCGGCAGCAGCAACGTCACGGCGCAGAACTTCGCACTGGACTACAGCTACACGCCGGACAACCCGCTGATCGATTTCAAGGCCAAGCTTTACTACGTCGATACCCGCAATGACCAAACCACGCTGACCCGTGGCAGCAGCAAGGGCTACGACGTTACCTATCAGACCAACACCTATGGTTTCCAGGCGCAGAACATCTCGACCTTTGCCTTGAGCGAGCTGTCCGTGATCAAGGCCAACTATGGGCTGGAGTTTTTCTACGACAAGGTGCGGCCGGACTCCAACCAGATGGTGGCCGCCGATTCGGCGGTGACGGCCTCGGCGGCGGAAAGCATCACGCCCAGGGGGGATCGGGCGATGGGCAGCCTGTTCGCGCGCCTGGATTATGACTACGACAACTGGCTGAACCTCAATGCCGGGTTGCGCTACGACCGCTATCGGCTACGCGGCGAAACGGGCTTGAACACGCGCACCTTCATCATCGGCACTACGCGGCAAATCGGCTTGCCCATGACCTATGACGTGGATCGGGAAGAAGGGCATTTTTCGCCCACCTTCGGTCTGTCGGTCAAGCCAGGCGTGGATTGGCTGCAACTGTTCGCCACGTACGGCAAGGGCTGGCGACCGCCGGCAGTCACCGAAAGCCTGGTCAGCGGCCGGCCCCATGGAGGCGGTTCGGAGTCGATTCTTCCTAACCCCTACTTGAAACCCGAGACGTCCACGGCGTGGGAGGTGGGCTTCAATGTGCTCAAGGAAGACCTGCTGTTCGCGCAAGACCGGGCGGGCATGAAGGTGTCCTACTTCAATACCCGCGTCGATGATTTTTCCTACATGGCCCTGGGCGTGCAGCCACCCGGTTATGGCATTGCCAATATCGGCAATGCGGCTTACGTCAACAACCTGGAGACCACGCGTTTTCGCGGCCTCGAATACCAGTTGGATTACGACGCGGGTTTCGCCTACGGCCAGGTCAACTACACGCGCATGCTCGGCAGCAACAAGTTCTGCAGCAAGACTGCGTGGTTGGGGGGCGTTACCAAGACCCAGAAGCGGCCGGGCAACCGCACGCCGGTGGACGCGATGGTGCCGGACGACGCGGCCAATGCCGCCGTGGGCTGCAATGCCATCCTCGGCTCCTCCGAGCACATGCCGATGGATCGCGGCACCGCGACCCTGGGGGCGCGTTTCTTGGAGCGCAAGTTGGATGTGGGGGTTCGCGCCCGTTATAGCGCTGGTTATTACGTGAAAGGCGGCGTCGGCGTGACCACTTCACAGACCGGCGTCTACCCCGCCGACTGGAAGCCTTACACCGTCTATGACCTGTACAGCAGCTACCGCGCTACCGACCAATTGACCTTGCGCCTGGCCATGGAGAACGTCACCGACCGCGCCTACCTGGTGCCCCTGGGCGATGTGCTGGCCTTCACCCTGGGCCGTGGGCGCACCTTGCAGGGCACCGTTGAATATCAGTTCTGACCGATTTTGCCCAGTGACGGGCAAAACCACAGCGGGCACCGGCTTGCTGCGGAGTTACCACCCCATGACTTGGAGTTTTGCATGAGCATTTCTATTTCATACAGCACGAGCTACGCCACGAACACCGTTGCCCAGTACTTGAGCGACTGGTCGGCTTACTTTGGTGACCTGAACCACCGTGAAGGGTCGGTCAAAGAGGGTGTGAACACCGGTGGTTTCAATCCTGGGCCGTTCGACGGCACTCAATATGGCGTATCAAGCACCGTCAGCGATGCAGCGGTAGTGGCCGAGGGCAGCTTGCATTACACCTTGTTCAATCCGCCTTCGCATACGCTCTGGGGTTCGCTCGACGCACTGACCTTTGGCGATACCCTTGCCGGTGGCGCAGCCAGCGGTGGCTACACCATTGCCAGCCAGGAAGTCAGCTTCACCAACCTGGGCCTGTCGAGCCTGCAGTCCGAAGGCCGCGACGGCCAGGTGCACAAAATCGTCTACGGCTTGATGAGTGGCGACAGCTCGGCGCTGGCTTCGGCGATCGACTCCTTGCTCAAGGACATTGACCCAAGCCTGTCGATCAACTCGACGTTCGACCAACTGGCCGCTGCCGGTGTGGCGCATGTGGACTCGGCTTCGGTCGCAGCCTCCGATGTGGCGCTGGTTGGCGTGCAAGACGTGCCCCAGGACTTCGCCCTGGCCGCCTAAGCAAAAAAGCGAATGGAAGATCGCTCTCCCATTCGCCGCATGACACACCGCCGTCGCCCAAGCCTTCTACTTCTTCAGCGACGGCGGTGCCGAATTCTGCGCAGCGTCGTACAGCCTGTCAACGCAACGACGCTGCCCGCTCAACCCTTTGAGAATCCCCAGATGCGCCACGCCGGCAACGAAACCCTGGCCGCCCTCACGGCTTATAAAAGTGGCTTCTTCAACATCGGCCTGTTCTCGGCGGTGATCAACCTGCTGATGCTGGCCCCGGCGCTATACATGCTGCAGGTGTACGACCGGGTGCTGGCCTCGGGCAACCAGATGACCCTGCTCATGCTGACGCTGATGATCCTCGGCCTGTTCGGCCTGATGGGTGCATTGGAGTGGGTGCGCAGCCAGGTGGTGATCCGCCTCGGCACGCAGATGGACATGCGCCTGAACCAGCGGGTGTACGACGCTGCGTTCGAAGCGCAACTCAAGGGCGGCATCCAGGCGGCCGGCCAGGCACTGCATGACCTGACCACCCTGCGCCAGTTCGCCACCGGGCAGGCGTTGTTCGCGTTCTTCGACGCGCCATGGTTTCCGGTGTACCTGTTAGTGATCTTCCTGTTCCACCCTTGGCTCGGGCTGCTGGCCCTGATTGGCGCAGTGCTGCTGATCGTGCTGGCGTGGGTCAACCATCACGTCAGCCAGGCCCCGATGTCCCTGGCCAGCCAACTGTCCATCAGCGCCAGCCAGCAGGCCACGGCCAACCTGCGCAATGCCGACGCCATCGAAGCCATGGGCATGCTCGCCACCTTGCGTGCGCGTTGGTTCGGCCAGCACCAGGCCTTTCTGGCACAGCAGAACCTGGCGAGTGAAAAGACTGCGACCGTCACCGCCTGGTCCAAGGGGGTGCGCCTGGCGTTGCAGTCGCTGGTGCTGGGCCTGGGTGCGTTACTCGCGGTGCAGGGCGATATCACGCCGGGGATGATGATTGCCGGCTCGATCCTCATGGGCCGCGTGCTCAGCCCGATCGACCAGTTGATCGGCGTGTGGAAACAGTGGGGCTCGGCGCGCCTGGCGTTTGATCGCTTGTCACAGATGCTGGAGGCCAACCCGGCGCGGCCCGAAAGGATGAGCCTGCCGGTGCCCAAAGGCCAACTGAGCGTCGAGCAAATCAGTGCCTGTGCTCCCGGCAGCCGTCGGCCGGCGCTGGCCAACCTTGGGTTTACTCTGGCCGCGGGTGAGGTGCTGGGGGTGATCGGGCCGTCGGGCTGCGGCAAATCCACCCTGGCTCGAATACTGGTAGGTGCCTGGGCGCCCTTGGCCGGCAAGGTGCGGCTGGACGGTGCCGACCTGGCCCTGTGGGACAAACAGCAATTGGGCCCACACATCGGCTACCTGCCGCAAGACATTCAACTGTTCGCCGGCAGCATCGCGGATAACATCGCACGGTTTGTCGAGGTCGACGCGGACAAAGTCCTCGCCGCCGCACAAATGGCCGGCGTCCATGAGTTGATCCTGCAACTGCCCCAGGGCTACGACACGCAGTTGGGGGAGGGCGGCGCCGGGTTGTCCGGCGGCCAGAAACAGCGTGTCGCCCTGGCGCGTGCGCTGTACGGCGTGCCCGCGCTGATCGTGCTGGATGAGCCCAACGCCAACCTCGATGAAGTGGGCGAGCAGGCTCTGCTCCAGGCCATCACCCAGCTCAAGCAACAGCGCCGCACGGTGATCCTGATCACCCACAAGCCCAATCTGCTGACCCTGACTGACCAACTGCTGATCCTCAGGGAAGGCCAGTTGCAGGCCTTCGGCCCAACCGCGCGCGTGTTGGAAGCCCGGCAGAAACCGGCTGCGGCCAAGCCGGTATCGACCATGAGCATGAGTTACCGCCTCGGTGAAGGAAAACAGGCATGAGCCAGAGCAAACCCGTGCTGATCAGTGATGCGCCGAACAATGTGCTGGCGCTGGATGACAAAAAGTATTCGCGCCTGGGCTGGCTGTTGGTGCTCGGTGGCTTTGCCGGGTTCCTCGGCTGGGCAGCGTTGGCGCCACTGGACAAGGGCGTGGCGGTGCCGGGCAAGGTCATGGTCTCGGGCCATCGCAAGACCGTGCAGCACCCGGCCGGGGGCATCGTCGAGCGTATCGAGGTGCGCGACGGTGATGTGGTCAACGCCGGCCAGGTGCTGCTGCGCTTGAAGGAAACCCCGTTGCGCGGGCAGATGCAGTCCCTGCGCAGCCAGTACCTGGCGTCCCTGGCCAGCGAGGCGCGCTTGAGCGCCGAAAGCGAAGGTTTAGCGGTGATCAACTTCGGTCCTGAACTGCTCAACGATCCTGAGGCGGCGGGCACCCTGGACCTGCAACGGCAATTGTTCAAGAGTCGCGCCCAGGCACTGGCCACGGAGCAACAAGGCCTGCGCGAAACCATCGCCGGGGCCGAGGCGCAGTTGCGTGGCACACGGGATTCGCAAGCGAGCAAAGTCCAGCAGCGCGCGGCGTTGAATGAGCAACTGCAAGGCCTGCGCGAGTTGGCTCGTGACGGTTACATCCCGCGCAATCGCCTGCTCGACAGCGAGCGCCTGTATTCACAGATCGACGGCGCCATCGCCGAGGACTACGGCCGCATCGGCCAATTGCAGCGCCAGGTTCTCGAACTGCGCCTGCGCATCCGCCAGCTTGGCGAAGATTTCCAGACAGACCTGCGCGGCCAGTTGGCAGAGACCCGCACCCGCAGCGACGACCTGCGCAATCGGCTGGCCTCGGCCGAGTTCGAACTGGCCAATAGCCTGGTGCGAGCGCCGGTGTCGGGCGTGGTGGTGGGGCTGGACGTGTACACCGAAGGCGGCGTCATCAAGCCCGGCCAGGCGTTGATGGATATCGTGCCTCAGGGCGAGCCCTTGCTGGTTGAAGCGCGGGTCCCGGTGCAGATGGTCGACAAAGTGCACCCGGGCTTGCCGGTGGAATTGATGTTCTCGGCGTTCAACCAATCCACCACGCCACGGGTCGCCGGCGAGGTGACGCTGGTCTCGGCGGACCGCCAGGTCGATGAACGCACCGACGAGCCGTATTACACGCTGCGTGCCCAGGTCAGTGCGGCGGGCGTGCAGCAACTGGACGGCGTGCAGATCCGCCCAGGCATGCCGGTGGAAACCTTCGTCAAGACCGGTGAGCGATCAATGCTCAACTACCTGTTCAAACCCCTGATGGATCGCACCCACATGGCCCTGGTGGAAGAATGAAGGCGCTGTTGTTTACCCTGTGTTTCGCGTGTTCCTCGGCGGCCCAGGCTTTGGGTTTGCTGGATGCCTACGACTTGGCCCTGCGCAATGATCCGACCTTTCAGGCAGCCATTCAGGCGCGTGAAGGCGGTGAAGAAAATCGCCTGATCGGCCGAGCGGCGTTGTTGCCGAACCTGTCGTGGAGTTACAACAACTCGCGCAATGAGTCCGAAGTGACGGCGGGTGATGTCACCAGCGACCGTGACTACCGCAGTTATGCGTCGACCCTGACCTTGCAACAACCGCTGCTGGATTATGAAGCCTACGCGCGCTTTCGCCAGGGCACTGCCCAGGCCTTGATGGCCGATGAACGCTTTCGCGGCAAGAGCCAGGAACTGGCGGTGCGGGTTCTCAACGCCTACAGCCAGGCCTTGTTGGCCCAAGAGCGCATCGAGCTGAGCCGTGCGCAGAAACGTGCGTACGCCGAGCGCCTGCAACTCAATGATCGCCTGCTCAAAGGTGGCGAAGGCACGCGCACCGATGTGCTGGAAACCCAGGCACGCCTGAGCCTGGCCCAGGCCGAAGAAATCGAATCCCTGGATGCCCAGGACAGCGCCCTGCGTGAGTTGGAAGCCATCGTCGGCCAACCGCTGCAGATCGAAGAACTGGCGCCGTTGACGCGCCAATTCGAGATCCCGCCGCTGGAACCCAACCGTTTCGAAACCTGGCGCGAACTGGCCATGGCCAACAACCCGGAGCTCCAGTCCCAGCACCATGCCTTGGACGTGGCGTCCTATGAAGTGGAGCGCAAGCGCGCCGGGCACATGCCCAAGGTCAGCCTGTACGCCACCAGCCGCCAGACCAACTCCGACTCGGAAAGCAGCTACAACCAGAAGTACGACACCAACACGGTCGGCATCCAGGTCAGCCTGCCGCTGTTCGCTGGCGGCGGAGTATCGGCCTCTACGCGCCAGGCGGCCAATCAACTGTCCCAGGCCCAATACGAACTGGATGCGCAAACCTCGGCCACGCTGGTGGAGTTGCGTAAGCAGTTCAACCTCAATACCAGCGGCGCGGCCAAAGTGCGTGCTTATGAAATGGCGGTCAGCTCTGCCACTGCGCTGGTTACTGCGACGAAAAAAAGTGTTGCCGGCGGTGAGCGGGTCAACCTCGACGTGCTCGACGCCGAGCAACAACTGTTCACCGCTCGCCGCGACCTGGCGAATGCGCGGCATGCGTATCTGCTGGCGAGGATTCAGTTGAAGTATTACGCGGGGGTGCTGAGCGAGCAGGATTTGCGCGCGTTGGCGCGGTATTTCCAGCCGTCGGCATGAGTAGGGTCTTTGCCAATACACAGGCCCCCGTAGGGGGCGGCTTAGCGGCGAGGGTGGTGGTTCAGTTAACACATGTGCTGACTGATGCACCGTCATCGCTGGCAAGCCAGCTCCTACAGGGAATCTGTGGTGTCTGGCAGATTTATCGCCGGGTCAGCAACACCCCGGACTCCATATGATGGGTCCATGGAAACTGATCAAACATCGCGCACTGTGTAATGCGGTGCGTGTCATGCAGTTGCGCAATGTTCGCCGCCAGCGTCTCCGGGTTGCAGGAGATGTACAGGATGTTCTCGAAACGCCGGGTCAGTTCGCAGGTGTCCGGGTCCATGCCGGCGCGGGGCGGGTCGACGAAGACGCTGCCGAATTCGTAGCTTTTCAGGTCGATGCCCTGCAAGCGACGGAACGGGCGCACTTCGTTCAGCGCTTCGGTGAGTTCTTCGGCGGAGAGGCGCACCAGGGTGACGTTATCCACCGCGTTTTCATCGAGGTTGCTCAACGCGGCATTCACCGAGGTCTTGCTGATCTCGGTAGCCAGCACTTTACGCACGCGGGTAGCCAGCGGCAGGGTGAAGTTGCCGTTGCCGCAATACAGCTCCAGCAAATCATCGGCACGATCGCCCAGGGCTTCGTACGCCCAATTGAGCATCTTCTGGTTCACCGTGCCGTTGGGCTGGGTGAACGCACCTTCGGGTTGGCGGTAGCTGAACGTGCGGCCGCCGACGTCGAGTTTTTCCACCACGTAGTCATGGCCGATCACATCGCGCTTGCCCTTGGAGCGGCCGATGATGCTCACGTTCAGATCCGCGGCCAGTTGGTTCGCGGCCGTGTGCCAATGCTCGTCCAGCGGGCGGTGATAGCACAGGGTGATCATCGCGTCGCCCGCCAGGGTGGTGAGGAATTCCACCTGGAACAGCTTGTGGCTCAGGGCGGCGCTGGCTTGCCAGGCGGCCTTGAGCTGGGGCATCAGCTGGTTGATGCGCTGGCTGGCGATGGGAAATTCTTCGATCAGGATCGGCGTGCGTTTGTCATCCTGGGAGAACATCGCATAGTGGCGCTCGCCACCCTCGCGCCACAGGCGAAACTCCGCGCGCAGGCGAAAGTGCTGCAGCGGCGAGTCGAAGACCTGCGGCTCGGGGGCGTCGAACGGTGCCAGCAGGTCACGCAAGCGCGTGACCTTGTCTTGCAGTTGAACGGTGTAGCGTGCGGCATCAAAAGTCATGCGTTGAACCAGCCCAGCTTGATCACAAACAGAATCGACAGAATCACCAGTGCCGGGTTCAGCTCACGGTAGCGGCCCGAAAGCAGCTTGATGGCGGTCCAGGCGATGAAACCGAAGGCAATGCCGTTGGCGATGGAGTAAGTGAAGGGCATCGCCAGGGCGGTAATCACCACTGGCGCTGCAACAGTAATGTCTTCCCAGTCGATTTCCGCCAGGCCCGATGTCATCAGCACCGCGACGAACAGCAGCGCCGGTGCGGTGGCGAAGGCCGGAACGCTGGCGGCCAGTGGCGAGAAGAACAGCGCCAGCAGGAACAGGATTGCCACCACGATGGCGGTCAAGCCGGTACGGCCACCGGCACTCACGCCGGCGGCGGATTCGATGTAGCTGGTGGTGGTCGAGGTGCCGAGCAGCGAACCGGCCATCGCCGCGGTGCTGTCGGCGATCAGCGCACGGCCCATTTTCGGCATGTGGCCGTCCTTGCCCATCAGGCCGGCGCGCTTGGCCACGCCGATCAGGGTGCCGGAGTTGTCGAACAGGTCGACGAACAGGAAGGCGAAGATCACGCTGACCAGGCCGATATCCAGCGCGCCCTTGATATCCAGTTGCAGGAAGGTCGGGGCCAGGGACGGTG
>Ga0207686_10002487_pt1 | contig 10006 bp, 7 predicted proteins | sample KBSM24metaG_FD_184396 | JGI IMG/M metagenome (GOLD analysis project Ga0207686, IMG submission 184396) | Miscanthus rhizosphere microbial communities from Kellogg Biological Station, Michigan, USA - KBS M2-4 metaG (SPAdes) (version 2) | ecosystem: Host-associated > Plants > Roots > Rhizosphere >...
CGACGTCCAGCTGCACATTCATCCGCAGTGGAGCGATGCTCGCTACGATGATAGTCACTGGCAACTTAACGGTGGCTGGTCCATCCTCAACTATTCACCCGACGCCGCGCGGCAAATGATCGAGACTGGCAGAACTTACCTCGAAGATCTTTTGCAGCCGGTCAATCCCAATTATCGCTGTGTCTCGTTTCGGTCGGGCTCGTGGTGTATCGCGCCATCACCGCATATTCTGCGATTGCTTGCCGACAATGGAATCGTTTTTGACATGAGCATTGTCGGAGGCGTCCGCTATGACACGCGCCGCATTGAATTGGATTACACGAATTGCGAAGAGGATTTTCTGCCTTTCTATCCGGTGATGACTGACGCTCGCCGTGTTTCGCCAAAACCGGAGCCGATCGTCTGCATTCCGACGAACCATTTTTATGGGTCGCGCCGTCAGACGTTTCGACATCATTCAAGTAAGGTGCTCGGTAAGCTGAAGAAAAGGTCGGAGGCGGTTGTCGGCGGCCGCACGATGGCAACTTATGGTCACGAGTGGGCGCAGACGAGTCATAACTCGGTGCTGACGAAGTTCTATGACAAGGGCGTCCGTCCCTATATCCGAGGCCGCCATTTGATCTCGGATCTGGCACAACTCGACTACGCTTCCATGCGGGAAATGCTTTCCTCCATTCGCCGTCGCGTAAAGGCAGCAGCTATTGGCCCGGTGCCCGTCATCCTCGAAAATCATACGAAAGACATCCGAGACTTTTCTCACATCGAACGATTTGTCGCGGACGTTGCCCAGGCGTCCGATATTCGTTGCGTAACGCTTACCGAGATTGCCCATAAGATTCGTGAGGGCGCATTCGTAATCAAAACTGCACCATCAAAATGACAAGCCACGAACATCTGGTCAGCGCCTTGAGACAGCGGCTTGATAGTTTACGTAGTCGCGTCGAACAGCTCTCGTTCGATAAATTCGGCGAGGCGGCCCAGTATTGCGAGACGCTGGGAAAGCGTATTGTTCATGAGGCGCCCCCGGGAAATGATCGCTTTACCCGGGACCGTTGGCTTAACTCAACAGGCGACTGTCTTTCTTCCTTGCGCGAGTTGTCGCTGGGTCAAACTGTGGAACTTGCCGATGCAGACGCACCGCCGGTGGCCGAATTTTTACAATCGCTGACAGAGGCCAGTCGTGATCCCGAAAAGCGGTTTCAGCTCCTGGTTAAAAGATATTCGTGGCCTCCTAATGTCTCCCTGGCGCAGGAAGCCGAGATTTGTGAACACCTGCTGATGCGTTTGATGGTCCACGATCGCGCCGTGATTGAAAGGCGATCTGTAGGCGCCGTAGACGCTGATGATTTGCTTTTGAAATTGAACCTCGTCGCCGTGCACGCGCAAACAACGTCAGATTTGAGGTTTCTCGACGCGCTGAACTACTATTACGAGTTATTGCCCGCAGACTGGGTTCCGCCCGCGCCGTACGGCTGGTTGTTGGTTTCCTATTTCGGCTTTTACGCGCGCGCGCTGCTCCTTAGGACCTCAACGAGCCACGAATTTGCGCATCGCGATACTTTCCAACACACTTCCGGCAGCGCTGCCAATCTATGAGGCAATACGCGGCCGGCGCGACGCATCCGTTTTCGTCGTTCTCTGTCCCGCTCAACGAACAGGTTCTTCCGAATTGAAAAAGCATATTGCCCGATGGGCGCTCAAAGCGGGGCGATTGACTTCGCTGCGCTTGCTCTTCAGCCGGAGACTCGTGCTCTTATCGAGGCCATTGGATCATCCGGCATCAATCAGCAAGCTGGCCGCCAGGTCCTTTGATGTGGGTCTGCATAAAACCGGGAACATCTATCGACAAGAAACAATCGATTGCTTTCGCCTGGGTATTCTGAACGCGCACATTGGTCTCTTGCCGAAATATCGCGGCCGCTGTGTGATGGAGTGGTCGCTCCTACAGGGTGACCCTACCGGCATCTCGGTCTTTTTTATTGATACCGGAATAGACACCGGGCCCCGCATAGTGTTTTCTGAAGAAGTCGATGTCTCAAAGCGCACCTCAATCGCCGATGCGAAGGACTACCTGTTCAATCTTGATGCCGGGTTCTATCGGCGTGCGATTGATTTGCTCAATTCGGACAGCCTGACTTATCGGAATAACGATGGGTCTGGCCGACGGTATTACGTGATGTCCAAACTGTTTCAAGCTGTGACCGAAGAATGTTTGCGTCTGAGTAAATAATGTGTGGCATTTGCGGAGTCTGGGAGTATGGTGCGGCGCGCGGCAACGTCGGGGCAGAGTTGCTCGCGTCGATGAGCAACGTCATGACCCATCGTGGCCCGGACGATGCCGGAGCCCAGGTCTTTGATGACGCGCGCGGCGGCTTTGGCTTTCGCCGGCTCTCGATCATCGATCTCTCGGCCGCCGGCCATCAGCCCATGCGCGGCTGCACCGATCGTGTCTGGTTGGTCTTCAACGGTGAGATTTACAACCATGCAGCTTTGCGTGAAAGACTGGAGCAACGCGGACACGCATACGTCTCCCGAACTGATTCAGAAACAATTCTGCACTTATACGAAGATTGCGGTCTGGATTTCGTAAACCAGATCGAAGGCGATTTCGCCATCGCTTTATGGGACGCGAATCGCGAACAGCTCGTTTTGGCGCGCGACCGGGCCGGGGTAAAGCCGCTTTATTTTCATCATGCGAACGGCCGCTTTATGTTCGCGTCAGAGATCAAAGCGCTGCTGCAACATCCCGCCGTCACTCCCGACATCAACGAAGAAGCGCTCTATCATTACCTGACTTTTGTTACCACGCCGGCGCCGCAGACGTTGTTTCGGGGCATTCAAAAGCTACCGGCCGGCTACCTGCTTGTCGTCAATCGACGCGGCGAGGTCCAGCTAACGCAGTACTGGGACGCGTTGCCCGCAGTCTCCGCGACCGCTTACACGGAGGCCGAGCATCAGGAGAACATTCTTCGTCTGCTGCGTGAATCGATCCGCAAGCGAATGATGGCCGACGTGCCCTTCGGAGTTTTTCTTTCGGGCGGGGTTGATTCATCGGCAAACGTAGCTTTGATGTCCGAGTTGATGACCCAACCGGTGCGCACCTTCACCGTCGGCTTCAAAGATTGTGAAGAGTTGAATGAGCTCGAGTCCGCGCGCGAAATCTCGCAGCGCTTCGGAACCGATCATCATGAGGTCATGATTGGCCGCCCCGAGATGGAAGAATTTCTGCCCGATCTGGTTTTTCACCAGGATGAGCCAATCGCCGATCCGGTCTGCATTCCGCTCTACTACGTTTCAAAACTCGCGCGAGACACCGGAACGATTGTCGTCCAGGTCGGCGAAGGCTCAGACGAGTTGTTCGCCGGTTATCAATGGTTTCGCCGTTTCCTGACGATTCAAGAGCGCTTCTGGCGACACGCGGAACGCATGCCGATTAGCGCCCGAAGAGTTGTTTCCGCAATGGCGGAACCCGTGGCCGCCCGGCTCCTGAAGAAGCGGACGGGCGCGGAACTGATTCGGCGGCTGGGAGCGGGCGAGTCCGTCTTTCAGGGCGGGTTCATGATTTTCGATGAACGTACCAAGGCCAGCACGCTGCTGCCTGCGATGCGCGCCCGTTACAACGGCACGTCATCGTATGACGTAATTCGACAATATGAAGAAACGTTTGCCGCCGCGCGGCCCGAGGCCGACTATGCGACGCGTATGACTTATCTCGAACTGAAGTTGCGCCTGCCCGAGTTGCTGCTGATGCGGGTTGATAAGATCACGATGGCGACCTCGGTCGAAGCGCGCGTGCCGTTTCTCGATCATCATCTGATTGAGTACGCGATGAATCTGCCAAGCGACCTCAAGATCAAAGGACACTCGGGCAAGCATATTCTGAAGCGCGCGCTGGAATCGATTCTGCCTCACGATGTTCTCTATAAACCGAAGCGCGGCTTCGGCGCGCCCGTGCACGAATGGTTTCGCGGAGCGGCTGGAGATTCGCTGGTTCAGCAAATCACCAACTCGTCCCTGCGCAGACGCGAGTTCTTTGATTACCAGTTCATTAATCGAATGGCCGATGAACAGCGCCGCGGAGTAACAGACTGGAGCGCGAATCTTTGGGCACTGCTCAACCTGAGCGTTTGGTACGACCGCTGGATTAAGTAGCGCAAGCTGTCAGCTTGCGTATTTTGGAGTGCGGCGGCTCGACGCCGCTTTTGCGCGGCCCGTGACGCGGCGGTCAAAGAAATCACAAAGCGGCTTCAAGCCGCCGCACTCCAAAAAAAGCCGCATGAGCGATGACGCTGTCACATTGACGCCGCAACCCGCCGACGAAGCGATGCCTGAAGTTTTCGGCAGTCTCGCATCCGGCGTGGCGGTTACCTTCACGACGCGACTGGTGATTCTCTGCTGCGTGATTGGCTCGAGTGTGATCGTGGCGCACTGGCTCGGACCGGAAGGCACCGGCGCATTGGCAGTGCTCAGTGTGACGGTGGCGCTGGCGTTGCAGTTGGGCAGCGCGGGCATTCCTTCGGCGACGACTTATTTCGTGGCGAAAGAGCGCCGGTTGGCCGCGGCAATTTGGTCGAACAGTCTGCTATTCAGCCTGGGCGGTGGCGCTTTGATTGCTCTTGCAGTCATCGCCGTGGCGGACATTCGGCCGGCGCTCTTCAATGGAGTGCCGGCGGGCCTGATTACGATCGTCGCGGTTTCGATTCCTTTTCAACTCGTGACGCTGGTCGGATTAAATCTGCTGCTCGCGGTCGATCGAATTCGATTGATGAATGTGCTCGATGCGTTGTCTTCATTCCTGGTGATGCTCAATGCAGTTGGGATCCTGGTTCTGTGGCGACGCGATCTGACTACGCTGGTTTGGTTCAACCAGGTCGCCGCGGTCGTGGTGAGTTTTTGCGTGATCGGTTTTCTCGCGCGGCTCACGCGGCGCGAAGGCGGGAAAGTTTTTGACCTCGCGCTGTTGAAGCGAATGTTGCGCTATGGCTTGAAGTTCTACATCTGTATCTTCGCGGGTTTTATTATCTTTCGTCTGGATCTCCTGATCGTCAATCGGTTTCGCGGCGCGCAGGACGCGGGCGTCTATGCAATCGCATCACAGTTTTCGTTTCTGTTGATAATGCTGCCGGGCGTCATCGCGTCATTGCTGTTTCCGCGTGTAGCGGCCCGGCGTGACGAAGCGGCTGGTTATGCCATCGAGGTGACCCGTCACACGTCTTTCGTGATGATGATTGTTTGCCTCGGCGCGGCGCTCGCGTCGTTCGCTTTGCCGCTCGTTTATGGCCGCCGCTTCGCCGATGCGACGATTCAATTCCTGATTTTGTTGCCGGGAGTGTTCTTCATTTCACTCGAATCGGTTTTGGTGCAGTATTTCACCGGGACCGGCTTGCCCGCGATCATTCCCTGGTTCTGGGTGATCACCGTCGCGTTCAATCTGGGACTGAATCTGGTCTTCGTTCCAACATTCGGCGCGCGCGCTGCGGCCATCAGTTCGACGGCCAGTTACGCGCTGATATTTATTCTGGTCGCCGTGTACTTTGGTCGTCAGACTGGTCACAACCCGCTGGTTGTATGCGCGCCACGGTCGGTCGAATTGCGAAGGCTGATCAGAAAAATCGGAGCGGAAGTCAGATGAAGGCGCTACTGCTGGTTCTTAGCGGTGACGCCGAACAGGCGCGCATCTGGTTGAGAAATAATTGTGCTGACGCTTCGATTGAAACTCTCTCGCGGTATGAGCTAGAGAACGCGAGCGCCGCGCGGCGTTTGCAGATCGTGCGCGGCCGCCGCCCGCACGTCTTTGCGATTGTGACTGAACGTCTCGCGTGGCAACGCGGACAGAATGCACTGTTTGCTTTCGGCGCGCTGGCCGGCGCGCGGCGAGTCGTCATGATTGATTCTCGCGGCGCGGTAAGAGACGAGTCGCGCACCGGGATTGTCGCGAAGACGCCCGCGCGCATGGCCAGGGAATCTGTCGCCAGCGCCGCCGCCGTGAAGCAATCGCGATCGCGTTTGAAAGAGATCGAGCGTCTAGTCGCCAGGCGGCCCGCGCTCAACATCGAAAGGCCTGCCCGCGACATTAGTCTCGCCTACCTGCGCAGCACGCCGAGCCCGGGCTCGCATGCCGGCGGCGCCGCAACTCACATAAACGGTTTCATCAACGCAGCGACTGAGCTGGGTGCGCACGTGCGCATCATCAGCAACGACTACATCGCCGGGCTTGATGAAACTCGATTGACGCTGATAGATCCCGAGCCCCTGGGCAGCACGCGCGCGGCCTTTGACTTGCGAAACAATCTGATTTTTACGGCGGGCGTCGTCGGCGAACTCGAACGCGAACCGGTCGACTTCATTTATCAACGATACGGCAGATTTACCTGGGCCGGTGTGGAAGCTAGTCTGCACATCGGCGCGCCATTGTTTCTCGAATACAACGGATCAGAAGTCTGGATCGGAAAACATTGGGACCGCTCCGGGATGATTCCTTTGCTCGAACGGTTTGAAAAATTGAATCTGATCGCCGCGGCGCGAATCTTTGTCGTGTCCGAGGTTGAGCGACAGAACCTGCTGCGCGCCGGCATTGCTGACGAGAAGATCATCGTCAACCCCAACGGAGTCGATACTGAAGGATTTCAGCCGGGCGTTGGCGGGGACGATGCTCGTCGCGAATTTGGCATTGCCGGCCACGAAACGGTTGCAGGTTTTGTCGGCACCTTTGGGCCCTGGCACGGCGTCGTGACGCTGGCGCGGGCAATCGCGTGCATGCCTGATGATCCGAAGGTTCGTTTTCTGCTGATCGGCGCCGGCCGTTTTCGTGATGAAGTCGAACAAATCATTCGCGATGCCGGAAAAGAGCGACAGGTGATCTTCGCCGGGCATGTCGATCACCGGCGCGTGCCGGCGCTGCTCGACGCATGCGATATTCTGCTGTCGCCGCACGTGCCTCTGGAAGACGGGTCGGATTTTTTTGGGTCGCCGACGAAGCTCTTTGAGTACATGGCGATGGGCAAGGGAATCGTGGCGAGCCGCCTCGGACAAATCGGCGATGTGCTGGTCGATGAAGAAACCGCGCTATTGGTCGAGCCGGGAAACGTCAGCAAGTTGACGAACGCGATCTTGCGTCTGGCGAGTTCCGGGGAGTTGCGCGCGAGCCTCGGCGCGGCCGCACGCGCCGCCGCAGTCGAGCGACATACCTGGAAACAAAACGCACAGCGAGTGATCGATCAGTACTTCGAATTGAGTTAACGGCGCGCTTTGCCGCAGCACTGTGCGGAAAGGCTTGCCTTTCCGAAATCTCTCGACTTATTTCGAGACTACGCCCCAGGGGCAGGCATAGCCTGGACACAGTTTGGGGAACCGTTTCGGTAAGGCAAGCCTTACCGCACTGTGCGGCGGCAAGCCGCAAAGCATTCAACAGCCCGCAACCACAATGATCGATGACGACAAACAACGCGCGCGCGAGCAATGGGGCAAGGACCCGGCGGGGGCCGTCTATGGCAGCGAGCACGAATTCGGCACGCGCGAATTCTTTGACGAAGTCGAGCGCCATCGTTACCAGGTGTACGCGCCGTGGATGCCCGAAGTCATGGGCTTTAACGATTTCGCCGGCGCGCAATTGCTCGAAGTCGGATGCGGCATGGGCACAGACCTGCTGCAATTTGCGCGCGGCGGCGCGCGCGTGACCGGGGTCGATCTGACGCCGCGCTCAATCGAAACTTCACGTCATCATCTTGAGCTATACGGCCACACCGGAGAATTCGCGCTGGCTGATTGCGAACGTCTACCGTTCACGGACGAGAGCTTCGACGTGGCCTACTCAAACGGAGTGCTGCATCACACGCCGGATACGTCGGGCGCAGTCCGCGAGATCCATCGCATTCTCAAATCGGGCGGCACAGCCCGCGTGATGCTTTACCATCGCGGCTCGTGGGCGTACTGGAGCCAGGTCGTCTTGCGTTACGGGATCTTAAAGGGAGAATTTCTGCGCGGAACTTCGGCCAACGACATCATGAGCAGGTACGTTGAGTTCAACGCCGGTGGCGGCCACCCATTAGTCAAAGCTTACAGCCGCCGCGAAGCGCGTGAACTGTTCTCGATGTTTCGCGAAGTGAAGATCGAGGTCGCGCAACTGCTGCGCGAAGAGTTTTATTTTCTCGGCGGATTGTTGCCCGAAAGCGTCTTTCGCAAGCTGGGCCGGACGCTCGGCTGGAATGTTATTATCTCGGCAAAGAAATGAAGCTACTCTCCGTCGTCATCCCTTGCTTCAATGAAGAGCTGGTTCTGCGAGCGGCGCACGAACGGCTCACGCAAGCGGTGTCGTCGATCGAAGGCTTCGATTACGAATTGATCTTTGTTGACGACGGCAGTCGTGATCGGACTTACGAAATTCTGGCTGAGCTGCAATCGGCCGATCGACACACGCGAGTGCTGAAGTTGTCGCGCAACTTTGGTCATCAGATCGCGGTTACCGCGGGACTCGAGTCAGCGGGCGGCGAAGTGATTGTCGTGATCGATGCCGACCTGCAGGATCCTCCCGAAGTGATCAGTCAGATGGTCGACCTTTGGCGGCAAGGCAATCACGTCGTCTATGGCAGTCGCACGACGCGTCCCGGAGAGAGCCGATTCAAACTGATGACGGCGAAAGCGTATTACCGGATCATCAATCGTCTTTCCGACACCGCCATACCCGTCGACACCGGCGATTTTCGTTTGATGGATCGAAAGGTTGTCGATGTGTTGCTGGCGATGCCGGAACGTGGCCGCTTCCTGCGCGGCATGGTGAGCTGGATCGGTTTTAGGCAGGTACCGCTACCTTACGAACGCGAAGTGCGCCACGCCGGTCGCACGAAATATTCACTGCTGCGAATGGTCCGGTTTGCGATGGACGGCATTCTCTCTTTCTCGCTTCTGCCGCTCCGGCTGGCGTCCTTCACCGGCATGGTGGCGATCTGGCTCGCGATTGGCGGGATCGTCGTGGCGGTCGTGGTGCGGCTGTTGAGACTTTATGACTTGCAACTGGGCCGCGGCTGGGCCTCTCTGTTCGTGGCGGTTTTGTTTATGGGCGGGGTGCAGTTGTTGACCCTCGGTGTGATGGGCGAGTACCTCGGCAGAATTTATACCGAAGTGAAACGCCGACCGCTGTACGCGGTGCAAGAGCGTTTAGGATTCAGCGCCGATGAACCCTCAGCCGAGAATACCAAGCGCGCGAAGGTAGCGTTCTAGCATGCCACTTTCTCTTCGCATCTCGTCCGTTACTCGACGGCGGGTGCTTTTCTTTTTCCTCATTCTCCTGTTGGCGGCGAGCGTCCGTATTTTGACTTTCAATTTCCTGCGCGCGCACCTGGATGATCCAAGCTGGTTTCAATCCGGCTCGTATCGGGTCTTTGATAAACGCGCGAACGACATTCTTGACGGGACGGGCAGGCTGTATTGGATCGACGATCCATCGCGCACTGATCAGGCGCAGTATCCTCCCGCGTACCCGTGGTTGGTGGCAGCCGTCTACCGCATCACCGGAAATCGATCGGCGTATTCGGTCCAGACCGTGCAGGCAGTTCTCGATTCGATCCTTGCGCTGGTTCTAATCATCGGAATCGCCGTCACAGCGTATGGTTGGCCCACCGGAATGGCGGCCAGTGTTTTTGCCGCGCTCTCTCCGTTGTTGGCCATTGTGGGCGTCGCCCCTTCGTCTGATGCGCCGACGACGTGGTTGGTGATCGCGGGATTGTGGTTGCTCCTGATCGCGGCGAAGCGCGGCAGCATAGTTTGGGCGCTGGCTTCCGGAATCGTGCTTGGTGCGGCGTGCTGGCTGCGGGTCAATCCGCTTTACCTCTGTTTCTTCTGGGCTTTGCCACTCTTTCTTTTTGCTCACGCGCCTCGAAGGCGGCGAGCGTTGATGGGCGGCGCGGTCGTCTTGGGAACGCTCTTGATGATCTCGCCGATCGTGATTCGCAACTATGTCGTGTTTCCCGATTTCACGCCGACGGGGGGAACGATTGGCGCGAATCTCTGG
>Ga0207686_10002488_pt1 | contig 10002 bp, 10 predicted proteins | sample KBSM24metaG_FD_184396 | JGI IMG/M metagenome (GOLD analysis project Ga0207686, IMG submission 184396) | Miscanthus rhizosphere microbial communities from Kellogg Biological Station, Michigan, USA - KBS M2-4 metaG (SPAdes) (version 2) | ecosystem: Host-associated > Plants > Roots > Rhizosphere >...
CCTCCACGCGCACCGGGCCGACGTCCAGGTGATCGCCGCCGAGCCGGAGCTCGGCGACCTCGTGTACGGGTTGCGGTCGCTGGACGAGGGCTTCATCCCGCCGATCTTCGATCCCACACAGATCGACCGGAAGTTCCTCGTGAACGCCGTCGACTCCTTGCGCGCCACCCGCGCGTTGACGGAGAACGAGGGGATCTTCGCCGGGATCTCGAGCGGCGCGGTGATCCACGTGGGCCAGCGCGTCGCGCAGGAGCTCGACGCGGGTGACATCGTGTGCCTGTTGCCCGACGGCGGTTGGAAGTACCTGTCGACCGACGCATGGCACGAGGACGCGACGGCGGCCGAGAAGGGGATCGAGGGCTCGCTGTGGTGGTAACGCGTGGGCGATGACCGGCCGATCGGGGTCTTCGACTCCGGCGTCGGGGGCCTCACGGTCGCCCGCGCGATCTGGGAACTGCTCCCGAACGAATCGGTGACCTATGTCGGCGACGGCGCGCACTTCCCGTACGGACCCCGGCCGGTCGAGGAGATCCGCCGCTTCGCGATGGGCATCGCCGAGCATCTCGTCACACGAGGAGTCAAGCTGCTTGTCGTGGCGTGCAACTCGATCGAGGTCTCGGCGATCGGCGACATCGCGGCGGCCGCCGAGGTGCCAGTCGTGGGTGTGATCGCGCCCGGCGTGCGGGCGGCACTCCGAGCCACGCGCAGCGGGACGATCGGGGTGATCGGCACCGAGGCGACCATCCGGACCGGCAGCTATCAGCGCGCCGTGGGCTCCGCGGCGACCCTGGTCGCCGCGGCGTGTCCCGTCTTCGTCGAGCACGTCGAGCGGGGCGACACCACGAGCGCCGCGCTCCGGACGGCCGCGGCAGGGTATCTTGCACCGCTGGCACAGGAGGGTGTGGACACGGTGATCATGGGCTGCACGCACTACCCGCTGTTGTCGGGGCTGCTCCAGCTCGAGCTGGGTCCCGATGTCGTGTTGGTGTCGTCCGCGGACGAAACTGCGCGGGACGTCTATGCAGAGCTGGTGCGGGCGGACGCGCTCCGCGGTGCGGCCGCTTCGCCCGCGCACGTGTTCGCGACCACCGGCGACCCGGCGGCGTTCCGCCGTCTCGCCGAGCAGGTGCTCGGGCTGGAGGTCGACCACGTCGAGCAGGCCGTGATCGCGGAGGACGCCGCATGAGGCTCACGGTGCTCGGCTCCCAAGGGACGTGGCCCGGCGCCTCCCGCGAATGCTGCGGCTACCTGTTGACGGCGGACGGGTTCAACCTGTGGCTCGACGCGGGCACCGGTACGTTCGCCCGCCTCCAGGAGCATCTCCGCGTCGACGACCTCGGCGGTCTGCTGATCTCGCACGGCCACGCCGACCACTTCCTCGACATCATCCCGGCGTTCTACGCGCGCCACTACGGCGGGCTCGGCACGCCAGGGCTCCCGTTCCATTCCCCGCCGGGGTTCACCGACCTGGCCGCGCTGCTCGTATCGGAAGCGGGGCGGAACGTGATGGGCGAGACCTACGACTTCACGCAGGCGACGCCCGGCGGCGTCTTCGAGGTCGGCCCGTTCCGGGTGACGCCGTACGAGATGACCCACATCGGCGTGCCGTCGCTCGGGTACAAGATCGAGGCCGACGGGAAGGTGCTCGCGTACACCGGCGACACCGGGCCGTGCGACGAGGCGGTCAAGCTCGCGCAGGATTCCGACCTGTTCCTGTGCGAGGCGACCTATCAGAACGACTCCGAGCTCTCGTTCTTCCACCTGAGTGCGTTGCAGGCCGCAGAGCATGCCGCCGCGGGCGGGGCGGCGCGGCTGGTCCTCACGCACATCACGCCGAACCTCGACCCCGGCGTGTCGCTCGAACAGGCCGCGGTCGGGTACGAGGGCTCGATCGACGTGGCCGTCCCCGACATGGTGATCGAGGTCGGCGCGTGACCCGTCCGGACGGGCGTGATGCGGCGACGCTCCGGCCGGTCGCCTACGAGCTCGGCTACCAGGAATGGGCCGCGGGCTCGATCCTGTTCTCGATGGGCAAGACGCGCGTGCTCTGCGCCGCGTCGGTGTCGGACGACACGCCCCGCTGGCTCCGAGGGACCGGGAAGGGCTGGGTCACCGGCGAGTACTCGATGCTCCCCGCCGCCACGTCGGAACGATCTGCCCGTGAGGTCACGCGCGGACGCCCGGGCGGGCGCACGCAGGAGATCCAACGGCTGATCGGCCGGGCGCTCCGCAGCGTCACCGATCTGCGCGCGATCGGGGAGCGGATGGTGACGATCGACTGCGACGTGCTCCAGGCCGACGCCGGCACGCGCACCGCGTCGATCACCGGCGGCTACGTCGCGCTCGCGATGGCGTTGCGCGGCGCGGGCGTCGAGGCCGCCCTCCGCGACTCGGTGGCTGCCGTGAGCGTCGGGTTGGTCGAGGGCGAGGCGCGGCTCGACCTCTGCTACGAGGAGGACGCCGGCGCGGAGGTCGACTGCAACATCGTGATGACCGGCGACGGCCGGCTCGTCGAGGTCCAGGGCACCGCCGAGGGCGCGCCGTTCGATCGGAAACAGCTCGACGAGCTGCTGGACCTCGCGGCGAGCGGCATCGCCGAGCTGACCGAGATCCAGCGCGCCGCCCTCGCGACGTCGTGAGCCTGCCGCCGAGGATCGCGCTCGCGACCCACAACCCGCACAAGCTCCGCGAGCTGGGCCGTATCTGCGCGGACTGGCCGACGGAGTGGGTGAGCGTCGACACGCACGATCCGTCGGCGTTCCCCGACGTGGCCGAGACCGGCGCCACCTACCTGGACAACGCCCGCCTGAAGGCGGAGGCGGTCGCTGCCGCGCTCGGCCTGCCGGCCCTCGCCGACGACTCGGGCATCGAGGTGGACGCGCTCGGTGGCGCCCCCGGTCCCCGGAGTGCCCGGTACGCGGGGGAGCACGCTTCCGACGAGGAGAACCTGCGCGCCCTGATCCAGGCGATCCGAGGGGTTCCCGCATCCGGGCGATCGGCCCGCTACCGATGCGTCGCGGCCCTCGCCATGCCCGAGGGCGGGTTCGAGCACGTCGAGGGCACCTGCGAGGGAACGCTTCGCACGACACCGGCGGGGGCGGGGGGGTTCGGCTACGACCCGATCTTCGAGCCCGTCGGCCGCGACGTGACGATGGCCGAGTTGACGGATCTCGAGAAGGACCGGATCAGTCACCGGGGGCGGGCCTTCCGGGGCCTCCGCGAGTTGCTTTCCGACTGAGGCCATCTGCGGGGGCTACCGAACTCAAGGTAGCTCGGTGAGGCGCCGACGTTCCATGCCATGAAGGCGAACACGGCCGTGCCCAGCCGTGCCACGGAACCACCCCTCGCGCGGTTCCTCAGCGTCGCGCCGGGGCCGTTCGGCATCGTCTTGAGCCTCGTGTTCGTCCTGACGGTGGGCATCGTCGACCACTTCACCGGCACCGGCGTGTCCCTCGCTCCCTTCTACGTGATGCCGGTCGTGCTCGCGACGCGGTCGGGTGGGCGCGCGTGGGGCCTGGGGGTCGCGGGGCTCGCCGCCGTCGCGACCCGCCTGGCCGACCCGCTGGATGTCTCCAACGTGTTGGTCCACTCGTGGAACGCGTTGGTCTGGTTCATCGTCTTCGGTGCGATCGTGTGGCTGGTGGACGCGCTCGACACGACGGTCCGGAGCCAGGGCCGACAGCTCGCCCGTGAGACCGAGCGCGTCGACGACCTGCGCCAGCAGAACGCGGTGCAGAACACGCTCCTGCACGCGGTGTCGCACGACCTGAAGGGTCCGCTCGCCGGGGTGCTGGGTGCGATGCAGACGATCCGCCGCGCCGAGAAGCTGCACCTCACCGACAAGGAGCTGAACGACCTCTACGGCGTGATCGAGCAGGCGGGCGCGAAGGCGGCGCGGCTGGTCGAGGACCTCCTGGACCTCGACCGCCTGGACCGCGGCCAGCTCGAGCCGCAGCGCGAGCCGACCGATGTCGTGTTGATCGCCGACAAGCTCGCGGGCGAGCTGCCGACCCTCGCCGGCCATCCGGTCCGCGTCGACGGGCCCCGCATCCACGTCGACGTCGACCCGACGATGACCGAGCGCATCATCGAGAACCTGCTCAACAACGCGGCACGGCACACGTCGCCCGGCACGCCGATCCACGTCGAGCTCGTCGAGCAGAAGGGCGGCGTGATCGTGGTCGTCGAGGACGAAGGACCCGGTGTCGACGACGGGCTGAAGGCGACGATCTTCGAGCCGTTCCAGCAAGGGGAGAACGCACGCGGCGGCGTGGGGATCGGACTGTCGCTCGTCGGACGATTCGCCGATCTCCACGGCGGGTCGGCACACGTCGAGGATCGCGAGGGCGGGGGCGCGCGGTTCATCGTGGTCCTGCCGGGCCGCATCTCGGCCGCCCCGCCGCTCGGGTCGCCCGCCGACCTCCAGGCCGTCTGAGCGCTATCGCTCCGGCGGCGCCACGCGGTCGCGGAACGACACCACTTCCGCCGGCGGCCGGAGGCAGTGGTTGCTCGCCATCGACAGGTTGTACGCGCCCACGTTGGGGATCGCGAGCACGTCTCCCTCGCGCACCTGCGGAAGCGCCACGTCGGTCGCCCACAGGTCGTCGCCTTCGTTGATGTGACCGGCGATCGTGTACGTCCGGTCGGGCGCCGCGTCGGCCGCTCGGCACACGATCGGGTGGTACGGGATCTCGTAGACGAAAGACTCGTTGGCCGTGCTCCAGCCGGCGTCGACGCCGACGAACACGGCTCCGCCGCCGCGCTCCTCGACCGTGACGACCTCGGCCAGGAGCGTCGCGACCTGCTTGGCGATGAACTCGCCGGGCTCGGTCGCAACCACCACGTCCAGCCCGGCGTACGCGCGGGCGAGTGCTTCGGACCAGGCGGTGACGTCGAGCCCGGTCGCCGACTCCCGGAACCGCACGCCGAGCCCGCCGCCGGTGTTGACCTCGCGGATCGGGCACCCCTGCTCGCGCAGGGCGCGGACGATGCCGGCGACCCGGGTCGCCGCCTCCTCCACGATCGGGATCGATTCGGTCATGTAGAGGTACCCGGTGTGGTAGTGGACCGTGTCGATCGTGAGGCCGTGCGCCGCCGCGATCGCCACGGCCTCGTCGAGCCGCTCAGGCAGGATGCCGAACTTCGTCGGCTTGGTGCCCGCGTACTTCGTCTCGGCGCCCCCGTGGATCGAGGCGCCGATCCCGGGGTTCACGCGGATGCCGACCGTCGTGCCGGGCGCGGCCCGTCCGATCCGCTCGAGCTGCGACAGCAGGTCCACGTTGACGTGCACGCCCGTCGGCAGGATCGTCGCGAGGTCACGGTCCGAGACGTTCGTGCCGGTGTAGCTGATCTCGCCGGGCGACCAGCCGTGCTGGATCGCCCACACCACCTCGCCGGGCGAGCACACGTCCATCCCGACGAACGGCGTCTCGGCGCGCAAAAATCGCAGGAACTCCGGGTCACGCTGTGCCTTGAGCGCGAAGCGGATCCGGAACGTGAGGCCGGCGGCCTCCATCGCATCGCGCAGGACCACGGCCTGCTCGCGGGCGGACACGAGATCGTGCGCGAACACCGGGGTGCCGTTCGTGCGGGCGATGTGCTCGGCGTCGCGTCCCGCGATCCTGAGCCGCCCCTCGCGCACCTCCAGGCCGGGTCGTTCCCACCAGGTCCGCTGTTCGGTCCGCATCGCCGGCGAGCGTAGCAGCGGGGGGTTCACCGCCGGACGGGCCTCCTTGTTACGCTCCGGCGACCGACCGGAGGGGATGCCCGATCGACCCGTTCCGCACCGAGGGGGAGTGGCTCAAGGCGCAGTTCCACGCGCATTCGCTGCGTTCGGACGGCGAGCTCGAGCCCGAGGTGATGGCCGCGCGGTACCGCGATCTCGGGTTCGACGTCCTGACGATCTCGGACCACTGGACCCTGACGAAGATCGACGCACCCGACGGGTTGCTGCTCGTCCCCGGTGCCGAGCTGATGGTCGACCCCGTCGCGGGCCCGATGTGCCCGGAGTTCCTCGCGATCGGGATCGACGACGTGCCCGAGTCGCCGAGCGGGGACCCGGCCAACTGGTACCCGTACGAGCACTCGACGATAAGGACGTTCGCGACGTTCGAGGACGGGATCGCGTTCGTCGAGGGGTTCGGCGGTGCGACGGTCCTATGCCACCCCGCGTGGAGCGGGCTCCCGGAGGGCACCGTCGCGGCGGCGCGGGCGATGCACGGGATCGAGCTCTGGAACGCGTCGGCCCATCGGGAGAACGACCGCGCCGACAGCGCCTATGTCTGGGACCGCCAGCTCGACGAGGGCGCGACGCTCGCACCGTTCGCGACCGACGACGCGCACTACGGCGCCACCGACCTCGGGGACGCCTGGACGATGGTGCGGGCCGCGGACCGCTCACGGGAGGCGGTGGTCGAGGCCCTGCGCGCGGGTCACGTCTACGCATCGAACGGCCCGTCGATCCTCGACGTCGAGCGCGACGGCGACGTGATCGAGGTGCGGTGCTCGCCGGCGCGAGACGTCTGGCTCCACGGCTCGTGGGAGACGGGCCTCGCCGTGTCGGCCGGGGAGCGCGCTCCCTCCGAGGGCGGCGGCCAGATCCTCGAGTACGACGACGCCGGCGCGATCATCCGGGCGCGGTTCACCCCGGGGCCGGACGAGTGGCCCGCGAAGCGGGATCGCCGCTGGTGGCGGCTCGTCGTCGAGGACGCCGTGGGCAGGCGCGCCTGGAGCGCGACCGTCTGACCGATCCCGCAGCCGCCCGGGCTTAGACCGGCGTCGCCTCGAGCTCTTCGGCGATGGATCCCGGCGGGGGCGTGTCCCGCATCCAGCCCTTCGCACGGCGCCAGATCACGTAGGTGAACGCGCCGAGGGGGATCTGGATGCCGTACGTGAGCACCCGGAAGATCAACACCGCCGCGACGATCTGCGCCTTCTCGGCGCTGTCGAACGCGGTCAGCCCGGCGATGTACCCGAGGTCGATCACCCCGACACCGCCGGGGGTGATCGGGATGGCCGTGAGCAAGCGGCTGAACGAGTACACGGCGAAGATCTCGACCGCAGGCAGTTCCGCCTCCGACACGCCCATGTGTCGGAGCGACAGGATCAGGACGAGGCAGAGTGCGATCTGGCTCAGCAGCGTCGTCCAGGTCAGCATGAACCACCGCCGGCTGGTGAGGATGATCGTCTCGCGTCGGAACTTCACGAGCTTGTCGCCCATGTCCTGCTCCGGACCCTTCCGGAACAGCTTGCGGAACCAGCTCACCACGCGCCCGAAGAAGTCGCCGATGCGCCGCGCCATCGCTTCGCTCCGGAACACCAGGACCAGGATCGCCACGGCGACGATCAAGGTGATGACGCCGACCACCGCCGCGGTGACGAGCTTGGGGTCGACGTGGCCGCTCAGCACCAGTAGCGCGAGCGCGATCACCGGCAGGCCGAGCTTCGCGAAGATGTTCCAGATCCCGGTGACGCCGACGAACAGCGTGATCTCACCTGCGGTGAACCCCCACGAGTTGAGCATCGCCGCCGTTACGCCGATCCCCAGCGCGCCGCCGGCGGGCAACGTGTTCGCGACGGAGGTGCTCGTCTGGGTCACCACTGCGGACTGCCAGATGCCGAGCCCGATCAACCCTGCCTGGTTCGCGATCCAGTACGTCCAGAGGTTGAAGATCATCACCGCGATCAGCGACCAGAGCTCGAGCGGCGTCAGGGTCTTCATCGACTGCCAGATGGCCCCGTAGTCCGCGAACTTCGGGATCGCGAAGACGAAGATCGCGACGACGATGATGATGCCGAAGACGAACGCCACGATCTGACCGGTGCTCACATGGTGCTTGCGCTTGATCTGATCGGTTGTCGGAGCAGCCATCCGCCCTCCCGAAGGCAGCTCGCCAGGTCGTGGAACCGGCGGCCGTCAGGGCCGCCTCTGCCTTCGATGGTCACACGGATGCCGCCGCGGCGTCCACCCGGGGCGCCATCGCGTTAGTGGACGGGCGCTGCCTCGAGCCTGCGGATCCGGGCGGCGAGCTCGGCCATGATGCCTCGCGCCATGTCGGGGTTGTCGTCGATCGCCTTGGAGAACTCGCTGCGCGTGAGGCGGACGGTGACGAGGGGAGCCGTCGCGACGACGCTCGCCGAGCGTGGGCGTCCATCGAGCAAGGCCATCTCGCCGAAGAAGTCGCCGGGTCCCAGCGTGCCGATCGACCGGGTGCCCTTCTTCACGGTCGCCGTCCCGTCCGCGATCACGAAGAACGAGTCGCCTCGGGCCTCTTGGCGGACCACCGTCCGGTTCGCGGGGTATCGAACGACCTCGCACCGCGATGCGAGCTTGCGCAGATGGTGCGTGGAGAGGTTCGCGAACAGCGGGACCTGCTTGAGCAACGCCGGTCCACCTCGGCCGAGGCCGTGTCGCTTCCGAGGCGACACCTCGGCGACGGTTTCCCCGACGATGCTCGAGAGCGTGACCTTCTCCGTCCTCGCCATGCGGTCCTCCCGCGACATCGTTCCATACCGTCCGTATCCTGTCGCCGGCCGACGGCTGAGGGGAGGGGAGTTCGATGGCGACCGTGGCGGAGGCGATCGACGAGATCGCGGGAAGGACCGGGTTCTCCGGGGTCGTCCGGGTCGATGAGGCAGATGGGTCGGCCTGGTCGGGCGCGTACGGCCAGGCCGATCGGGCGCACGGCATCGCCAACACGGCGGACACCATCTTCGGGCTCGCGAGCGGCGGGAAGGGGTTCACCGCGTTGACGGTGGCCTCGCTCATCGACGAGGGGACCCTCGCGTTCGACACGACCGCGCGCTCGATCCTCGGCGATGACCTCCCCTTGATCCGCGACGACGTGACGGTGGAGCTCTTGCTCGCGCACCGTTCGGGGATCGGCGACTACCTGGACGAGGACGAGTGGGAGGTCACCGATGTCGTGATGCCCGTCTCCGTGCACCGGTTGGCCGAGACGGAGGACTTCGTGCCCATCCTCGATGGGTTCCCGATGGCGTTCGAGCCCGACGAGCGGTTCGCGTATTGCAACGGCGGGTTCGTGGTGCTCGCGTTGCTGGCGGAGCGCGCGGCGGGGACGCCCTTCCACGAGCTGGTCCGCACGCGCGTGTGTGAGCCGGCGGGACTGGCCGACACCGGGTTCCTGCGATCGGACGAGCTGCCCGGGCGCGCGGCGCTTGGCTACCTCGGCGACGGGCCACGTACGAACGTCTTCCACCTGCCGGTGCTCGCGACCGGTGATGGTGGCATCTACAGCACGGCGGCCGACATCCGCACGATGTGGACCGCGCTGTTCGAGGGCCGGATCGTTCGTCCGGAGACGGTGGCCACGATGGTGCGCCCGCGGAGCGCGGTCCCCGAGGACGAGCGCCGGTACGGGCTTGGGTTCTGGCTCCACGAGACGAGCGACGTGGTGATGCTCACCGGCTACGACGCCGGCGCGTCGTTCCGATCGGCCCACGATCCCACGCATTCGCGCACGCGCACCGTGATCTCGAACCAGACAGAGCAGGCCTGGGATATGAACGACGCGTTGGAAGACGTGCTCGGGGTGCTCTAGGCCCACGCGTCGTGTGGCCTGGTGATACGGTGCGGCGATGACCGACTCGCTGATGCGCGATGCGTTCGAGCACCACGTCTGGGCGTCGCTGCGGCTGATGGACGTCTGCATCGAGCTCACGCCGGAGCAGCTCGAGACCTCCGTGCCGGGCACCTACGGCACGATCCTTCGGACGATGCAGCACCTCGTCGGATCGGACGCGTCCTACCTGTTCGTGATCGGCGGCGGGGCGTTCCCGCGGATCGATGAGGACTCGATGACGCTCCCGGAACTGCGCGCCCAGATGTCGACCCATGCCGCCGCATGGAGCGCCGTGCTCGACGGCGACCCGGATCCCGGAACGGTCCTGACCCGGCACCGCGACGATGGCTCGTCGACCGACGCGCCGGTCGGGATCCGGCTGGCGCAGGTCGTCCATCACGGGACCGATCACCGCAGTCAG
>Ga0207686_10002493_pt1 | contig 10000 bp, 7 predicted proteins | sample KBSM24metaG_FD_184396 | JGI IMG/M metagenome (GOLD analysis project Ga0207686, IMG submission 184396) | Miscanthus rhizosphere microbial communities from Kellogg Biological Station, Michigan, USA - KBS M2-4 metaG (SPAdes) (version 2) | ecosystem: Host-associated > Plants > Roots > Rhizosphere >...
CCCGGGTCGGCATGGGCCGCATCAAAATGCTGGAGTGAGAGCCCGCCGTTGCGCTGCGCGTCGGTATGGCAAACCGCGCAGTACTTCGCGACCAGCGCGTTTTGTTGGGCAACCGGCATGGCCTCGCCCGCAGCAGCCATCGGAAGGGCTGCCGAACCCGCTATCAAGAGCACTGCACAGGCGTATTTCCGCAAAATGGCCATTCGCAGTCAACGGTATCACACGGCGTTATCGACAACCACTGCCTTATGGGATATCCGAGAGAGAATGTAAACCCTTTAGAATCTGGAGCCACCCGCCAGGATCGAACTGGCGACCTGCTGATTACGAATCATGAACCGGCGTATTATCTATAACTTAGCAGTAGGCACAGCCGTTGCTCAGGGCTGCCCAATGTTGCCCGTTATCAAAGACTTGGGAGTCCTGGGGAGGACACTGCTGGCAACAGCGAGCAACGGTTCTATGCGGGGAGTGGGCACAAAACTGGGCACAGTCCGATTCGTAATTCGTCGGCCTCATGCTAGGGTTTCGGCCTGTTTACGACGCGTGCAATCCCTTCACCCCACTAGTGAGTTAGCCGGAGCCTTCAAAGCTTACTCCAGCCGAATCGGGAAGAGTGCTCGCGACGGCTAGGTGGTCTAAGACCAAGCCCCAAATTAATTAGGTAAATCCCCCCTCCCCGTTAGGCATCCGTCTGTTGTAGACTTTCTGTTAGGGAAACACTTGCCGTGACGGCAACATTCGGTTATAATCCTGGGAGGTCATTGGGATGGGACCCAAGAATTGGATAAACAGAAGCGCGATTTATCGCCCATACAGGCACGACCCGCTCCACCTTCCCTTGATGCCGCACGGAAAATCTTTAAGACGGTGGTCGCAAAGGGCGGCTTGATTTGGGGCAGTGCCTTTAAGCGGAAATGTGCACTCAGAAAGGGATCTCCTGGTTTCAATATGGTTGACGCCGTAAAAATCATTCGGCGTGCGTGTGTGGTGCTCGGACCTGAATATCGGGGCGAGTTGTTCGCGTGGCAGTATCAGCTGGGAGATTACGTGGAGGGGCGTAAGTTTGCATTAGATGTTTTGCTACACTGCGACGCGGATTACCAAGAAAGTCCGCGAATGACAGTGCTGTCTGGTAATTACCGTAAGTGGAAAATGAGGGAGTGAGGAAAATGAAACGCAAAACCGCAGGAAGGATCACGGCTTCTGCTGTCTATGGAGCCGACGAAACCGCTGCCGTGCGTAAGTGCGTGGATTGCGGACGAAGTGTGGGAGGAACTAGAAAGGCATATCACTATACGGAGTGCGGCCTGAGCAACGTTAAGCTAGGCAACATTCTCGTCTTCGAGTGTGCGTGTGGATCTGTTATGCCAGAGATCCCTGCAATTGAAATACTGCATTACTCTCTGGCAGTCACGATCCTGCAGAAGAAGACATTACTGAGCGGCGAAGAAATCCGATTCTTAAGAAAGATGGGAGGTCTGACGCAGGCTCAATTGGCTGAGATTATGGGTGTCCACAAAACCCGTCCATCCAAATGGGAAAAGGGTGAGGAGCCGATAGGGAAAGAAAACGACCGCGTCTTGCGCTCCTGCTGCCTCTTTGGAATGCTGCAGCAAGCGCTAGACGCGGAAGATCCTATTGCAGCCATGCGGTCTGCTGCCGCAATGATCCGCTCGCTGGATATTAGAAAGATATTTCGTGAGTTGGAGAATGAGCGGCCCAAGGTTGCCGACCAACTTTTCGAGAATAATCCAAATGCTGAATCTCCAGATGCCACGTGGGCGCTGGCTGGATCAGTGGCGAAAGAGGGACTGCGGGCCAATTAAAAAGCTCCATCCGATTACCTGGGCCACTCGCTTTTCGAGTGGCCTTTTTGCGCAAGGCGCAAGCACCTACCTTGGTTACCGTTAATGCGGATTCCGGAAAAGGTATCACTTCTGAGCCGTCAACGCTAGTGATGATGTCCCCGACCACACAAACACGATCAAAACGCCTACTGTCGGTAAGGTTGCAGAAACGACCGTATAACCCATGCCCGTTCTGCCCAAGAATCCGAAAGCCTTAACATGATTCCTAGATTTTACGCCGCTCTTTCTAACTCCTGTTCTGAGGCTTCGAGCATCGCTACCAAGTCGGACACTTCCCACAGTCGATTCGTAACGCCAGCAGCCACGGTGGGCGTAGTGCGGATGGTGGCGGATGATGGGTTTGCCGTTAAAAAAGGCCCGGCGACCGTCTCTGGGAAATGTCCGACATTGTGGTGCTCCTAGATGGCGAGCGCTAAGCGCGATAGCCAAAGGCCAAGAAGTCGCTAGACGGAATCGGGAGCGGTCCTACAACCCCTCGGCGGAGTCATGGGACAGTAGAACAATAGGAGAAGGGCCAAGAAAACAAAGAGTTTGTGCAAATTCTCTTCAAGACCTATATCTGCTTTCTAAGCAATGGCTTGACAGGATGCGATAGACTAGTTTACATTGCAGGATGTAGCAGTCTATCCTAAAAACGAAAGAAAAGGCCGTTATCTAGCCAGAAGCTCAAAGGTTTTAGGCTTCACTTACTTAATGGCATACAAAATGCAGTTGGTCGTGTCGCAGCATGGAGAACTCCAATGCTAAAAGACATAATCAACGCCACAAAACTCCCGCACAATTTTTGTGCGAGCCTGATCGGCGTCGATCCGATTCAATTTCAAGAATGGCTAGAAGGCGCTAGGCCAGTTCCCTCATTCATCATCCCCGAATTGTCAACGGTTCTTGGGGTCTCAGAAAAACGGCTTACTGAAGTAAGTTCGCAAACGCCAAAGATTGAAGAGAGGATCACCCCAGCTGTCTGGTACAAGTTGCGTGATGCCAAGCTAGGGGACCTAGACCGGGAAATGGTCGGGCTGGTCCGCAAACTCGGCTTCTTTCTAGGTCAGCTTCAACAGGTGCGCGGTGGGCCTGTTTTAGAGTACGCTCCAGTGTTTGGGGCAATTAGGAGTGCATGCGACAAAAAAGCGCCGCCTTCTGCGCAGGGCAGTCAAGCGGCGGCAGCATTTAGGAGCGTGAGTGGTCTCCAGCATGGTCAAGCCGGCATAGGAGAGTTGATTCGTGGGTACTTCCGTAGAATCGGAATACTTGTGATCGAGAGTCCACTGAAGCACTCGTCCTTGGAAGGTTGCTGTTTCAGTGTCGGCGCTTCTTCGGTCCCATGCATATTCGTCAACTCTTTGAATTCAACTTGGTTCCGCCGAAACTCTGTCCTGATGCATGAGTTGTGCCATGCCATCTTCGATCTTGAGGACGATCCGGTTGCGATTGATTTTATTGATCCAAACGAAAGCGAACAGCCAAAATTCAATGAAGCTCGTGCCCAGGCCTTCGCCCAAGATGCCCTAATTCCCCAATCAGTGTTGGTCCAATTTGTGAACCGCTTCGGACTCCATTGGGATGAGCTGACACCACAGGATCTTGGTCGATTAGTTGCCAGCGCTCACGTCGAACAAAAGCTTGTTCTGGCTGCGGCTTTTGATGCAGGGTTTATCGATGAAGAGCAGCGGGCCACCTATGACGCCTTTTCTTGCGCCCCCTACGTCCGAGAATATAGTGACCATGCTTTATCGACCCGCGAATACTTAAAGCAAAGGGTTGGCGAATCTCCTAAGTGGATTGCAGAAAACCGCAACACGGAAGTGGGTACTCGTAAGCTGAGGCTCCCAGTGCGCTATGTGGATGAGGTTATCAAAGCCCTGAACGATGGCGTTATTAGCCTCGGGAAGGCCGCAGAGATGACGATGATGGAGCGGGGCACGTTCACACAACGATTTCGGGATCTGATGCGTGCACCGGGGCTTGAGTGACTCCGGTCCCCGGAAAACCCAGTAATCCCGATTGGATCATCACCGATTCCGACGCCCTCCTTCAAATCCTACTAACGGATCAGGCAAGCCTTATAAGAAAGCTCAAGAATGAGTATGGAATACAGTTCGTAATAGTCGAGGCCGTTGAAGCGGAAGTCCTTAAACTAACGGGGGATAAGTTTAAATTTAAAGATCTCAGGGGTGCGTTTGACAAAACAATTTCAACGGGGATAATCAAAGTCCTAAATGAAGCCTATCTCGTTGGTACTAAAGGTGCGTCTGGCAGTAGTCTTTTTGCTCAAGCCGAACAGTTGGGCTCACGGCTCTACAACTATGTTCATCGCGGAGAGGCCTATAGCCACGCGGCGGCAATAACCCTCGGTATTCCCATCCTAACCCACGACGTCACCGCGATCTATAAGCTACGCGACGTAGGAGTGCCCGTCCCCAGGCTGACATTTAGGGTTTTTGACATTCTAGCGTTTGGTCATCAGACTGGGGTACTCTCCCATGCAGAGTGTGACCGGGCGAGAGACACGCTAATCGAGCGCGAAGAATTTGTGGTGGAATGCTTCGCCAAGGCCTCATTCGCGAAAGGTCTTCCCGTCTTCTATCCGCGATTACTCGATCAGGCGCATCCTGCTATTGGTTGCCCGACACCAGTTCATAAGCTGTTGGACGAGCGGATTTGGATCAACAAAACCGCATAATACATTAGCCCCGTGAACATATCACAGAAACACCGCACTCTTAGTACACTACCTGCTCGGCCCTGTGCAGCCTAGTCGCCGTATACTACCTATTTACGATGCTGCTGGCCATAGAAGGGGCCCCCACTCGCCTTTGACTGATCTGTCCCAATTGGAGAATCATCTTTGGGAGGCCGCCAACATTCTCCGGGGCCCTGTTGATGCGGCCGATTTCAAGACCTACGTCTTCCCCTTGCTCTTCTTTAAGCGCATCTCGGACGTATACGACGAGGAATATGCCGCAGCCCTGGCAGAGTCCGATGGCGACGAGGAGTACGCACGTTTTCCACAGAACTATCGTTTCCAGATTCCAGCTGGCGCTCATTGGAGCGACGTCCGCGTAGTCACGACGAATGTCGGCCAGGCTCTGCAAAAGGCAATCCGCGGCATCGAGAAGGCGAACCCAGAGACGCTTTACGGCATCTTCGGTGATGCGCAGTGGACCAACAAGGACCGCCTGCCGGATTCGCTCCTCCGCGATCTGCTCGAACACTTCTCGCGCATAGCCCTCGGCAACAAAATGGCACAGGCCGACATCCTGGGGCAGTCCTACGAGTACCTCATAAAGAAGTTCGCCGACCTCACCAACAAGAAGGCGGGTGAGTTCTATACCCCGCGCTCAATCGTACGCTTGATGGTCAACATACTTGATCCGAAAGAAGGGGAGTCCATTTACGATCCGGCCTGTGGGACAGGGGGTATGTTGCTGGAGGCCGTCCATCACGTCCGGGAAAACCACGGTGATGACCGGACGCTCTGGGGCAAGCTCTTCGCGCAGGAAAAGAACCTCACCACCTCTGCCATTGCGCGGATGAACCTGTTTCTGCATGGAGCTTCCGATTTTCAGGTGATTCGCGGAGACACGTTGCGCCAGCCGGCCTTTTTCTCCGGTGACAACCTTGCCACTTTCGACTGTGTTATCGCGAATCCGCCCTTCTCATTAGAAAAGTGGGGAGAGGAAGTCTGGGCGAGCGATCCTTATGGCCGAAACTTCGCTGGGATGCCGCCCGGTAAGAGCGGCGACTACGCCTGGGTCCAGCACATGATCAAGTCGATGGCTCCGGCTACGGGTCGCATGGCAGTGGTCCTTCCGCACGGTGCACTTTTCCGCATGGGGAAGGAAGGAGAAATAAGACGCAAGATTCTAGAAATGGATCATGTCGAAGCTGTCATTGGCCTGGGGCCAAATTTATTTTACGGCACCGGCCTCGCCGCCTGCATTCTCGTCCTACGCCAGCGTAAGAAAAGAGATCGGAAGAAGAAGGTCCTCGTTGTCGATGCGTCTCGTGAGTTCAAAACGGGCCGGGCTCAGAACGAACTTCTCGCTGAGCACGTCGAGCACATCCACGCCTGGTATCGCGAGTATAGAGATGTAGAAGGTGTCGCCCGAGTGGTCTCACTCGACGACATCGCAGTAAACGATCATAACCTGAACATTCCCCGCTACATCGAGCTGAAGAGCGGAAACGACGTACTTACGGCTGATGAGGCCACGAAGCGACTGCAGGGAAGCGCAACAGCGGCTTTCACCGCGGAAGAGAGGCTCATCTCTATACTACGGCGGGAAGGGCTACTCTCATGAGCATTCGCATCTCCCAACAGCAACTCGAGTCCTACCTCTGGGGCGCTGCGGTCCTGCTGCGAGGGACGATTGACGCTGGCGATTACAAGCAGTTCATCTTTCCACTCCTGTTCTACAAGCGCTTGTGTGACGTCTTTGATGAGGAGACGGAGGCCGCACTGAGCGAATCAGGAGGGGACGAGGCCTTTGCCGCTTATCCTGAAAATCACCGTTTCCAGGTTCCGTCTGAAGCCCACTGGAAAACAGTGCGGCAGGCCACCAGGAACTTGGGCAATGCGCTTCAATCCTCTATGCGAGGCATCGAGACGGCGAACCCCGATAAGCTCTACGGCATCTTCGGTGACGCACAGTGGACCAACAAAGATCGTCTCTCCGACGCCATGTTGCGGGATCTCATCGAGCATTTCAGCACTCTTGAGCTAACGCTAACGAATTTGCCCGAGGACGAGTTAGGCCAGGGCTATGAATACCTGATCAAAAAGTTCGCGGATGATTCCGGCCATACCGCCGCTGAGTTCTACACTAACCGCACCGTCGTCCACTTGATGACCGAGATATTGGAGCCGCAACCGGGCGACTCTATTTACGATCCAACCTGCGGCTCAGGCGGTATGCTACTCTCCTGCATCACCCATCTTCGCCGACAGGGTCTAGAGTGGCGGAACGTGCACCTCTTTGGGCAGGAGCGCAACCTGATGACTTCCTCCATCGCGCGAATGAATTGTTTTTTGCACGGTATCGAGGACTTTAACATCGTCCGCGGCGATACCCTCTCGGAACCCAAGTTCGTCGAGGGAGATCGGCTCAAGCGTTTCGACGTCGTCTTGGCAAATCCGCCTTATTCCATCAAACAATGGGATCGCGACGCTTTTGCTACCGACCCCTGGGGACGCAACCTCTATGGAACGCCACCACAAGGTCGAGCCGATTATGCCTTTTGGCAACACATTCTGGTAAGTCTTGCACCGAAGACAGGTCGCTGCGCCATCCTTTTCCCGCACGGTGTCCTCTTCCGGCTGGAGGAAGCCGAGATGCGTCGCAAGATGATCGAGGCGGATGTTATCGAGTGTGTGATCGGCCTTGGCCCAAATCTCTTCTATAACTCCCCCATGGAAGCTTGTGTCGTGGTTTGCCGCGCCGCAAAGCCGAAGGCCCGCAAGGGGCGCATACTTTTCATCAACGCGGTCAACGAAGTAACTCGCGAACGAGCTCAGAGCTTCCTGACCGACGAACACATCGAGCGAATCGCAAAAGCCTACCTCACCTTGGCCGATCAAGCGGGCTTCACCTGCGTTGCGACGCTGGAGGAAGTGCGCCGTAAGGATGGGAGCCTTAGCATCCCGCTGTATGTGGAACCAGAAAAGGAGATCGCTACAAAGGAAGCTAACGAAGCTGCTTCCCTTAGTAGGGTGCTGGATGCGTGGCTAAAGTCGGGAGCTGAAGTTGGGGAAACTCTGACGACTCTCCTACCCCGGTCGAAGCCAACGCCAGTACCACCTCTGCTACCCGGCAATGATATTTGCCAGCTGTTTCAGAATAGAAACCGGTGGAGCAGAGTCCGCTTCGGCGACGTCATCGAGAATATCAACAAGACCGAAAGTAAACCCGCTGATGTTGGTCTAAAGAGATTCATTGGATTGGAACATCTCGAACCTGGCTCCCTGCACATCAGCGCATGGGGAAACGTTTCGGACGGCACCACGTTCACTCGACGCTGTCGACCAGGACAGGTGCTGTTCGGGAAGCGCCGGGCTTATCAGCGCAAGGTGGCAGTGGCGGACTTCGATGCGGTAGTGTCTGGCGATATCTACGTGTTGGCGCCCAAGAACGACTGTCTTCTCCTGGAACTACTGCCTTTCCTTTGCCTGTCAGAACGATTCTTACAGCACGCTGTCGGGACGTCCGCCGGCTCACTCTCGCCGCGTACCAACTGGAGCAGCCTCGCGACCTTTGAATTCGACCTGCCGCCAGTTGATCAGCAGCGCCGCATTGCGGATCTCCTCTGGGCAGTGGAAGTAGTCGAAAGGAAATGGGCGGATGCTCTTCCCGCTGCGCAGACGGCACTTAAGCAACGGCTCGATGCGATCTTTAACACCTCCGACAAGAGAAATATGTCGACTTTGCAGCAGCTCACAACCAAGATTGTAGATGGGGTTCACAAGACACCTGACTACAAAAGCTCTGGAGTCCCGTTCATCGTCGTCGAGAATCTGACGAGTGGCCGCGGCATTGATTTCTGCAACACAAGATTTGTGTCCGCAGAAGATCATCGAGGCTATTTTAAGCGAGCTAACCCGGAGCGCGGAGACGTCTTGGTATCGAAAGACGGGACACTGGGCGTTACGAGATACATTGATACCGACCGTGAGTTTAGTATTTTTGTGTCGGTCGCTTTGATAAAGCCAAGACGTGGCGTTCTGAATGGCAAGTTTCTGGCCCACTACATGCAGTCTGAATTGTTCTGGTCCCACGTCCGAAAAACGTCTGCAGGAAGTGCGCTCAAGCACATCGTCCTTCGCGACTTCAGATCTGCACCTTTTCCGAGCTTCTCAATTGATGAGCAGCGGGCACACGTTCAGACGCTGGAAGAGCTGACAAATATAACGGAAGCAACGTTAACACACTGCGCACGGACCAGAACTCTCCTGCATTCCTTGATCAACGAGCTGATCGCCCTATGAGCTTCACCGAGTCCAATACAGTCGAGCAGATGATCCTGGATGCTGTTAAAAAGACAGGTGGGAGCGGCGACTCCAAAGCCATCCAGTGGGACTACGTGCCCGGCCCGCAACTCGTTCGCCAGAGCGGCGATGTGATGGTTGAGTCTTGGGTTCGTGAAGCGCTCATTCGACTTAATCCCGAAATCGCCTCTCAGCCCGATCGCGCTGACGAAGTCATTTACAGCTTACGAGCTTGCATTCTCTCGGTACAGGCCGACGGTCTCGTGCGAGCGAACGAGAACTTTATGGCATGGCTCCGCGGCGAGAAGACAATGCCCTTTGGGTCGAACGGTGAGCACGTCACGATTAGATTGGTGGATGCTGCCGAACCTGCCAACAACCGACTCACGGTCTGCAATCAATGGACCTTTCAATCAGGATCGGTCGAGAAACGGTTCGATGTGGTGTTGGTGCTCAATGGACTTCCTGTAGTGATCGGCGAGGCCAAGACACCCACTCGCAGCGCCGTAACATGGTTCGATGGTGCGTTCCAGGTGAACGAAATCTACGAAAAGCAGGTCCCGGCGATGTTCGTGCCGAACGTCTTCTCGTTCGCCACTGAGGGCAAGCTCTTCCGGTTTGGGTCGATCCGCATGCCCATTGATATGTGGGGGCCTTGGCGCGATGAAGAAAACCAGGAAGAAGGAAAACTTCAGCACGTTAGGGCATCCGTGAAAAGCATGCTCCGGCCGGACGTGGTTCTGGACATTCTTCAAAGCTTCACGATCTTCGCGACCGACAAAAAGCACCGGCGCATCAAGGTCATTTGCCGGTACCAGCAATACTTTACTACCAATCAATTGGTGGACCGAGTGGTGAAGGGTTACCCGAAAAAGGGCCTCATTTGGCATTTCCAGGGTAGTGGCAAATCGCTTTTGATGGTCTTCGCCGCGCAAAAACTGCGGATGCACCCGAAGCTGGGCAACCCCACAGTGATGATTGTTGTGGACCGCATTGACCTCGATACGCAAATCACTGCCACCTTCAACGCATCTGATGTGCCAAACATGGTCGGCGTCGCTACGCGGCAGGAACTGCAAACTCTCCTTGGGCAGGACGTTCGTAAGGTTCTAATCACGACTATCCACAAGTTCGGTGAAGCGAGCGG
>Ga0207686_10002495_pt1 | contig 9996 bp, 10 predicted proteins | sample KBSM24metaG_FD_184396 | JGI IMG/M metagenome (GOLD analysis project Ga0207686, IMG submission 184396) | Miscanthus rhizosphere microbial communities from Kellogg Biological Station, Michigan, USA - KBS M2-4 metaG (SPAdes) (version 2) | ecosystem: Host-associated > Plants > Roots > Rhizosphere >...
CACGCGCCTCGAAGGCCGAGCGTTGATGGGCGGCGCGGTCGTCTTGGGAACGCTCTTGATGATCTCGCCGATCGTGATTCGCAACTATGTCGTGTTTCCCGATTTCACGCCGACGGGGGGAACGATTGGCGCGAATCTCTGGGAAGGCCTGGGCGAAACTGAACTCGGCCGCAACAATGGCTTCGCGTTCGGCGACGACGTGATGGTCGAGCGCGAGCGTGTGAAGATGGGCGTGCCCGCCGGCGCTCCGTTCGAAGCCATGTGGCCCGACGGCATCAAGCGAGAGCGCGAACGCACGCGTGAATCGCTGTCCTTCATCAAGCAACATCCGGTTTGGTACGCCGGCGTTATGCTGCGACGCATGTGGGGCATGCTGAAGGTTGCCGGCGAGCCGCTGCCCTACTACGGTACTTCAGGGATTAATGTGACGAGTCGAAAGTGCTTATCGCCCGCGCGTCAGGGTGGGGTGCTGGCGCTGCTGGTGAACGGCCTCGGGATGCTTCAAAGCGTAACGCGTTATGCACTCCTGCCGCTCGCGATAGTCGGCTGCTGGTTTGCGGCGCGCGCGAATTGGCCGCTGACCAGTTTATTGTTGGCGACGGTCCTCTACTACCTCGGTCCGGGAACGATCGCACACTCTGAGATTCGCTATGTGCTTTCGCTGCACTGGATTTTGCCGATATTTGCGGGGCTGGCCGTCGTGAACCTTCTTAACTTGATACGTCATCGGCGTTGGCCTCACGCGGGGCCGGTTGGTGACAAGCTTTAGCGCCTGCTAAATTTCTCGATAGTGCTGTCTGATTTCAACCCTGACTGTTTTATGCACAGCCGAAATGCATGAAAGAGAGACTGCTTGAATTTCTAGCGTGTCCCGCCTGCGATGGCCGGATTATTCTGGCTGATGCGGCCGAATCGGAAGCTGGCGAAATCATCGCCGGTCAACTCGATTGCGTCGCATGCAATCGAGCTTATCCAATCCTGCGCGGCGTGCCGCGGTTTGCGGACCTGGCGGAAGTCGGCGAAGAGAAAGCGGCGATTGCCGCCGGCTTCGGTTGGGAATGGAAGCAGTTTACACAGCACGATGAAAAGTACGGCGACCAACTGTTAGGTTGGTTGAATCCGGTGCAGCCGGAGTTCTTCAAAGACAAGATCGTGTTGGATGGAGGGTGTGGCAAAGGCCGCCACCTCAAGCTGGCTGCTGAGTGGGGTGCGCGCGACGTCGTTGGCGTCGATCTGAGTGAGGCGGTTGATACGGCCTTTGAGGCGACTCGATCATCGCCCAATATTCACGTGGTCCAGGGCGACATTTGCCGCTTGCCGCTGGCGCGCTCGTTCGATTACGCGTTCAGTGTCGGCGTTTTGGATCATCTGCCGGATTCAGTTGAAGGTTTCAGATCGTTGGCGTCGAAAGTGAAAGCTGGCGGTCACGTTTCCGCCTGGGTTTATGGCGCAGAAAACAATCGATGGATTACCGGGCTGGTTAATCCGCTGCGCGTGCATTTCACTTCGCGGCTCGACCCGCGTACACTTTTTCATCTTTCAAAGATACCGACCGCAATCCTCTTTCTGGCGACCAAATTGATTTACGGACCACTCAGCAAAATCGGAAAAGGCGGCGCCGCGCGCAAGTTGTTCTATGGCGATTATTTGGCTTCGCTTTCGCGTTTCGGCTGGCGCGAGCACCACGTCATCGTCTTTGATCATCTGGTGGCCCCCACCGCGCATTACTTTACCCGCGAACAATTCGAACGGTGGTGGACAGGAATCGAAGCGCGTGAGGTGAAGATCGGCTGGCACAACAAGAATAGCTGGCGCGGATTCGGGCGAGTGAAAAATTTTTCCGGGGAGACATCTGCGTAGTTGAAGACCAATGAAATAACAGAAGCGCTGCCGCGCGAGATGATGCTGCACACCTACCCGATTCTCTTCGAGGTGGAAGAATCGCATTGGTGGTACATCGGTCGTCGCCGCATCATTGCGAGTTTTGTAAAGGCGATCTGCGATCAAGTCAAAGATCGGCGCGCGCGCATTCTCGACGTGGGCTGCGGCACTGGCGCGAACCTCGTGAGGCTGTCCGACTTTGGCGATGCCGAGGGCGTGGATATATCTCCCGACGCTCTGAAGTTCTGCCGCGAGCGAGGTCTCAACAATGTGAAGTTAGGTGCGGCTGAAAGTTTGCCGTACGAAGATGGTGAATTTGATTTGGTGACGGCCTTCGATGTCGTCGAACACATGGATGATGACATCGCCGGTTTGCGCGAGATGCGTCGCGTGCTGCGTCCGGACGGGCGCGTGCTCTTGTTCGTGCCGACGTTCATGTTTCTTTGGGGCGTTCAGGACGACGTCAGCCACCATCGACGCCGCTACCGGCTGAGCGATTTGCGGCAAGTCGTCACCGCAGCCGGATTCGAAGTCGAGCGCACCACCTACGCAAACATTACGTTCTTCCTGCCGGTACTGCTCGTGCGGAAGTTCATGCGCCTGACCGGAATTCGAACCGACACTGAGAACAGCATCAACATTTCCGCATTCAACGGGTTATTCGGGGCCATCCTGGGCGCCGAAAGACACTGGCTGCGTTATCTGAATATTCCGTTTGGCGTTTCGGGATTGTGTGTGGCGCGGCGAGTCGACTAGGCGCTCTGCTCTTTCAGCAGCTCTTGTAAATACTCAATCAACGTCCCCAGCGAGGAGAACGGGCTCTTTTCCTTGGACAAGAGATTTTCGTCGGCGATGGTGATGTCGGTGCCGAATTCGGCGTTGATCTTCTCCTCGACTTCCATAATCAAGGTCACGAAATCCAGCGATTCCAATTTGCCTGAGGAGCCATAAAGCGGGGCGTCGAGCGACTTTTCGACATGGACGCCGGCGGGCAGCTGCTCATTCAAATCGTCGACCGCGGCAAAAACTGCTTTGGTGATTCGTTCGTCGGTGGGCATTAGCTTTCCCTTTCAGACTGGCGATTCTAGCTTAGCGGCAGGAGAGTTCAAAGAACCGCGGCGGGAGCTGTCGGCGAAAACGCCTTGTGATTCCGGCAATCTCGCTGATATACTGCGGTTGCTTACCTTGTTGGGCAACCGGCCCGACAGCATGCTTCATAACTTAATCAGTCTGAAGTAGGTGAGTGAAGATTTTTGAAGCCGGCGTTTAGTCGGCCTTGAATAACCGCAACCGGGTTTCAGAGCGCGTTTCGTCTAGACGCGACGCTCCCTGGTCATGTCCGTAGCGACAGTTGCGGTTACTGGAGTTTCCTTTTTGAATCAGGATTGTGTCCATCTGCCACGGCAGATGGTTTTCAAAACTCACGCGGGAGATCTCGATCTGCTCGATCGAGAACAAACGCGTCGCCGGTCGCAGCCGCGATCGGCAACCGCAAATTCGCTGCCGGCAATTCTGCCGGCAATTTCCATCAACAAATTTAGAAGCGACGCAGGCAAAATGCCTGCGAACCGCATGCATGGATGCGTGCCCTTAGCGCGCGCTCCTCAGAAAGAAAATCAATGTCAAGAGAGTTAATTGTTAGTGTTAACGGTCGCGAAAAGAAGATCGCGATCGTCGAAAATGAAAGAGTCACCGAGTTCTATATCGAACGCGGCGAACAGAACCAGGGAATCGTCGGCAACATCTACAAAGGTCGCGTCATGCGCGTGTTGCCCGGCATGCAGTCGGCGTTTGTCGATATCGGATTGGACCGCGACGCGTTTCTTTACGTTACCGACTTCTTCGATGAAGAGGCCGAATTCGAACGCATCGTCGTGGACAAATCAAAGAAAGGCGATGCCGAAGGTGCGGCCCGGGCCGCGACTGAGCACATTGAAATCGCGCGCGTGCAGCGCGAGCAGCAGGTTGAGTCCTCGCACGAGCGAGCTGAACCGCTGCGCGAATTAGAACCCGGCGCGATTGTCGCCGAAGAGAAGTCCGATGAAGAAGCCGAGCCCGCGGGCGCGCGACGGCGCGGTCGTCGTGGTGGACGCGGGCGCGGGCGCGCGACGAAATCGGCTGCGGCCGACGTCGATGAGCGCAGCATTATTCCCACGCAAGCCGAACCCATCGATACACCGTTTGCTTCCGGCGGCACGTCATTCGAACGTGTCAGCGATGACGAAGCGGGCGCGATGAACGGCGAAATGTTCAAAGATGCGCGGCTCCAGGAACGAATCATGGATGCGGTCCACGCAGTGGAATTCGATCTTGAAGATGTTCCCAGCGCCGCTGTCGGGTCGCTGTTGTCCGATGGACTAACGGAGGATGCCGGTTTTCAAAGAGTCGCCGACGATGAAGAAGCCGCGCCTGCCGTGCGTCGTGCGCCGCCGGTAAAAGCTGCACACGTCGATCGGTTTGTCGACGACATCACGCCGAGCGCGGCGCACGACGCCGCGTTCCAACGTATCAGCGACGATGACGAAAACGCGGCGGCAAATGGCGCGGCGGAAGAAACCGGGGCGGTAAAACCCTCGCCGAGCGCAGCCACTGAAAAGCGGCGAAAGCGTAGCGGCGTGATCGGCCGCTTGTTCAAATCGAAGAAATCTGAAGATGAAGAAGTCGAGCGCGAAGCGTCGACTGAAACCGAAGCGGAAAGCTCGACAGATCAGCTGGCTGATTCGGACGCGAGCATCACGACCGCGCGGCCGCACGAGGAGTTTGCCACTCGTCGCGGTGGGCGTCGTCGTCGCCGTCCCACGAAACGAACGCCAGCCGATGGGGAGGCGGACGGCTCAAACGGCGCCGACGAGCAGGCGGACGAGTCCGAGGAATTAGCCGCAACCGAGGAACAGCCCGTCGAGGCTCAAGCCGCGGACGAGCCGGAAGAAGAGACCGCAACCGAAACAGATGAGGCGCCGGAGGCAGCCGCTGGTCAGGAATCGTCAGCGCCCCGACGCGCGCCCAGTCGCAGCCGCCGGCGGCCGGCGCGGAACGAACGGCACCAGCCCACGATTACTGATTTGCTGCGCGAAGGCCAGGAAATCCTGGTCCAAATCGCTAAAGAACCAATCGCCAAGAAAGGCGCCCGCATTACCTCGCACATCGCGTTGCCCGGCCGGTTCCTGGTTTACATGCCGACGGTCGAGCACCTGGGCGTTTCGCGGAAGATCGATTCAGATTCCGAGCGCAGCCGCTTGCGCAAACTGATCCAGAAAATTCATGCCGACGAGAAATCGCCGGCCGGTGGCTTCATTGTGCGGACCGCTGGAATCGGCGCGAGCGAAGTCGATCTCCGCGCCGATGCTCAATACCTTTTGCGGACCTGGCAGGACATTCGCAAGTCTGCAGAGACGTCCAAAGCCGCGTCGTTGGTTCATCGCGACCTCGACCTGGTGCAGCGCATTCTCCGCGATCAGCTGTCCGAAGATTTCACCGCGATTCGCATCGACACCGAAGATGAGTATCAACGCATTCTCGAATTCGTGAATCGCATGCAGCCGCGCATGGTAAAGAAGGTCAAGCTGTACACGCGCGAGCAACCGATCCTCGAAGCGTACGGCGTGCAGGCTGAAATCGATAAAGCGATCAAGCCGCGAGTGTGGCTGAAGTCGGGCGGTTATCTGGTCATCAATCAGACAGAAGCGCTGGTTTCAATCGACGTCAACACCGGCAAGTTTGTCGGCCGCGGCGCTACCCGGCTGGAAGACACGATCACCCGCACCAATATGGAAGCGGTCGAGGAAATTGCGCGACAGATTCGCTTGCGCGATCTCGGCGGCATCATCGTGCTCGACTTGATCGATATGGAAGAGCGGCGTAACCGCCAGCGCGTGATGACAACTTTGCAGGATGCCCTGCGGCGGGATAAGTCACCAACCAAGGTCCTTTCATTCAATGATTTTGGTCTGGTGATCATGACCCGCAAGCGCGTCAAGCAGTCGCTCGAACGCACGCTCTGCGCGCCGTGTCAGCACTGTCAGGGAGCCGGCCTGGTCAAATCGCCGCAGACCGTGTGTTACGAAATTCTCGAACAGGCGCGGGGACTCGCGCGTCAGGACGACGGCTCGCGCCAGGCAATGCTGCGGGTTAATCCGGAAGTCGCGAAGGCGCTGCGCGGATCAGAGCGTGACGTGCTGAACGAGATCGAAGACTATCTGGGTTCTTTGGATATCAATAGCGATCCATTGATCTTCCAGGAGCAGTTCGACTTCGCGTTTGTATAAATTTGGAGGGCGGCGGCAGAGCGAAGCGGCGACGCCGTTTTCGATCCAGTCCGCCGCTTTCCGAGGTAATTCATCCAAAGCGCCGTCGCTCTGCCGTCGCGCTCCAAAAAAGGCGATGGAGTCCGCCATAACCGCCTGCCGGGCTGATGACTCCTACCAAAAACTGGTAAGGAGCCATTCTCTTGGTCAAAATACTTTTGGCAGGCGCTGGCGGTTTTCTTGGTTCGATTCTCCGCTACTCTCTCAGCGGCTTTGTGCAGGACGCCAGCCGCAGTATCCATTTCCCCTACGGCACTCTGGCGGTAAATCTGATTGGCTGTTTCGCGATCGGATTTCTGTCACAGCTGGCGGAGACGCGTGGCCTATTCACGGCCGAAACGCGCACGCTGGTATTCGTCGGGGTGCTCGGCGGGTTCACCACTTTCTCCGCATTCGCCAACGAAACAATAAACCTGTGGCGCGAAGGTCAAAGCAGCTTGGCGGCACTTAATATTGCGGGACATGTCGTGTTGTGTCTCGCCGCGGTTTGGATTAGTCGGGCGCTGGCATTTCAAATTTGGAGATGACGTAGCGCAAATTGTTGATTTGCGATTGTCCTAATGGAGTTACGGCGATGATGTTACCCGAAGAAGGCTACTTGCTTCGCATCTTCATCGGTGAGAGCGACCGTCACGATGGCAAGCTGCTGCACGAATGGATTGTAACGAAAGCGCGCGAGGAAGGCCTGGCGGGCGCCACCGCGATTCGCGCGATCATGGGTTTCGGGGCGCACAGCCGTCTGCACACCTTCAAGATCGAACGTTTGTCACAGGACCTGCCGATCATCGTCGAGATCGTCGACACGCGCGAGAAGCTGGAAAAATTTCTGGCCCTGATCGATAACGTGATCGATGAAGGCATGGCCACTTTGGAAGAGGTGCGGATCCATTTCTATCGGCCAGGTCAGAAGTCCGATAGCGAGCGACCGTAGCGAAACTCGTTTAGCGCTCGACGGTATAGGTTTCAGTCCTGAACGGTATGAAGCCTCGTTTCAAATAATTCGGTAATGCCGCTGGATCGTCATCCGTGCACGTGTGCAGCCATACGCGTCTGGCGCCGTCAGCCCACGCCTGTTGGACCGCGGACGTCAGCAGATGCTTCCCCAAACCGCGACCGATGAATTGCGGCATCAATCCGAAGTACGCCACCTCGGTCGAACCATCCGGTTCCTTTTTCAACTCGAAATAGCCGGCGATGTCATCGTCGTAAGTCATCAGCCATAACGAAACTTCAGGCTCTTCGAGATACGCGGTGATTTGTTCATCACTCCACGGCAGCCGATCGATCCAGAAATAGTTCCTTCCAACTTCGCGGTACAGGAAACGAAATAAATCAACTGAACAGTCGCGTTGCTGTTCGATTTTGATTAACGGATCGTCACTGCGCGCCGCGTTAAGTTCGGAAGACGCGCGCATTTCGAGGTAGGTGCGAGTGACTATGGTCGTCGTCATGAGGTCAGTACCATCCGCGTGAGCGGATGGATCAAAGGGTGCGATTTAGCTCTTATCGATGCGTCCCGATCCATCCCCTGACGGGGAGGGTACTGACCCACTCGCAACTCGCGCCCGCGGATGAAATCGATCGTAGGCTTTGCGCATATGCAGGTCGGTGATGTGCGTGTAGATTTCCGTCGTCGAGATATCAGCGTGGCCCAGCAGCGCCTGCACGGAACGCGAATCAGCGCCATGCTGCATCAGGTGCGTACCAAAACTGTGACGCAGAGTGTGCGGTGAAATGTCAGGCACGCCGGCGGTTGCCGCATAGGCCTTAATGATCGACCAAGCGGTCTGGCGCGTCATTAAGTGGCCACGATGAAGGAATAACTGCGGCTTAGCTTCGTTGCCGAACTGTTTGCGCAGGGCCAGGTACCTTTGCAGCCAGTGCACCGCGCTTTTGCCGATGGGGATCCGGCGTTCTTTGTTGCCTTTGCCGTGACAACGAATCAGGGCCGCGTCCAGTTCCAAATCGGCGACGCGCAAGCCGCAAGCCTCTGAAACTCGTAAGCCCGCCGCGTACAGTAGCTCGAGCAGCGCGCGATCGCGCACGCCCACGTCGGTCTGGATGTCCGGCGCCAACAGCAGACGCTCCATCTCTTCTTCCGATAAAAACTTTGGGAGCGGTGAAGGTCTCTGTGGTGACCTGAGGTCTTCCGCCGGATGCTTCTCGATATGATTATCGAGCATCAGGAAGCGAAAGAAACCGCGCGCGGCGCTGAGGGCTCGCGCAATCGATGACGGCGATAGACCATCGCGCGACATGCGGGCAATCCACTCGCGCAGGTCTTTGCGTTCAAGCTTTTCGATGGGTTTGCGCTGCTGGTCGGCCCACGCTTTCAGCTTCGCGATGTCGCGCGCATAGCTTTGCAGCGTATTTGCCGACAGGCCTTTTTCAACTTGAATGTAGGCGAGGAATTCGCGGACCAGATCACGGTGCGAGCTTTGACGCAACATCGCGATCAGATTAGCACAGGTTCAAATGAGACATTGACATAGTTGACTTACCAGCAGGGAAATAAAAACAGCACGCTGGAGGGATGCAAGATTCTCGCAGGGATTTCTGGCGCCCTTTCAGGGTGCGCGTCCGCATAACTCGGCACCGGTGGTCTTCTCCCGACACGTCGGGATCCGACCACCGGCTACTCTCTCGCAACCCTTCGGGTTGCAGGGCTTGTCCCTATGGAATTGCGAACGGATCCTTTGGCTTGGCCGGCGCCGCTTTGTACTTATCGATCAGTTGCTGCATGCCGTCGGTTTTGCCCTCGTGACGAAACTTGTAATTCGTTTCCAGGTACTGCATTTCCTGTTGACGAACATTAGCCAATTGCGCGTTCCCGTCCGAAAGGGCGAGGAAGTGAGCGTCCGCCTCGATCAGACGATCGAGCAGCGCGAAGACCTTCTTCAATTGAGCCTCCCGGTCAGCCCCGTCCGGCATGCCCTGGTACCTCTTCGCCGCCTGCTGATAATCGTTGTTGATGGCGGTGGCCAGAAAAAGAAAGTTCAAAGGATCTTTGGGATCGAGTTCGCTGGCCCTGGTCATACGTGCCTGAATGGCCGCGTTGTCGCCCTTGACCATGCCGAGGATGCCGAGTGACTGATACACTCGCGGCAGTAGATCGCGATATTCCTTCCAGGTCGCATCGTCCATCGAAGCCGGCTTCTTGTTGGCTTCAATCAACTCGGCGCCATGTGTGCCGAATTGCTCGCCTTGAGCCACGAATTTGCCGTTCTTTTGTTTCGCCTGGTCCGTCGCAATGAACATGAGTTCGATCAGCACGCCGACCGAATCAGGATGCTGGCCCAGATAAGTGCTGCCGTTGGAAAAAGCGTCGTCCGGTTTTTTCGCGTCAGCATAGCCGACCAAAAGCACCGGCATGATCATCTCTTCTTCGTCCGGACTATCGAAGATCGATTTGAATTGCTGCGCCAGCACAACCTTCTGTTCACCATCGGTTATCTCGTGGATTTGATCCGAAATTTTCAGCGCTGCCGTCCGGCGCAGCGGGCTCTTGGGGTACTTCTTGACGGCATCTGCGGCCGCTTTCGCTTTGCCGGCAGCATCCGTGGCGGTATCAATCAGTTGATACGCTTTCATTTCGTCGTCCGGAACTTTAGGTTGAGCGATGACGCGCGCGCTGATGCAGACAATGCTGACACTAATTAAGAGTGCGAACCTCAGGAAACTTGAGCGACTATTCATGATTTTGACCTTAGGGGAACTTCAAGATAGGCGAAAAGCCGCACACATATTGCGTCACAATGGCGTGGTTCGCAAGCGGACTCAGCGGGGTTTAGGGGATAGGGTGTAGGGTGTA
>Ga0207686_10002496_pt1 | contig 9994 bp, 8 predicted proteins | sample KBSM24metaG_FD_184396 | JGI IMG/M metagenome (GOLD analysis project Ga0207686, IMG submission 184396) | Miscanthus rhizosphere microbial communities from Kellogg Biological Station, Michigan, USA - KBS M2-4 metaG (SPAdes) (version 2) | ecosystem: Host-associated > Plants > Roots > Rhizosphere >...
TGGGAGGAGTTCCGCTTCACTCTGATCTTCGTCACCCACTCCATCGAAGAAGCGCTGGTGGTGGGCAACCGCATCGCCATCCTGTCGCCGCATCCGGGCCGCCTGCGCGCCGAGATCAACAGCCACCAGTTCGGCCTGCACAGCCTGGGCGGGCGCGACTTCCAGGCCACGGCCCGGCGCATCCACCAACTGCTCTTCGACGAGCCCGTCGCCGCGCCGGGGTCGGTCGCGGCCGATGCCGCGCAGCTGTCGCAACGCCCTGCCGACGGGCCGGGCCACCTGCCTTTCCGGATCTCCGTATGAACCAGGCCCTGTCTTCCTCTGCCGTCTCGGCTGCCGCTGCAGCCATCCCCCGCGTGCCGCCCGTGCGGCCCGAGGCCGAGCATGTGCTGCCCCCGCTCACCGGCATCGCACCCGTGCAGCCGCTGCCGCTGGCCGCCCGCATCTGGCAGCAGGGCGGGGTGCGGCGCCTGGTCATCCTGGCGGTGCTGGCCGTGCTGTGGGAGGTGGCCGCGCGCTGGCAGAACAACGACCTGCTGCTGCCCACCTTCCTGCAGACCGCGCGGGCGCTGTGGGAGGGCCTGGCCAGCGGGGAGCTGGTCGCCAAGACCGCCATCTCGCTGTCGGTGCTGCTCAAGGGCTACTTCGCCGGCATCGCGGGCGCCTTCGTGCTGACCACGCTGGCCGTGTCCACGCAGTTCGGGCGCGACCTGCTCTCCACGCTCACCTCCATGTTCAACCCGCTGCCGGCCATCGCGCTGCTGCCGCTGGCGCTGCTGTGGTTCGGCCTGGGGCAGGGCAGCCTGGTGTTCGTGCTGGTGCATTCGGTGCTGTGGCCGCTGGCGCTCAACACCTATGCGGGCTTCCAGGCCGTGCCCGAGACGCTGCGCATGGCCGGGCGCAACTACGGCCTCACGGGCATCCGCTACGTGCTGCAGATCCTGGTGCCGGCAGCGCTGCCGGCCATCCTCTCGGGCCTGAAGATCGGCTGGGCCTTCGCCTGGCGCACGCTGATCGCGGCCGAACTGGTCTTCGGCGCCTCTTCGGGCCAGGGCGGGCTGGGCTGGTACATCTTCCAGAACCGCAACGAGCTCTACACCGACAAGGTCTTCGCCGGCCTGGTGCTGGTCATCCTCATCGGCCTGCTGGTGGAAAGCCTGGGCTTTCACACGCTGGAACGGCTGACGGTGCGGCGCTGGGGCGTGCAGCGCTGATCGCCAAGGCGTTTCCGAGGGTCCAGCGCTTTCCCTCCCCCCTTCTGTGGATTCGTGTCCCCCGCAGCCGGTGGCTGCGCGCGGTGTGCGTGGCCGGCGGCCGGTGATCGCGCCTCCTGCCAGACCCGCGCCCCACCTACACTCCCCGCATGCTGCGCTGGTTTATCGTCGTCTTCCTCGCCCTCATGTGCATCAGCTGGCTTTCGCCGCTGCTGCGGCGCATGGGGTTCGGGCGGCTGCCGGGGGATTTCCGGTTCCGTCTGGGCGGGCGCGATTGGGATGTGCCGCTGGTGTCCACCCTGCTGCTGAGCTTCGTCGCCAGCCTGATCGCCAAGTGGGTGTGATGGGGCATGCCGGGCGTGTGCGCTCGGGGCAGCAAGTGGCAGCGTGCGGTTCTTTTCTGAAAGGCTTCGGGGGCAGATGACGACGACGATGAAGGCTTGTATCGATGTGGGCGGCACCAAGGTGGCCGTCAGCCTGAGCGATGGCACGGGTGCGCCGCCGGTGGGCCGGCGGGCCGAGCCCACGGCCACCACGGGCGACCGGGGGGCGTTGGCGCGGCAGATCCTGCGGATGGTGGACGAGGTCTGTGCCAGCCAGGGTCTGGAGCCGGCCAGCGTCACGCAGGCGGGTGTTTCGTCGTGCGGGCCTTTTCTTTTCGTCGAGGGGCGGGCCGAGGTCAGCAACCCCAACATCTGCGGCGGCCTGGCCGGCCCTGCGCGCGGGCTGGGCAACGACTGGGTTTCGGTGCCGCTGGAGACCCCGCTGCGCGAACGCTTCGCCCAGGTGCGCGTGGAGAACGATGCCGTGGCCGCACTGGAGGCCGAGCGCATCTGGGGTGCGCTCCAGGGCCTGGACCACTGCGCCTACGTGACCTGGAGCACCGGCGTGGGCGCGGGCCTGTGCGTGGATGGCCGGGTGCTGCGCGGCAAGAACGGCAATGCCGGCCATGCGGGCCACACCTATGCGTCGGACGACCCGATCGGCCTGCTGTGCGGCTGCGGCAACCGGGGCGACGTGGAGGCGCTGGTGGCGGGCAATGCCGTGCAGCGCCGCTTCGCCGAAGGCGGCTGGGCCGATGCGGCCGCGCTGATGCAGGCGGCCTCCGCGGGCGATGCCGCCGCGCTGGACGTGGTGAACGAACTCTGCCGCGTGCTGGGCCGCATGCTCTACAACCTGGTGGTGCTGATGGATCTGCAGCGCATCAGCCTGGGCGGCAGCGTGTTCTGGAACAACCAGTCCCTGCTGCTGCCGCGCCTGCAGCACGAGGTGTCGAGCCGCCTGCCCGCGCTGACCGAGGGCGTGCAGCTGGTGCCGGCCGGGCTGGGCGACAAGGTGGGCGATTACGCGGCGCTGGCGCTGGTGCATTGAGGCGGGTGAGTCCCCTCGCCGCCGCTGCCGCCCGGCTCAGACGCAGCGGGCGATGGCTTGGCCCAGCAGCTCCAGCCCCAGGTCGATCTCCGCATCACTCACCGTCAGCGGCGGCGCGATGCGGAACACGCCGCCCATGCCGGGCAGCTGCACCACGTTCATCGACAGGCCCAGCTGCATGCATTCGCGCGTGATGGCGGCGCCGAGGCCGTCGGCCGGCTCCTTGGTGGCGCGGTCCTTGACGATCTCCAGGCCCAGCAGCAGGCCCCGGCCGCGCACGTCGCCGATGCAGTCGTAGCGTTCCTGCAGCGCGCGCAGGCCGGCTTCGAGCCGGGCGCCCGCCACCCGGGCACGGTCGGCCAGGCGGTCGCGCTGCACGATCTCCAGCACCTTCAGGCCGATGGCCGCGGGCAGCGGGTCGCTCACATGGGTGGTGTAGAACAGGTAGCCGCGCTCGTGGGCGCGTTCCTCGATCTCGGCCGTGGTGACGATGGCCGCCAGCGGCAGGCCGGCGCCCAGGGTCTTGGAGAGGGTCAGGATGTCGGGCACCACGCCGTCGCGCTCGCACGCGAACATCGTGCCGGTGCGGCCCACGCCGGTCTGCGCCTCGTCCAGGATCAGCAGCATGCCGCGCTCCTCGCACTTCTTCTTGAGGGCGGCCAGATAGCCCGGCGGCAGGTCGATGATGCCGCCCGAACTGAGGATGGGCTCGGCGATGAAGGCGGCTAGGCTGCCGCAGGACTGGCGGTCCACCAGGTCGAAGCCGTAGTCCAGCTCGGCCTGCCAGTCGTAGGCGCCGCTGGCGTCGAAGAAGCGCGGCCGGAAGCCGAAGGGCGCGTTGATGGCCAGCGAGCCTGCCGCCGCCGGGCCCACGCCGCGCCGCCCGGCGCTGTAGGTGGCGGATGCCGCGCCGCCCGTCATGCCGTGCCAGGACTGGGCGAAACCCACGATCTCGAACCGGCCCGTGACCAGCTTGGCCATGCGGATGGCGGCCTCGTTCGATTCCGCGCCGGTGGTGAGGAGCAGGCTGCGCTCCAGCGCGCCCGGCGCCACGCCGGCCAGCGCCGTTGCCAGGTCCACCACGGGGCGCGACAGCATGCCGCTGAAGAGGTGCTCCAGCCGGTGGGCGGAATCGGCGATCACGGCGCTGATCTCCGGGTGGCAGTGGCCGAGCACGGCGCTCATCTGGCCCGAGGTGAAGTCCAGGATGGGCCGGTCGTCCGCGTCATAGACGAAGCTGCCGGCCGCGCGCTCGATCACCATGGGGGCGAAGCTGCCGCCGTAGCGCACCAGATGCTGGCGGGCGCGGTTCCAGAAATCGGGATCGTCGTTGCGGGACATGCAGGGCTCCTGACAGGCGAAAGAGGCAAGCGGGGGGCGGGGCGACAAAAGATGAGAGGGTCTGCAGGCCACTCTAGGGACTTGCCAGATGTCAGTAAAACGAATAGTTTTCAAGGCTGAAATCAACGCTGCTGATACCGTGCCCTCCGCTCTCGACATCGACCTGCTGCGCAGCTTCGCCGCCGTGGCCCAGACCGGCACGCTGGGCGCCGCAGCCGCGCGCGTGGGCCGCACCCAGTCCGCGCTGAGCATGCAGATGCAGCGCCTGGAGGAGTCCTGCGGCCAGCCGCTGCTGCACCGCACGGGGCGGGGCGTGCGTCTGACCAGCCAGGGCGAGCGGCTGCTGGTGCATGCGCGGCGCATCCTGCATCACCACGACGAGGCCCTGGCGGACCTGACCGGCACCGGCCTGGCCGGCGCGCTGGCCGTGGGCTGCCCGGACGACTACGCCGCCGCCTTCCTGCCCCAGCTGCTGCGCGGCTTCGCGCTGCTGCACCCGCTGGCCCGGGTGGACGTGGTGTGCGCGCCCACGCCCCGCCTGCGCGAGCGGCTGGCCACGCGCACGCTCGACGTGGCCCTGGTCTCGCTGCCCTGGGGCGATGCGCCGCCGCCCGGCACGCTGGCGCCGCTGCGGCGCGAGCCGCTGGTCTGGGTGGCCAGCCCCGGCATGGCGGTGGCGGGCTGGGACCCGCTGCCCCTGGCCCTGTCCGACCCCGACGTGCTGGACCACCGGGCCGCCTGCGAGGGACTGCAGGCCCAGGGCCGGGCCTACCGCGTGGCCTATGCCAGCGGCAGCCTCACCGGGTTGACGGCGGTGGTGCGGTCCGGCTCGGCCGTGGCGGTGCTCACGCGCTGCGCGGTGCCGCCCGACCTGCAGGTGCTGGCCGCCGATGCCGGCCTGCCGGAGCTGCCCTGGCTGGGCATCAGCCTGGCGTTCTCCCAGGGGCAGGCCGCGACGCCGCTGGCGCAGGCCTTCGCGGACCATGTGCGCGGCGTGCTGCCGTCGCTGTGATGGGGTGAACGAGGGGGCGGTGCGCGCCAGGCCGCGGATATCCGGGCCTGGCGCAAAGGCGGGCGACGGGCTGAAGCCCCGGCCTCAGCCGCCGCGGGCCAGATGGCTGCGGTCGTCGTCCTCGCCGGCCTGCTCCAGGGCCGAGAGGTAGCTCTTGCGCCACCAGTGCACGTCGTGCTCGCGGATGTTTTCCATCAGCCGCTGGTGGCGGCGCTGGCGTTCGGGCAGCGGCATCTGCAGCGCGGTCTGGATGGTGTCGGCCATGCCCTGGGTGTCGTAGGGGTTGACCAGCAGCGCTTCCTTCATCTGCTCGGCCGCGCCCGCGAAGCGCGAGAGCACCAGAACGCCGGGGTCTTCCGGGTCCTGCGCGGCCACGTATTCCTTGGCGACGAGGTTCATGCCGTCGCGCAGCGGCGTGACCAGGCCCACGGCTGCGGCGCGGCACAGGCCCGGCACGCGCTTGCGCGCCACGGTGCGGTGGATGTAGCGCAGCGGCATCCAGTCCAGGTCGCCGAAGTCGCCGTTGATGGCGCCGCACAGGCCTTCGAGTTCGGTGCGCAGGTCGGCATAGGCGTTCACGCTGTCGCGCGAGGGCGAGGCGATCATGACGAGCGTGGCGCTGTGCTGGTTCTCGGGGTAGCGCGAGAGCAGTTCGCGGAAGGCGCGTACGCGCTGCGGGATGCCCTTGGAGTAGTCCAGCCGGTCGATGCCCAGGAGCAGGCGGCGGCGGGAATATTCCTCGCGCATGGAGTGGAAGGTGTCCATGGCCTCGGGCGCGGCCGCCAGGCGCGCGAACTCGTCCACGTCGATGCCGATGGGAAAGGCCCCCACCTGCACGGTGGCGCCGAAGGCCCGCAGGCGCTGCGGGCCGACGGCCTGGGCCGAGGCTTCCTGGTCGAGGTAACGCGTGAAGTGGGCCACGTCGGCCTCGCTCTGCAGGCCCACCAGGTCGTAGGCGAAGAAGGAGCGCATCAGCCATTCGTGCTGCGGAATGGCGGCCATGATGAGCGGCGGCGGCACGGGGATGTGCAAAAAGAAGCCGATCTTCTGGCGGCAGCCCAGCGCGCGCAGCTCGGCCGCCAGCGGGATCAGGTGGTAGTCGTGCACCCAGATGACGTCGTCATCCTTGAGCAGGGGCAGCAGCTTGCGGGCGTACATCTGGTTCACGCGCCGGTAGCCGGCGATGTAGCCGGCATTGAAGTCGGCCAGGTCCAGCCGGTAGTGGAACACCGGCCAGAGCACGCTGTTGCTGTAGCCGTAGTAGTAGCTGTCGTGGTCCTCGCGGCACAGGTCGACGGTGGCCAGCGTGACGTTGCCGGCCTGGCGCGTGTGCAGCGTGCCTTCGCCGGGCAGGCCGTCTTCGGTGACGGTGCCGCTCCAGCCGAACCACAGGCCGCCGGTCTGGTTCAGGGTCTCGCCCAGGGCCACGGCCAGGCCGCCGGCGGCGGGCTTGCGGGGGTCGGCGATACGGTTGGAGATGACGACGAGACGGCTCATGGAAAGGTCCTTGGAAAGTGCTCGCAGGGAGTGGGCGGGCAGGCCGGCGCGGGCCGGCTCAGATCACCGAGTCCCAGGGCGCCGACAGGCGCATGGCGGCATTGATGATGCCCACCATCGAATAGGTCTGCGGGAAGTTGCCCCACATCTCGCCGGTCTCGGCATGCGTGTCTTCCGACAGCAGGCCCAGCGGGTTGCGGGCGGCCAGCATGGCCTCGAAGATCTCGCGCGCCTGGCTGCGGCGGCCGATGCGCGCCAGCGCGTCGATGCGCCAGAAGGTGCAGATGTTGAAGGCGGTGTCGGGCTTGCCGAAGTCGTCCGCGGCCTCGTAGCGGCGCATGTAGGGGCCGTCGCAGAGCGAGGCTTCCATGGCGTCCACCGTGCTCACGAAGCGCGGATCGCGCGGATCGATCAGGCCGACCTCGGCCATCAGCAGCACGCTGGCGTCCAGCTCGTGGCCGCCGAAGCTCTCGGCGAAGGCCTGGCGCTTGTCGCTCCAGGAGCGCGCGAGGATCTCGTCGCGCATGCGGCGGGCATGGTCCTGCCAGTACGCGGCGCGGTCGGCGAGCTGCAGCTTGGCGGCGATCTTGGCCAGCCGGTCGCAGGCAGCCCAGCTCATCAGTGCGGACGAGGTATGGATGCGGGCGCGGGTGCGCAGCTCCCACATGCCGGCGTCGGGCGTGCCATAGACGCGCACGGCCAGCTCGCCGATCTGTTCCATGCGGGTGAACTCGGCCTCGCCGCCGGGGTTGAGCAGCCGCCGGTCGTGGAAGGCCTGCGCCGCGCCCAGGATGATGTTGCCGTACACGTCGTGCTGGAAATGCTCGGCCGCCTGGTTGCCCACGCGCACCGGGCCCATGCCGCGGTAGCCGGCCAGCTGGGGCACGAAGTCTTCGGGCAGCTCGCGCTCCAGGCCGATGCCGTAGAGCGGCTGGATGTGGCCTTCGCTCGCCTCGGCCACCACGCTGCTGAGCCAGCGCAGGTAGTCCTCCATGGTGGCGGTTTCCGAGAGGCTGTTGAGCGCGCGCACCACGAAGAACGCGTCGCGCAGCCAGCAGTAGCGGTAGTCCCAGTTGCGGCCGCTGTGGGCCGATTCGGGGATGCTGGTGGTCATGGCCGCCACGATGGCGCCGGTGTCTTCGTAGAGCGAGAGCTTGAGCGTGATGGCCGCGCGGATCACCGCGTCCTGCCACTCCAGGGGCAGGGCCAGGCGCTGCGTCCATTGGCGCCAGTAGGTGATGGTGTCCTGCTCGTAGGAACGGGCCGTGTCGGCGATGCCCGTGGGCAGGGCCTCGTCGGCGCCCAGCAGGAATTCGTAGCCGCGCGAGAGCACGAAGGGCTGGCCCGAGAGCACGTGCGAGAGCGGCGCGTCGGTGGTCAGGCGCAGCGTCAGCTCGGGCCCGACGAAGCGCACGTGGTGGCTGCCCTGGGTGATCTCGGGCCGCTCGCTGCCCCAGCCGAAGCGCAGGTTGGCGGTGACGCGGATGCGCGGCGAGCCCTTGACCGGCCGCACGCGGCGCACCAGCAGCATGGGCCGGAAGAAGCGAGCCCGGGCGTGGAAGCGCGGGGCGAAGTCGGTGATCTCGATGCTGTTGCCGGAATGGTCGGTGAGCCGCGTGCGCAGCACGGCGGTATTGGGCTCGTACCACTGGCGGCTTTCGGCCAGGTTCTCCAGCTCGATGGCGAATCGGCTGCCCTCGTCGCCGGGCTGGATCAGGGCGTTGAACACCGGATCGCCGTCGAAGCGCGGCATGCACGACCAGACGATGTGGCCCTGCGCATCGACCAGCGCGCTGATGGAGCAGTTGCCGATCATGCCCAGCTTGAGCGATGCATCGGCCGGCGGTGCGAAGCTCTCGGGCCGGGGCAGCAGTTCGCGCGCCACGCGGCGGGCCGCGGCCGGGGGCGGGGCGGGCAGTTCCTGGGCCGGTGCCGCCGCAGGCGCATCCGGTTGGGGTGGGGTGGGGGGCGTCGTGGTGCTCATGATGCGGGCAGGCCTTCGGGCGAGGCCATCTGGAAGATCCATTCGCGCAGCATGGTGGTGTCGTCGCAGCGGGCCTGTGCCTGGGTCTCGCCCGGCCCCACCTTGATGCCGACGCCACCCAGCGCCAGCACGGCGGCGAAGCCGTGCTCGTCGGTCACGTCGTCGCCCGCGAAGACGGGGATGCGCCCTTCGAACGGCGCATGGCGCATGAAGTCGGCGATGGCGCGACCCTTGTTGGGGCCGGCGGCCTTGATCTCCAGCACGCACTTGCCCTGCAGCAGCTCCAGGCCCGGCGTCTGGGCCAGGGCATGGTCCACGGCGGCGCGGCACTGCGCTTCGAGCTCGGGCGCCTGGCGGTAGTGCAGGGCCACGCCGGCGCTCTTGCGTTCCAGCACCAGCGCGGGGTGGCGTTCCAGCATGGGTTCGAGCACGCGCAGGGCCGGCGTCAGGTCGGGCACGGGCACGCTGCCCTCCATGCCGTTGCCCAGGCGGTACTGGGCGCCGTGCTCGGCGGCCAGAGGCAGCTTCAGGGGGGCGAGGAAGTGGTCGATGTCGGCCTGCCGGCGGCCGGTGACGATGGCCAGCGCGCCGTTCAACTGCTTGTGCAGGTGCTCCAGCGCGGGAACGATGCCGGGGTGGACCTGCGTCGCATCGGGATGCGGCGCGATGTCGGCCAGCGTGCCGTCGAAGTCGAGGAAAAGCGCGTGGCGCGCTGTCAGCAACGGTAGCTTTTGCATTGGCGATACCTTAGCAAATGGCGGTCCAGCAGGCTGTAGTCCATGGGCTATTCGTCGCCGGCCGGGTCAATGCGGGGCCGTCTCCAGGTGCCGTTCCAGTGCCTGGATGCGGGCGCGGCGGATGGCCTCGCCCACCTGCGGGCCGCCCAGGCCGGCGCGGGCGGCTTCGGCGGCGATGGGGCCGGTGGCCACGGCCCGGGCGGCGGCCAGGGCGGCGGCCAGGCGCGGCCGCTGGGGGTAGGGCGCCTCCTCGAAGCCCAGCCGCCCGCGCGCATCGCATTCGCAGGCCAGCAGCACGTCGGTAAAACGCTCGGGCTTGCGCAGCGCGTCGCAGCGCTCCAGCAGGCGCAGCAGGGCGGCGGCGCCCAGTTCTCCGCTGCGGTGGATGTTGCCGTGCTCGCGGGCCACCACGTCGGCGGTTTCGCGGCAGTCCACCGGCACGCGCAGGCGCTCGGCCACGGCCTGCAGCAGCCGGGCGCTGCGCGCCTCGTGGCCGATGTGGCGCGGCAGCACGTCGGCAGGCGTCGTGCCCTTGCCCAGGTCGTGAGTGAGGCAGGCGAAGCGCACGGCGAGCGGCGCTCGCAGGCGGGCGGCCATGTCCAGCACCATCATCAGGTGGATGCCGGTGTCCACCTCGGGGTGGTATTCGGCGCGCTGTGGCACGCCCCAGAGGCGGGCCACCTCGGGCAGCAGCACGGCGAGCGCGCCGCAGTCGCGCAGCACCTCGAACATGCGCGAGGGGCGCGCTTCCATCAGGCCGCGGGCCAGCTCCTGCCAGACGCGCTCGGGCACGAGGTGGTCGGCTTCGCCCGCCGCCACCATCTCGCGCATGAGCTGC
>Ga0207686_10002497_pt1 | contig 9990 bp, 7 predicted proteins | sample KBSM24metaG_FD_184396 | JGI IMG/M metagenome (GOLD analysis project Ga0207686, IMG submission 184396) | Miscanthus rhizosphere microbial communities from Kellogg Biological Station, Michigan, USA - KBS M2-4 metaG (SPAdes) (version 2) | ecosystem: Host-associated > Plants > Roots > Rhizosphere >...
ATCTGATGGGTTTTCTCTCGGGCGCGCCGACGCGTCTGTTTGCGCGCCGGCCCGGGCGGTCGCTGGACGTTTTGGCGAACTTCAGCCCGAAACCGCCGATCGATCGAAACGATCCCGATCAGCACTTGGTGGATCGGTATCTCGATGTGCTGAAACCGCTCGGCCTCGACAACGTTGCGCGCACTCCCACGATGACTCCCCGGGCCGAGGACAATCGCGCCGTCAGTGCGTTCCTGAAGAAGGCGAGGGCGGAATCCGGCACGCCGCTAGTTGGGTTATTCCCTGGCGCCGGACACCCGGGCAGGGCTTGGCCTGTGGATAGATGGGTTGAACTTGCGGACTTTGTGATCAGAAATGATGGTGTGCGGCCGGTCGTCTTCATCGGGCCCGAGGAACGGGCGGGCGCACAAGAGATGCGGCGGCTATTTCCAGCGCCGACAATATTCCTCGAGAAGCTTTCAATCGGCGAACTGGCGGCGGCACAGGCACGGCTGGCCGTTTTCGTGTCGAACGACACAGGCCCCGTGCATATTGCTGCCGCAGTTGGTGCGCCAATTGTGGTTTTGATCGGCCGTGCTACGCCGCACGCGTACATCCCACTGACGAACTCGCAGCGCTTAATTTTCAGTAACGGCGTTCACACAATCGACGTGGAAGAAGTGTATGCCGCTACTCGCGAAATGTTGGCGGCCGAACGCATGACTACATTGTTCGCGAGCTGATGATGCTCCCGCTCCAAAGAAAGTCCGTGCTGGCGATTGGACTCGTCGCCATGACGATTTGGGCCATCGCTGAGCGCGTATCGAGCAACCCGCCATCAACGAAGTCCGAAACTGGATCACAGCAAAAGGCCACCGCCGATTCGAACGCCAGCTTCGATGCAGCCCTCGCCTACGACATCGACCAATTGATTGACCACAGCGATTCTGCAAAAGCCCGCTGGGGCGTCTACGTGATATCGCTGAAGGACAGTCGCGTTTTGTATTCGCGCAATGGTGATAAGTTGTTTACACCCGCCTCGAACATGAAAATCTACACTACCGCCGTCGCGCTCGATCTCTTGAATCCTGACTATCGCTGGCGCACTTCAGTGTACGCATTGGAGCAGCCTGACGCCGACGGCACACTCGATGGCGATCTAATTATTTATGGCCGTGGGGCGCCGGATCTCGATTCGAAGAACCCAGAAGGTCTTTCAGCGCTTGTTGATCAGATACAGCGGCGCGGCGTGCGCAGAGTGCGTGGCAAAGTCATCGGTGACGAAAGTTACTTCCGCGGCGAGATGTACGGAGTTGGTTGGCAGTGGAACGATTTGCAGTGGTACTACGGCGCGCAACCAAGCGCCTTGTCCATTGATGAGAACGCGGTTGAAGTGACGCTTGGCCCGGGGAAAAAATCATCTGGCCCAGCCTCTGTTGTCATCACACCCAACGATAACCGCTTGCAGCTTACAAATAATGCCGTGACAGGCGACCGAGACACGGCGACGACAATTGGCATCAAACGCGGTTTGTCGAACAACGAGGTGGTGGTTTGGGGTGAATTTCCGGTCGGCGGCTACGCATACTCTGCGTTCCTTTCGGTACACGACCCTGCGCTGCGGGCGGCGACCGTTTTTAAACAGTTGCTGAGCGCGCGTGGAATTCAGGTTGATGGTGATGTCGAGAGCCGCGACTTTCGCGTTTCAGCGTCGGGGCGATTCGATCCGCAAAAAGCAATTGAGTTGGCTTACATCGAAAGCGCGCCGTTGGCGAAAATCGTGCACAAGACGAACAAGGAAAGTAATAACCTCTACGCTGAACTGATTCTTCGCACCTTGGGAAAGGAGAAGGGAGCGAATGTTCCTGATCCCGATCCGCGAAAGAATGCCGCGCGCGGTGACGACGAGGCGGGTGATACCGTGGTCAAGGAATGGTTAACCGATCACAATATCGATTCGACGTCGCTAGCGCTTCACGATGGCTCCGGGTTATCGCGTTTGGATTTGATCACCCCTGAAAGCGCGGCTCGCCTCCTGGCGGCTGTGGCCCGAGCTTCCTGGCGTCAAAGCTTTTATGACTCATTGCCCGTCGCCGGCCATGACGGAACGCTCCAAGGCCGCCTCACAAATATCGTCGGCCGAATCGTGGCTAAAACCGGCTCGCTTACATATGACCATTCACTCTCAGGCTACGCCACGACGCCGTCCGGCGACGTCCTCGCTTTTTCAATTATCTGCAACGACGCGACTGGCCAAACCCGTCCAGTGCGAACGATTGACGCTATCGCAATCCGAATCGCGGACGTTCGTTAAACTCAGGAACCCGCAAAAAAGCCGGGATTTTTGCAAGGAAGCTAGCCCGCGTTAGCTCTAGACAAACTTGGTTCAACAAAGTAATATTGACTAGGAATGGTCTTACGGACCTTCCTTCCTTGCTCTGCCAAACCGCTTCCTCCGTTCATCCAGGAGCACAACTAAATGATTACCCTCGGAAGAATTTTCTCTTTAACTCTGATCATCGCCTGTCAGGCAGTCATTGTCGCAGGACAGCGCTCACAGTCAGCTAAGAACAATAGCTTTCAACCCCCGAAGGCCTCTTCTAATGCCGACGAAAACGACCGTGCGCGAGATGGATTGGTCGGCCCCGTTCGACGTATTCGGTCGGAGGTTGTCAAAGTTGTTAATACCGACGGAAAAATCGTCGAAACGGGTAAACGTGTCTTGCTCGAAGCCGCTGAATACGATCTGAAGGGCGCGAAGACGGTCAATCAATATTTTCCTGTCTCAGGATCTACGCCGACCGGCCGCGAGGTCTACAAGTACGACGACAAAGGCAACATCAGCGAGATGACCTTGACCGGAGCTGACGGCGCACTGATCAGCAAAGAGGTTTACAAGTACGATTACGATTCGCTTGGCAATTGGACCAAGATGACAACTTCAGTTGCGGTTGTTGAGAATAGTTCGATCAGCTTTGAACCTGTCGAGGTTACGTATCGAACCATTTCGTATTATCTGGACGCCACCATGACGAAGATGTTGCAGCCGGCGAACACAACGGCGCCGGCGGTCGCCAACAGCACAAACGCCCCAACGGACAAGAACACTGTAAATACAAAGGCAGTTCAACAGAACACCGCCGCGCCGTTACAACTGACGCGCCATTCTCCTGTGACCCTTAATAGTCAGCCGCTTCAGCCGGTCGCCGACATGCGCAACGTTTCTTTCGTGACCAATCCTAAGGTCGCAGTCGACAATGCGCCGTCTCCGCCCGCACAACCGGCGCGCATGGTGACCGGTGGTGTCCTCAATGGCAGCGCTCTGAACCTGCCGGCTCCTCTGTATCCGGAAGCAGCTCGGCGCATGCACACCTCCGGAATCGTCGAAGTTGAAGTTGTCATTGATGAGAATGGAAAAGTGATATCAGCCAAGGCAGCCTCAGGCCCAGCCATTTTCCGTGACAACGCGGTGCAGGCGGCGTTGCACGCCAAATTCACGCCCAGCAAGCTGTCCGGCCAGCCCGTCAAAGTCACCGGCAAGATCGTTTACAATTTCCGCATGCCCTGAGCCCCTTCATGCTTCGCCGCTCACCCTACGAAAAGGACACCACATGGCACTCACAGGAGAACTTAACGACCTATCGCTCGCAGAATTGATCGAGTTTTTCTGCAACCAGCGTAAGACGGGCCGCTTGAAAGTAATCTACCCGCTTGGCGCCGGCTATTTCTATTTGAAAAACGGTTCGGTCGTACATGCTCGGATCGGCGATCTGCGTGGAATCGACGCGGTCTTTTTCGCGCTCACTCAGCCGAACGCGTCATTCAACTTCAGCCCGGCGTTCGAAGCGCCCGAACAGACAATCAATCAGCCGTGGACATCCGTTGTGCTGGAAGGCTTGCGCCGAATGGATGAAGGCGTCATGCCACGGACACCTTCAGTGCTCAAGAGCGAAGAGGAGCATGAAAGCGATCACCAGCAACCCCCCGTTGCCACCGCGGCGACAGTTTCAAAGACTCCTGCGACCCCGCCGAAGAGTGTCAAAACAACTTCCCAGGACGACGTGAAACCGTTTGGAGTGCTGCTGTCTGGTACTGAGGGCGATTCATTCTCCCGTCGTCGTTGGAGTCCGGCATTTGTGGTGGCCGCAGTTGTTGTCTTGATCGCCGCCATTGGCCTTCCGTGGGGCTGGTACAAGCATAGGCGAAGCGTTCAAATGTCGAGCGAAGCCAACGCGGCTACTCCTCAGACACCGGTGGCGGTGGCGACACCAACCGAGAATCAAACCGAAACGCCGGTCCCCCAGGCCGAACCCTCAAAAGAAAATGAGACCGAACTCGCCAAGCGCCAACGCGAAGCCAAGGCGCGCGAACGCGCACGAGCTCAGGAACAGGCGGCTGCTAACGCTGGTGAGACTTCGAAACCGGCAGCTTCCTCGGCATCCAACAAGAAAGCAGTCGTCACGGTTACCTACGACGAGAACGGAAGGGTGACTACAGCTTCGGGTGGCGATGCAACCGCGCTGCGCATTGCGCGACAGAAACGCTTTCCACCGGGTAAGCCGGGATCGGCGACTGTCACAATTCCGATTAACTAATCTGAAGAATCCAGGAAGGTTAAAAGCGCGGGTTCGTCCCGCGCTTTTTCTATACCAGCGCGTTTATTTCTTCTTCGGTGAGAACTGCCGAGGCTTGTTTGGCGCGTTCGTAAATTCGATTGACGCGGTCATCCGTTGCTTCGACGCCGCGATTCTCGAGCCAAAAGATCACGTTGGATTTTCCGCTCATCGGGCCGACTTCGATCACCTGCTTCAAACCGAATTGCCCAGCGGGCACGCCCGAATAAATCAGATCGGCGAGCTCCGTATCGCCTTTGCGGTAACACTTGATGACTGCCGCCGCGTGCACGCCGGTGGCCGTGCGAAACGCGTCTTTGCCGAAGACCGGATAATTCAACGGCACCGTCCAGTGACACGCCTGCGCTGCTTTGTCACAATACTCGCGCAGCTTAGTAAGGTCGTTGTCGATCCAATCCAGCAATTTCAGATTCACCAGCAACTGGTCCATGGGCGTATTACCGACGCGCTCGCCCATGCCCAGGGCCGAGCCATGCACTTGATCGGCACCACCCTGGATTGCGGCGATTGAATTAATGACGCCGAGGCCGCGATCCTGATGGCCATGCCAATCAAGCCGCACCTTCTCGCCTTGATCATCGATGATACCGCGCACGAAGCGAACGACTTCGCGAGCGCCGTCCGGCGTCGCGTGGCCGACGGTGTCGCAGACACAAACGGCGCGCGCGCCGCAACGGATCGCTGTCGTGTAGAGCGCGCGAATGGTTTCGGGATCGGCGCGAGTTGTATCCTCCGTCACGAACATGACGGGCAGGCCTTCGCCGACCGCGAGCGTCACAGCTTCTTCTGTCAATTTCAGAAGCTTGTCGAGCGTCCATTCTTCGGCGTAGAAACGAATCGGCGATGAGCCAATAAAAGTGCACACCTCGATCGGGATGCCAGCGCGTTGAGAAATCTCGGCAATCGGGATGATGTCATTGCGGTGCGTCCGGGCGGCGCAGTTGGGTCGAATCTTCAGCTTCTTTTCCGCGATTTCGCGCGCCATCATCTCGACGCCGGCGGCGTGCGTGCCCCCCGCGCCCGGCAAGCCGATGTCCGCCGTGTCGATTCCCAGCGCGTTCATCAAATGCAGTAGCTCGATTTTCTTTTCGACCGGCGGTTCGCAGACGGAAGGTGATTGCAAACCGTCGCGCAGCGTCTCGTCATCAAAGCCGATATGACGATTGGGCTTTCGTAATTCGGGATCGACTTTGTTCCAGTCGTAAATCAATTCGGAAACCGACACGTTTTCACCTCGTTAATTCGCACTCTAAAAGCTAACGTTTGCGCTGCATCGAGATTTCGATTACAACAACGCGCGACTTTGATGTCAACTCATCGACCAATTTCGGGAATTTCCCGCATCGAACGAATTGCGCTGGGTTCAGATCGAGCCGCAAAGATTATGGCCGTGCGCGCGTGCATCGCGCGTGTCGCTGAAATCGATTCACGTTGGCGCGACGCGTCGGTGGTTGCGCGATCTGTCAAGACCGAGGCGCCGGCGATGCCTTTAACCGACTGGGAATTGATGAGCGGCGCGCGGCTACGTGCAGAGGCCGTTCGCGATTTGCTCATTGAGCAAAAGTTGGAAGCTGATTTGTACGTTGGTTTGGAAGGCGGATTTCATTCGATTTCGGTTGATGGTGAGTGGCACACGTTTCTGCGCGGCTGGGCTTATGCGACGAATGGCGAGCGCGGCAGCTTCGGAATGTCGCCTTCGATTGAAGTTCCTGAGGGCATCGTCAAAAAGGTGATTGAAGGCAAGCGTGAACTTGGTTTGGTGATTGACGACGTGGCCGGCGCGCGCGATGTCCGAAGCCGCCAGGGCGCGTGGGGCGTTTTGTCGCGCGATTTGCTGACGCGGTCGATGAGTTTTGAAGCCGCTCTCATCGCGGCGTTCGCTCCTTTCTACAATCCGAAGCTGTATTCGTAAGATTAGCAGGCGGGCTACCGCCGGCGGTCGGGCAGTAGCCCGACTCTATACTCCTGATGTGAAGTGCTAGAATTCTCCCAGATGCGCGTCACCATTGGCCAAATCAACACTACCAACGGCGATTACGAGGGTAACGTGGGGCGGATTCTCAGCGCGATTGAACGCGCGAAAAAGGATGGTTCCGACCTCGTCGTCTTTCCCGAAGTAACGATTCAAGGCTACACGTCCTTCGATTGGTTTCTCGACCCGGATGTCGTGCGCTCGGCCCTCGATCCGCTCAACGAAATCATCGAAGCAACATCGGGCATTACCGCGATTGTCGGGACGGTGCGTCCGAGCGATCTGCCAACCGGCCGCCGACTCTTCAACGCGGCCGCGGTGATTCGCGATCGAAAGCTTGTTGGTTTTGCGGACAAGACGCTGCTGCCCGAGTATGACGTCTTCGACGATCCGCGTTACTTCGAGCCGGCGCGCGAACGTCGATTGTTCGATCTTGACGGTAAACAATTCGGCATCGCCGTCTGCGAAGACTTTTGGAACGACAAGACGTTTTGGCGGCAACGACTCTATCCCAACGATCCGGCGCAGGAACTGATCGAGATGGGCGCGCAATTGCTGGTCTCGATTAATGCGTCGCCATTCAACAAGGGAAAAATGCGCGTGCGCTGTGACATGGTTTCGCACCGTGCGAAATCTGCCGGTGTTCCGATTGTGTTCGTCAATCTGGTTGGCGCAAACGATGGAATCATCTTCGACGGCGCCAGCATCATTTCCGATGCGACTGGTCGAATCGTCCTGCAGGCGCCACCCTTCGAAGAATTCGTCGAAACGGTTGAGCTCGAGTGTGGTGCGCCCGACACGCGCTGTTTGCCCGGCGACGACATCGGGACGATTCAGCGAGCGCTGGTGCTGGGCATCCGCGACTACGCGCACAAGAACCGTTTTGCGCGAGTCGTGTTTGGATTATCAGGCGGCCTTGATTCCGCCGTCGTGGCTGCGCTGGCGTGCGAAGCGCTGGGGCCGGAAAACGTGCTCGCTGTGATGATGCCCTCGCCTTACAGCTCACACTCAAGCATTGACGACTCGATCGCTTTAGGCCGCAACCTGGGAATGCAAGTGATTGAACGGCCGATCGTTGAACCATTTCACGCGTTGCGCAATGAACTCGGATTGCCTGAGCCAAATCCTGCAAATCCCGATCGAGCGGTTGAGAATGCGGTGGAAAATCTGCAATCGCGTCTCCGCGGAAACATCCTGATGACGATTTCGAACGCGGAGAATCGACTGCTGCTTTCGACGGGAAACAAATCCGAACTCGCGCTCGGGTATTGCACGCTGTATGGCGATACGAATGGCGGACTGGCGGTCATCGGTGACGTTTTGAAGACGGAAGTTTATGAGTTGGCGCGCTTGTACAATCGCGACGGCGAGTTGATTCCCACGTCAATCATCGAGAAGCGTCCGTCAGCAGAACTCGCGCCGGGACAATTCGACGATCAATCCCTGCCGCCGTACGACCAGCTCGATCCGATTCTGAAACTTTATTTCGAGCAGAAGCAATCGCCGGAGGAAATCATTGCTGGCGGACATGATGCGGAACTCGTCTACGACATACTCAACCGCGTCGAGTCGCCGGCCAATGAATTCAAAAGACGCCAACTTCCGCCGACGCTAATCATTTCTCGGAATGCGATCGGCATTGGACGCCGGCGACCAGTGACGCATCGCTATCGGCGCGTGAAAGTATCATCAACCGTCGGCGCGTTGACTTCAGCGTGAGCAGTGCGCAGGCAATCCCGTTAGTTTCAGCCACACGTTTTATCGTGCTAATTTGAAGCGTGAACGTCTCGCCTCTGAGATCACGTGCTGGGCGACCTGACGCGTATTAAATTATTTCGAGAGGGAACTTCATGTTTAAGCGACTATTCATCATCAGCACGGTTGTGCTCATGGCAGCTATCGGCGTCGCCGCACAACCTCAGGGCCGGCCGAATCTTTCACCCGAAGAACAGAATCTCGTGCACAGCATTCAATCCGCCAAAGATCCGGCGGAGAAAATGAAGGCGGTTGCGGAATTAATTAAGAAATATCCTAAGTCGCAAGCCCGGCCATTCATCGCTCAAATGGGCGTAGAACAGATTGAAGCCTTACCGGATGCGAAACAGAAGCTCACCTTCGCCCAGCAATATCAGACGATCTTCAATGAACCAACGGAAGAAGAACTGATCGCCCCGATCTTGATTGAGGCGTATGCCGACAACAATCAACCTGACGAAGCGTTCACCAAAGGTGCGGACTTTCTCTCTCGCCATCCGGACTCGTTGCGATTGTTGGTCGCGCTGCTGTCTATTGGCACGGATCAAGTGAAAAAGCACAATGGCAAATACCTCACGCAATCGATCCAATACGGCACCCATGCGGCCGAGCTATTTGAGGCTGACAAAAAACCCGCCAATTCTGACGATGCACATTGGAAAACATACAAATCCGGAACGCTGCCGGGCGTGTATCAATCGTTGGGTCTTCTTTATTACGTGAGCGCTAAATCCGCCGAGGCCAAAGCAAGTTACGTAAAAGCTTCGGAACTGGCGCCCGCGGATCCTTTCAATTACGTGATGTTGGCAGGCTTGTTGAATCAGGATTATCAGAACGCTGCAAAGCAATATCAATCGATGGCGGCTGGACCAACGCGAGACGAAGAACTGAAGAAGACCCAGGCTATTTTGGACCAGGTGATCGACGCGTATGCTCACGCAATCGCGCTCTCAGAAGGAAATGCGACCCTGCAAGAGGTAAGGCAGCAGTATCTGGGCGACCTCGAAACGTACTACAAATACCGACATGGCTCGACTGAGGGCATGCAGCAGTTAATCGATAAATACAAACCCACGAAACCTTAGGCCGTCTGTTTGGGTAGCGTGGTTCCTGTCCCCTTGCGCTAATCATCCTTTGTGGCCCAGCAAACCGAGCTTACTGACGGGCAGTTAGTTGTCCGGTTTTATCGTGAAGACGATGCGCCGCGGTTGTTTGAAGCTGTGCGTGAATCGATCCCCGAAGTCTCGGCCTGGCTTGGTTGGTGCCATGTGAATTACTCGATCGAAGAAAGCCGGGACTTTGTTCGATCAAGAAGCCAGAAAGCGCAGACCGACGAGTGGTACAGTTTTGGCATTTTCGATCGCAGTAACGGCGAACGATTTCTGGGCGGGGTGGGCCTGAACTTCATCAATCGCGTGCATCAGTTCGGCAACCTTGGGTATTGGGTGCGCACCAGCGCAACCGGAAAAGGCGTCGCGTCAAGAGCTTCACGCCTCGTAGCGCGATTTGCATTCGAAGAACTTGGGCTACATCGGATCGAAATCGTGGTCGCTGTGCCGAACATCGCCAGCCAGCGCGTGGCCGAGAAGATCGGCGCGGTGCGCGAAGCCGTGCTGCGCAAGCGTCTGCTGATTGGTGGTGAATCACATG
>Ga0207686_10002504_pt1 | contig 9978 bp, 9 predicted proteins | sample KBSM24metaG_FD_184396 | JGI IMG/M metagenome (GOLD analysis project Ga0207686, IMG submission 184396) | Miscanthus rhizosphere microbial communities from Kellogg Biological Station, Michigan, USA - KBS M2-4 metaG (SPAdes) (version 2) | ecosystem: Host-associated > Plants > Roots > Rhizosphere >...
GTCGTGCGGGTTCATCGCAGTTTCAGCGTCGACAGGCTGAGCAGGCACAGCAGCAGCGTGATGATCCAGAAGCGCACGACCACCTGCGTCTCGGTCCAGCCGCTCTTTTCGAAGTGGTGGTGCAGCGGCGCCATCTTGAGCAGGCGGCGCCCGGTGCCGTAGCGGCGCTTGGTGAACTTGAACCAGGAAACCTGCAGCATCACCGACAGGGCCTCCACCACGAAGATGCCGCCCATCACGGCGAGCACGATCTCCTGGCGCACGATCACCGCGACCGTGCCCAGCGCGGCGCCCAGCGCCAGCGCGCCCACGTCGCCCATGAAGACCTGCGCCGGATTGGCGTTGAACCAGAGGAAGGCCAGCCCCGCACCGGACATGGCCGAGCAGAACACCAGCAGCTCGCCCGCGCCCGCGATGTGCGGGAACAGCAGGTACTTGGAGAACACCACGTGGCCCGCCACGTAGGCGAAGAGGCCCAGCGTGGCGCCCACCAGCACCACCGGCATGATGGCCAGGCCGTCCAGCCCGTCGGTCAGGTTGACGGCATTGCTCGCGCCGACGATGACCAGATAGGTCAGGATGACGAAGCCCAGCACGCCGAGCGGATAGGTCACCTCCTTGAAGAACGGCACCAGCAGACCGGCCTTGGGCGGCAGGCTGAGCGAGAAGCCGGACTGCACCCAGGCCAGGAACAGCTCGAACACGCGGGCGTTGGAATTCTCGGAAATGCTGAACACCAGGTAGAGCGCCGCGACCAGCCCGATGACGGACTGCCAGAAATACTTCTCGCGCGAGCGCATGCCCTCCGGGTCCTTGTTGACCACCTTGCGCCAGTCGTCCACCCAGCCGATGGCGCCGAAGCCCAGCATCACGGCCAGCACGATCCAGACGAAGCGGTTGGAGAGATCGGCCCAGAGCAGCGTGGACAGCGTGATGGAGCCCAGGATGAGCACGCCGCCCATGGTGGGCGTGCCGCTCTTGGACAGGTGCGACTGCATGGCGTAGCCGCGGATGGGCTGGCCGATCTTCAACGCCGTCAGCATGCGGATCACCTTCGGTCCCGCGACCAGCCCGATGAGCAGGGCCGTCACCGCAGCCATCACGGCGCGGAACGTGAGGTACTGGAACACCCGGAACGAGCTGAGCTCGGGGCTGCCGGTTTCCTGCAGCCATTGCGCCAGCAGCATCAGCATGCGGACACCTCCCGTGCGAGGCCGCGGCCCGCGCCTGTTTGTTCCTCGGTGCCGGCTTCCAGCGCCTGCACCACTTGCTCCATCTTCATGAACCGGGATCCCTTCACCAGCACGCTGCCCACCGCGGGCAGCGCCTTGCGCACCGCTGCCTGCAGCGATGCCATATCGTCGAAATGCGTCGCCGCCGGCCCGAAGGCTTCGGCGGCGTGCGTGCTTTGGGCGCCCAGGGCGAACAGCAGGTCGATGCCGCTGCGCCGCGCGTGCTCCCCAGCCTCCGAATGGAAACGGGGCCCTTCGTTCCCTACTTCGCCCATATCGCCCAGCACCAGCAGGCGCGGGCCGGGCAGCTCGGCCAGCACGTCGATGGCGGCCTGCACGGAGTCGGGGTTGGCGTTGTAGGTGTCATCCACCACGGCCAGGCTGCGCCCGGCATGGGCCAGCGCGAAGGCGCGAGAGCGGCCCTTGACCGGCACGAAGGCCGAGAGGCCCTGGGCGATGGCCGCGAGCGGCACGCCGGCGGCCACCGCGCAGGCCGTCACGGCCAGGGCGTTGTCCACGTTGTGCCGACCGGCGATGTGCAGCGCCGCGTCGAAGCGGCCCTGCGGGGTCGCGATGCGTACCTGCCAGGCACCGTCCTGCCAGCGGGCGGCGGGGCAGTACACGTCGGCGCCGCTGTCTTCGCGGCCGAAGGTGAGGCAGTCGCGGCCGGCCGCCAGTTCGCGCCAGAGCGGCGTGTAGGCGTCGCCCGCGGGGAACACGGCCGTGCCGCCCGGCGGCAGCGCGGACAGCACCGAGCCGTTCTCGCGCGCCACGGCCTGCACGGTGTGCATGAATTCGAGGTGCTCGCGCTGGGCGTTGTTGACCAGCGCCACCGTGGGCCGGGCCATGTCCGCCAGGCAGGCGATCTCGCCCGGATGGTTCATGCCCATCTCGATCACGGCGGCGCGGTGCGCGGCGGTGAGGCGCAGCAGCATCAGCGGCACGCCGATGTCGTTGTTGAAGTTGCCCTGCGTGGCGAAGGCAGCCTCGCCCTGCCAGGCGCGCAGCACCGCGGCGCACATCTGGGTGACGGTGGTCTTGCCGTTGCTGCCCGTCACGCCGATCAGCGGCAGCGAGAACCGCGCACGCCAGCCGGCCGCAAGCGCGCCCAGGGCCTGGAGCGTGTCGGGCACCTCGATGCCGGCGAGGCCTGCGGCTTCGAGCCCGTCGTGCGCCAGCGCGGCGGCGGCGCCGGCAGCGCGGGCATCGGCCAGGAAGGCGTTGGCGTCGAAGCGCTCGCCCTTGAGCGCCACGAAGAGGTCGCCCGGCTGCAGCGTGCGCGTATCGGTATGCACGCGCAGCAGCGGCGTGGCGCCGTCGCCGACCAGGCGAGCGCCGGGCACGCGCCCGGCCAGCAGCGCATGGGCCTGCTGCAGGGTCAGCATCGCGGCGGAAGACGAGGTGTGCGCGGTCGTCATGCGGCGCTCCCTGCACGCCGGGCCAGCGCGGCGCGGGCGTGCTCCATGTCGGAGAACGGGCGGCGCTCGCCGGCCGTTTCCTGGTAGTCCTCGTGGCCCTTGCCGGCGAGGAGCACCACGTCTTCGGCGGCGGCCTCGCGCAGCGCCAGGGCGATGGCCGCGGCGCGGTCGGGCTCGGCCTGCACGGTCAGGCCGGCGACGGTGCCCTGCAGGATCTGGCGGATGATCTCGGCCGGCTCTTCTCCGCGCGGGTTGTCGCTGGTCACGACCACGCGGTCGGCCCGCTGCTGCGCGGCGGCGCCCATCAACGGGCGCTTGGCCGCATCGCGGTTGCCGCCGCAGCCGAACACGCACCAGAGACGGCCGCCGCGCGCCTGGGCGACGGGCTTGAGCGCCTGCAGCGCCTGGTCGAGCGCATCGGGCGTGTGGGCATAGTCCACGGCCACCAGCGGCTGGCCGGGGGCGGCGATCTGCTCCATGCGGCCAGGCACGGGCGTGAGCTGCGCGCAGGCATAGAGGGCATGCTCCAGCGGCACGCCGATGGCACGCAGCGTGGCGATCACACCCAGCAGGTTGGAGACGTTGTAGAGGCCGATCAGCCGCGTTTGCAGCACATGCGAATGCGCGCCTTCGGCCACGGTGAAGACAAGGCCTTCGCCGCCGTGCACGATGTCGCGCGCCTGCAGCCGGGCCGGCTCGCGCAGGGAGACGCTCCAGACATCCAGCGGCCGCTCGGCCAGCGTGGCATGCAGTTCGGCGCCGCGCGGATCGTCGATGTTGAGCACCGCTGCCTGCAGGCCGGGCGCATCGAACAGCATGGCCTTGGCCTGCCAGTAGGCGGCCATGGTGGGGTGGTAGTCCAGGTGGTCCTGGGTGAAATTGGTGAAGAGCGCCACACGCACGCGGGTGCCTGCCAAGCGATGCTCCGCCAGGCCGATGGACGATGCCTCGATGGCGCAGGCCGTCTGGCCCGCATCGGCGAAGCGCTGGAACACGCGCTGCAGCCGCACCGGATCGGGCGTGGTCATGCCGGTGGTTTCCAGCGCGGGCGGCACGCCTACGCCCAGGGTGCCCACCACCGCGCAGCCGCCGGGCGCGGCCAGCCCTTCGCGGGCGAGCACGTTGAGCGCCTCGGCCAGCCACCAGGCGGTGCTGGTCTTGCCGTTGGTGCCGGTCACGGCCAGCACGTCGAGCCGGTGGGTGGGCAGGCCGAACCATTCCGCGGCGATCAGGCCCAGCGCCGCCTTCAGGCCGCGCAGCGCGGCGACCTGCGGGATCACGAAGCCGTAGAGTTCGATGCCCTCCTGCTCCACCAGGCAGGCCGTGGCGCCGCGCGCCAGCGCCTCGCCCACATGGGCTCGGCCGTCGGTGGCGGCGCCGGGCCAGGCGATGAAGCCGTCGCCGGGCGCGACGAGGCGGCTGTCGGTCTGCAGCGTGCCGGTGACGCGCTCGCGCAGCCACTGCACGGCGGCCTGCACGGAGGTAAGGGACACGGCCTGGGTCATAGCGGCTCCTTCACGGTGTCGGCCACGATCTGCGGCTTGACCGCCATGTCGGGCTGCACGCCCATCATGCGCAGGGTCTGCTGCACCACCACGCTGAACACCGGCGCGGCCACGGCGCCGCCGTAGAAGACGCCGTCGCTGGGCTCGTCGATCATCACGGCGACGATGAGGCGGGGCTTGTCGATGGGCGCCAGGCCCGTGAACCAGCCGCGGTACTTGCCGGCCGCGTAGTGCTTGCCCACCTGCTTGCGGGCCGTGCCGGACTTGCCGCCCACCGAGTAGCCCACGGTCTGCGCCTGCTGGCCCGTGCCGCCCGGGCCGGCCGCCATCTGCAGCATCTTGCGGATCTGCGCGGCCGTGCGTTCGGAGAACACGGGCACGCCCACCGCGGGCTCGTTGGTCTTGAGGATGGTGGCGGGAATGATCTTGCCGTCGTTGGCGAACACCGTATAGGAGCGCGCCATCTGCAGCAGGCTGGCCGAGAGGCCATAGCCGTAGGACATGGTGGCCTGCTCGATCGGCCGCCAGGTCTTGTAGGGGCGCAGGCGCCCCGTCACGACGCCGGGGAAGTGGATCTGCGGCTTCTGGCCGAAGCCCGCGGCCGTGAAGGTCTCCCACATCTCCTTGGCGGGCAGCGTCATCGCGATCTTGGTCGTGCCCACGTTGCTGGACTTCTGGATCACGCCTTCCACGGTCAGCACGCCGTGGTTGCTGGTGTCGGAGATGGTGGAGCCGGTGACGGTGACGCGGCCCGGGTTGGTGTCGATGATGGTGTCGGGCCGCACGCGGCCGGTTTCCAGCGCCAGGCCGATGGTGAAGGGCTTCATGGTCGAGCCGGGCTCGAACACGTCGGTGATGGCGCGGTTGCGCAGTTGCTCGCCGGTCAGGTTCTGGCGCTTGTCGGGGGTGTAGCTCGGGTAGTTGGCCAGCGCCAGCAGCTCGCCCGTATGCGCGTCGATCACCACCACGCTGCCGGCCTTGGCCTTGTGCAGCGCCACCTGGTCGCGCAGCTTCTGGTAGGCGAAGAACTGCACCTTGCTGTCTATGGACAGCTGCACGTCCTGGCCGTCCACAGGCGGAATGTCGGCGCCCACGCCTTCGACCACGCGGCCCAGGCGGTCCTTGATGACGCGGCGCGAGCCGGGCTTGCCGCCCAGCTCCTTGTTGAAGGCCAGCTCGATGCCTTCCTGGCCCTGGTCTTCCACGTTGGTGAAGCCCACGACGTGGGCCGCAGCCTCGCCTTCGGGGTACTGGCGCTTGTATTCCTTGCGCTGGTAGATGCCCTTGATGTTCAGCGCGGCGATCTGCTGGCCCACTTCCCAGTCGAGCTGGCGCTTGATCCAGACGAAGGTCTTGTCCTCGTCGGCCAGCTTGGCCTGCAGCGCAGGCAGCGGCATGTCCAGCAGCTTGGCCAGCTGGCGCAGCTTGGCCTTGACCTCGGGGTCGTCCTGCTCCACGTCTTCGGGAATGGCCCAGATGCTGGCAGCGGGCACGCTGGAAGCGAGGATCAGGCCGTTGCGGTCGAGGATGCGGCCGCGGTTGGCCGGCAGCTCCAGCGTGCGGGCGAAGCGCACCTCGCCCTGGCGCCGGAAGAAGGCGTTGTCGAACACCTGCACATAGGCGGCCCGGGCGGCCAGGGCCACGAAACCCAGCGCCACCAGGGCGACGATGAACTTGCTGCGCCAGAGCGGCGTGCGCGATGCCAGCAAGGGGCTGGAGGTGTAGTTGACGCTGCGGCTGTTCCTCATGGCCGCCTCCCACTGGAGTGCTGTGCCCCGGCCGCGGTGCCGGTGGCCGGGACCGGCTCGGCCACGGGCGGCACGATGGCGCCGCCGTCGGTCACGTACTGGGTGATCGCCGGGGTCGTGGTGCGCATCTGCAGGCGGTCGCGCGCGAGCTTCTCGATGCGCAGCGGCGTGGCCTGGGCGCGTTTTTCGACCTGCAGGCGCTGGTGTTCGGTCTCGAGCCGGCGCGACTCGGCCACGGCGCGGTCGAGTTCGGTGAAGAGCAGGCGCGATTCGTACTGCGTGCGCACCACGAACATCGCGCTGACCATCACGGCCAGCAGCAGCACCAGGTTGAGCCGCGTCATGCCGGGACTTCCGTGCGCTCGGCCACGCGCATGACCGCGCTGCGCGCCCGCGGGTTGGCCGCCACTTCGCCAGCGCTGGGCTTGATGCGGTCCAGCGCGTTCAGCCGCATGGGCTGCGGCGCCGCGAACGGCGCACGGCGGTCATAGACCTCCTTGGAATGCTGGGCGATGAACTGCTTGACGATGCGGTCTTCCAGCGAATGGAAGCTGATGACCACCAGCCGCCCGCCGGGCGCCAGCACGCGCAGGCTGGCCTCTAGCGCCTGCTGCAGCTCCTCCAGTTCGGCATTGATGAAAATCCGAAGAGCCTGGAAGGTGCGTGTGGCAGGGTTCTGGCCCTGTTCGCGGGTGCGGACCGCACCAGCCACGAGTTCGGCCAGCTCGGCAGTGGTGCCGATCGGGCCGCGCTCCTGCCGGCGAGCAACAATCGCCTTTGCAATGGGGCCAGCAAACCGCTCTTCGCCGTATTCACGTATCACCTCCGCAATCTGTCCGACCTCGGCATCGGCGAGCCATTCGGCCACGCTCTGGCCGCGCGTGGTGTCCATGCGCATGTCCAGTGGGCCGTCGAACCGGAAACTGAAACCCCGTCCGGGGCTGTCGATCTGGGGCGAGCTGACGCCCAGGTCCAGCAGCACGCCTGCGGCGCTGCCTTCAGGCAGCTCGCCGAGATTGCGAAAGCCCTCGTGCCGAATGGAAAAACGCGCATCGGTGATGCGCGTTGCCTCTGCGATGGCTTCGGGGTCCTTGTCGAACGCCACGAGGCGCCCCTCGGGCCCGAGCCGCAACAGGATGCGGCGCGAATGCCCCCCCCGCCCGAAGGTGCCGTCGATGAATGTGCCGGACGGCGACTCGCCAGCCGCGCCCAGCAGGGCGTCGACCGCTTCGTCGAGCAGTACGGTGGTGTGTTGCAGGGTGGATTGCACCGTAGGACCTAGAAAGAAAAGTCCTGGAAGACTTCGGGCATGGCGGCTTGCATGGCTTCGGCTTCCTTGGCTTCGTACGTGGCCTTGTCCCACAGCTCGAAGTGGTTGCCCATGCCCAGCAGCATGGTGTCTCGGGTGATGCCGGCGGCCTGGCGCAGCTCGGGCGACACCAGCACACGGCCCGTGCCGTCCATCTCGACGTCCTGCGCATTGCCCAGGAAGATGCGCTTCCACCATTGGGCGGACATGGGCAGCTCGGCGATGCGTTCGCGGAATTTTTCCCATTCGGGGCGCGGGAACACCATCAGGCAGCCATGCGGATGCTTGGTGATGGTGAGCTGGCCTGCCGCCGTCGCCGAGAGGACGTCGCGATGCCGGGTCGGCACGGACAGCCGCCCCTTGGCATCGAGACTCAGCGATGACGCCCCTTGAAACACGAATGGAACCCCAGGTTGGTGGCGACCTTTTCGACCCCGGAATGGAGGAAAAAGGCACTTCTCACCACTTAATTGCACTTTTTCCCACTGTAGCAGGAAAAGCACACCTTTCAAGGGGGGTTACACAAAACTTTGCAATGAAATCAAGGACTTAGAAGCGAATCCCAAAGCTGGAATCCGCTGAAAATCCTTATCGCGCAAGCACTTAGGTGGTGGTATGCAAGTGGAACCTGAAGCCTCGGGCCGAACGGCCGAGAAGGATCACAAGATGTATCTGGACAGGTCTTCGTCCTGGCTCAGGGTCTGCAGCCGCGCATCGACATAGGCGGCGTCGATGGACACCGTCTGACCCGATAGCCGCACCGCATCGAAGCTCACCTCGTCCAGCAAGCGCTCCATCACGGTGGACAGGCGCCGTGCGCCGATGTTCTCGGTGCGCTCGTTCACCTCGAAGGCGATGCGGGCCAGCCGGGTGATGCCCTCGGGGGTGAATTCGAGCGTCACGCCCTCGGTGGCGAGCAGCGCCTGGTACTGCTTGACCAGCGAAGCATGCGTGCTCGTGAGGATGGCCTCGAAGTCCTGCACCGACAGCGATTCCAGCTCCACGCGGATCGGGAAGCGCCCCTGCAGCTCGGGGATCAGGTCGCTGGGCTTGGACAGGTGGAAGGCGCCCGAGGCGATGAACAGGATGTGGTCGGTCTTGACCATGCCGTACTTGGTGGACACGGTCGTGCCCTCCACCAGCGGCAGCAGGTCGCGCTGCACGCCCTGGCGCGACACGTCGGAGCCGCTCGCCTCCTGGCGGGTGGCGACCTTGTCGATCTCGTCCAGGAAGACGATGCCGTTCTGCTCGGCGTTCTGCAGGGCGCGGGTCTTCACGTCCTCCTCGTTGACGAGCTTGGCGGCTTCCTCGTCGGTCAGTTGTTTGAGCGCCTCGCCGATCCTGAGCTTGCGCGTCTTGCGGCGCTCCTGGCCCATCTGGCTGAACATGCCACGCAGCTGCTCGGCCATCTCCTCCATGCCCTGCGGGCCCATGATCTCCAGCTGCGGGCGGGCGTCGGCCAGCTCGATCTCGATTTCCTTGTCGTTCAGCTGGCCCTCGCGCAGCTTCTTACGGAAGACCTGGCGGGCGGTGTTGTCGGCCGGGGGCGCATCGCCCGTGCCGCGCGCGGCGGGCACCAGCACGTCGAGGATGCGGTCTTCGGCCGCGTCTTCGGCGCGGGCGCGCAGACCCTTCATGTCGGCCTCGCGCGTCTGCTTGACGGCCATCTCGACCAGGTCGCGGATGATGGAATCGACGTCCTTGCCGACGTAGCCCACCTCGGTGAACTTGGTGGCCTCGACCTTGATGAAGGGCGCATCGGCCAGCCGCGCGAGGCGCCGGGCGATCTCGGTCTTGCCCACGCCGGTCGGGCCGATCATGAGGATGTTCTTGGGCGTGATCTCCTGGCGCAGGCCGCCGTCCACCTGCTGGCGGCGCCAGCGGTTGCGCAGCGCGATGGCCACGGCGCGCTTGGCGCCGTGCTGGCCGACGATGTGGCGGTCGAGTTCGGAGACGATTTCCTGGGGGGTCATGGAGGACATGTGCGGTGCCTGCCTTTGCAGTTCAAAGCCAAAACGGCCGCCTGCGCATGATCCATCAGCGCAGGCAGCTACCAAATCAATAGCAAACCGAGAGGTGGCGCAGCCCGGGGGCCGCGCTCACAGCGTCTCGATGGTGTGGTTCATGTTGGTGTAGATGCAGAGCTCGCCGGCGATCTCCAGCGACTTCTTCACCACCTCCTGGGCCGACAGGTCGGTGTGGTTCAGCAGCGCCTTGGCGGCCGAATGCGCGTAGGCGCCGCCCGAGCCGATGGCGACGATGCCCTGCTCGGGTTCCAGCACGTCGCCGTTGCCGGTGATGATGAGCGAAGCGCTCGCATCAGCCACGGCCAACATGGCCTCCAGGCGGCGCAGCACGCGGTCGGTGCGCCAGTCCTTGGTCAGCTCGATGGCGGCGCGGGTCAGGTGGCCCTGGTGCTTTTCCAGCTTGGCCTCGAAGCGCTCGAAGAGGGTGAACGCATCCGCCGTGGCGCCGGCGAAGCCCGCCAGCACCTTGCCGTGGTAGAGCTTGCGCACCTTGCGCGCCGTGCCCTTGACCACGATGTTGCCCAGAGTGACCTGGCCGTCGCCGCCGATGGCGACCTGAATGCCGTCCGCCGTCTGGCGGCGGACGCTGAGGATGGTGGTGCCGTGAAACTGTTCCATAGCGCCCGCAAATGGGGGCCCAGCCGGATATTGCAAGCCTGCGGGGCATCCGCATGCCCGTCGCCAGCGGCGCCGCGCGGCACCCGGCCCAGGGCGTCAGTGCGTTCGCGGCACGACGCGC
>Ga0207686_10002506_pt1 | contig 9977 bp, 7 predicted proteins | sample KBSM24metaG_FD_184396 | JGI IMG/M metagenome (GOLD analysis project Ga0207686, IMG submission 184396) | Miscanthus rhizosphere microbial communities from Kellogg Biological Station, Michigan, USA - KBS M2-4 metaG (SPAdes) (version 2) | ecosystem: Host-associated > Plants > Roots > Rhizosphere >...
ACTGGCGGTCCTGCGTGTAGTTGAGCACCCACTGGTTCCAGCGGGTGTTGACGGCGTCCCAGGCGGCGCGCAGGGTCTGCACCATGCCGGGGGCGATCACCGCGTCCATGGCGTTGCCGAACACGCCGCGCGGCGCCTGCAGCCGCTGCAGCGCGCCGATGCGCCCGGGGGAGACGGCGCCCGTCGGGTCCACGCGCACCCAGCCGGTGCCGGCCTGCCAGACCTCGGCCCAGGCATGGGCGTCGCTCTGGCGCACCGTCCAGGCGTCGTCGAAGCCGTTGAACTCGCCCCCCTGGTAGCCGGTGACGATGCGCGCCGGCACGTCCAGCGCGCGCATCAGCACGACGAAGGCCGAGGCGATGTGCTCGCAGAAGCCCGCCTTCACGTCGAACCAGAAGGCATCGGCCGTGTGCTCGCCATAGACGCCCGGCTCCAGCGTGTAGGTGTAGCCGCCCGTGCGCAGGCGGTCGAGCGCGGCCTGCACATAGGCCGGCGTGCCGCCTGCCGCCAAGGCCGGGTCGGCGCGCATCTGGTCGGCCAGGGCCAGCGTGCGCGGGTTCAGGCCCGGCGGCAGCTGCAGGTAGGGCTGCAGCTGGCGGGTGCGCTGCAGCGGGCCGTGGCTGAAGCGCAGATGGCTTTCGGCGCGGTAGCGCAGCACCTCGGCGATGGGGCGGCTGGCCTGCCAGCTGAGATCGGGCGACATGAGGGCGCGCAGGCCGGCGGGCAGCTCGGGCGGCTGCTGGGTGGCGTCCAGCGTCAGCAGCCAGCGGCGGCGGTGGGGCTCGAGGAGGGCTTCGTAGCGCACTGCCTCGCCCAGCACCTGCAGCTGGGCGGGCGCGGGCGGCTGGTCCAGCGTGCCGCCGGAGGAGGGTGCGCCCAGGGCCCGCCAGTGGCGCCCGTCGAACACGCTGAGCACCGGGCCGCGGAAGTAGAGCTGGTTCTGCGGCGGAGGCCGGCCGCCGGGCGTGTCGAAGCGCACGCGCAGCGCCACGCCCTCGTCCAGCGCCAGGCGGGTGACCTGGCCGATCTCCATGTCGTCGGAGAGTCCGCTGCGCCCGCGCGCCTCGTCGGCCGGCGTGCCCCAGAGCGGCGCCATGCGCGGGAACAGCAGGAAGAGCGCCAGCATCACCGGCGCGCCCAGCAGCATGAGCCGCGCCGCCATGCGCAGCGACAGCGCCAGCGGCGGCCGGCCCACCGGCAGGTGCGCGTTGACCAGCGCCGTGAGCAGGCCCAGCAGCGCGACCAGCATGGCCGCCGCCGTGGCGAGCGACTGCGTGACGAAGAAGCAGCTGAGCAGCGTGAAGAAGCCCAGGAAGAAGACCACCATGGCGTCGCGCCGCGCGCGCAGCTCCAGCGTCTTGAGCGCGAGCAGCACCACGATGAGGGTCACGCCTGCCTCGCGCCCGACGATGGTGCGGAAGGTGGCCAGCGTGAGCCCCACGGCCAGCACCAGCAGCGCGCCCGTCAGCCAGCGGCCGGGCAGGGGCCGGCCCTGCCAGGTGAGCGTGCCGCGCCATAGCAGCACGGCGGCGGCTAAGGCGCTGGTCCAGCCGGGCAGGTAAGGCACCTGCGGCGCGATCACCCAGGCGATGACGGCCAGCAGGAACAGCGTGTCCCGCGCATCGCGGGGCAGGCTGGCCAGGGTCTGGCGCAGGTTCACGGGTGGCCTCCCGGGTGCAGATTGCTATTCAAAAGATAGCTGGTTGCGCTCGATCTGCAAGGGCTGCAGGCGGAAAAGGCCATGGGGTAGGGCGGGTTCATGACAGCGCCAGCGCCTCCAGGCAGCGGTGGCGGTGGGCGGCGCCGGTGTCGGGTGCGATCTCCACGCCGGGCAGCCGCAGGCCATATTCCACGCCCAGGCGGTCGGCCTGGATGACCCAGGCCGCCAGGCGCGAGAGGCGCGCCTCCGGGTCGGCCAGGCTGGTGAGGGCAGGGTCGAGCCACAGCGCCTGGCGCTGGGCCTGCTGCGCGTCGCGGCTCACCAGGCCGTCGGTGCCGGCGGCCAGCGCCTGGGCGGCCTTCTTCCAGACCACCAGCTTGAGCGGGTCGCCGCGCCGGTAGGCCCGCACGCCGTCGAATTCGCCGATGCCCTGGGCCGGCGCGCTGCCGGCGCCACCGGCCTGGGGCTCGCCCGCGGGCAGCGGTGGCGGGGGCAGCTCGGGCTGCGGATAGACCAGCAGCTGCGCGGCGGGACGCCAGATCGTCCAGACGCGGAAGGCGCCCAGCGGAAAGCGCGTTTCGGCGGTGAGCGCGGGCACCTCGTGCAGGCCGCGCCGATGCGGCTGGAAGGCCACCTGCACGGTGGCGCTGCCCGCGCCGGGCACGTCGGTCCACACCCATTGCCCGCTGCCGTGCAGGGCCAGCGCGATGCCGTGGCGCGGCGCGGCGCGGGTGCTGGAGAGCTGCACCTGCAGCGTGGCGCCGCCGCCCAGGAACTGTGGCTCCGGCGGGCTCAGGCGCAGCGACAGCCCGCGCAGCGTGCCGTGGCCCACATGCATGCCCGCGACCGCGCTGCCGGCCAGCAGGAAGGTGAGCAGATAGCCCAGGTTGAGCTGGAAGTTGATGGACGCCACCAGCAGCACCAGCAGCGTGGCGGCCAGCATCCAGCCCGCGCCGGTGGGCAGGATGTAGACGTTGCGCTGCGTGAGCTCGGCCGTGTCGCTGCGCGGCAGGCGCGAAAGCCACCAGTGCTGCCAGCGGCGCCTGGCGGGCGCCAGCAGGCCGGGGCGATGGCCCGGCGTGGGCGAGGCGGGCAGGGCGGGTTCGCTCACGCCGGCGCTTTCAGGGCAGCGGCACGGCCTGGGCCATGGCGCGCACCTGCTCGGCCGCGCCCCGGCCGGCATCGCCCACGGGGACGAGGCGGTGGGCGATGGTCTGCGGCAGCACGGCCTGCACGTCGTCGGGCGCCACGTAGTCGCGCCCGGCGATCAGCGCCTGCGCCTTGGCCGCGCGCATCAGCGCGATGCCGGCGCGCGGCGACAGGCCCTGCAGGAACCAGCGGCCCGAGCGGGTGGCGGCGATCAGGTCCTGCACGTAGTTCAGCAGCGGCTCGGCCGCGTGCACGGCCAGCACCTGGCGCTGCAGCTCGGCCAGTTCGTCCTGCGAGAGGAGCGGCAGCAGCGAATCGACCAGCTCGCGCCGGTCGCTGCCGGCCAGCAGCAGGCGTTCGGCGGCGCGGTCGGGGTAGCCGATGGAGATGCGCATGAGGAAGCGGTCCAGCTGCGATTCGGGCAGCGCGAAGGTGCCCAGCTGGTCGTGCGGGTTCTGCGTGGCGATCACGAAGAAGGGGTGGGGCAGGGCGCGCGTCTCGCCTTCCACCGAGACCTGCTTTTCCTCCATGGCTTCGAGCAGCGCGCTCTGCGTCTTGGGGCTGGCGCGGTTGATCTCGTCGGCCAGCAGCACCTGGGCGAAGACCGGGCCCGGGTGGAACACGAAGGACTCGCGGCCGCGCTCGTAGACCGACACGCCCGTGAGGTCGCTGGGCATCAGGTCGGCGGTGAACTGCACGCGCGAGAACTGCAGCCCGAAGGTGCGCGCGAGGGCATGCGCCAGGGTGGTCTTGCCCACGCCGGGCACGTCCTCGATCAGCAGATGCCCACCCGCCAGCAGGCAGGCCACGCAGTCCTGGACCTGCGCCTTTTTGCCCACAATCACCGTGTTAAGCTGGTTCAGAAGCGACTGGATCTTGGGCTGTGCATGCATGGTCGGACGTTATCCGAAAAAGTTTGGGGACAGGCAATGACTGTGAGCAAGACGGGCTATTTCACCCACCGCGACTGCTGGAAGCACGAGATGGGTGCGGGCCATCCGGAATGCCCGGCGCGGCTCGACGCGATCGAGGACCGTCTGCTCGTCACCGGCGTGGCCGACGCGCTGGAGCGCTTCGAGGCGCCGCAGGCGTCGCTGGCCGACATCGAGCTGGCGCACGATCGCATGTACGTGGCCTCGCTCCGCGGCATGACCGACCGGCTCGTCGAAGAGCTGCAGGCCGGTGGCCCGGCCCATGCGCAGATCGACCCCGACACCTCCATCAACGCCCACACCTGGAACGCCTCGCTGCGCGCTGCCGGCGCGGCCCTGGCCGCCACCGACGCGGTGATGGCCGGCGAGATCGAGAACGCCTTCTGCAGCGTGCGCCCGCCGGGCCACCATGCCACGCGCAACAAGGCCATGGGCTTTTGCTTCTTCAACAACGTGGCCGTGGCCGCGCGCTATGCGCTGGAGCGCTACAAGCTGCACCGCGTGGCGGTGGTGGACTTCGACGTGCATCACGGCAACGGCACCGAAGACATCCTCGCGGGCGACCCGCGCGCGCTCATGGTCAGCATCTTCCAGCACCCGTTCTACCCGTTCAGCGGCGACGCCGACCCGGCGCCCAACATGCTGAACGTGCCGGTGGCGGCCTATACGAAGGGCATGGACGTGCGCGAGATCGTCGAGATGCTCTGGATTCCGCGCCTGGAAGCCTTCAAGCCCGAGATGATCTTCGTCTCCGCCGGCTTCGACGCCCACCGCGAGGACGACATGGGCCAGCTCGGCCTCACCGAGCAGGACTACACCTGGATCACCCAGCGCATCAAGGACGTGGCGCGGCGCTTCAGCAAGGGGCGTATCGTCTCGTGCCTGGAAGGCGGCTACATGATGGACCCGCTGGCGCGCAGCGTCGAAGCCCACATCCGCGTGCTCGCCGATCTCTGAACCCTCTTTCTCTCCCGCGGCCTGCCGTGCGCGGACGCGGGGCTTTCCCTCCGCCTGCCATGACCGCCATTCCGCAAGACACCACCCGCGCCCCGCTGCGCACCGAACGCGACGCCCGCGGCGTCGTCACCCTGACCCTGGCCGACCCCGCCCGCTTCAACGCGCTGGGCGAGCCGATGCTCGCCGCGCTGCAGCAGGCGCTCGATGAGGTGGCGCGCGACGAGGGCGCCCGCGTGGTGGTGCTGGCCGCCGAAGGCAAGGCCTTCTGCGCGGGCCACGACCTGAAGTCGATGGCGCAGCGGCCCGAGCAGGCCTACTACCAGAAGCTCTTCGCGCAGTGCAGCCGCGTGATGCTCGCCATCCAGCGCCTGCCAGTGCCGGTCATCGCGCGCGTGCAGGGCATCGCCACGGCGGCGGGCTGCCAGCTGGTGGCGCAGTGCGATCTGGCGGTGGCGAGCAGTGCTGCGCGCTTTGCCACCAGCGGCATCCACTACGGCCTCTTCTGCGCCACGCCCAGCGTGCCGCTGGTGCGCAACCTGCCCGCCAAGCAGGCCATGGAGATGCTGCTGACCGGCGACTTCATCGATGCCGAAACGGCCCGCGCCCAGGGCCTGGTCAACCGCGTGGCGGTGCCCGAGGCGCTCGATGCCGAGGTCGAGTCCCTCGTCGCCTCGATCCTGCAAAAGCCCCGTGCCGCCATCGCCATCGGCAAGGCCGTGGTCTATCAGCAGCGCGAGCTGGGCGTGGACGCTGCCTACCAGCTGGCCGGCCAGGCCATGGCCCTGAACATGATGGACGAAGCCGCCCAGGAAGGCGCCCGCGCCTTCGCCGAAAAGCGCGCGCCTGCGTGGAAGGTGCAGCCGTGAGCGAGCTGTTCGACCGCCTGCTGCGCGACTTCAACCACTCCAGCACCTGGCTGGAACTGGCCGTGCTGGCCGCCTGCCTGGCCGTGGCCTTCGGCGTCAGCCGCGCCGTGGGGCGCAACCAGCCGCCCGACTCGGTCTGGTTCGGCCGCCGCACCTTCGACGGGCTGATGTTCCCGCTGCTGGCGCTGGCCCTGGTCTATGCGGGCCGGGCGGGCGTGGAGCACTACCAGCCGGTCTTCGTGCTGCGCGTGGCGGTGCCGGTGCTGAGTTCGCTGGTGCTGATCCGCTTCTTCGCCCGCGTGCTCGCCACGGCCTTTCCGCGCTCGCCCGCCATGCGGCTGGTCGAACGCATGATCTCGTGGCTGGCCTGGGGCGTGGCGGTGCTCTGGATCGTCGGGCTGCTGCCCATCGTGCGCGAGGAGCTGGCCGGCATCGGCATCAGCTTCGGCAAGACGCAGACCAATCTGCTGATGCTGCTGCAGGGCGTGCTCTCGGCCGCGGCGGTGATGGTGATCGCGCTCTGGGTGTCTTCCACCTTCGAGCGGCGCGTGCTCAGCAACGCGGTGGCCGATCTGTCGATGCGCAAGGTGGCCGTGAACGCCACGCGCGCGCTGCTGCTGCTCATCGGCATGCTGTTCGCGCTCTCGGCCGTGGGGGTGGACCTGACGGCGCTCTCGGTGCTGGGCGGCGCGGTGGGCGTGGGCCTGGGCTTCGGGCTGCAGAAGCTCGCCTCCAACTACGTGAGCGGCTTCGTCATCCTGCTGGAGCGCTCGCTGCGCATCGGCGACAACGTGCGCGTCGATGGCTTCGAGGGCCGCATCACCGACATCAAGACCCGCTACACGCTGATCCGCGCGGGCAACGGGCGCGAATCCATCGTGCCCAACGAAACCCTCATCACCCAGCGGGTGGAGAACCTCTCGGATGCCGACCGCAAGTTCAACATCACCACCAACATCACCGTGGGCTACGACAGCGAGGTGGCCCAGGTGCAGCAGATCCTGTGCGCGGCAGCGGCAGCCCAGCCGCGCGTGCTGCAGGACCCGGTGCCGGTGGCCTACCTGGTCAGCTTCGCGCCGGACGGGCTGGAGTTCAGCCTCAACTTCTGGGTGAGCGATCCCTCCGCCGGAACGGTCAACCTGCGCTCGGCCATCAACATCGCCATCCTCGACGGGCTGCGCGCGGCCGGCATCGACATCCCCTATCCGCAGCGCGTGGTGCAGATCCGGCCGGCCGCGCAGCCCGCGCCCGCTGAGCCGCAGGCGACACCTTGAGCGTGCGGATGCAGGGCTATAATCCAGAAAAAGCACGATCGTTCTTTTTTGTCCCCAAGCCCTGGAGGGCCGCGCTGGTCGGCCCGGGCGAGAGCCCGGACATAGAATGAATCCGGTTTACGTAACGTCAATTCAACCAGCAAGAATGAAGGAGCCGCAGCAATGAAGGTTTTGGTCCCGGTCAAGCGTGTGGTGGACTACAACGTGAAGGTCCGCGTGAAGTCGGACGGCACGGGTGTGGACATCGCTAACGTGAAGATGAGCATGAACCCCTTCGACGAAATCGCGGTGGAAGAAGCCGTGCGGCTGAAGGAAAAGGGCGTGGTGACCGAGGTCATCGCCGTGAGCTGCGGCGACGCCAAGTGCCAGGAAACCCTGCGCACGGCCATGGCCATCGGCGCCGACCGGGGCATCCTGGTCGAGACCGCGCAGGAGCTGCAGCCGCTGGCCGTCGCCAAGCTGCTCAAGGCTCTGGTGGACAAGGAACAGCCCCAGCTGATCATCCTGGGCAAGCAGGCCATCGACGACGACTCCAACCAGACCGGCCAGATGCTCGCCGCCCTGGCGGGCCTGCCGCAGGCCACCTTCGCCTCCAAGGTCGAGGTGAGCGGCGATGCGGTGAACGTCACCCGTGAAGTCGATGGCGGCCTCGAAACCCTGGCCCTCACGCTGCCGGCCGTGATCACCACCGACCTGCGCCTGAACGAGCCGCGCTACGTCACACTGCCTAACATCATGAAGGCCAAGAAGAAGCCGCTCGACACCGTCAAGCCCGAAGACCTGGGCGTCGATGTCACGCCGCGCCTGAAGACGCTCAAGGTTTCCGAGCCGCCCAAGCGCGGCGCAGGCATCAAGGTGCCTGACGTGGCCACCCTGGTGGACAAGCTCAAGAACGAAGCCAAGGTCATCTGAAGAACAACCAGCGCAGGAGAACACGAACATGACCGCACTCGTCATCGCTGAACACGACAACGCCAGCATCAAGCCCGCCACGCTCAACACCGTGACCGCAGCCGCAGCCTGCGGCGGCGACGTCCACGTCCTCGTGGCCGGCCAGGGCGCCGATGCCGCCGCACAGGCCGCCGCGCAGATCGCCGGCGTTTCCAAGGTGATCCAGGCCGACGGCGAAAGCCTCAAGGACGGCCTGGCCGAGAACGTGGCCGCCCAGGTGCTGGCCATCGCCGGCAACTACAGCCACATCCTCTTTCCCGCCACCGCCGGCGGCAAGAACGCCGCGCCGCGCGTGGCCGCGCAGCTCGACGTCGCCCAGATCAGCGACATCACCAAGGTGGACAGCCCCGACACCTTCGAGCGCCCCATCTACGCCGGCAACGCCATCGCCACCGTGCAGAGCGCGGACGGCGTGAAGGTCATCACCGTGCGCACCACCGGCTTCGACGCCGCTGCCGCCACGGGCGGCTCGGCCGCCGTCGAGAAGGTCGCTGCCGCAGCCGATTCCGGCAAGAGCCGCTTCGTCGGCCGCGAAGTCACGAAGAGCGACCGGCCCGAGCTCACCGCCGCCAAGATCATCGTCTCGGGCGGCCGGGCGCTGGGCAGCGCCGAGAAGTTCAACGAGGTGATGACGCCGCTGGCCGACAAGCTGGGCGCGGCCATCGGCGCGAGCCGCGCTGCCGTCGATGCGGGCTACGCCCCCAACGACCTGCAGGTGGGCCAGACCGGCAAGATCGTGGCGCCGCAGCTCTACATCGCGGCGGGCATCTCGGGCGCCATCCAGCACTTGGCGGGCATGAAGGATTCCAAGGTGATCGTGGCGATCAACAAGGACCCCGAAGCGCCGATCTTCAGCGTGGCCGACTACGGCCTGGAGGCCGACCTGTTCACGGCCGTCCCAGAGCTCGTCAAGGCTCTTTGACTTCCAGCCAGCGCTGACAAAGGCATCGTTCGCGATGCCTTTTTTTCGACAATTTTTGCCCGGAGACAAGAACCATGAGCTACGTCGCCCCCGTCAAGGACATGCTTTTCGCCATCGAACACCTGGCCGGCATCGCCCAGGTCGCCCAGCTGCCCGGCTTCGAGGAAGCCGGCCTGGACACCGCGCAGGCGGTGCTCGATGAATGCGCCAAGTTCACCGAAGGCGTGGTGGCGCCGCTCAACGTGGAGGGCGACCGCAACCCGTCCAGCTTCAAGGACGGCCGCGTCACGACCACGCCCGGCTTCAAGGAAGCCTTCCGCCAGTACGCCGAAGGCGGCTGGCAGGGCCTGCAGCACCCGGTGGACTTCGGCGGCCAGGGCTTGCCCAAGACCATCGGCGCGGCCTGCAGCGAGATGCTCAACAGCGCCAACATGAGCTTCGCGCTGTGCCCGCTCTTGACCGACGGCGCCATCGAGGCGCTGCTCACCGCCGGCAGCGACGCGCTCAAGGCCACCTATCTGGAGAAGCTGGTCACGGGCGAATGGACCGGCACCATGAACCTGACCGAGCCCCAGGCCGGCAGCGACCTGGCCCTGGTGCGCACCAAGGCCGAGCCGCAGGGTGACGGCAGCTACAAGGTCTTCGGCACCAAGATCTTCATCACCTACGGCGAGCACGACATGGCCGCCAACATCGTCCACCTCGTGCTGGCCCGCGTGGCCGGAGCGCCGGAGGGCGTCAAGGGCATCAGCCTCTTCGTGGTGCCGAAGTTCCTGGTGAATGCCGACGGCTCCCTGGGCGAGCGCAACGACGTGCATTGCGTCTCCATCGAGCACAAGCTGGGCATCAAGGCCTCGCCCACGGCGGTGCTGCAGTTCGGCGACGGCACGGCGGCGAGCATTGCAGACAGCGCCGGACCCGGCGCTGTGGGCTACCTGGTGGGCGAGGAGAACCGCGGCCTCGAATACATGTTCATCATGATGAACGCCGCACGCTACGCGGTGGGCCTGCAGGGCATCGCCGTGTCCGAGCGCGCCTACCAGAAGGCCGTGCAATATGCCCGCGACCGCGTGCAGAGCCGCCCGGTGGACGGCAGCCTGCCCGGCAGCGCGCCCATCATCCACCACCCCGACGTGCGCCGCATGCTCATGACCATGCGCGCCGTGACCGAGGGCTGCCGCGCCATGGCGGCCACGGCCGCTGCCGCCTACGACGCATCGCACCACCATGCCGATGCGGACGTGCGCCAGGCCAACGCCGCGTTCT
>Ga0207686_10002507_pt1 | contig 9977 bp, 6 predicted proteins | sample KBSM24metaG_FD_184396 | JGI IMG/M metagenome (GOLD analysis project Ga0207686, IMG submission 184396) | Miscanthus rhizosphere microbial communities from Kellogg Biological Station, Michigan, USA - KBS M2-4 metaG (SPAdes) (version 2) | ecosystem: Host-associated > Plants > Roots > Rhizosphere >...
GTACTGGCCCTGCGATTCCAAGACCATGCGCACCGAGCGCTCTACAACTTCCGGGGAAAACTTCGGGGACTTCCTCATAGCTCCATTCTCAAACGAAGCAGCCTCCTCTAAACCCGGGGCGATTCAAAGCGCTTCGGCAAGGAGCGTCCGGGCCGTCGCCCGAAATCCATGTGCGGTAACCGTTTCGGATGAGTAGCCCATCGACCTCAGTGCAGCGTTGATCGTCCCGTCCGACATCGGCCTGCCAAATCGACCTTCGGCAGGGAACACGAACTCCCCGCGGCCGGTCAGCGCATGCAGATCCCAGAGGATGTCGACCGCCTGCCGCGGCAGCGAGACGAAGTGTGGGTCACCATCCAGCTTCTGCTGCTTGGTGCGCTTCATACGCATCGACGACACGAAGAACAGCCCATTGGGGAGATCGATTTCATCCCAGGTGGCTTTGCGCAGCTCACCAGGTCTCAGGAAAAGCATCGGCATCAGCTTCATGGCCGACCGCACGACCATGGAGCCGTGGTAGCCATCGATGGCTTTGAGCAACTCGGCCAGCGGTCGCGGCTTGGTGATGGCGGCGAAGTGCTGAGGAGTGGGCTTTTCCAGGGCACCACGCAGGTCCCGGCACGGATCCGTCTTGAGTAGTGTCTCGGCGATGCCGAACCTGAACACATTTGAGGAATGCTCGAGGGCCCGGTGCGAGGTTTCCACCGTCCCTTGCTTTTCGATGCGCCGGCACATCTCCAGCAGGTGAATCGGCTCGACCGAGGTGATCGGCATGTGCCCGATGAAAGGAAAAACGTGGATTTCGAGGCGCCGGATGACCTTGGAGCTGTACGACTCCATCCAGCTCTTCTTCCGCGTCTCAAACCACCGACGCGCCACGTCTTCGAAGGACCCCACGACCGGCAGCCCCTCCGACACCCGGCGCTCAGCCTCCACCTTTGCGACGATGACAGCCCGCTTTTGCTTGCGCAGTTCGCTGGGATTGATGCCCGCCGCCACCTGCTTGCGGGCCTCGCTGGCGCGCTCGCGAGCCATCTTGAGATCAACCGCTGGATAAGTCCCCAGGCTGATGGTCTTGCGCTTCCCCTCGAAGGGGTAGTCGAAGCGCCAGCCGTGCTGGCCAGTGCTCTTCTTCGCCGCCAGCAGGTACAGCCCGCCTCCGTCGAACACCCGGCCGCCGAGGGCGATGTTCTTGATGACTTGTTCGCTTGTGATCAGTTCCAGTGCCATTTTTTCCAGCCTTCCGCGCAGTAGCGCATGCGTTTCGATGCACCGCAGTAGCTCTGCAGTAACAGCACCGATTCTTCTGGCTGCTACTGCAGTAACTGCTGCAGGACGACTGGTTTGGGCTGGAAGATTCTGGATCTCCCTGGACAACAAAAAAGCCCTAACGTGTTGTCACGTAAGGGCTTTTTGGTGAATCTGCGAAGTTCTTGGACTTCCGCAGAAATGTGATTGGTGGCCTGGGACGGAATCGAACCGCCGACACAAGGATTTTCAATCCTCTGCTCTACCGACTGAGCTACCGGGCCTAAGCCTTAAATTATAGCCAGAAAAAACTGACTTCCAGAAAGAAGCGAGATTTTTTCTTGCAGCGACCTGTCAGCCCCGCTTGCCGCGGCCCAGATCCACGCCCAACTGGCGCAGCTTGCGATAGAGGTGGGTGCGCTCCAGGCCGGTCTTTTCGGCGACGCGGGTCATGGAGCCGCCTTCGCGGGCCAGATGGAATTCGAAGTACGCCTTCTCGAACCCGTCGCGCGCTTCGCGCAGGGGCCGGTCCAGGTCGAACCCCTGGCGCGACTGGGGGCCGGAGCCCGCCGCTGCCACATCGGCGGAAACGATGGTAGACCCCGCCACAGGACCCAGCGAAGCTGCCGCCGGGACGCCCCCACCAAGTGAGGGCATGGCCATGGCGCTCTCGCCGGGCTTGCCGAGGCTCGTGCCCTGCGAGGCAGGGGCAGCCTGCGGCGCAGCGGACGTGGGAGGCTGGCTGGCGCTGCGGGCCAGGCCTTGCTCCACGGCCTTGAGCAGCTTCTGCAGGGTGATGGGTTTCTCGAGGAACGAATAGGCGCCGATGCGGGTGGCTTCCACCGCGGTGTCGATGGTGGCGTGGCCGCTCATCATGATGACCGGCATGGTCAGCATGCCCGCGGTGGCCCATTCCTTGAGCAGCGACACGCCGTCGGTGTCGGGCATCCAGATGTCGAGCAGCACCAGGTCGTAGTTCTGTGCGGCACGGGCGGCGCGCGCGCGCGTGGCGTTCTCGGCGAGGTCCACGCTGTGGCCTTCGTCATTGAGGATTTCGGACAGCAGGTCCCGTATGCCCAGCTCGTCGTCCACCACCAGAATATTTGCCATGTACTTCGATCCGCCTTGTGTGTGATGCCCGCGTGTTGCTAAACCACCACCGTGTGTTCAGGGGCAAATGATAGCGACACTTGCGCACCTACCACCGTGTCGCCTTCCATGCGGTTGAGCAGGTCGATGCGCGCGCCATGTTCGTCGGCGATCTTCTTGACGACCGCCAGCCCCAGCCCGGTGCCGCGGGCCTTGGTGGTGACGTAGGGCTCGAATGCACGTTGCAGGATGTTGGCCGGAAAGCCCCCGCCCTGGTCCTGCACGGTCAGCCGCACGCGGCGGGACGACTCGCTCCAGCGTGTGCCGATGCGTACCGGCGGCCAGGGCGCCGGCACCCCGTTTTGCACGCAGGCCTGCTCGGTCGCGTCCTGGGCGTTCTGCAGCAGGTTGTGCACCACCTGGCGCAGCTGCTGCGCATCGCCGGCGATGCCGGGGCACTTCGGGTCCAGGTCGGACTCGACCCGCACATGGGCGTTTTCCTCGCCGTAGAGATGCAGCACGTCGGCGATGAGCGCGTTCAGGTCCAGCGGCTGCAGGTCGGCCGCCGGCAGGCGGGCGTAGTCGCGGAATTCGTTGACCAGCCGCTTCATCGCGTCCACCTGGTCCACGATGGTCTTGACCGACTTGGCGAGCACGGCCTGCTCAGCATCGGGCAGCTTGCCCGAGAGCTTCATCTCCAGCCGCTCGGCCGACAGCTGGATCGGTGTGAGCGGGTTCTTGATCTCGTGGGCCAGCCGGCGTGCGACCTCGCCCCAGGCCTGCGCGCGCTGGGCCGAGACGATTTCGGAGATGTCGTCGAACACCAGGAGGCGCGAGGTATCGGGCAACTCGGCGCCACGCGCGATCAGGCTGGTGCCGTTGGGCACCACGCCGCCGCCGGGGGCGTGCAGCGCGAAGGGGTGCTGCCAGTGGTCCAGCCCGTGGTGGTCGCGGTCGCCCAGGAAGATGTCGAACTGGGTCTGCACGGCGGTGGCGAATTCGGCCAGGCCCGGCACCTCGGCCAGCCGCCGGCCTTCGAACGCAGCCATGGGCGCACGCAGGATGCGCGTGGCGCCGGGGTTGGACGAGACGATGGTGCCGTGCTCGTCCAGCACCATGACGCCAGCGGTCAGATTGTCCAGGATGGTCTGCAGGTTGGCCCGGGCCGCGCTCACCTTGTCCATGCTCTGCTGCACGGCGCCGCGCGCATCGGCCAGCTGCTGGGTCATGAGCGCGAAGGAGCGCGTGAGGCCGCTGAGCTCGTCCTTGCGCTGCAGCACGGCCTTGGGGCTCAGATCGCCCGCGGCCACCTCGCGCACGCCTTCTGCCAGCAGCAGCAGCGGCCGGGCCAGCTGGTTGCCCAGCAACACCGCCAGCAGCACGGCGCCGAACACCGCCAGGAACAGGCTGAGCGTCAGGGTGCCGATGTACATGCGCCGCAGGCCGCCGCGCGCCAGGGCCCGCTCCTGGTATTCGCGGTTGGCTTCCTGCACGGTGATGGCGTTGGCCACCAGCGCCGTGGGCAGGGGCAGCGTGGCCTGCAGGTAGCGCGGCTCGGTCAGCACGCCCAGGCTGGGGTTGTCCACCGCGACCAGCGCCTTGACGCGCACGCGGTCGGCCCCGGCCGGGTCGGTCAGGTCTTCCAGCCCGTCGATCTGGAAGGTGAGCCGCTGCTGCCGCGCGTTGCGGAACTGCTGCAGCGACGGCCGCTCGGGATTGAGGCTGAAGCGCGACTGGCCGGCGCTGGCCACGAACTGGCCCGAGGCGCCCCAGAGCACGACATCGTCCGCACCGAGTTCGTCGCGCACGCGCTCCAGCACCAGGCCGGCGGCGGCATCCGGCACCGTCGCCAGGCGGGAGCTGGCCACGCGGGCCTTGTTGGCCTGGTCGCTGGCCAGGGTGTCGAGCGTGACGCGCGCCAGGTTCACGCCGGCGGAGAGCGCGCCCTCGACCTTCACGTCGAACCAGCTCTCGATCGACCGCGAGACGAACTGGTAGGACACGACGTAGATCATGAGCCCGGGCACCAGCCCCACCACCGCGAAGATGCCCACCAGCTTGAGCAGCAGCCGGCTGCCGAAGCGCCCGCGCCGCAGCCGCACCACGAGCCGCACCGACACCCACACCAGGATCACCGCCAGCAGCAGCGCCACGAAGGCGTTCACGCCCAGCAACCAGGTGTAGTTGCGCTCGTACAGCGCCCGGTTGTTGGTGGCCAGCGTGAGCAGGAACATCAGCACCAGGCCGATCGCGCTCATGACGGCCACGCCGGTGCCGACCACCCAGCGCATGAGGCGGGTCTGGCGCGCGGCGCGCGACCGGGCGGATGCGGCCGAGGGCGACGGCGGCTGGCCAGGGCCGGCGGAGGTCATCGGGCGGGCTCGGCCGGCGTCAGCTCGGCGCTGCGCGACATGGACAGCGACCAGCCCGAGCGCCCCATGGCGCCGATCTGGAATGGCCGGGGCAGCTGCGACATATCGAGGCGGAACTGGTAATTCACCACGTAGGGCGTGCCGGCCTCGAGCACCCCCGGCTCGGCGATGCGCCAGCGGGCGATGCGCTGCATGGCACCGATGGCGTCACCCAGTTCGTCGTAGCTCTGCCCTAGCGACACGCCCAGGCCGGCGGCGCCGAAGGGGGTGGTGGACTGGTTCACACGCCAGCGCCGCGTGAGCGGCTGGTAGCTCAGGCGCAGGTAGCGCACGGCCTGGGCGACCTGCTTGTCGGACCAATACCAGCGCTCGCGCACCACGACCGCCTCGGCCACGAAGTGCATGGAAATGCCCTTGTAGAGCGCTTCCTCGGCCAGGGGCGGGAGCTCGAAATCCATGGAGGCCGAGAGAAAGAGGCCGTCGGCGTTGTAGTCCAGCTGCAGGTCGCTCACGGTGCCGGGGCCGCCGGACTGGGCCCTCGCCAGCCCGGGAGCCATCGCCAGGGCCAGCAAGGTGCAGAGCCACAGCCGCACCAGCCAGCCGCCGAAAGCAGCGGGCGAGCGAGCAGCCTCAGGCCGAGGCTTTCCGGAAAAGCGCGTAGAAGAATCCGTCATGGTCACCTGCCGGATTGTCCGGGACGGCACCGGCCTTGTCCGCCCGGCCGGGAATTAAATGTCCCGGCGATGGCATCGCCACCGCATCGGTGTTGCGCTGAAGAAACGCTTGCACCTGGGCATCGCCCTCGGCGCGGAACACCGAGCAGGTGCAGTAGAGCAGCCGCCCGCCGGGGCGCACCAGCGGCCAGAGGCGCTCCAGCAGCTGGGCCTGCAGCGTGGCCAGTTGGGCGATGTCGGTGGGGCGGCGCAGCCAGCGCACGTCCGGGTGGCGGCGCACGATGCCCGAGGCCGTGCAGGGCGCGTCGAGCAGGATGGCGTCGAAGGGCTCGCCGCCGCTGCGCGCCCACCAGTCGTCCGGCCGCGCCGCATCGGCCACCAGGATCTGCGCCGGAGCCAGCCGCAGGCGCTGCAGCGTGTCGTGGATGCGCTCGGCGCGCACCGGGTCGATCTCCAGCGCAGTGACCTGCCACGCAGCGCCGGGCGGCTGGTATTCGAGCAGGTGCGCCGTCTTGCCGCCGGGCGCCGCGCACGCATCCAGCAAGCGCAGCGGGGCCGACAGATCCAGCCCCTGCAGCAGCAGCGGCGCGGCCTGCTGGGCGGCGGCGTCCTGCACCGAGACCACGCCGTCGGCGAAACCGGGCAGTTGCTGCACGGGCTGGGGCCGGCGCAGTTCGATGCCGTCGGCGCCCACCGCCATCGCTTCCAAATTCATAGCATGCAGCGCTTGCAGATACTGCGCCGGTGTGCCTTTTTGCTTTGAAACCCGCAGCGTCATCGGCGCGTGGGCGTTGTTGGCCTGCAGGATCTGCTGCCAGTGCTGCGGGTGGTCCTTGCGCAGCCGCTCGATCCACCAGGCCGGATGGTTCCAGCGCGCGACCGGGTCGCCATCGGTCGCGGCCACGCAGGCGTCTCGCTCGCGCAGGAAGCGGCGCAGGCAGGCGTTGACGAAAGCCGACTGCGCCTGCGTGGCCGGGTTGCGCTTGGCGGCTTCCACCGCCTGGTTCACCAGGGTGAAGGGTTCGTACGGCGCCTCTTCCGGATTCCAGGCCAGCGCCAGCGCGGTGCAGAGCAGCGCGTCGATGCGCGGCGGCGGGTTGCGCGGCGCCAGCTGGCGGCGCAGGGCCTGGGCACGCCCCAGGTTGCGCAGGGCCTGGAACAGCAGGGCCTGCACGCCGGGCCGCAGCCCGGGGGCCACGGCCGCCAGGGCCGCCGTGCCCGACTGGCCGCCCTGCACGGCCTGCAGCGCCTCGGCCGTGGCCTGCAGCAGCGTCCAGAGCGCAGGGGCGAGCGCGTGGCCCGTTGTGCCAGCAGCGCCGGCATCGCCTTCGGCGCGGGGCGGCTGCACGGCAGGGCCGGCCGGAGGGCGTGGGCGGGGCTTGGAGCGGTCAGGAGACATGTCGGGCGATCAGCGAAGCGAGAGGGAAGCCATCGTCACAGCGGCCGGGCCTGGTGGAAGCCGAAGAGCCATGCCAGGACGTTGGCGGGGAATTGCGCGATGGCGCGGTTGTATTGCGCCACGGCGTCGTTGAACTGCTGCCGGGCCAGATCGTTGTGGGCGGCCTGCTGGTCGCGCCGGATGATCCAGGCGGCCATGGTCTGGTCGGCGGGCGGTTCCTCCGCCGCAGCGTCGGGCGCCGGCCCATCGGCCACACCATCCACCGGGGCGCCCGCGCTGTCGCGCACGACGGCCTGCCAGGCGACGTTCAGCACCTGCTCTGCGGTCGAGAGCGCAGCGGCAGCGGCCCTATCCAGCGGACGTGCCCGCGCGGCGGCCAGCGACGCGCCGAACTGCGTGGTGGCGGCCCAGAGCGCAGCGCGCGCGTCGGAAGGCGAGCGCTCGGGCAGCAGCGTCGCCTCGTATTCGCCCAGCATGGTGATGGTGCGCACCAGGTGCGCGTCCAGGCCCCCGAAGGCCTGGATGGCGGCCGAGCGCAGGCGCATCAGCCGGTTGTAGGCCCCCACTGCCCAGAAGAGCAGCACGGCCAGAAGAATCCAGGTAGTCAGCATGGCAGCAATCAGGCGCTGCCGCGTTCAGCGATGGATCGCGGCGCGTTGCATTGAAGAGAACGAGGCCACTGGAGCGAAGGGCGCGCGCTGCGCGCAGCGCGCGAAATCGCCCATGACATGAAAAAGCTCCCGGCCTGCCGGGAACGACAGGGCGGGAGCTTCAGGGTCGGCGGAACGGACGTTCCTGTCGGCTTATTCGGCCGCAGCGCCGCCCGTGTCGCCGGTTACCTCGGCGACGTCGTCATCGCTGGAGCCTTGCAGCTCGGCGGCTTCGGCTTCGGCGATAGCGCGGCGCTCGGCGTCGTCCATGGCTTCCTTGGCCTTGCGAGCCTGGTGGTAGGCCAGGCCCGTACCGGCGGGGATCAGACGACCCACGATGACGTTTTCCTTCAGGCCACGCAGCTCGTCGCGCTTGCCCATGATGGCAGCCTCGGTGAGCACGCGGGTCGTTTCCTGGAAGGAAGCGGCCGAGATGAACGAGTCGGTGGACAGCGATGCCTTGGTGATCCCCAGCAGCACGTTGGTGTAGGTCGCGGGAATCTTGCCCTCGGCCTGCAGACGTTCGTTGGTGTTGAGGATTTCCGAGCGCTCGACCTGTTCGCCGGCGATGTAGCCGGAGTCGCCCGACGATTCGACCACGACGCGGCGCAGCATCTGGCGAACGATCACCTCGATGTGCTTGTCGTTGATCTTCACGCCCTGCAAGCGGTACACGTCCTGCACTTCATCGACGATGTAGCGCGACAGCTCTTCGATGCCCAGCAGGCGCAGGATGTCCTGCGGATCGGCCGGGCCGTCCACCACGGACTCGCCCTTGTTGACCACCTGGCCTTCGTGGACCAGCACGTTCTTTTCCTTGGGGATCAGTTCGTCCCAGACCTTGCCGTCCGGATCGGTGATCTGCAGGCGCACCTTGCCCTTGGTTTCCTTGCCGAACGACACCGTGCCGGTGATCTCGGCCAGCATGCCCTTGTCCTTGGGCGAGCGGGCTTCGAACAGTTCGGCCACGCGGGGCAGACCGCCGGTAATGTCGCGGGTCTTCTGGCCTTCGACCGGAATACGCGCCAGCACCTCGCCGGGGCCCACGTCCTGGCCGTCGCGCACCTGGATCAGAGCGCCGACCTGGAAGCCGATGGTCACCGAGTGGTCGGTACCGGGGATCTTCACCTCGGCGTTGTTGCCGTCGATCAGCTTGACCTGCGGACGCACCACCTTGGCGGAGCCGCGGCGCTTCGGATCGATCACGACCAGCGTGGACAGGCCGGTCACATCGTCCACCTGCTTGGCGACGGTGAGGCCTTCCTCGATGTTCTCGAACCTCACCTGACCGGCGAATTCCGTGATGATCGGGCGGGTCAGCGGGTCCCAGTTGGCCAGGATCGTGCCGGCCTTGACCGTCTGGTCGGCCTTCACGGTCAGCGTGGCGCCATAAGGCACCTTGTGGCGCTCGCGCTCGCGGCCATGCTCGTCCTGGATGATGACTTCACCCGAACGCGCGATGACGACCAGCTCGCCCTTGCTGTTGGTCACGTAGCGCATCGTGGCGTTGAAGCCGATCACGCCGTTGGACTTGGCTTCCACGCTCGAGGCGATGGCGGCACGCGAGGCGGCACCACCGATGTGGAACGTACGCATGGTCAGCTGCGTGCCGGGTTCGCCGATGGACTGGGCAGCGATCACACCCACGGCTTCGCCGAGGTTGATCAGGCCGCCACGGCCCAGGTCGCGGCCATAGCACTTGGCGCAGAGGCCGTAGCGGGTTTCGCAGGTCAGCGCGGTGCGCACCTTCACTTCGTCCACGCCAGCGGCTTCCAGCTCTTCGAGGGTGTCCTCGTCCAGCATCTGGCCGGCCGGCACCAGCACGGAGCGGGTTTCGGGGTGCAGCACTTCTTCGGCAGTGGTGCGGCCCAGCACGCGGTCGCGCAGGGACTCGATCACTTCACCGCCTTCGACGATGGCGCGCATCACGGAACCGTTGGTCGTGCCGCAGTCCTCTTCGGTCACCACGAGATCCTGCGTCACGTCCACCAGACGGCGGGTGAGGTAGCCGGAGTTCGCGGTCTTCAGCGCCGTATCCGCCAGACCCTTACGGGCACCGTGGGTGGAGATGAAGTACTGCAACACGTTCAGACCTTCACGGAAGTTCGCCGTGATGGGGGTCTCGATGATGGAGCCGTCAGGCTTGGCCATCAGGCCGCGCATGCCGGCCAGCTGACGGATCTGGGCTGCGGAGCCCCGGGCGCCCGAGTCCGCCATCATGTAGATGGCGTTGAAGGATTCCTGGGTCACTTCATTGCCGTGGCGGTCGATGGTCTTCTCGACCTTGAGCTGGTCCATCATGACCTTGGACACGTCGTCGCCGGCCTTGCCCCAGATGTCCACCACCTTGTTGTAGCGCTCGCCGGAGGTCACCAGACCGGAGACGTACTGCTGCTCGATCTCTTTCACTTCCGACTCTGCGCGGGCCAGGATGTCGGCCTTTTGCGGCGGCACCAGCATGTCGTCGATCGCGACCGAGAAGCCGGCGCGCGTGGCCAGGCGGAAGCCGTTCTGCAGCAGCTTGTCTGCGAACACCACGGTTTCC
>Ga0207686_10002508_pt1 | contig 9974 bp, 7 predicted proteins | sample KBSM24metaG_FD_184396 | JGI IMG/M metagenome (GOLD analysis project Ga0207686, IMG submission 184396) | Miscanthus rhizosphere microbial communities from Kellogg Biological Station, Michigan, USA - KBS M2-4 metaG (SPAdes) (version 2) | ecosystem: Host-associated > Plants > Roots > Rhizosphere >...
AGAAGCTTGCCATCGCGCGCAGGTCGTCCTCGGCCGCGTCGTGCCGGACGACCGGATCGACCAGGGCCAGGATCTCGCCTTCGTCGGTCTGGGGGGCGAGGGACAGGGCGATGGCGATCTTGACCTGGGAGAGGTCCGTGGGCGCGTTGCGCGACAGCTCGCGCTGGCGGGAAACCTCGGTCGCGAGGCCGCGCTCGTTCATTCCGCGCAGCCGCGCGAGGTAGGCCACGAGCTCGGTGCCGGTGGAGGGAGCGGGGTCCGCCCGGGAGATGCGCAGCGATTGCGGAAGCGCCTGCTCGACCGTGGCGCAGGCCGAGAGCATCGTCGCGGCGAGCAGCAATGCGCACGGCATTTTCATGCCGCCACCTCCTCCACATCGGACTTGCGGCGCGGCAGGTGGATGCGGAAGTGCGCGCCGGGCCCGGAGAGGATCTCGATGCGGCCGCGGTGCAGCGTCACGTATTCCTTCACGATCGAAAGGCCTAGGCCGCTGCCCTTCACCACCGACACCGGGGCGTCCGCGCCGCGGTAGAACGCCTCGAACACCTTCTCGCGCTCGTGCTCGGGGATGCCGGGTCCCTCGTCGAGCACCTCGAAGATCGCGTCGCCGCGGTCCTTGTAGAGCTTGATCGAGATGAGGCCGCGCTCGGGCGAGTACTTGATGGCGTTGGACAGCAGGTTGTCCATGACGACGCGGATCTTGTCCTCGTCGCAGTAGGCCGAGACGTTCTCGGTGTTGAGCTCGATGCGGATGCCCTTGGCGACGATCGCGAGCTTGCGGTCGTTGATGACGCGCATCACCAGCTCCTTCATCGGCACGATCCTGGCGTCGAGGTATTGCGTCTGGGCGTGCACCGCGCTGTAGTTGAGCAGCGTCTCGATGAGCTTGCGCAGCTCGATCGAGTTCTCCTTCAGGATCCTCGCGATCTCGCGCTGCTCGGCGTTGAGCGTGCCGACCACGCCGGAGGACAGGAGGTCGGAGCCCTCGCGCAGCGCCGTGAGCGGGGTCTTCAATTCGTGGGACACGTGCTGCAGGAAGCGCGTCTTCTGCGACTCGAGGGTGAGGAGGCGCTCGCGCAGCCAGTCGAGCTGCTCGCCCAGCCGCACCATGTCGCCCGGGCCCTCGATCTGGATCGCCTTGCCGAAATTGCCGTCGCCCAGGCCCTGGATGCCGGCGCTTACCTGCGTGATCGGGCGGGCGATCAGGTAGGTGAACGACACGATCAGCACCACGGCGGTCGGGATGAGGGCCATCATGAGCCAGAACACGCTGTTGCGCGATTGGACCGCCTGCGTGCGCAGCTGTTCGATGGATTCGTCGATCACGTGATCGCCCAGGGCGACCAGCCGGTGGGTCCGGTCGGTGAGGCCGGCGAACTCCCGCTGCAGGTATTGCGCGAGCGCGGGGGTGGGTCCGGTCCGCGTGAGGTATTCGTCGATGGCGCTGGCGTCGCGCTCGATGGAGGCGGCCTCGCCACGCTGCTCCTCGGAAAGGCTCATGGTGTCGAGCTGCCGCAGCAGCGCCACGAACGCCTCGCGATGCCCGCGATACGCCTCGAGGAAGGTGAGCTCGCCCGCCACCGCGTACTGGCGCGCCGAGCGCTCCAGCGAGTTCACCGTCGTCACCAGCGAGCGGCTCGCCTGCGTGACCTTCACCGCCGAGTGCACCGCCTGCTCCGACATCCCCGCCAGGCGCTCGAAGGCGAGCGCGTTGGAGAAGAGCGCGAAGAGCAGCGGTGCCGCCACGATGGTGAAGCCGATCACCAGCAGCGACAGGAAGGAGCGTGGGTACGTGAACCGCATGGTGCGTCGGATTATCCGTTAAACTGTCGTTGAATCAATTGCTTGTAGGGACGGCGCCATGTACGAGTCCGACATTACCCGGTTCATCCGGGACCTGCGGGAAAAGAATCCGGGAATTCCCGAGCTGCAGCGGAAGAATCGCGCCACCTGGTGGGACAAGCCCCAGGACCTGGAAATCCAGAATGAGCGCGCGCAGTCGGCCGTTCCCCAGCCGCCGTACGTCTATTTCCCGCTGCCGGTGCGCGACGACGAGGAGTCGGGGAACAGTCCCAGCACGCCTTCCAGGCCGGCATAGTCCAGCGCGTAGTCTGCGCGCTCCTTCACCACCGGCTTCGCGTGGTACGCGACGCTGGTTCCCGCCTCCGCCATCATCGCCAGGTCGTTCGCGCCGTCGCCGATCGCGAGCACGCGTTCCTTCGGTAGGCCCAGCTCGCGCTTGAGGCGAGCGAGGTGGCCCGCCTTGCCGGCTGCATCCACCAGCGCGCCCGTCGTGCGCCCCGCGAGCTTGCCGCCTTCCACCACGAGCACGTTCGAGTAGGCGTAGTCGAGCTTGAGCCGGTCGCGCACGCGGTCGGTGAAGTAGGTGAAGCCGCCCGAGACCAGCAGCGTCTTCACGCCAGCGCGTCGCGCCGCGGCGATGAGCGCCTCGGCGCCCGGATTGAAGCGCAGCCGCTCGTCGTGCACACGTTGCAGCGTTGCCTCGTCGAGGCCCCGCAGGTGCGAGACGCGCTGGCGCAGGCTCTCCGGCCAGTCGATCTCGCCGCGCATGGCGCTCGCGGTCACCGCGGCCACCTCGGCCTTGCGCCCGGCGAAGTCGGCGATCTCGTCGATGCATTCGATCGAGATGAGCGTCGAGTCCATGTCCATCGCGAGGAGGCCGAAGTCGGAGAGTCTCGCGCCCTCGCGCACGAAGCCCCAGTCGAGGCGCGCCTTCGCGCAGTGCGCCTTCACCGCGTCCCGCGCGGAGGGATCGGCCCCGGTGATCCGAAACGCGGCGTCCGAAATTCTCTCGATGGACTTTCCGTGCGCGAGCGCGTGCAGCGCCTTCAGGTCGGGCGTGGAGACGTCGTCGCCCTGGATGACGAGATTCATGTCTTCATGCCAGTTTCTTCAGGAACTGCCTTACCTCGTTGGACCGCTGCCTGAGGTCTTCGTGCTTCATCTCGATCCTGACGCGGTCCGGTCCGGGCAAGCGGTAGATGCGTGAGGACTGTACCAGCGCGAGGATCTTGCGCGGCTCGACCGGCGGCTCGGGTACGAACTGGATCACGATCGCACCCGGCGCGGCATCGATCTTCGCGACGCCGAGCGGCGCGCCCTGGATGCGCAGCTTGTGGCACTCGAGCAGCACGCGCGTGGGCTCCGGCAGCGGGCCGAAGCGATCGACGAGCTCCTCGGTAAGCCGCTCGAGCTCGTCGTCGGCCTGGCAATTCGCCAGGCGCTTGTAGATCACCAGGCGCTCGTGCACGTCGCCGCAATAGGTCTCGGGCAGCAGCGCCGGCGCGTGGAGGTTCACCTCGGTCGCGACCGTGAACGGCCGCGACAGGTCCGGCTCCTTGCCGGCCTTGAGGCTCTTCACCGCGTGCTCGAGCATCTCCGTGTAGAGCGCGAATCCGATGTCGTGGATGCCGCCCGACTGCGAATCGCCCAGCACCTCGCCGGCGCCGCGGATCTCCAGGTCATGCATCGCGAGGTAGAAGCCCGCGCCCAGGTCTTCCATCATCTGGATCGCCTCGAGGCGCTTCTTCGCGGACGCCGAGAGCGCATCTTCCGGCGGGACCAGCAGGTACGCGTAGGCCTGGTGGTGCGAGCGGCCGACGCGGCCCCTCAGTTGATGAAGCTGGGCAAGCCCGAATTTGTCGGCGCGGTGGATGAGGATGGTGTTCGCGGTGGGCACGTCGATGCCCGTCTCGATGATGGTCGAGCAGAGCAGCACGTTGGAGCGCTGGTGGTAGAAGTCGCGCATCACGCTCTCCAGCTCGCGCTCGCGCATCTGGCCGTGGGCCACCGCGATGCGCGCCTCGGGCAGCAGCTCCTCCAGCTCCGCCTTGCGGTTCTCGATGGTCTCGACCTCGTTGTAGAGGTAGTAGGCCTGGCCGCCGCGCTTCAATTCCCGCAGCACCGCCTCGCGCACGATGCCGTTGGACAGGCGGTTCACGAAGGTCTTGATGGCGAGGCGCTTCTGCGGCGCGGTGGCGATCACCGAGAAATCGCGCAGTCCCTCGAGCGACATCGCGAGCGTGCGCGGGATCGGCGTGGCGGTGAGCGTGAGCACGTCGACCTCGGAGCGCAGTCGCTTCAGCTCCTCCTTCTGCCGCACGCCGAAGCGGTGCTCCTCGTCGATGATGACCAGCCCCAGGTTCTTGAAGCGAACGTCCTTCTGGATGAGCTTGTGCGTGCCGATGACGATGTCGATCCTGCCCTCGGCGAGGCCCTCGAGGGATTTCGCGACTTCCTTGGGGCTGCGGAAGCGCGAGAGCTCGACGATCTTCACGGGGAATTGCGAGAAGCGGTCGGTGAAGTTCTGGAAGTGCTGCTCGGCGAGCAGCGTCGTCGGCACCAGGATCGCCACCTGCTTGCCCCCGACGACCGCGATGAACGCCGCGCGCATCGCGACCTCGGTCTTGCCGAAGCCCACGTCGCCGCACACCAGGCGGTCCATGGGGCGGCCGAGCGTCATGTCGACGATCACGGACTGGATCGCCTCGGCCTGGTCGGGCGTCTCCTCGAACGGGAACGTGGCGCAGAACGCCTCGTAGTCCTGCATCCGCAGCGGGAAGGCGAATCCCTCGCGCGCGAGGCGCTTGGCGTAGAGGTCGAGGAGCTCCGCGGCGGTGTCGCGCACCTGGCGCGCGGCCTTGCGTTTCGCGCGTTCCCACTGCCCGCTGCCCAGGCGATGCAGCGGCGTGTCCTCGGGCGAGGCGCCGGTATAGCGGCTGATGACGTGCAGCTGCGACACCGGCACGTAGAGCTTGTCGCCGCCCTCGTATTCGAGATGCAGGAATTCCATCTCGCCTTCGCCGAGGTCGAGGGTGACCAGGCCGAGGTAGCGCGCGATGCCGTGCTGGCTGTGCACCACCGGATCGCCGGGCTTCACCTCGGCGAGGTCGCGCACCATGCCCTCGGCGCTCACGCGAGCACGGCCCGCGTCGCGCCGGCGCGCCTGGCGCACCTGACCCGGATAGAGCTCCGCCTCGGTGATGACGGCGAGCTTTTCCTGCGGCAGCAGGAATCCCGCGGCGAGCGGGCCGTAGGTCATCGAGACCGGGTGAGCGGAATCGCGGAAGCGCTGCCAGTCGTCCACCAGCACCGGATGGAAGTCGTGCTCCGAAAAGAGCTGCGAGAGCGTCTCGCGGCGCCCGGGGCTCTCCGCGACGATGAGCGTGCGCCCCTCGAACGGCTCGACGAAGCGCTTGAGCAGGCGCAGCGGCTCGACCGAGCGCCGGTCGACATCCACGGACGGAAGCGGCTGCGCTTCGAGCGGCGCCTCGGCGTCGAGCTTCGGGAAGGCCTTGAGCGAGACGAACATCTCCTCCACCGGCAGGTAGAGCTGGCGCGGCTCGAGCAGCGGCCGGTCGCGGTCGCCCTTCAGCAAATCGTGGCGCGACTTGAGGTCGCGCCAGAATCCTTCCGCGGCCTCCGGCACGTCGCCGTGGAGCACGCACGCGGTGTTCGCGGGCAGGTAATCGAAGAGGGTGGCGGTGGATTCGAAGAAGAGCGGCAGATAGGCCTCGACGCCCGCGGGCGCCACGCTGTTCGAAACGTCCTTGTAGATGCGGCTTCGCGAGGGGTCGCCCTCGAAGCGCTCGCGGAAGCTCTCGCGGAAGCGCGCGCGTCCCTCCTCGTCGAGCGGGAATTCGCGCGCCGGCAGCATGCGCACCTCGGAGACCGGATAGATGGAGCGCTGGCTGTCGACGTCGAAGGTGCGGAGGGTCTCGATCTCGTCGCCCAGCAGGTCGAGCCGGTACGGCACCGCGCTGCCGGTGGGATACAGGTCCACGAGGCCGCCGCGGATGCAGAACTCGCCCGGGCTCATCACCTGCTGCACGTGGTGGTAGCCGCCGAGGACCATCTGCGCCCGCAGCGCCTCGAGGTCGAGCTTCTCGCGCGCCTTCAGCTGGAAGGTGCGCGCTGCGAGATAGGAGCGCGGCGGCAGCCGCTGCAGCGCCGTCGTGACGGGCACGATGCCCGCGTCGAACGCGCCGTTGGCGAACTGCCAGAGGGTGGACAGGCGCTCGGAGACGAGGTCCGGGTGCGGCGAGAACTGGTCGTACGGGAGGATCTCCCAGTCCGGGAGCCGGTGAACGCGAAGCGCCGGGCACAGCCACGCGATCTCCTCGCGCAGCCGCTCGGCGTCCTGCGCGGACGCGGTGAGCACGAGCAGCGGCGGCTTGCGCTCGGCTTCGCGCGCGAGCCAAAGCGCGTCCGACGATCCTATTTGCTCAAACGACGGCAACGGGAATCTTGCCGATCCTCGCGCGCCACTGCGCCGGGCCGCTCTTGTGCACGGCCTCGCCCTTCGAGTCCACGGCGACCGTGACGGGCATGTCCTTCACCTCGAACTCGCGGATCGCCTCCATGCCGAGGTCCTCGAAAGCGAGGATCTTCGAGCCGCGGATCGCCTTCGAGACCAGGTAGGCGGCGCCGCCCACCGCGATGCAGTACACCGCGCCGTGCTTCTTGATCGCCTCGATCGCCGCCGGACCGCGCTCGCTCTTGCCCACCATGCCGATGAGGCCCGTCTTCGCGCACACCGTGTCGACGAACTTGTCCATGCGCGAGCTCGTCGTCGGGCCCGCGGGCCCCACGACCTCGTCACGCACGGCGTCCACGGGGCCGGTGTAGTAGATGAAGCGGTTCGCGAGGTCGACGGGCAGCTTCTCGCCCTTCGCGAGCATGTCGACGATTCGCTTGTGCGCGGCGTCGCGCCCCGTGAGGAGCCTGCCGTTGAGCAGCAGGCGCTCGCCCGCCTTCCAGGTGGCGATCTCGGCCTTGGTGAGGGTGTCGAGGTTGACGCGACGGCTCTGCGAGGTGTCGAACGTGATCTTCGGCCAGTCGTCGAGGGACGGCGCCTCGAGCCTCGCGGGACCGCTGCCATCGAGCACGAAGTGCGCGTGGCGCGTGGCCGCGCAGTTGGGCAGCAATGCCACGGGCTTCGACGCCGCGTGGGTCGGGTACTCGCTCACCTTCACGTCGAGCACCGTGGACAGGCCGCCGAGCCCCTGCGCGCCGATGCCGAGCGCGTTCACCTTCTCGTAGATCTCGAGGCGCAGCTCCTCGCCGCGCGTCTTCGGACCGCGCGCCTTGAGCTCGTGGATGTTGATCGGCTCCATCATGCCCCACTTGGCGATGAGCATCGCCTTCTCGGGCGAGCCGCCGATGCCGAGCGACAGCAGGCCCGGCGGGCACCAGTCCGCGCCCATGGTGGGAACCAGCGAGAGCACCCAGTCGACGATGCTGTCGGAAGGCAGCAGGCACGCGAACTTCGACTTGTTCTCCGAGCCGCCGCCCTTGGCCGCCACGATCACCTCGACCTTGTCGCCGGGAACGAGCTCCACGTGCGTGACCGCAGGCGTGTTGTCGCCGGTGCTCTTTCGCTTGCCGTCGGGATCCGCGAGCATCGAGGCGCGCAGCGGGTTGTCCTTGTCGGTGTAGGCGCGGCGCACGCCCTCGTTCACCAGCTCCTCGAGCGATAGCTTCGTGTCCCAGCGGACGTCCATGCCGGCGCGGATGAAGGCGATCGCGATGCCGGTGTCCTGGCAGATGGGGCGATGTCCCTCGGCGGCCATGCGCGAATTGACCAGGATCTGCGCCATCGCGTCCTTCGCCGCCGGCGACTCTTCCTTCTGGTACGCCTCCCAGAGGTGGTCGATGTAGTCCTTGGGGTGGTAGAAGCTGATGAACTGGAACGCGTCGGCCACGGACTGGACGAAGTGTTCCTCGCGGATGACGGTCATGGTTCTGTCCTCAGTGCCCGTTCACCCGGGCTTCGTGCGGCATGATGCGGTCGGCCGCGGCGATGGCCATCGCCGACAGCAGCTGGTTGCGTTCGTCCATGGGCCTTTCGACGCGGGGAGGTTTCAGGCGGCGGAGCGCGCGGTGGCGATCCGGGGAGTGATCTCCCGACGAAGAATTTTAGCATTCCGCGTGCGCGGGAAATCCCGCGCCAGGTACACGACCTTCGGTGCCTTGTATGACGCGAGGTGCTCGCGCCCGTAGGCGAGGAGCTCCTCGGGCGTGGCCTTCGCGCCCTCCTGCAGGATCACGTAGGCGACCACGAGCGTCTTGTCGTCGCCGGCGAATTCGCCGATGCACGCGCAATCGGCGACCCCGGGATGGTTCTTCATCACGCGCTCGACCTCGTAGGGCGAGACGCGGTAGCCGAAGCTCTTGATGATGTCGTCGCGGCGGCCGAGGAACCAGAGGTAGCCGTCGTCGTCGACGCGCGCGTAGTCGCCGGTGAGGAACCAGCCGCCGCGCTTCACCTTCGCGGTCTCGTCGGGCAAGTTCCAGTAGCGCAGGAAGAGCCCGGGGTCGCCGTCGGCCACGGCGATCATGCCTTCCGCGCCGCGCGCGACCTCCTCGAGCGTGTCCGGATCGACGAGGCGCACGTCATGTCCCGGCTGGGGAAAACCGGCGCTTCCGGGACGGATCGGCCGTTGCTTCGACTGGGAGAGGTAGTAGCTGAACTCGCTCATGCCCACCGCCTCGTAGATGTCGAGGCCGAAGCGCTCCTTCCAGCTCTCGAACATCTCGTCGGACAGGTGCTCGCCCGCGCTCATGCAGTGGCGCAGCGTGGGCACGTCGCTCCTGTCGAAGCCCGTCTTCTGCAGGATCTGGCGGTAGATCGTGGGCACGCCGATGAAGATCGTGGCGCCGTGCTTGGCGATGAGCTTCGGCCACGTGGCGGCGTCGTTGGGGCCCTCGTGCGCGATCACGGTGTGCCCGCGATAGAGCGGATCCATGAGCGCGGAGCCCAGCACGTAGGTCCAGTTGAACTTGCCGGAGTGGACGATGCGGTCCTCGCCCGCGAAATCGAACCAATACTGCGCCGCCGGCGTGCGGCCGATGAGCGAGCGGTGGCCATGGAGCACGCCCTTGGGAAAACCGGTGGTTCCCGACGTGTAGACGAGGTACGCTGGATCGATAGCGCGCGTGGGTTCGGCGGGTTCGACGCGCTTTACCGCCGCGAGCGCGCTCGCGAGGGGCGCGCCGGCGAGGATCACCTCTCGCAGCAGGCCCGCGTTGCGCAGCGTGGGCTCCATGCGCGTCCACGACTCCTCGTCGATCACCATCGCGACCGCTTCGGAATCCTGCAGCAGGTAGCGCACCTCCTCGGCGGTGAGCAGCGTCGAGGTGGGCACCGCGATGGCGCCACGCTTGAGCGTGCCGAGGAACGCGGTCGGGTAGTCGATGGAGTTGGGCAGGCGCACCAGGACGCGGTCGCCCGCGGCGATGCCCATGGAGCGCAGGAGCTGCGCGAAGCGCGAGGTGCGCTCGGCGAGCTCCGCGTAGGTGATGCTGGCGGTGCCGCGTGCATCGTCCTCGACGATCATCGCGGTGCGCCCGGCCACGGGCGTGCCGAGGTGCGCGTCGGTGCAGGCCGCTCCGATATTGAGGTGCTCCGGGACGTCCCAGCGCCAGGCCGGGTACGGCGCGAACGCCATTCCTAGAGGATGACCCCGTAAGGCCAATTCTCCCTCACGACCTGGGCGGGCAATTTCTTCAGCACCTCGATCGCGAACGCGGTGTCCGCGTCCGACAGCGCGTGCAGGGCGTGGGCCTTGAGCAGCGTCTGCAGCGCCTTGCCGAACATCGGCGGGTCGAGCATCTCGCCCTCGAACTTGATGGCGCCTCCCAGCAGCGCGTCGGCCTCGATGGCGGCCTTGAGGATCGCGATCCTGGTGCGGATCTCCGAGGGCGAGGGCGTGAAGGCCACCTTGCACGGATGGATGTGCGAGGGGTGGATCACCTGCTTGCCGGACAACCCCATCGCCGCTTCCTCGAGGGCGTGCTTGTAGACCACGCGCGCCTCCTCGTCGCCGTGCAGGTCGAGCCAGCGGCGCACGTCGTCGCTCTCGACGAACTGCTCCGGCATGGTGGACTGGCCGATCAGCGTCTCCACCGCTCCTATCACGCCTTTACCGGCGATGCGCGCCTCGAAGAGGATG
>Ga0207686_10002511_pt1 | contig 9968 bp, 7 predicted proteins | sample KBSM24metaG_FD_184396 | JGI IMG/M metagenome (GOLD analysis project Ga0207686, IMG submission 184396) | Miscanthus rhizosphere microbial communities from Kellogg Biological Station, Michigan, USA - KBS M2-4 metaG (SPAdes) (version 2) | ecosystem: Host-associated > Plants > Roots > Rhizosphere >...
AGTTTGAAATCCTGTGAAGCTATATTTCCTGAATAAAAAGGTTGTTTGCCGTCAGGCAATTTCATATTCAGGTCACTTTTAATAGTGCCAAGATTAGTGCGAATGGTTCCGTAAGTCACAAAGTCTTTAATAAAACCGGTAAAGCTTCCATTGAAATCCAGGTAAGAAAGGCTTTGCAAATTAGGCATGGTAATTTTTCTGATGCTGGGGATAAAGGTTGTTACATCGCCATAAGTTGTACGAAAACTGTTTGCTTTAAAATCGATAAATGTTTTATTGATATCAGGAAGGCCGGTCAAACTTATATCACCACTCAGGTAAGTATTGTTACCAGCTTGTATTGTCATTTCGTTTCCAAAAAGATCATCAACTGTTCCTCTTGCAAGACCACTTATTTTAATTTTTTTATTCCATGTTTTTGCCTCCGGGGCAAAAAAACCAATATCATCACTGTCAATTTCTGCATTTTCAAAGCGGGCCTGCATTCTTATTTTAGTAATGAAGTCATTCATGTCATTAAAATCTTCATACTTCATACTAAAATAATCACGGATAACGCTATTGTTGGTTTTGATCTCTAATTTATCAAATGACATTTCATGCGGAGTAAGTTTTGCATCAGCTACCATTGACTTTACCTCAAAGCCGCTTCTTTCTTTTGTGCTTAATTCCAATAAAGTGGTCAATGTATCATTATTAAAGATCAGGTTCTTAAAGCTTGCATTAATAGAAGCAAAATCAATATTTCTTCCATCAAAATAATCATCATAGGAGCCGCTGATCTCTTGTATGTTTTTAAAATCGCCGTTATTGATATTTAGTTTACCAACATGAATAGACCAACTTTCCGGGTTCCATTTTAATAATGAGTCAATTTTTTGTTCATCGGCAATTTCTTCATTTTCGTTTATAACTTTTATAGAACGGGGTCTTTTGGCCGTATAATTTTTAATTAAGAAAACCGGGTCAGAAAAATCAATGGAATTTATTTCTATTTTTTTAGAGTTAAGATCGATTTCATCTGCATCCAGGTCCATGGAAGTTAATCGGAATTGCATGTCTTCACCACGCCATTCATCTTTTTTAAGAAAGGTTACATTATTAAACTTGATCTTTTTAAAATCAAGGTCAATTGCTTTCTTATCACTGCCTGTGGAGCTACCACCAGAAAAATAATCAACGAGATATTGATAATTCCAAACTGAGTCAGCTCGATTCAAATGGATAACCGCATCGCCCAATTCTATATAGTGAAGTATGATCTTGTCTTTAAAAAAAAACCAGTCTGTAACACGTACCTGCATTTTACCCGCGGAAAGTAAAGTGTCTTTTTGCTGGTCTTCGATCATTACTCCCTCCAGGTTCATTTTATTAAAAAGGGAAAAACTAACATGCTTGATACTGATCTTACTTTTTAGCTCTTTTGATAACCTGCTGGTGACTTCGTTGGCGATGATATTTTGCCCCCAATCTGTATTAATAAAGATCGTTCCTGCTATAATGAGAAATAGCAGTGTTATCAGAACCCATTTAGTTATTTTCTTGAAGGTCTTCAGGAGCAGTACTTTAGAAGTGTAAAAGTAACCAATCGTTCCTTTAAGTCAAATTAAGTACCAAAGGTCAAAAAGAGGCTAAGTAAATGGTGAGAGAGGTATGTTAAATATGGTATTATTACTTGTTTTGGGTACCAACGACAACCTTCTTTTTTTTGAAGTATTTCCCAATAGTAAAACCAACCGCCCTATTGTCAATACTCGGACCATTATCAGCATTATTCATGGAAATAAGGCCATAGTTGTAATGGATATAACCAAACAAACCATTTTTTGCTTCATAGCCAAATTGTAAAATAACAGAAGCAAGATAAGCACCATAGTCACCAAAGCTGAATTTCATTGGCCTGTCCACGGTAGTGTTCATATTGGTATTGAATGTTTCATTGCCAACAAGAATAAAATCCAAAGACGGACCAACACGGATAAAAAAGTGTCCCGGTTTCAAATTAAAATCATGCTGTAGTAAAAAGGCAAGCTCAAAAGTATGATAAGAAGTATTGTTATCAATTGCCGAAGAGTCGGGAGGGAAAGCTGGACTATCAAATTTTACTTTATAGCCACGAAGATTATACATGACGGATGGAGCAAAACTCAAACGACCTTCAAAAGGGGCCTTAAATTGGAAGCCTGCATTTACTCCGAGCTTTGAAGTGCTTTCTTGTTTGTTGCCCCTGATCGTATAGTCTGCACCTGTTACCTGGGGTCCTGCAAATACGCCGTAGCTAACCTGGCTGTTTGCAGAAAGTGTAAGTAATAAGATGATGGTAGAAAATAAAATTTTCATGGTCAGTTTTTTACTGCTTTAGATTAATGCCGGTTTTCAGAAAGGATTTTGCCCGAAAGAAATGGTGACAGGCTGGACTTAAGGGTCGTAAAAATAGAAATTAAATCCGGCCAGTCAAATAGGAGCGAGAAAAAAATAAAATATGGGGTAATGGCTTGAATAGCAGTCCAACACCTAATTTGATCAATACTTTTTTGCGGGATCTTTTATTTGGTCACCGGCATTATATTGTTGCGAGTGTCCTTTGGGTATTGATAGATTTTTCCATTGCTCCTTCTTTATCATTCTGCCGATAAAAATGATCTGGCCAATATGATATGGGTAATGTGCCAATTGCCGGTTGATGGCATCAATAACGCTAAGCGGTTCCTTACGGATATAGATCATTGTCAAAAGATCATTTTCAGTTAATGACTCCAGCGCTTCAAAACAACATTGCCAGCCTTTGTTCCAAAGATCGATCACCTGCTGTTTTGTATAATTATGTATTTCAAATTCATCATCACGTTTCCGCCACTCCTTTTCTCCGTCTTCAGTTAAAAAATTCGTGAATCGGCTAAGCATGTTTCCTGCTAAATGCTGAACAATAATGGCAATACTATTTGATTCAGAAGTGGGCAAGTAATGAAGTTCTTTTTCTTCTAATTGTTCAAAAGCTTTTTCACCAAGATCTTTATAGTACTTAAGTCTTTTGATAACTGTTAACAGATACTCTTTTCCTAAACTCATTTTAATTCTTAATTTTTAATTGTTAATTCAAGGATCACCATCCTTCTGCAGAATCATCGCCCCGATTATCAGCAACGGCTTCAAATTTTTTATTAGGCAAAACTTTGATAACCTCAGTTCTTCCGATACCGCTTCTTTCGACAATTTTATATCCCATTTCTTCTAGTGCTTTCCTGGTATTGTCAGGAAAGCCTTTTTCAAGATCCACTTTATCTGGTAACCATTGATGATGAAATTTTGGTTTCCATACGGCATCCTCAGTACTCATGTTAAAATCAATAATGTTTACAATGGTTTGAAATACCGATGTACATATAGTTGTGCCACCCGGCGTACCTACAACTAAATAAGGCATGCCATCTTTTAACACAAGGGTCGGTGTCATTGAACTCAGCATTCGTTTTCCCGGCATAATAGCATTTGCTTCACCACCAATTGCACCATACATATTCGGTACCCCGGGTTTTACACTGAAGTCATCCATTTCATCATTTAAGATAAATCCGGCTCCGCCAACTACCGTTTTACTTCCATAAGAATTATTAAGTGTTGTTGTAACTGCAACTGCATTCCCATCTTTATCAATCACACTCAGGTGAGTTGTTTCTTCACTTTCAGCTGCAGGAATATCACCGGGCTTCACTAGTTCGCTATTGCCTGCTTTTCCCGGAACAAAATCAGCCATCCGTTCTTTCAAATATTTTTCACTTGTAAGTTTTGAAACAGGCACTTTAAAAAAATCTGCATCACCCATGTACTGCGCCCTGTCTGCATAAGCTCTTCTTTCAGCTTCCACCATCAATTGCACTGCTTCAGGAGAATGAAATCCATAAGAAGCGATCGGTTTGTCTTCGATCATTTTCAGCATTTGATGCAATAACAAGCCACCGCTGCTTGGCATTGGCATTCCAACAATTTTATATCCTTTGTAATCAAAAACGTGAGGTTCTCTTGATGCGGCTTTATAATTCTTAAGGTCATCCAGTGTGATGATCCCTTTTCCTCTTTTCATTTCTTCCACTATAAGTCTTGCCGTTTCCCCTTCATAAAATCCTTTTGCTCCTTTTTTCTTTATTCGCTTTAAAGTTTCTGCAAGATCTTTTTGAAAAAGAGTATCACCTCCTTTCCATGAAATATTTTTTACAAAGACAGGTGTTTGTGTATTATATTTTTCAAACTGTTCTTTTAATGAGTTAAAAGCTTTTGCTTCACGATCAGAAATTATAAATCCTTTTTCTGCAAGATCAATTGCCGGTTGAATTAATTTATCAAAAGAAAGCTTTGCATATTTGCTTGATTCAAATAATCCGGCAATAGTACCGGGAACACCAGATGAAAGATGACCATTCTGACTTAATTGTAATTGTGGTTCGCCACTTGGGCTGAGATACATATCACGATGAGCATTGCCGGGAGCTTTTTCCCTGTAATCGATAGCAACAAGTTTTCCTTCTTTCAATCTTGCCACCATAAAACCGCCACCACCAATATTCCCGGCATTTGGATAAACAACTGCAAGTGCTAACTGTGTTGCTATAGCAGCATCAACAGCATTGCCCCCCATTTTTAAAACTGCTAATCCAACTTTACTTGCAAGCGGATGCGCAGAAACAACGGAGCCATTTTCACAGACAACTTTTTTCTGAGTTTCGTATTTATACTGGTCAACAAGTGTCGTGGATGTTTTTGTTGTAGAGCAAGAAATTTCAAATAACACCGGGAGAAGAAATAAAAAAAACATTTTTTTCATCGTGTATAGCTTTCATTGCACAAGGTAAATAGTTCAGGGTTTTTTATCTTAAAATCTTTATCTTTATTTTACTATCGGCGATATTCCTTGAAGACCGTTTTGCTATTTTTCGTTCATAATAATCTTTAAACTCCGGATACTTCCGTATGCCACTTAATACAACCAGGCGATAATTTTATATTTGGAGCTGGCAATAAATTCCAACATGATAAACCTTTATTCCTTTATAAAACAGAGTAATAATTTTCGAAAAATGGAAGTAGATGACCTTCTATTTGTGGAATACACTTGTATGCAGGAAGAGACGAAGTTAAAGATTTGGTCGGACAGCAACTACTTTGCCTTCATCACTTCCGGAAAGAAAATGTGGAAGAGCATTTACCATGACTACGAAGCAATCAATGGTGATATTCTCTTCATAAAGAAGGGAGCTAACCTGACGCATCAATTTTTTGGAAATGAATTTTGTGCCATCTTCTTTTTCATTCCTGACGATTTTATCAAATCGTTTCTACAAAAAAATCCAAATTTCCTGGCGACTTCTCAGAAAGATATTTCCAGACAAGATTCGGTCTTACGGATAGAGCCTAATGAATTACTGGAAAGCTATTGCAGTTCGATTGTTTCCTATTTTTCGTTGTCTGAGAAACCGAATGAACAGTTGCTGAAACTAAAACTCGAAGAATTACTTCTCAATTTGTGCACGAGTGACAACCACAAAAATATTAGGAATTATTTTATCTCCCTTTGTCAAAATCAAGCCAATCAGATGAGCCATATGATGGAGGCAAACTTTGGCTACAATCTGAAGATCGAGGACTATGCTCAACTTTGTCATATGAGCTTGTCCACTTTTAAACGGTCTTTCAAGCAGTTTTATAAAACCACACCCGCAGCCTGGCTCAAGCAACGCAAACTTGACCTTTCGCTTCATTGCTTGCTCACTTCTGACTTACCGATTAGCCAGATTTCCTTCGAATGTGGGTTTGAAGATACCTCTCACTTTATTCGGGTGTTTAAAGAAAAGTATAAAGCTACTCCCCATCAATACCGACAGCAAATGTTGCAAAAGATCTGATGTTTTCTAATTGAACTTTAGAGTCGATTTATAGGACTATTGAGTCTACTCCATTTTATGGTTCGCTCCTACTTTTGTCTGCATATTCATAACTAATATAATAGAAACGAAAAATGCAGAAGCGGCACTATCAGTACAATTCAATTTAACACTTAAAAAAATAGAAAAGATGGAAAAACACTCAATCTCTTTGCACCAAGGCACTCAACACCAGGAACAAAATCCGGGTAATACTAACGAAACTGCTGTGAGTACTTCTTCCAGGAAGATCATAGAGCGTCATCTAAGCAACTTTCTTCAGGACAATGACCTGGAAGCTGTGGTATCTGACTATACGGACGAATCAATTCTGATAACCCAAGCTGCAACCTATAGAGGTACTGAAGAGATAAGGATTTTTTTTGATGGCCTGATAATGCATTTTCCAAAACAACAGTCAAGCTTTGAATTAGACAAATTCGTGGTCAATGATGAATTGGCATATATTGTTTGGCATGCAAATACTCCAAGCCTGGACGTACCCTATGGTACAGATACATTTATTATAAAGGATGGTAAAATCTACCAGCAAACTTTTGCGGCTCAATTGAAATTCATTAAATAATAGCCTAACAAAAAACCTGAAATTATTAAACCAAGATTATGAAAACTATAATAATGTTTGTTTATTCAATCATTGCATATCTTATAGGATTCGCGTCCTTATTATTCTGGATACTATCTGCAAGTCATCTTATCCCTGAGATTTCGATTGATAGAAGTCCTGAAATTTCTTTTCCACTGGCATTAATCAAAAACATTGGCCTGGTATTGCTCTTCGGTATTCAACATAGTGTTATGGCCAGAAAGCCTTTTAAGGAATGGGTTACCAAAATATTACCACAGCCCATAGAGCGAAGTACATATGTCCTTATATCGGGCATCTTGTTGGTATTTCTTGTCTGGCAATGGGAACCTATCGGAGGAACCATCTGGAGCATACCTGAAGGATCAATATTATTTTACGTTATGTATGCACTGTTTTTTTTGGGCTGGAGCATATTAATTATCAGCACTTTTCTGATCAACCATTTTGACCTTTTTGGTCTTCGGCAAACATATAGTGAGTTGCTCAAGAAGCCTTATACTCCCTTGTATTTTAGAGTTAAAGCTTTTTACAAATATGTACGGCATCCCCTTTATGTTGGTGGAATTATTGGTATTTGGGCTACGCCAATCATGTCCCTGACTCATTTATGGTTTGCTTTATTACTAACCGGCTATTTTGTAATTGGCTCATTATTCGAGGAGAAAGATTTAATTCAGGACTTCGGTGACCAATATCGTGACTACCAGAAAAAAACCGGAAAGTTTATTCCATTTCCAAAAAAGAACAAAAACATTTAATTCAATGAGAAATTATGGAACCAATCTTCCTCTCATCGATCATGGCATTCTTATTTCAGAAAATAACAGCTGGCACATTGGTCATATCCGGTAAAAACGATAAGCTATTTATAGCAGTGGGAGCTAAAGCATTTAAAAAAGATATAAAAGATGCGTAAATAAGTTTATTGATTTTTTTCATCATGAATAACTTTCATTACACAAGTTAAATAGTCCCGGTTTTTTTATCTTAAAATCTTTATCTTTATTTTATACCTGCAATAATTACCTAAGCCCTTTTTTATCCAATTAATCTTGCATATTTTAACTTAACAAATACCACTTATGGTCAACAAATTCAGGTTAGCTCTTAAAAGTGTTGGGTTTTTAGTGATTTGTTTTTTTATTACAACTAATGCAATTACACAAACGGCTTCATTGCGGGGTTCAGTAAAAGATGCAAATGGTTTACCAATGGCAGGAGCATCTGTCATTTTAGATGGTACAAAAAAAGGAACTGTATCTGACGCCAGTGGGAACTATGAATTAAAAGTTGCTCCCGGGAACTATACTTTAATAGTTAGTTATGTGGGTGTAGTAACGCAACGCAAGCAAGTGTCTGTAACTGCAGGTTCAGTATCTGAAAATAATTTTGAAATGCAAAACTCCGGCGATCTTAACCGGGTGATCGTTGTTGGTTCACGTTCCTCCATTTCAAGATCCAGAACACAAACTCCCGTACCGGTTGATGTCATCACGAACCGTGAATTAAATCTTACCGGGCAGGTAGAGCCAACTCAAATGATAAATTTTATTGCTCCTTCTTACAATTCAAGCAGGCAAACTGTAGCTGACGGCACAGACCATATTGATCCTGCAACCATTCGTGGACTTGGTCCCGATCAAACTCTAGTTTTAGTAAATGGCAAAAGAAGATATAATACTGCGCTGCTGAATGTAAATGGAACGGTTGGTCGTGGGTCTGTTGGTACAGATCTTAACGCTATTCCTGCGTCAGCAATTGACAGAATAGAAGTGCTTCGTGACGGCGCATCGTCTCAATATGGTTCCGATGCAATTGCAGGTGTGATAAATGTTGTTTTGAAGAAAAATGTAACCGGAACAAATTTATATACGCATTGGGGTAAACAATACGCAGGTGATGGTGTTGTTCAGCAATTGGGAATAAATCACGGAATGACCTTAGGTAAGAAAGGTGGCTACTTTAATATTTCAGGTGACATTCGTCATCGTGATCCGACAAATCGTTCTGGCGATTATACGGGTACTGTTTATACAAATGATGTTCCACTTGACGAACAAGTAATTGCTCAGCGTGGATTTAGCAGAAAAAATAATATGCATATCGGCAACTCTGAAGTTAGTAATTATGGTGTATTAGTAAATATGGGTTATCCATTCAAAAAAGATCTGCAATTTCTTTTAACAGCAGGTTATAATTATAGGGACGGAAAATCTGCCGGGTTTTATCGTTATCCAAAACAAACTTCCCAAGTGATCACTGAACTTTATCCTGATGGTTTTCTTCCCGAGATCAATTCTATTATAAGGGATAAATATCTTACCGCAGGCTTTGAAGGTAAGCTTGCCAGCAATTGGAGTTGGGATATTAACCAGGCTGTCGGTGGTAATACTTTCCGTTTTGATGTGACCAATTCTAATAATGCATCGCAATATGCATTAAAGGAAACGGCGCCTACAGAATTTTATGCAGGTAAACTTTTATTCAGTCAATACACAACTAACTTAAATGTTTCAAGAGATCTTGGAGCAAACATGGGATTGAAATCATTTAACCTTGCCGGCGGTGCTGAATTTCGCAGTGATAATTATTCAATTGAAGAAGGGGAGGAATCTTCTTATTTAAATTACGATCCTTCCTCTGGAAAAGTTGGTGGTGCACAAGTGTTCCCTGGTTTTCAACCAGCAAATGCTGTTGATGAAAGAAGGAATGTGTTTGGTGGTTATGTTGATATAGAAACAGATATTACTGACAAACTTCTTTTAAATGGTGCTGGTCGCTATGAGCATTATTCTGATTATGGCTCAAGCTTTGCCGGCAAATTTGCTTTTCGTTACCAGTTGTTAGAGAAACTTGCGATTCGTGGTGCATTTAGTAATGGCTTTAGGGCGCCATCGATGCAGCAAAGATATTTCAGCGCTATCAGTACAGTGTTTATTCAAACAAGTTCTGGATTGCAACCATTTCAACAGGGAACTTTTCGTAATAACAGCACGGTGGCGCAGGCATTTGGTATTCCAAGTCTTGGTGCAGAGACTTCGACAAATTACAGTATTGGTTTAACAAGCAGACTTGCAAATAATAAATTAAGCATTACTGTTGATGGGTATCTCATCGATATTAATAACAGGATCGTATTGAGTTCTTCTTTCAGAAGATTTAACGCTCCTGAAGCTGCAGCGGTAGATGCCATCTTAAGTCAATATCCGGAACTAAAAGATGTGAGTTCCGCAATATTTTTTACAAATGCGATCGATACAAGAACCCAAGGTATAGATGCGGTGATATCTTTTGTTGATAAACTTGGCAATGGACAATTTTCGATAACTGGTGCTGCTAATTTTAATAAAACAAATGTTCAGGGAGAGGCAAGGGTCAGTACGATAACTGATCCTACTTTGCAGGCCCGCTTATTTGGTCGCGATGAAGAAGGTCGTGTTGAA
>Ga0207686_10002523_pt1 | contig 9945 bp, 12 predicted proteins | sample KBSM24metaG_FD_184396 | JGI IMG/M metagenome (GOLD analysis project Ga0207686, IMG submission 184396) | Miscanthus rhizosphere microbial communities from Kellogg Biological Station, Michigan, USA - KBS M2-4 metaG (SPAdes) (version 2) | ecosystem: Host-associated > Plants > Roots > Rhizosphere >...
AATTGCAGCTACGACCGCCGATACGATTCCCCAGCGGGTGGCTGCGATCACCACCGGAATCAGGAACACCACGGAGCCGTGCGCCAGGTCTATTCCCCAGACGAGGCCGAAAAGCACCGCAGTCAGGATGGCGACGAGGCCCAGCGTTACAAAGACGCCGTGGAGCTCTTTCCGAAGGAGGTCGAATTTCAGCGCGTTAAGCATCGCCACGACGGGGCCATAGCCGGGTTGATCGATGATGGCGCAATATACGCCGCGCGACCCTTGTCTGTCTTGGCGTGCTTGGTTACATAGCGCCCGTCCATTCGTGGCCTTTTCAGGCCAGTTTCGGGCTCCGGAGAGGTGGCTGAGTGGTTGAAAGCACCGCACTCGAAATTCTGTCGGCGCCATTTCAGTAGGTTTTCACCTGTCCCTTTAGCTCTCACTGTGTCGTGTTTTCCGGGCTGTTACGTGACCTTCATCTGCGCTCATCCCGCCTCGTGCTACCAAGTTCAGTAGAAAATCCGGTGGTAGTGATCAGTCTTTGTTCACGTCGGACTCGGTAGTGGTACGATTCGAAGCCCCGCGAATTGCTTCTTCGGCATCATCGGCTGTCCGAGCCATCAGCACGCCGATCTTTCGCACGCCTTCGCTCTGCCGGGCGCGGACGCCTAGCCATGCCACCGTATTACCGAGAAAGGTGATCAACTCGACGCGCGGAATGACAACACGCCATTATCTTTGGGCATAAGCGGACATTGTCTTGATGTCCGCTTTTCCCTGCACATGTCCGCTTTGTGCCATAAGCGGACACGGCCTGCACAAACAGAAAGACCGCTGCGCGGCGGTCTCTCCGAAATTCAATTGGTGTCTGGATCATGCAGCGAGTGCTGCTGCTTTCTTCTTCCTGCGCCAGCCGAGCAGGCCGAGCGCACCGAGGCCGGTGGCGAAGAGTGGGAGCGCGGCCGGAATGGGCGTGGCCGCAGTCAACGGCGAATTACCGATGCCAGTGTTGAGGATCGACACCGAGTACCCAACTGGAGCCACGAAGAACGGGTCAACGTAAGCGCTCGCAGAACCGTCGTCCTGCGCCCCCACAGTGATGATCATCTGCACCATGTACACCTCGTTTGCCCAGAATGTGATTGGCCCGTTGATGGTGAACGAGTCATTGGTCGGATTGGGGTTACTGATGGCATTCAGGCTTTCTGAGATCGGAGACAGAAACAAGGTGTGATTGAAATTTGGATTGGACGGGTCATTCACGGCGTCCACGTTGAGGCGCACCTCAGCCGTACCGTTGATGCCAGAAGACTGGATCGCCCCAAAACTCTGCACGGTCGCTGTCACGGTACCAAGGGCGCCATTAAATTCAATGTAATAAGTCAGTCTCGAATCTGCCGCGGCTCCCCAGCCGGCGGTGGATGACGCCATCGCGGAGATTCTCGGTATGCCGTAGTCATTGCTCGTCGAGGCTTGGGAACCCGCGCTAGAGGCGTTGACCCCTGGCGTTGGGTTTGTCGTGATCGGACCGGTTTGAGATCCTGTGCTCGTGCCGGCCACAGCATCGTTGAGAAATTCGGCAGGCAAGGTCACAGCACTCGAATGATCCAGCGGATATAAGAGACTTGTCGCGAACAAAAATATACGAAGACGTACCATCGTTATGCCTCCATCTTCGATGACGCGCCACGGCGGCAAGATCGAAAGCCTCCCCTAGCGGGCTCGCTTCCATACTAGTTGCGCGGCTTCGGCGGGATTTGCCGTCGAACTTGCTGCCGTGTACCGAAGTTTGTCCTCACTGAACGAAAATGTCCGCTTTTGATCGGTGAGGTCCCAATTCGGAAATGAGCTTCGTTCGATGTGCAGCGTTACGATGCGGTCGGGCTCGCTGATTGTGTACGTGCCAAAATAGGCGACGACACCCTGTGACGAGGCTTTGTATTCGTCAGGCGTCCCAACCATACGATTGTTGGACGCGAACTTCGCCCGCTCGGCAGCCATAATCTGTGTCGCAAAGCGTCCGGTTGCGTCGAATACCAACATGCCTTTGGCATTGGGACCGAACGGTTCGATCTTGCTGCCGTCGGGATGGACGTAGTGAATTGAAACAAGCGTCCAGGTCCCGACGAATTGCTCTTTGGCTGATTTGCCGGGCTGTTGGGCGGCGGCGCGATCCGGACTGATGGCACCGGTGATGGATAATATCATCGCGGCGAGAACCAGCGAGCGTATTCCATTCATGGGACACTGCTTCCAAATTGAGCGCGGCGGCGCGGTCGTCACCTCTATGACGCAGTGAACGACTATGCGATAATCCCTCATAATTGAAACAACCTATTCGGCCCAGCCAAACAATGCGCGGAACCGAATTTGCCGAAATGGCTGCATTTGTGGCGATCGCCGATCGGCACAGCTTTGCCAAAGCGGCCACACATCTGGGTGTCGCCCGCTCGACGCTCAGTCAAAACATTCGCGCGTTGGAGGAGCGGCTCCGCGTTCGGCTTTTAAACAGAACGACACGCAGCGTTTCGCTTACCGAAGCCGGCGAACGACTGTTGGCCCGCGTGCGACCGGCGCTGGGCGAGTTGACCGCCGCCGCTAACGAGCTTGACCAATCCGCCCAAGGTCCGGCCGGCTTGTTGCGCGTTGTTGTTCAGCCGCCAGTGGCAAGTTTTCTGATGGGCCCTCTGCTGGGGCGGTTTCTCGCGAAATATCCCGGCATCCGATTGGATATTTCGGTGGTCAAGATGCCAGGGAATATTTTCAGCGAAGGATTTGACGCTGGCATTCGCTTTGGCGAGCAGGTCGAGCGCGATATGGTCGCAATGCGCGTGATGGGCGAGGCGCGTTTTGTGGTTGTTGCTTCGCCAGAATATCTGGCGCGACATTCCACGCCACGGACACCGCAGGACTTGCACGATCACAATTGCATCCGCAACCGCCTCCCCAATGGAGCGATCTTTGGCTGGGAATTTCAAAAGAAAGGCAGGTCGATCCATGCCAAAATCGACGGCACGCTCATCGTGGATGATATCGATTTGTCGATCCACGCGGTACTGGACGGCGTCGGTCTAGCTTATTTGTTGTACGACTATATCGCCTTGCATGTTGCAAGCGGACGGCTCGTTCCGTTGTTGGAAGATTGCTCACCGCGAATGTCGGGATTTTTTCTTTATCATTCCAGCCGCCGGCAAGTGACCGCGCCGCTACGGGCGCTGATCGACTTCCTCAAGACTGAAGCAAAGCAGCGCGGGCTTAAACCCACGTCGCCGCTGGGATCGGGCATTTATCCGAATTATCGTCTAGTTGGACCCGCCCGACGATAAGTGGGGCCTCACGAATTGGCCTCGAAGGCAAACCGCGCCCATGTCCGCTTTGGGTCAAAAGCGGACATGTGCAGCGCACAAGCCGATGTCCGCTTTGTGCCAAAGGCGGACATTCCATCATTCACTCGATCACGGCATCAACGGCCGATAGCGGGCCCGGCGGCACGGTTAGGCCAAGGGTCTTTGCAGTCTTTAAATTGAGGAGGAACTCGAACTTGGTAGTTTGCAAAATGGGTAGGTCTGCCGGCTTCTCGCCTTTGAGAATACGGCCGACGTAGATGCCGGCCAAGCGGTAGGCGTCTGATAAATTGGTCCCGTAACTTGCGAGTCCACCTGCTTCGGCAAACTCGCGCCACTCGTAGATTGCAGGCAAATTGTAGCGTGCCGCGAGCGCCACGATTTTCGTTCGTTCGCCATTGTAGTAGGGATCGGAAGCTACAAGAAGTGCATTGACTCTTTGTTCCGCAAAAGATGCGAATGCCGCCTCTATGTCGCGTTCGTTGCTGGCTCTTTGGATGGCAATTGCGCGGTTCACCGCGCGTCCTCCTTGCGCGATATCTTTCAACTGATTCTCGGAGTTATCGTTGGTTGGATTAACTAGAGCCCCGAAAGTACGGGCGGTGGGGACAATCTCGGAGAGAAGACCAAGCCGCTTTGCCTCTAATTGTGCCGCAAAAAAGCTTATTCCTGTTATGTTAGCACCCGGCCGGTTGAGGCTATGCACCAATCCGAACTGTACAGGGTCGCTGCCGATTGCGAAAACCACCGGAATTTTGGCAGTAGAGGCCTTCGCCGCGAGTGCTGCGTGAACGCCGCCCCCTACGGCGAGAACAGCTACTTGTCGCTTTACGAGGTCAACAGCCAATGCCGGCAGCCGATCATAGTGACCTTCGGCAAAGCGTTTTTCGATTTCAATATTCTGGCCTTCCACGAAGCCGGCTTCGTTCAATCCTTTTGTAAATCCGCTGACCTGATCAGATTGCGCCTGCAGACCACTGTGTAAAAATCCCACGACCGGGATTGCAGATTGCTGCGCACGCGCCGCCAACGGCCATGTGGCCGCCGAACCACAAACTAGCTTTATGAACTCGCGCCGCCTCATTGATGCCCCCCAGGGCTCATGACCGCCATCGTACCGACTTAAGCCAGCATACTGGAAGGGGGGCAAATGTCCGCTTTGGGTCATTAGCGGACATTTCGCGGGTCCGTCTTCGGCTCACGACTGAAAGTCTTCTCGGAGCTATATGGTGGGAGCTAAATCAAAAATCGGCAGGGGAAACAACATTTCGTGTTTGCCGCCAATGCGGCAATCCGTTTGAAGCAGGTCCCGGCGGCGACGCTCGGGCTGACGCAACTTTTTGCCGTCACGAGTGCTCGGCACTTTTACACAGTCTAAGGCGGAGTAAGGGAGCTTAATGATGCGCAGCACTGGCCATAAACGACAGCGCTCTAAAGGATCATGGGAATTGCGATGATGCAGGCCGACGCGGCGGCGAGACTTGATACGGCGTTCCAGACTGCTAAAACGCGCCTGAGAGGCTAGAGTTACGACGTTTCGGTAGCAATTTCGGTAGCATCGACTAAATCGAGCACTTGAGGCTGATCAAAATAATCATATAGATCAAAGCTCCGGAGAGGTGGCTGAGTGGTTGAAAGCACCGCACTCGAAATGCGGCATACTCGCAAGGGTATCGGGGGTTCGAATCCCTCCCTCTCCGCCAGTTGAGGCCAGCAAGCCCTGGCAACCCTGACGAAAAAGCCCGTAAACCCTTAATAATCGGGCTTGGCGACAAGCAATCAGGTTAGGTGCGAAGCCGGATTATAAGCGCGAAAGTAAAGCTGTTCTGATATGTCGCAAAAAGACTGTTCGACATCGCACACAATGCGTGTTTTTTCTGGAATTGGGCGGAACGACCTTTGTTGCCATCGCGCTACGTATTAGCCGAACGTTGACACGTTTTTGAATTCGATTGATGAGAGACACGCCCGACGCGGAGTTTCAGCGCACGGCAATACCGCTGCCGGTCGTTTCGCGAACAATGCTACTCGCGCCGACGGATGTCTGGTCGCGGGATGCTATTGAAACAAGACTTTGACTTGAAATCACAAGACCGGGCCGGTCCTGTCGTGCTGTAAAAACAGCATGACCAACGCATTCTCACCAAGGACCATGTCACTGCTGCGCGAACACGCGAAAATCATCGGCGTGGACGAGGCCAAAGTTGCCAGCGACCTGCTTGAAATGATGGCGCAAGACGCCTGCGCCCTCGGTGACTTCAAACAGGAGCAAGCAAGATGAAACGGGCTTTCACGCTGCCGATTCTCGCACTCGCACTGTTTGCGGCGGCACCGGCCAATGCAAGTTCTACCGTGTTGCCGACCTGCGACGCCTCTAAGGTGATCATCTAGCGCGGCAGCATATCTGCCGCGTCACGGTGCGCTGGCGCATCATTTGAGGGCAGACGATGCCAAAAAGGACAAAATGGAAATTCAATTCGCGTTTTTGGCGCTCGCCTTCTTCGCCGCCTTCATGGCCGCACGATCACTGACGGCTTACTTCAAGAAAAAGTAACAGCAGCCTGATGGACATTCTTCTGGAGTTTGCCATCGGCTTTGCCGCATTCATGGCTGGCTGGTACGCCCTGCACATTGCGGCGGAAAAACTTAAACAGTGAAGCATCGCAGCGAGGCGGTGTCCGCCGCTCACGAATGCGATCCTGCGTCTATTGGTGGCTGCATGAGTAGAAAAATCCGAACATCCGTGAAGGCTGGTGCTGCTGGCGCAAACAACATAGCGACCGAACTGAACAGGGCTTTCGCAGCCGCTAGAGTTAACGCGCTGATGGGCGGCGTGGACCTTGGCGACACGATTGACCCATTGTCCGCCATCCACAAAGCACTCAAGGCCGCCCATGCCTCCGGGGAACTGACCGACCAGCAATACACAGAGAAGGGCCGCGAACTTTTGGAAATGCTCGGCAGTGCTGTTGTGTCACTTTTCATCCAACTAAACATGAGCAGAAAGCGACCGCCCCAATGAACGTCATCGCTTCAACCGGTGTCATCAGCGGGCAATAATAAAATCCAGAATGCGTGAACTGAAATACGCGTGACGTCGCCGTCCCGCGGTCGTCCCGCGGTCATGGCGTCCTCCTACGAGCTTCGCAGGACCCTGCGACCAGTGAAGAGGGGGTCGCCATCCTTCAGGGCGGTAAAAGCCCTGCTGGTAGGGCCAGCCAATGGCTTCGCAGCCCGCTTAAGAGGCCATTGCTTATCATTCCACGGGGCGTCACGATCCACGGATCATCATGGAGCGGATGCCCGCCGCACAAGGGCTTCCGGCACGCTTATGGCTCCCTCCCTCTCCGCCACGCTTTTTGCCGGTCTCATATTTGTTTTTGGGATCTCAACCGCGCGGGCCATGCCGCTGGACCGGCTACAGGCCGGCCTGCTCATTCCCGTCGCAAGCGGATGCGGCCTGGGGGTCCATCGTGGTCCGTTGGACGGGTGCTACCCTGTCTACGGATATTACGCCGGCTACGGTGGCAGTTACCGCAACAACTACTATACCGGGTTCAATAGCGGCGGGGTGTGCAGCGGACGCGGCACGCATCTCGCATGTAATCGCTATGGAATATGCTGGGTGGCCTGCAACTGATCACGAGCGTTGCGGCCTGATTTGCCGAAGGTCTATTCCTTCACTGCGCCCGTCATTGCCGAGACGTAGTGCTCAACGAAGAAGGCATAGAGGATGACGAGTGGCAGCGAGCCGATCAAGGCGCCAGCCATCAGCGAGCCCCAGCGGTAGATATCACCGTCAACCAGCGCGGTCACGATCGCGACCGGCACGGTCTTGTATTGCACTGAGGAAATAAAGGTCAGCGCGTAGATGAATTCATTCCAGCACAGTGTGAAGCAGAAGATGAAGGCGGAGATCAACCCCGGTATAGACAACGGCAGCACAATGCGGATCAGAATCTGCCAACGGCTGGCGCCATCGATCAATGCGCACTCCTCGAGCTCGAACGGGATGGTCTTGAAATAACCCATCAGCAGCCAGGTCGAGAACGGAATAAGGATAGTCGGATAGGTCAAAATTAGCGCGAAGGGCGTGTCGAACAATCCGTACTGGAAAACGACAGTCGACAGCGGAATGAACAGGATCGACGGCGGCACGAGGTAGGCAAGAAAGATCGCGCCGCCGACCCATTGCGCGCCCTTGTAGCGCAGCCGCACGATTGCATAGGCGGCGAGCACGCTGGCGATGATCGACAGCGCGGTCGCGCAGACGGCGACCAGCATCGTGTTCCAAAGCCAGATCGGATATTCGGTTTCAAACAGCAGCTTGTAGATGTGTTTGAGCGTCGGATTCCACGTCCAGAATGGGCTGTAGGTGTCGAGATCGAGCAGCTGTTCGTCCGGCTTTATCGACGTGAGTGCCATCCAATAGAACGGAAACAACAGCACGAAGAGAATGACCGAGAGGGGCAGATAGACCGTCACCAGCCGCCGCGGCAGCGAGTGCAGATAGCTCATGCCTTCGGTTTCGTCGGCAAGCGGCGCTGAGCCGGTCAGCACGGCCTTCGGATCGACGACCTTTCCGGCGAGAGCGTCAGTCATTGCTCTCTCCCTGCTGCCATTTCCGGCGCTGCAAGCCGAACCACGACACCAAAATGGCTGCGAGCAGGAACGGGATCATCGCGGTCGAAATCGCAGCTCCCTCGCCCAACTGGCCGCCGAGAATCGCCCGCTGATAGGAGAGCGTCGCCATCAGGTGGGTGGCGTTGACCGGGCCGCCACGCGTCATCACCCATATCAACTGGAAGTCGGTAAAAGTGAACAGCACCGAAAACGTCATCACCACGGCGATGATCGGCGTGAGCAGAGGATACGTGATGAAGCGGAACCGCTGCCAGGGTGTTGCGCCGTCGATGGTCGCCGCTTCGTAAAGCGACGGAGACACTGTTTGCAGGCCGGCGAGCAGCGTGATCGCTACGAACGGTACGCCACGCCAGATATTGGCAAAAATCACCGACCAGCGTGCGTTCCAGATATCGCCAAGGAAGTCGATATTGGCCGTGATCAGGCCCATTTTCTTGAGCGACCACGAAATGATCGAGAATTGCGGATCGAACAGCCACCAGAACGCGATGGCGGAAAGCACGGTCGGCACAATGAACGGGATCAGCACAAGGGCGCGAAGAATTGCCTTGAACGGCAATCTCTCGTTCAGCAACAGCGCAAGATAGAGGCCGACGGCGAATTTAATGACGCTGGCGACGCTGGTGTAGAGCAGCGTGTTAAATACCGAGAGCAGGAATGTCGAATCGCCCATCAGCCATTCGTAGTTTTCGAGACCGATAAAAACGCCGGAGCGGCCAATGCGGGCGTCGGTGAACGACAGCCAGACGCCGAGCACGAGTGGATAGGCCAAAAAGAGAATGAGAAATGCCGCCGCCGGCAGCATGAACCAGAGACTCAGCCATTCCCGGTTCGTCTTGAGGCGTTCCCACGCCGTCGCGCTGCGCATGACGCGTTTGGCACCGCCTTGTTCGAACGCAATCGCCATTGCAACCCAAATTTTATTTCCAGCGAGAAAATGGCCGGCGGGAAATCTGTCTCTCCCGCCGGCCGGTTTGACTAGCGATAGATGCGCTTGAGCTGCCGATCAGCAATCGCGATCGAGCCTTTGACGTCCTCGCGGCCCGTGCAGTAGTTCGCGAACATGTCGAGCACGACGAAATCGGCAATCGCGGTGGCCGCTTTCTCGCCGACCGAGCCGAGCCCGCCGGCGGTCAATGTGCGCTTCGACGCTTCACCGAACACCTTGTTTTTCGGGTCGGCAGTCCAGATCGGGTTCTTGTCATAGGCGGTCAGGCACTGTGTGAGATAGCCCTGCGCCGACTCGATCCACGGATTGAAGTTGTCCGCTTCCAGCATGAAGGCCATCAGCGCCTTACAGGCCTGCGGATACTTTGTGTAGGTCATCGCCATGGCCGGATACATCAGGTGCAGCTCGGTCGGCTTGCCGACCGGCCCGACCGGCCAATATGAGTGGTCCATGTCCTCGGCGATCTGTTTCTTGGTCGCATCTTTTTTGGCCGCGACGTAGATCGAGATGCCGTTGTCCGTCCAGTTGATTTCGCCGCCCAGAAACGCCTTGTTATTGGAGGCATCGTTCCAGGACGCGACGCCCGGGATCATCTCGGCGTAGAGCGCCTTGGCGTATTCCAGCGCTTTGGCGGTTTCCGGCGAGTTGATAATGACCTTGTCATCCTTGTCGACTGTATTGCCACCCTGCGACCACAGACACCAGTGTACCCAGCCGTTGCCGTCGCCGGACGCGTGACCGAGCGCAAAACCGCCCGGCGTGTTGTTCTTCTTCATCGCCTTGGCATATTCGAGGAAGGCGTCGGACTTGTCCGGGAATTTGGAAAAACCGGCTTTATTCGAGGCTTCGACGCGATAGTTGATCATATTACCGGAATAGCAGATCGGGATCGCGATCCACTTGTTGCCGCTCTTGCCATAGGTGACTGCGCTCGGCACCCAACCTCCGTATTTCTTGCCGAGATAATCGGCAACGTCTGTGACGTCGACGCATTTCTGCGGGAACAAATGCGGCAGCGAGTAGAGG
>Ga0207686_10002530_pt1 | contig 9925 bp, 8 predicted proteins | sample KBSM24metaG_FD_184396 | JGI IMG/M metagenome (GOLD analysis project Ga0207686, IMG submission 184396) | Miscanthus rhizosphere microbial communities from Kellogg Biological Station, Michigan, USA - KBS M2-4 metaG (SPAdes) (version 2) | ecosystem: Host-associated > Plants > Roots > Rhizosphere >...
ACGCCCTGGAGACCCGCCCCCCGCAGGAGCGCGAAGCCGCGCTGCTGGCCGCGCTGCCCGGGCAGATCGCGCAGGCGCAGCGGCGCTCGGCCGCGTTCGCCGAGATCCTGGCGGGCGTGGAGGCGGGCGACGTCACCAGCCGCCAGGCGCTGGCCCGGCTGCCCGTCACGCGCAAGCACGAGCTGCTGGAGCGCCAGCAGGCGCAGCGCGCGCGCGATGTGTTCGGCGGCTTCAGCGCGCTGGCCTTCGGCGCGGACATGCCGCGCGTCTTCGCCAGCCCCGGCACGATCTACGAGCCCGAAGGCACGCGGCGCGATTACTGGCGCATGGCGCGGGCGCTGCACGCGGCGGGCTTTCGCGCGGGCGAGCTGGTCCACAACAGCTTCAGCTACCACTTCGTGCCCGCCGGCTCGATGATGGAAAGCGGCGCGCAGGCGCTGGGCTGCACCGTGTTCGCGGGCGGCACCGGCCAGACCGAGCAGCAGGTGCAGGCCATGGCCGACCTGCGCCCGGCCGGCTACGCGGGCACGCCGAGCTTTCTCAAGATCATTCTGGAAAAGGCCGCCGAGCTGGGCGTGGCCCTGCCCAGCCTGAGCAAGGCGCTGGTGTCGGGCGAGGCCTTTCCGCCCTCGCTGCGCGACTGGTTCGCCGAGCGCGGCGTGGCCGGCTACCAGTGCTACGCCACGGCAGACCTGGGCCTGGTGGCCTACGAGACCAGCGCCCGCGAAGGCCTGGTGCTCGACGAAGGCGTGATCGTGGAGATCGTGCGCCCCGGCACCGGCGACCCGCTGCCCGAAGGCGAGGTGGGCGAGGTGGTGGTCACCACGCTCAACCCCGACTACCCGCTGATCCGCTTCGGCACGGGCGACCTCTCTGCCGTGCTGCCCGGGCCCTGCCCCACCGGCCGCACCAACACGCGCATCCGCGGCTGGCTGGGCCGCGCCGACCAGACCACCAAGGTGCGCGGCATGTTCGTGCATCCCGGCCAGATCGCCGCCGTGGCCAAGCGCTTTCCGCAGGTGCTGCGCGCGCGGCTGGTGGTGAGCGGCGAGATGGCCAACGACCAGATGCTGCTGCGGGTCGAATCGGCCGAAACCTCCGGCGGCCTGGCAGAGCAGCTCGCTGCCGCCGTGCGCGAGGTGACCAAGCTGCGCTGCGAGGTGCAGGTCACGCCGCCCGGCTCGCTGCCCAACGATGGCCGCGTGATCGAAGACGCGCGCAGCTACCGCTGAGGAAGGCTGCAGGCAGGCCCGGCACAGCACCTGCGCGGGCCCCGTTCGCGATGCGTTCCAGCGCACATCGCCGGCGTATACGTAGAACCCACATGCTCCTTTTTAAATAGCATTAGACCCAATAAATACAAGCGTTCGGAGGCCAAAACATTTAAATACCGATGCCCCTGCGGCTAGTGATTACCTTAATGCCAAGGGTTGGGTCGAATGACATCATGGCGCCTCTTTTCTGTAGGAGCATCATGAAAAAGCCGTTCCAATTCGCCCTGTCCGCCATCGCTGCCACCGTCGCTTTCGGCGCCTTCGCCCAGGACTTCCCGGCCAAGGACCGTACGGTCACCATCGTGGTGCCCTTCGCTGCCGGCGGCCCCACCGACCGCGTGGCGCGCGACCTGGCGGAAGCCCTGCGCAAGCCGCTGGGCGGCGTCAGCGTGGTGATCGACAACGCCGCCGGCGCCGGCAGCACGATCGGCACGGCCAAGGCCGCGCGTGCCACGCCCGACGGCTACACGCTGCTGCTCAACCACATCGGCATGGCCACCATGCCCGCGCTCTACCGCAAGCTGCCGTTCAACGTGGTCAACGACTTCGAATACCTGGGCATCGTCAACGATGTGCCCATGACGCTGATCGGCCGCCCCACGCTGCCCGCCAGCAACTACAAGGAACTGGCGACCTGGATCGAGCAGAACAAGGGCAAGATCAACCTGGGCAACGCGGGCCTGGGCGCCGCATCGCACCTGTGCGGCCTGCTGTTCCAGAGCGCCACCAAGGTCGAGATGACCACCATCGCCTACAAGGGCACGGCGCCCGCCATCACCGACCTGATCGGCGGCCAGATCGATCTGCTCTGCGACCAGACCACCAACACCACCTCGCAGATCGAGGCCAAGAAGGTCAAGGCCTATGCCGTGAGCACGGCGAAGCGCCTGAAGACGCCGTCGCTCAAGGACCTGCCCACGCTCGCCGAATCGGGCCTGCCGAACTTCGAGGTGACCATCTGGCACGGCCTCTACGCACCCAAGGGCACGCCCGCGCCAGTGCTGGCCAAGCTGAACGAGGCCGTGAAGGCCGCCGTGAAGGACCCGGACTTCATCAAGAAGCAGGAGGGCCTGGGCGCCGTGGTGGTGGCCGACAATCGCGTCGAGCCCGCCGAACACAAGAAGTTCGTGCAGGCCGAGATCAACAAGTGGGGCCCCATCATCAAGGCCGCCGGCACCTACGCGGACTGACCACCGGCTCCCACGTCATTCGCCGCCTGCGCACCCGGTGCCAGGCGGTCTTTTTGCGTCTGCGGAGCAGCCGCAGTATCAGCAGCAGCAGCAGCGGACTGCCGCCCGCCCGCGTGTCACCAGATGACGTCGGCCTTCTCGGCGGCGCTGCGGCGCAGCATGTCGATCAGCGGCGCGGCGCGCTGGTGCAGGTGCACGGCGGGAGCGGCCTTGTCGCCGCCGGCGCCCTCCTCACCCTCATCCTCGGCAGAGTCCTTGGAACGGGCCTGGTCCTCGGATACCGCGGCCTCCAGCGCCTCAAGCGCGGCGGGCATCTGCGCCACGGTGACGATGCCGTGCGCGTCGGGCGATTTGCCGATGATCTGCAGCAGCTGCCGGGCGTTGGCCTCCAGCATGATCAGGTCGGCGGTGGCGCGGGATTTGAATTTGTAGAGCATGGTGATGAGGGCCGCTCGTCGTCACGGCGCTGGAGGGTGGGTCGAACGCCCTGAATATAGGGACTCGCGGTGGAAGGGATAGTCGGACTGCGCGCCGACCATCGTTCCCGTCTGCAGGTTGCCATCGGGCCGGATGGCCACCATCTGGTGCAGGGCCATCCAGCCGCGCTCGAAACCCATGGCGCTGCCGGCCAGGTAGAGCCGGTAGGCGCGCAGCGCGCGGCCCGCCGCCTCGGGCCCCTGCTGCCGGGACAGCACGGCCAGCGCCTCGTCCAGCCGGCTCTCCAGCGCGTCGGACCAGGCCCAGAGCGTGCGCGCATAGTGCGGCCGCAGATTCTCGGTGTCCACCATCTCCAGGCCTGCCTCGGCCATGTCGTGCAGCACGGCGCTCACGTGCAGCAGTTCGCCGCCGGGGAAGATGTATTTCTCGATGAAGTCGCCCAGGCCGGCGCCCAACTGGGCGTTGTCCACGCCGCCGGCGGTGATGCCGTGGTTCATCAGCAGGCCGCCGGGGCGCAGCAGGCTGCGCACGTGGCGGAAGTATTCGGGCATGTGCGCGCGGCCCACGTGCTCGAACATGCCGACCGAAGCGATCTTGTCGTAGCCGCCGCCTTCGGCCGCCAGCTCGCGCCAGTCGCACAGGCGCACGCGCACGCGGCCTTGCAGCCCTCGTTCTTCGATGAGGCGCTGCACATGGGCATGCTGGTTGCGCGACAGCGTGATGCCGGTGGCGTCCACGCCATAGCGCTCGGCCGCCCACAGCAGCAGCCCGCCCCATCCTGCGCCGATATCGAGCAGGCGCTCGCCCGGCGCGAGCCGCAGCTTGCGGCAGATGAGGTCGAGCTTGGCCTCCTGCGCCTGCGCGAGCGTCATGTCGGCCTGGGTGTAATAGGCGCAGGAATAGACCCGGCGCGGGTCCAGCCACAGCGCGTAGAAGTCGTCGGAAAGGTCGTAGTGGAACTGCACCTGCCGCGCATCGCGCGCGATGGTGTGCACGGCGCGCGACCGGGCACGGGCCATCATCTGCTGCCACCAGCTGGCGTTGGCGCGCGCCGGGTCGCCGCGCAGCAGTCCTGCGGCTGCGGCCATCAAATCGCGCATGGAACCCTGGAGCATCACCCGCCCTTCGACGATGGCGGCGCCTACGTCGCCGATCTCGCCCAGCGCCAGCGCCGTGAGCGAGCGCCGGTCATGAAAGCGCAATGCGACAGGAGCGTCGGCGGGGCCGACCTGCTGGCCGCCGGGCAACTCCAGCGCCAGCCCCACAGGAAGCCCTTCCAGCCGGGCTTGCAAGGCATGAGAAAAAGCGTTCATGCGTTTATGTATGCCTCTTTAGAGGCTGGCGTCAAACCGTAACGCGGTACAAACCACTGTGCTCAGGGTCACAGCGAGGGCCGTATCGGGCAGGCACCGCAGGCTATGGCCTAATAGCGGGTTCTCATTTCTTGAAATTTTCTTCTGCAGGAGCCGCCACCATGGGCAACAAGATCGTTACCGAAGCCGACCGCAAGCGCACCCCCCGTCCCGTCACCCCTCCCGGCGTGACCCTGGCAACGCCCGGCCGTGGCCAGCGCGTGAGCCTGGAGCGTGGCGTTGCCACGCGCAGCAAGAAGAACCCTGGCAAGCGCTCCAAGAAGGGCGGCTGATCGGGCGGCGCGCCTACGGTCGCCTTCCTCCTTCCAGGGCACGTATGCGCCCACCGAAGCCCTCTGCACAGAGGGCTTTTTTACGTCTGAAATATCGAAGCTGCCAGACGCCCAACACCAAATGCGCAAGACTGTTTCCACACGTTGGGAATGACCGACTTCTTTACGTGGCAGCGATACAAAAAAGACATCAATTTACAAAAAATTTAAAATCACAGTACTGTGACTGTCGATTTTTGCGGCGCATTTGCTGAAAAGCCATCGCTTCCGCCCAGGAAAAGACCTGCACAGCCGTACAGCGCCCCCTTCCCCTCTACACGGACACCCGTAATGAATCGCTTGTCTATTTCCCTGCAACTGCGTCTTCTCGGTCTCGTTTTCATCGCTGCGCTGATCGGCATCATCGGCTGGACTACGTTGCGCTTCCAGTACACGCAGACGCTTTTCGAGCAGGCGCTGGAACTGAGCACCGAGCGGCTGGGGCGGGCCATCCGCATGGAAGGCTATGTGCATACCAACGTGGCGCGCATCCGTGCCGGGGCCGCCAGCACGGATGAATCGCTGGAGGCCCTTCTCCGCCCGGACATCAAGGCGACCGAGGCTGCCTTCGTGAAAGACCTGCAGGCGGTCGAGGCCCTGCCGCTGAGCGCAGCGGAAACGCAGGCACTGAACAAGCTCAAGGCGGACACCGGGGTCGCCATCAGTTCCACTGAAAAGATCCGTCAGCTCAAGCAGCAGGGCCAATTGGATGAAGCCCGCCGCGTGCTTCAGCAAGATTTCAATCCCGCAGCCCAGGGTCTGCTGGATGCAGCGGGCCAGTTCCAGCAGTTGCAACGCCAGGCTGCCACCGAACTCGGCCAATCGCTGGCGCAGAGCATTCGCCGCTCCACGATGTGGTTCATCTTCGTAGGTCTGGTGGTAGCCGCATGCGTTTTCGCCCTGCTGGAGATGCTGCGTCGGCAAATCACCGGTTCGCTCAACGATGTCGTGCGGTTTTCCAGCCGCGTGGCAGGGGGTGACCTGACGGGCTCGCTGACGACCACCCGCCAGGACGAACTGGGCACGCTCGTGCGCTCCATGGCGGCCATGAAGGACTCGCTGACCATGCTGGTGTCCCAGGTCCGGACTGCGGGCAACCGCATCCAGACGCAGGCCAGCGACATCACCCGCGGCAGCGCAGAGCTTTCCACCCGCACCGAGCAAGCGGCTGCGAACCTGGAAGAGACGGCCGCCAGCATGGAGGAACTCACGGCCACCATCAGCAGCTCCACCGATGCGGCCCAGCAGGCCAACCAACTGGCCAGCACGGCCGCGCAGGCTGCCGCCCAGGGCGAGCAGGTGATGGGCCATGTGGTGTCCAGCATGCAGCGCATCACCGACAACAGCCGCCAGATCGCCGACATCATCGGCGTGATCGACGGCATCGCCTTTCAGACCAACATCCTGGCGCTGAACGCCGCCGTCGAAGCCGCCCGTGCCGGAGAACAGGGCCGCGGCTTTGCCGTGGTGGCCAGCGAGGTGCGAGCCCTTGCCGGCCGCAGTGCCGATGCCGCCAAGCAGATCAAGGCACTCATCACCACGTCGGTGGAGACGGTGCAGACCGGCTCCGACCAGGTGGCGCAGGCGGGCAAGTCGATGGAGGAGATCACCCTCAGCGTGCGCCGCGTGTCGGATCTCATCGGCGAAATCACGGCAGCGTCGGTCGAACAGCGCGATGGCGTGGGCCAAGTGAACCAAGCGGTGGGGCATCTGGAGCAGATGACGCAGCAGAACGCCTCGATGGTGCAGGAGTCCGCCAGTTCGGCGGCGATATTGTCCGAACAGGCCCAGGCGCTCAACGCGGCGGTGTCGGCCTTCCAGGTCGCCCCCGCAACCCAGGGCATGGCCGCACCAATGGCTTTCGCCAGGCCGGCCCCGGTGGTGGCAGCGCCGTCACCTCATATGCCGGCGGCCAGCCCGCGCCCAGCCATCGCAGCGGCGCCATCCAAGGCTCCAGCCAAGCCAAGCATTGCGGCAACCCCAGCCAAAAGACCTGCACCTGCACCTGCGCCCAGCGCCACCGGCCAGGACGATTGGGAAAGCTTCTAACGTTTCAGGCACGCGGCCATGCCGGCTCATGTGTGCCACCACTGCGGCTAGCGGACGCACGGGGCCGCCCGGCTAGCCCTTGCGGGGACGGGTTAATAACTGGAGAGAGGGCGGGCTCCGGCTACCCCTCCCCTGGCACTTCGAAACCAGCGCGCGCCTCCAACGCCTTCCGGCGGACATGGCAGCCCTCGAAATGGTCGTTGACCAGCCCCATGGCCTGCATGAAGGCGTACATGGTGGTCGGGCCTACGAAGCGAAAGCCCCGCTTTTTCAGGTCCTTGGAGAGCGCCTGCGCCGCAGGCGAGGTGGTGAGCGAGCGCGCCGCCTCGGCCGTCAGGCGCGGCGGGCGCCCTTGCTGGGCCAGGGGCTCGAAGCGCCAGATGTAGTGCGCAAGCGAGCCGAATTCGCGGCGCAGCTCCAGCACGCGCTGCGCATTGCCGATGGCCGACTCGATCTTGCCACGGTGCCGCACGATGCCGGCGTCGGCCAGCAGGCGCTCCACGTCCGCCGGGCCGAACCGCGCCACCTGATCGGCATCGAACTGCGCGAAGCCGGCGCGGAAGGCCTCGCGCTTGTTCAGGATGGTGATCCAGCTCAGGCCGGCCTGGAAGCCTTCCAGGCAGAGCTTCTCGAAGAGGCGCCGGTCGTCGGCCACCGGGAAACCCCATTCGTGGTCGTGATAGTGCCGGTAGAGCGGCGTGGCGCGGCACCAGCCGCAGCGCGGGCAGCCGCCCTCGTCGGTGAAGAGGCCGGTGGCTGCATCCACGGCGGGTTGCGGGTCGAGAGGAGCGGCAGGGGTGGACATGGCGCCATTCTCGCGCCATCGCCGCGCAGGGCCGGCAGGCCCCTGCGCCGCAGGCGACGCCACGAGCGCGCTCATCCCGGAGATGCACGCTGGTGGCGCCGGAGCACGCGCGCCACCAAGGCGTCCACGCTGCCGTCGTGCACGAAGCCTGCCGCCTGCGCGGCCGGCGTCTGCAGCGGAGGCTGCCGCCCGAAGAGGGATTCGATGCGCTGATCGGGGGCGTAGCGGATCCAGTCCTGCGCCTCGCAGCCCAGATACTGCGCAGCGGCCTGCACCACCGCAGCCACCGGAGCGTGCAGGACCGGCGGCTGCCAGCAGCGCGAGGGCGGCATCGCGGCGGACGGCAGGCGCGCGGCATGCAGCAGGTTGTCCAGGCAGCGCGGCAGCGACATCCACCAGGCCGTGGCCTTCGGCGACACCGGACAGGTGTAGGCCGTGCGCCCGGCCAGCGCATGGAAGATCTGGCTCATGAAGGCGGAGCCGTGGCCGGAATCGGCCGGAGGGCGGGCCACCACGCCCGGCAGGCGCAGGCTGCAGGCGTCCAGCTCCCCCCTGCGGCTGTAGTCGGCCAGCAGCAGCTCGGCCGCCCATTTGTGGGCGCCATAGCTCAGCGTGGGCTGGGGCAGCCGGTCCTCGGCCATGGGGCGCGCATCCAGCGCCCCATAGACGGCGACGGAGCTGGCGAACACCACGCGCGGCGCCGGGGCCCGGCCCGCCCGCACCGGCTGGGCCAGGCCTTCGAGCAAGGCCACCGTGTCGAGCAGATTGGCCTGCACGCCCAGCGCGGGCTCCCGTTCGGCCAACGCCCCGGGCACGCTGGCGAGATGGAAGACGCAATGCGGCGGATCGCTCTGCAAGGCGCTCAGCAGGGCGGGGTCGGCGAAGCCGCCCGGATGCCAACGCACGTGCGCATCGGGCGGCGCCTGCGGCGCCGTGCCTGGTGGGGGCGACGGTGCGGCCCGGTCGATCAACGTGAACCTGACGGGGCCGGCCGGCCCCAGGCTTTCGGGCTGCTCGCGCAAGCGCTGCACCAGGGCTGCGCCCACGAAGCCCCCCGCGCCGGTGATGACCACGTGCATCAGCGTTCCCCCGCGCCAGGCGTCACCACGCGCTGATGCACCACGCCGAACGGCCCGTCGCTGCCGTCCGCCCGGCGGGCCTGCATGCGCACGGTATCGCCATAGCGCATGAAGGGCGTGCTGGCCGCGCCGCTGTCGATGATCTCGATCACGCGCCGCTCGGCCAGGCAGGCCGAGCCGGCATCGCGCGACTGGTTGGACACCGTGCCCGAGCCGACGATCGTGCCCGCCGCGAGCCGCCGCGTGCGGGCCGCGTGGGCGATCAGCTGGCCGAAGCTGAAGTTCATCTCGGCACCATGGGGGTGGCCGAACCACTGGCCGTTGGATTCCACATGCAGCCGCAGATGCACCCGGCCGTCCTGCCAGGCATCGCCCAGCTCATCGGGGGTGACGGCCAGCGGGGCGAAGCTGGTGGAGGGCTTGGCCTGCAGGAAGCCGAAGCCCGTCTTCATCTCGTGCGGGCCCAGCGCACGCAGGCTCCAGTCGTTGATCTGCACCAGGAGGCGCACGCAACCCAAGGCCGTTTCGGGCGTCGCCGCCATGGGCACCGGGCCGCAGACGACGCCGAACTCGCCTTCGAAGTCGATGCCGTCGGCCTCGCTGGGCAGGGGTACGTCATCGCAGGGGCCCAGGAAGTCGTCGCTGGCGCCCTGGTACATGACCGGGATGGTGTCGAAATGCGGGATGGGCGGCGTGTTGAACGCCTGCTCCATCAGGCGGCCATGGTTGAGGAAGGCCGAGGCATCGAGCCACTGCGGGCTGCGCGGCAGCGGGGCGCTGCAGGCCGCGGGGTCGAACGCGAAGATGCCGGCGGCGGTGCCCGCCTCCAGCGCCGCGGCGCGCGCGCGCAGGGCGGGCTCCACGGGCTCCCAGTCCTGCAGGGCCGCCAGCAGGCTGGCCGCTATCGGCGCGGCATCGACGGCCAGCAGGCCGCTGGAGGACACCAGTACCAGGCGGCCGTCCAGGCTGCCATCTTTCAAGGTTGCGAATCGCATCGTCCATCCCCTCGGAAAATTCAGGGCTGCTGCGCAGCGGGCGCCGCCAGAGACGCGTCGAAGCGCCCGTCCACCAGCACGAAGAGCATGCGGCACGGCGCGCCGGAACGGTTGGCCCACGCATGGTTGGTGCCGCGCTGCACCACCACGCTGCCGGGCCGCAGCTGCACCTCGCCCGTGTCCAGCACCAGCGTCAGCTCGCCCTCGATCACGACGCCGTAGTCCACCGACTCGGTGCGGTGCATCAGGGGGTGGGGCGAATCGGCCTGGACCGTGGAAGCCGCAGCGTCGCCGATCTGGCTGAAGGCGTCGTGCATGCGCTCGGCGCCCCGGTTCAGGAACTCGGGCGTGTCCGGCGGAATGTCCACGAAGCGGATGCGCGTGCCGCCCGGCGGGGGCGGCAGCATCAGC